>Ga0209113_1000026_pt1 | contig 35556 bp, 30 predicted proteins | sample TexAe_RefH0_O1_FD_187951 | JGI IMG/M metagenome (GOLD analysis project Ga0209113, IMG submission 187951) | Forest soil microbial communities from Davy Crockett National Forest, Groveton, Texas, USA - Texas A ecozone_RefH0_O1 (SPAdes) (version 2) | ecosystem: Environmental > Terrestrial > Soil >... | reverse complement strand
GCGGATACGGCGCACCAGACCCGCGCGGCGGGTACCCCGACCAGGGCGGCTACCCCGACCAGCAGCGCGGCGGCTACCCCGAACAACCCGGGTACGGCGCACCAGACCCACGCGGCGGCTACCCCGAACAGCCCGGCTACGGCGCACCCGACCCACGCGGCGGCTACCCCGACCAGGGCGGCTACCCGGACCAGCGCGGCGGCTACCCGGAACAGGGCGCGGGCTACGACCAGGGCTACGGCGGCGGCGGATATGGCCGACAGGACTACGGCCAGTCCTACGCTCCACCCGGTGGCGGCAGCGGGTACGCCGAGCCCGGGCGTGACTACGACTACGGCCAGCCCGCGGAGGCCGGCGGCTACGGCGGCTACGGACAACAGGGCGGCTACGCGTCCTCGGGCTCGGCGGTCACGCTGCAACTCGACGACGGCAGCGGGCGCACCTATCAGTTGCGTGAAGGCCCGAACGTCATTGGCCGCGGCCAGGATGCACAGTTCCGGCTGCCGGACACCGGTGTGTCGCGTCGCCATTTGGAGATTCGGTGGGACGGCCAAGTCGCACTGCTGTCCGACCTCAACTCCACCAACGGCACCACCGTCAACAACGCGCCTGTTCAGGAGTGGCAGTTGGCCGACGGTGACGTGATCCGGTTGGGGCACTCGGAGATCGTCGTCCACATCCACTGAGCCCGTAGGGCGCGAAGGCATTGGCTTCACCCCGCGGCGACCGCCGTCCAAGTATCGTGACGTTGCTATATCCGGGCACGTGAGGCACGCGGCACCAGGACGGAGAGGACGCCGGATGCAGGGACTCGTACTGCAACTGACGCGCGCCGGTTTCCTGATGCTGTTGTGGTTGTTCATCTGGTCAGTGCTGCGCATCCTGCGTACCGACATCTACGCACCGACCGGCGCGGTGATGGTGCGACGCGGCTTGACGTTGCGCGGGACTCTGCTGCCATCGCGCCAACGCGGCAACGCGGCGCGCTATCTCGTTGTGACCGAAGGGGCATTGGCCGGTGCACGCATCACGCTGAGCAGTCAGCCGGTGCTGATCGGGCGCGCCGACGACTCCACGTTGGTGCTCAACGACGACTACGCGTCGACGCGGCACGCGCGGCTTTCCCAGCGAGGCTCGGAATGGTACGTCGAAGATTTAGGATCGACCAACGGCACATACCTTGACAGGGCGAAGGTGACGACGGCGGTACGGGTTCCCATTGGCACGCCGGTGAGTATCGGCAAGACGGTAATTGAGTTGCGCCCGTGACTTTGGTTTTGCGCTACGCAGCGCGCAGCGATGTCGGCTTGGTGCGATCCAACAACGAAGACTCGGTATATGCCGGTGCGCGATTGCTGGCGCTCGCCGACGGGATGGGCGGTCACGCCGCAGGTGAAGTCGCGTCGCAGTTGGTGATTGCCGCGCTGGCCCACCTCGACGACGACGAGCCCGGCGGCGACCTGCTCGCCAAGCTCGACGCCGCCGTGCATTCCGGTAACTCGGCGATCGCCGCCCAGGTGGAGATGGAGCCCGACCTCGAAGGTATGGGCACCACACTGACCGCAATCCTGTTCGCGGGCAACCGGATTGGAATGATCCACATCGGCGACTCGCGCGGCTATCTGCTCCGCGACGGCGAACTCACACAGATCACCAAAGACGACACGTTCGTCCAGACCCTCGTCGACGAGGGCCGGATCACCAAGGAAGAGGCCCACAGCCACCCGCAGCGATCGTTGATCATGCGGGCCTTGACCGGCCATGAGGTCGAGCCGACCCTGACCATGCGCGAGGTCCGGCTCGGTGATCGCTATCTGCTTTGCTCAGACGGACTTTCCGATCCGGTGAGCGACGAGACCATCCTGGACGCCCTGAAGATTCCCGACGTCACCGACAGCGCCGACCGGCTGATCGAACTGGCGTTGCGCGGAGGTGGCCCTGACAACGTGACCGTGGTGGTCGCCGACGTCGTCGACACCGACTACGGCCCGACGCAGCCGATCATCGCGGGCGCGGTGTCCGGTGACTCCGACGTCCATGACCAACTGACCCGGCCCAACACTTCAGCCGGCCGGGCATCGGCCATAACCCCCCGCAAAGAGGTCACCAAACGCGTTGTGCCGCAGATAGACTCCGCTCCGCCGCCACGGCAATCGCGACGGCGGATGTTGATCGGGCTCGCGCTGACCATCCTGCTGGTGCTCGCGGCGCTGGCCGTCGGCCGCACCGTGATCCGGAGTTACTACTACGTCACCGCCTACAACGGCGCCGTGTCCATCATGCAGGGCATCCAGATTTCCATCCTGGGCGTGCCGCTGCACCAGCCGTATTCGCAGGGCTGCCTGAACAGCCTCAACCAGTTGTCGGTCGTCCCCTACGGCCAGGCCGCCGCGAACCATAACTGCCAGTTGATGAAGCCGTCCGATCTCGCCGAGTCGGCGCGCGCCCAAGTCGCGGCCGGCCTGCCGGTGGGCACCCTGGATCAGGCCAACGCGCAGCTGCGTCGATTGGCCACCGAGTCGCTGTTGCCGCTCTGCCCGCTCGCGCGTGCCCAGTCTCCGCCCACTTCGACACCGCCGCCCCCACCCACCACCAGCGAGCTACCCGTACCCGGGGCGGAAATGCCGGCGCCGCAAGATGTTCCGGCAAGCCCGTCGCCGACAGTTGCCGCACCGACCGTCACAGCGCTGTCCCCGCCGCCGCCGCAGCCGGGAACCGACTGCCGGACTCCGGAATGACCACGCAGCCGCAGCCGCCGGTCACCGTCACGCCGTCGTTGCCGAACCGGCGCAACGCCGAACTGCTGCTGCTGTGTTTCGCCACGGTGATCACCGCGGCGGCTTTCGCGATTGTGCAGGCCAACCAGGAACGCGAGATCGGCTGGCCGCTACTCACCTACGCCGCCGGCTTCTTGGCGGTGTTCGCCGTCGCGCATCTGGCCATCAGACGCTATGCGCCCTATGCGGATCCGCTGCTGCTGCCGATCGTGGCGCTACTCAACGGGTTGGGTTTGGTGATGATTCACCGGCTTGATCTCGACGAGCGGCTAGCCGAGGGGAGTGGCCGCGCGGTCACGAGCCCGCAGATCCTGTGGACGCTGGTCGGCGTCGGCGCCTTTGCGTTCGTGGTGATCTCGTTGAAGGACCATCGGCAACTCGCTCGCTACGGCTACGTATGCGGCCTGGCCGGACTTGTCTTTCTCGCCATTCCGGCGCTGCTGCCGAAGTCGCTGTCCGAGCAAAACGGCGCCAAGATCTGGATTCGGTTGCCGGGCTTCTCGATCCAGCCCGCCGAATTCTCGAAGATCTTGTTGCTGATTTTCTTCTCGGCCGTGTTGGTGGCCAAGCGCGGGCTGTTCACCAGCGCGGGCAAGCATGTGCTGGGAATGGATCTGCCCCGGCCGCGTGACCTCGCTCCGCTGCTCGGGGCCTGGGTTGCCTCGATCGCCGTGATGGTCTTCGAAAAAGACTTGGGCACTTCGCTTTTGCTCTACGCGTCGTTTTTGGTGGTCGTCTACCTGGCCACCCAACGGTTCAGCTGGGTAGTCCTCGGCTTGGCCTTGTTCGCACTGGGCAGCGTTGCCGCGTACTACATGTTCGCTCACGTCCGGGTTCGGGTGCAGACTTGGCTGGACCCGTTCGCCGATCCGGACAACACCGGCTACCAGATCGTGCAGTCGCTGTTCAGCTTCGCCACCGGCGGCGTCTTCGGCACCGGTCTGGGCAACGGGCAGCCGGACACTGTGCCTGCTGCGGCAACCGATTTCATCACCGCGGCGTTCGGTGAAGAACTCGGCCTGGTGGGGTTGGCCGGCCTGCTGATGCTCTACACCATCGTGATCGTCCGCGGCATGCGGACCGCCATCGCGGTGCGGGACAGCTTCGGCAAGCTGCTGGCTGCGGGTCTGGCCTCCACGCTGGCCATCCAGTTGTTCATCGTCGTCGGCGGCGTCACCAACCTCATTCCGTTGACCGGGCTGACCACACCCTGGATGTCCTACGGCGGCTCGTCGCTGTTGGCGAACTACGTGCTGCTGGCGATCCTGGTGCGCATCTCGCATGCGGCGCGGCGGCCGTTCCGTACCAAGCCGCGCAACACCTCGCCGATCGCGGGCGCTAACACCGAGGTGATCGAGCGGGTATGAACACCTCTCTACGCCGGATTTCGATGACCGTGATGGCGCTGATCGTGCTGTTGTTGTTCAACGCCACGCTCACTCAGGTCTTCACCGCCGACGGGCTGCGGTCTGACCCCCGCAACCAGCGCGTGCTGATGGACGAGTACTCCCGGCAGCGCGGCCAGATCACCGCGAACGGTCAGCTGCTGGCGTACTCGGTGGCCACCGACAGCCGCTTTCGTTTCCTGCGGGTGTACCCCAACGCCGCGGTGTACGCCCCGGTGACCGGGTTCTATTCGCTGCGCTACTCGAGCACCGGCCTGGAGCGGGCCGAGGATCCCCTGCTCAACGGATCCGATCAGCGGTTGTTCGGCCGCCGGCTGGCCGACTTCTTCACCGGTCGCGACCCCCGTGGCGGCACGGTGGACACCACCATCAGCCCGCGTATCCAGCAAGCCGGTTGGGACGCGATGCAGCAGGGCTGCAACGGGCCGTGCCGCGGCGCGGTCGTCGCGCTAGAGCCGTCCACCGGGAAGATTCTGGCGCTGGTGTCCTCGCCGTCCTACGACGTCAATCAGCTTGCCTCACACGACCCCGAGCAACAGGCGCACACCTGGCAGCAACTCCGCGACGACCCGCACTCGCCACTGATCAATCGCGCGATCTCGCAGACGTATCCACCTGGTTCGACGTTCAAGGTGATCACCACTGCGGCCGCGTTGCAGAACGGCGCGACCGAGGACGATGCGCTCACGTCGGCGGCGTCGATTCCACTGCCGGACAGCACCGCGAGCCTGGAGAACTACGGCGACGCGCCCTGCGACAGCGCCGAAACCGTCACGCTGCGTGAGGCATTCGCCCGGTCGTGCAATACCGCATTCGTCCAGTTGGGCCTGCTCACCGGTACCGACGCGCTGCGCAGCACCGCGCGATCGTTCGGCCTGGACGTCGTCCCGGAGCCGATCCCGCTTCAGGTCGCCCAATCGACCATCGGACCGATACCCGACGCGGCTGCGCTGGGCATGTCGAGCATCGGCCAGAAAGATGTCGCGTTGACGCCGCTGGAGAATGCGGTCGTTGCGGCTACCATCGCCAATGCCGGCATCACCATGCAGCCCTACCTGGTTGACAGCCTGCAGGGACCTGACCTGGCTAACATCAGCACGACCGCGCCGCACCAACAGCGCCGTGCGGTGTCCCCGCAGGTCGCGGCTAAGCTAACTGAGTTAATGGTCGGCGCCGAGAATGTCACTCAGCAGAAAGGGGCGATCCCCGGCGTGCAGATCGCATCCAAGACTGGTACCGCAGAGCACGGCACCGACCCGCGCCACACACCACCGCACGCGTGGTACATCGCCTTTGCGCCCGCGAAGGCTCCGAAGGTGGCCGTCGCGGTGCTTGTAGAGGACGGCGCTGACCGGTTATCGGCGACCGGAGGCGCGCTTGCCGCACCGATCGGGCGCGCGGTCATCGAGGCCGCGCTGCAGGGAGGACCATGAGCCCGCGAGTAGGTGTGACGCTGTCTGGCCGCTACCGCCTGCAACGCTTGATTGCTACCGGGGGCATGGGCCAGGTATGGGAAGCCGTCGACAGCCGGCTGGGACGCCGCGTCGCCGTCAAGGTGCTCAAGGCCGAGTTCTCCCAAGACTCTGAATTCATCGAGCGCTTCCGGGTTGAGGCGCGCACCACCGCGATGCTCAACCATCCCGGCATCGCCAGCGTTCACGACTATGGCGAGACCCAGATGGAGGGCGAAGGGCGCACCGCCTATCTGGTGATGGAATTGGTCAACGGCGAGCCGCTCAACTCGGTGCTCAAGCGGACCGGCCGGCTATCGCTGCGGCACACGCTGGACATGCTCGAGCAGACCGGACGGGCGCTGCAGGTCGCGCACGCGTCCGGCCTGGTGCACCGCGACGTCAAGCCGGGCAACATCCTGATCACCCCGACCGGTCAGGTGAAGATCACCGACTTCGGCATCGCGAAGGCCGTCGACGCCGCCCCGGTGACTCAGACCGGCATGGTGATGGGCACCGCCCAGTACATCGCTCCGGAGCAGGCGCTGGGCCACGACGCGACACCGTCGAGCGATGTGTATGCGCTGGGAGTGGTTGGCTACGAAGCGATTTCGGGTAAGCGGCCATTCACCGGCGATGGCGCGTTGACCGTGGCGATGAAGCACATCAAGGAGCCGCCGCCGCCGCTGCCATCCGACCTGCCGCCGAACGTACGCGAGCTCATCGAGATCACCCTGGTCAAGAACCCCGGCATGCGTTACCGCAGTGGGGGACCGTTCGCCGACGCTGTCGCCGCCGTCCGCGCCGGCCGCCGCCCACCACGGCCCAACCAGGCCGCGGGTGGGGCACGTGCCACACCGGCGGCCATTCCGTCCGGCACCCCAACCCGAGCCGCGGCCGCGGCCACCACCCGAGCGCCCGCCGCCCGTCGCGTACGGCCCACCACCGGCGGTCACCGCACTCCGCCCCCGCGCCGCACCTTCTCATCCGGTCAGCGGGCGCTGCTGTGGGCCGCCGGCGTCCTGGGCGCGCTGGCGATCATCATCGCGATTCTGATCGTGATGAACTCGCACAACAACAATTCGCAGCAGCAACCCTCCACACCCACCGTGACCGACACCGGAGCACCGCCCAGCAAGTCTGAGTCGCCGCCGGCACATCCAACTAATTGGACGTACCGGGGGGCGGCGGGTAATCCTGGAGGGCAATGCCAGCTGCTCACACCCAGGCGGGCACCATCGCTGACCTTCTCCTTCGCGGTGGTGTCCCAACACGAGAAACCGCAATGACGACCCCGCAGCACCTGTCCGACCGCTACGAACTCGGTGAGATCCTCGGCTTCGGTGGCATGTCCGAGGTCCACCTGGCCCGGGATGTCCGGCTGCACCGAGACGTAGCGGTCAAGGTGCTGCGCGCCGACCTGGCCCGCGACCCCAGCTTCTACCTGCGCTTCCGGCGGGAAGCGCAGAACGCGGCGGCGCTCAACCACCCGGCGATCGTCGCGGTGTACGACACCGGCGAGGCGGAGACGGCCGCCGGGCCGCTGCCCTACATCGTGATGGAGTACGTCAACGGTGTGACGTTGCGCGACATCGTGCACACCGACGGTCCGATGACGCCGACCCGCGCCATCGAGGTCATCGCCGACGCCTGCCAGGCACTCAATTTCTCCCACCAGCACGGCATCATCCACCGCGACGTGAAGCCGGCCAACATCATGATCAGCACCACCAACGCGGTCAAGGTGATGGACTTCGGTATCGCGCGGGCGCTGTCCGACGGCGGCAACAGCGTCACCCAGACCGCCGCGGTGATCGGTACCGCGCAATACCTTTCGCCCGAGCAGGCTCGCGGCGACACCGTCGACGCCCGCTCCGACGTGTACTCGCTGGGTTGTGTGCTCTACGAAATGCTTACCGGCGAACCACCTTTCGTAGGCGACTCGCCGGTCGCGGTGGCCTACCAGCACGTCCGCGAAGATCCGGTGCCGCCGTCGCTGCGCTATGAGGGCATCCCCGCCGACCTGGACGCAGTCGTGCTCAAGGCGCTGGCGAAGAACCCCGAGAACCGCTACCAGACGGCCGCCGAGATGCGCTCCGATCTGGTCCGGGTGCACAACGGTGAGCCGCCGGAGGCACCCAAGATCCTCACTGAGGCCGAGCGCTCGTCGCTGATGGCCACGCCGCATTCGAACGACCCGGCGGGAGCGCAGACCAATCCGCTGCCCCGCCAGCAGCTCGACTTTGTCCGCGAGCGCAGTCCCGGTTCGGTGAGCCGCTGGGTGATCGCCGTTGCAGCGCTGGCGGTGCTGACCGTCGTGGTCACCATCCTGATCAACACGTTCGGCGGCGGCATGCGCAACGTGCAGGTGCCCGACGTACGCAATCAGGCGTCGGCCGACGCGATCGCCGCCCTGCAGAACCACGGCTTCAAGACCCGCACCCAGCAGAAGCCCGACTCGTCCGTCCAACCCGACCATGTCATCGGGACGGACCCGGGCGCCAACGTGAAAGTCGGTGCCGGCGAGCTGATCACGGTCGAGGTCTCCACCGGGCCCGAGCAGCGCGAGGTGCCGGACGTCTCCTCGCTGAGCTACGCCGCGGCGGTGAAGAAGCTGAAGTCCGCGGGCTTTAGTCGGTTCAAACAAGTCAACTCGCCGTCGACGCCGGAGACGAAAGACAAAGTCATCGGTACCAACCCGCCGGCCAACCAGACGTCGGCGATCACCAACGAGATCACCGTGATCGTCGGCTCGGGCCCGTCGAGCAAGCAGGTGCCCGACGTCGCCGGGCAGGCCGCCGACGAGGCGCAGAAGAATCTGACGGTGTACGGGTTCTCCAAGTTCGCTCAGGCAGCCGTCGACAGTCCCCGGCCGGCCGGCTCGGTGATCGGCACCAATCCGCCTGCGGGAGCTAATGTTCCGGTCGACACGGTGATCGAGTTGCAGGTGTCCAAAGGCAACCAATTCATCATGCCCGATGTGACCGGAATGTTCTGGACCGACGCAGAACCGCGGTTACGCGCGTTGGGCTGGACGGGGATTCTGGACCGAGGCCCCGACGTCGATGCCGGTGGCTCCCAACACAACCGGGTGGTGTATCAGAGTCCGTCGGCGGGTCAGGGCGCCAACAAGGACGGCAGCATCACGCTGAAGTTCGGTCAGTAGCCGCGTCGTACTGCCGCACGGTGGCCAGGCTGTCCACCAGCTCGCTTTCCAGCTTGCGGACCAAGCTTTCGTCGAGGGCCTGGCCGCAGTCGGCCAGCCAGTTGGCCAGCATCCGGTGGCCGCCTTCGGTGAGGATCGACTCCGGGTGGAACTGGACGCCGTGGATCGGCAGCTCGGCGTGCCGCACACCCATGATCACACCGCTGCGGGTGCGCGCGGTGACCTCCAGCTCGGCGGGCAGCGTCTCAGGCATGATGGTCAGCGAGTGATACCTGGTCGCGGTGAATGGATCTGGAAGACCTTGCAGCACACCGGTATTCGTGTGATGCACGCTGCTGGTCTTGCCGTGCAGCAATTCGGGGGCCCGGTCAACGGTGGCGCCGAAGGCCACCCCGATGGCTTGGTGGCCGAGGCACACGCCCAGCAGGGGAGTGCCTGACGCGGCGCTGGCACGCACCAGGTCGATCGAGGCGCCCGCCCGTTCGGGTGTGCCCGGGCCCGGGCTCAGCAGAATTCCGTCGACCGCAGTGGCGACCGCGGCGGGGTCCGACAGCCGAGCGTCGTCGTTGCGCCACACCTGCGCCTCGACACCCAACTGGCCGAGGTATTGCACCAGGTTGAACACGAAGCTGTCGTAGTTGTCGACGACCAAGATCTGCATCGCGCCAGGTTACAGGTTAAATCGAGTCGTTCAATTCCGGCGTGGTCAATCGCGTAGAGCCCGCGGTCAACCGGTCCACGATGTCGGCCAGCCCCGCGAAGCCGGGGGCCCCGGCCATCTCGGCCGCAATACGGCAGCTGGCTTGGCGGTAGCTCGGCTGGCTCAACACGGCCCGGATGCGCCGGCGCAGTGCGCGCGCTGTCGGCCGTTCACTTCTGATGCGCCGTCCCACTCCGGACCACGCGACGCGGGCGCCGACCTCAGGCTTGTCTTCCTTACCGCCGGTGGCCACGATCGGCACGCCGTAACGCAACGCGCACTGGACGCCGCCGTATCCACCGTTGGTCACGAAAACTGCAGTGCGCGGCAGCAATTCGTCGTAGGGCAGGTACGTTGCCGCGCGCGCATTAGCGGGCAGCGCCGGCAGCGTGTCCAGCGGTCGACCGCCCGTTGCGACTACCACCAAGACATCCTCATCGGCGAGGGCGCGCAGCGTCGGCGCGATGGCCTGTTCGTAGTCAACGTTGGCGACCGTGCCCTGAGTGACGTGCACAACGGGCTTGGTCCCGTCAAGGTCGTCCCACCAGTCCGGTAGCGGAGCGGACGAACAAGCGGCCAACATCGGCCCGATGTAATGCAGGTTGCCTGGTGCATCGGACCGGGGGTACTCGAACGAGGGGACGCCGAACTGTACGAGCGCATCGGCCCGGCGGCCCCAGTCGAACATGGTGCCCGGCATCGCTTTGCCATGTACCTCGCGGTACTGGTCACTGACTGATTGATTGGCGCGCCCTACAATCCGGCGATTGAGCGCCGCCAAGACGGCGTTGCGCTGCCGGTTGAACAGACGAGCCGGCGGTAGACCCAAGCCGAACGGAGCAGTGTCGCGACTCTCGTTGGCCAGCGGGATAACTGAACACATCAAGACCGCCGGGCGTGAGCTGCGTTGATGTTCGAGCATGAGAGCAGCGCCGAGAAACGCAGGTTCAGCGAGCACGACGTCGGCCGGTTGTGTGGCCAAAGCGGCCTTGAGCGTCTGGTACTGAGCCTTGGCAGGCCGCGCAAAGACATTTTCGATATCGAAGGCGATCGCTTTGATGCCCTTCAGCTGGTCGCGTTCGGGAAAGCTCGCCAACAGATGCTGGTCGTCGAAATCAGCCTCGGCGGGCAGGGGTACAAAGCTCGCACCCGTCGCCGCGGCCTTGTCGGCATAACGCGAACCGGTCACGACCCATACGTCGTCGCCGCGCCTGACGAAACTCTCGGCAACCGCCAACATCGGCGTGACGTGACCATGAGCAGGGATGCTGGCGACGATGATGGTTGCCATTTCACTCCTCGGGCCCCTGTTGATTACAGAGTGATAGTATTCATTACCATGTCATCGCAGTCAATATCCGCAAAGACACGGGCTTACCGGTCCGAACTGCGGCAGAAGCAGGCGGAGTTGACGCGATCGCGGGTGGTCGCGGCTGCCGCCGAGCTGTTTGCCGCCGAAGGCTATGCGCGCACCACCCTCGCGAAAATCGCCGTCGCGGCCGGTGTTTCCGCTGAAACGGTCCAGGGTCACGGCCCAAAGGCGGCTCTCCTGATCGCCGCGGCCGAGTTCGCCGGGGTGGGCGTCAGTGGCGAAGAAAACCTGCTCGATCTGGATGTTGGCCGCCAGCTGATAGCCAATGACGACCCCCAGGACGCGCTCGACTTCGTTGCGTCGTTTGCGACAGATGTCCACATGCGGACCGCGCAATTGGCGCCCGCGCTGTTCGGCGGTGCCAACTCCGACCCGGAGTTGGACCGTTACCTGGACGATTTCATCGCCGGGATCAACGGGCAGGTCCGTCGCGTCCTCGACATCTTCGGCAACCGTGGATGGCTTCGCGATGACGTGCCGTTCGACGAACTCGTCGAGACGGCAGCCGTCGTCTGCAGCGTCGAGACGTACCTGCGAATCACCCAGCGCGACGGATGGAGCCCGGATGCGTACCGGGCCTGGTGCCGGCGCATGCTGGCCGAGACCGTTTTCGCTGCATCGAATCAGTAATTGACCGGGCCGAGGGGCTGAGCGGAGTGCATCCGCACCGGTTCGGTGTGACCCACGATGCGCACGTCTGGCGAGACTTGCTCGGTGTAGCCGAGCCCGAACCGCACCACGTACTGCTTGTAGAGGATCACCAGGGGAGCGGCCGCCAGCGCGGCCTGCATGGCTGCGGCGTCGCCGATCGCGGTGACCCGGTACGGCGGGCTGTAGGTGCGCCCGTTGAGCAGCAAGGTGTTGCCCACGCAGCGGGGTACCGAGGTCGCGATGATGCGCTGGTCCTGCATCTGGATCGCCTCGGCGCCCGCGCTCCACAACGCGTTGAGGACAGCCTGGATGTCCTGCTGGTGCACGACAAGATCATCCGGCGATGCGTCGCGGGGAAAGCGTCCGTTGGCGTCGCGCTGTGCGTCGTTGAGCGTGACGGTCAGTCCCGGCCCGTGCACCGGGTCCAGCCCGGCGTCGGCGGCCAGCTCGGCGGACCGCCGCTGCATCGCTGCCAACGCCGCGTCGGGGGACCGGCCGTGCGTCGAGTCGATGGTGTTGGCCAGCTGATCCCGTTCGGTGGTCAGGTTCTCGACCGCGGAGCGTTCGCTGCGCACCAGATCGACCAGCCGCGGCGCATCGCTGCGCCTGATCTCGCCGCCGCGGGACACCCCGTGGGTGGCCCCGAGCAGCAGCCCGGCCAATAAACACACCACCGGAACGCCGATCCGCCACGGCGACGGGGTCGCTCCAGCGTCCCGGCTGTCGCGCGCGGAAAGCAGCCGGGGGATGCGCATCGCCATCGGCTCTCCGTCCGCTGCTGGTGAGTGCGTTACGCTCGTCGTTGCACTGGCTCTTCCTACCGTAGCTCCGAGGTTGAAATGCCCAAGTCCAAAGTCCGCAAGAAGAGTGACTTCACCGCTAGCGCGGTGAGCCGCACCCCGGTCAAGGTCAAGGCCGGCCCGTCCAGCGTGTGGTTTGTGGTGTTGTTCTGCGGCTTGATGCTGATCGGCCTGGTCTGGCTGATGGTGTTCCAGCTCGCCGCGACTGGCGCTGATGCGCCGGCTGCGCTCAACTGGATGGCCGCGCTGGGGCCGTGGAACTACGCCGTCGCGTTTGCTTTCATGATCAGTGGCTTGTTGCTCACGATGCGGTGGCGGTAGGCCCAGCGGCCCTCGAAAGGCGGGCGGCGTCGGCCGGCAGCGTTGCTGAGCCAGCAACGAGTGCGGGACCGGATCACACGCATGTTATTCATCCCCATTGGGGATAGCGCTTGTGGATAACCGGATAGGCAGTGGTAGACACCCCTAGGAGCCTGGTGCAGCAAACACAGTGGGCGCCGTCTTCGGCTGGAATCGCTGCTTGTGGCCTTGCCGGAATTGTGATGGCTACCACATGTGTGACCGTCGTCACAGACCCGCCGGGGCGGCTTTTGCTCGGCATCGCCGCGACGGGACTGATCTTGTTTGCGGGCGGAACGTGGCGCGCACGCCCAAAACTGGCAATCACCGCCGACGGCCTGCAGGTCGGCGGCTGGATACGGCCGGCCCACCTGCAGCGACCCGATATCAAGATCGTCCGGATCACCGAATTCCGGCGGATCGGGCGCAAACTGCGCCTACTCGAGATCGACGCCAACGACGGCCGGCTGTTCGTGTTCTCGCGCTGGGACCTCGGCACCGACCCGTTGGACGTGCTCGACGTGCTGACCGCGCGCGGTTACGCGGGGTCTTGACTTGCAGGCGTCAGGAGATCGTGATCGATTCGATGACGACCGGCTCGGAGGGACGGTCGCCGGGGCCGGTGGCGGTGGTGGCGATGGCGTCGACGACGCCCTGTGAGTCCCCGTCCACGACCTCGCCGAAGATCGTGTGCTTGCGGTTCAGGTGCGGGGTTTGGCCGACGGTGATGAAGAACTGCGAGCCGTTGGTTCCCGGGCCCGCATTGGCCATCGCCAACAGATAGGGCTTGTCGAACTGCAACTCGGGGTGGAACTCGTCGGCGAACTTGTAGCCCGGGCCGCCTCGGCCGGTGCCGGTGGGGTCGCCGCCCTGGATCATGAAGCCGTTGATGACCCGGTGGAAGACCGCGCCGTCGTAGAACGGGCCGGAGCTACCACCGGATGCGTTCTCGGTCGAGTATTCCTTGGTGCCTTGAGCCAAGCCCACGAAGTTGGCGACGGTCTTGGGTGCGTGGTTTCCGAACAACGCGATCTTGATGTCGCCGCGGTTTGTGTGCAGCGTGGCAGTGGCGGTCTGAATCGGGCTGGTAGTCACGGGATCACAGTCTGCCATCACGGTCCGCGCCGTCGGACATCCGGTGCCAGTACCCGTGTGGCAGGCTGAAGGTATCCCCAGGCGGTCCTGCGAAAGGGCAAGAGATGCGCGCAAAGAACCACACCCCGTTGACCCCGCGGGAGCGGCTGAGCCGCGGCCTTGCCAGCACGGCGGTTGGCCCGGTGGACGTGACCCGCGGGCTGGTCGGCCTTGGTGTTCACTCCGCACAAGCCGGCGCCTCCAGCCTGCGCCGGCGTTACCGCGAGGGTCGGCTGGCCCACGATTTGCACAGCGCCCAAGAGGCTTTGGTGCAAGAGCTGGCGGCGGCCCAGGATGTGGTTAGCGGTCTGCCGGAAGCGCTACAGCAGGCTCGGCGCGCCCAGCGGCGCAGGCCGCGGCCATGGATGCTGGCCGGCGCTGCCGCGGCGGTGCTCGCCGTCGGCGCGGCCGCGTTCTCGATCGTCCGTCGCTCGAGGCAACCGGAGCCGTCAACATTGGCGCCGAGCGTCGAGGTCGAACCGCGGATCTAACTCGCTGCCGGGGTTATTCGTCCGATAAATCTGCGAATCGGAGCCTGGCCAGCGGCCATCTCCGGCAAACTTACGGCGGATCTGTCAATAGTTGGAGCCGTGCTTGACGCGTGGAGGTGGCTGTCATGGCAGCTGAAATTATCGGGTCGACAAGTATCGCGGCCGGCTCAACGGTCCAGTGGTTCATTCACGGGTACAGCGCTTTCGACGTTGTGAACTTCAGTCTTACGGTTTTCGGCGGGATAAGTAACCACGCGGACGCGACCCTCGTTCAAGGCGAGAAAATTCTGCACGTCGATGTCACGCAGGCCTATCTGGTGTCGATAACGAACAATTATGCGTACGACAGCTGTACCGCCTACCTCTTGGCAAATGTGGAGACGGCACCGACCTCGTAGAAAGGCAGCGAGATGACCGCGGTAGAGATTTCGATTGTTCACGACCACGCCGGGCGCATCATCTCGGTCTCGCAGTTCGCCGCGGGAGTTCGGGCAACCGTGCTGGGCGGCGAGGGCCAATCGGTGTTCATGACCACGGTCGATCATGAGGTCGTCGCGGACTTGATTCGCACCCACAAGGTCGACATCCAGCAGGGCCGTCTGGTTGAGATCGCTGACGATACTTCCGGCGCTTCGTCGGACGCCTCTCGTGACCGCGCTGCGCTGTCCGCGCTGTTGCTACGTGGGCAAGACCGCGACTGAGCGTCGGGCCAGCGGAGTTAGCCTGGCAGCTAGGTACTTTCGAGTACGCCGACGAGCGTGACGATCAGCGAAGTGTGCTGCGTGTAGTTGGGCCCGACGAAGACATGGGCTACTGGCGTGCTCTTGGGTTCGAAATAAAAGCTGACCATTGACTGCAGGAAGCTGGAGGCAGGATCAGCTTTCGTCACAAAGTACGCCACTCCACCGCTTTGCAAATCGAGGTCATTAGCGGCGGGCCCGAGTTGGGCTGAAACACTGGTGAGTCGCAGCCGCTTTCCGGCCGGTACCTGGGGAAAGTTGAAATAACATTGCCCACCTGGGACCGTCGAGGCATCGGCGATGCCGGCTTGTGCCTGATACGGTTTGCTCACGTTGCGGCCCCTGTCGATGGAGTGTTCGGGTGCGGAGGTATCCGACATGGAATATGGCTGCCGCTTGGTGCGACAACCGCGCGGTCCGCTGAGCGGACCGAGGGGTCGAAGGATCCAGCCGGGCCGATTCGGCGGCAGTCGACTTAGACCAGGAGACAGCCCCAACTTGGGCGTCAAGTGTGGAGCCTAGGAGATTCGAACTCCTGACATCTGCCTTGCAATGGCGAATCGTGCTGCTGGTAAATGGTTTTCGGCTTGGTCGACGGGCTAAAATACGCCGCTGTAGTTGGCCCTGGTTATCCGTAACTGTGGTCAGATTGTGGTCAGCAAGTTCTGCACGGTGCGGCCGCAGCAGGTTAGGCGGCCGGCGGCACACTGCGCCCGAAGTGGCGCGCCGTAGCTGCTCGACAAGCAGTACGCTGATGCCCGTGGCGGAAACGTCGTACGCATCATGCGGCGATCTCAGCCTGGCGTATCAGGTGTTTGGCGACGGGCCGGTCGAGCTCGTCTTCATCGGGCCGATGGTCAGCCACATCGAGCTGTTCTGGACCATGCCAGAATTCAAGGCCTTCTTTGAGCAGCTCGCCGCATTCTGTCGCGTCGTGATCTTCGACAAGGCCGGGGTCGGGCTGTCGGACCCCATCCCGAAAGTCCGTTTGCTGGAAGAGCGAGCGGCCGAGATCGAGGCCGTCATGGACGCCGTCGGATTCGGACAAGCCGTCCTCTTCGCTATGAGCGAGGGCGGCCCGCAGGCCATCGAGTTTGCGGCAAAACGACCGGAGCGAACGCGGGCGCTGATCCTCTACGGTTCGTTCGCGTTCATGCATGGCGCCAGCTGGGACGACTTGGATCGCGACCCGGCCGAGCTGCGGGCGCGCGTCCTTGCCGAGCTGGGTGAGGACTACGCACCGTCGACGGACCAGATCGCCCGCGCCCAGGAATTCGTCCGCGCCGTCCGCTCGGCGTGGGGCAGCGGTGTAGCAGCCAAGTGGTGGTTCCCGTCGGCCCGTTCGACACGCCAGCTCGCCACTTTCGAGCGCATGAGCGCGAGCCCGGGGATGCTGCGAGCGACAGTCGAATCGGCGTTCCGAATCGACGTCCGGTCGATCCTGCCGACGATCACCGCGCCCACCCTCGTCATCCATGCGCGCGACGACCTCATGCCCGTGCAGGGCAGCCGGTACCTCGCCGACCACATCCCAGGCGCGCAGTACCTCGAGGTCGCCGGCGCGAACCACGCGCCGTGGCTCACCGAACCCGACCGGATCCTGACCGCGATCGAGGAATTCCTCACCGGCAGCCACGCGCCACCGTCGCAGTCCCATCGTGCGCTGCGCACCGTGTTGTTCACCGATATCGTCGCCTCGACGCAACACGCCGCCGCCGCCGGCGACGAGCGCTGGCGCGCGGTGCTGCACCGCTTCGGCGAGATCACCGGCGACCTCACGCAACAATTCGGCGGCACGGTGGTCAAGAGCACCGGCGACGGCCACCTCGCCACCTTCGACGGCCCGACACAGGCCATCCGCTGCGCCGAGGCCCTGCGTAGTGATGCCGAAACACTGGGCATCCAGATCCGCGCCGGCATCCACACCGGCGAATGCGAATTGCTCGACACCGACATCGGGGGCCTCGCCGTACACATCGCCGCGCGGATCCTCGGCCACGCCGGCGCCGCCGAAATCGTCGTGTCCCGCACCGTGCGTGACCTGGTCGTCGGCTCGGGCACCGGCTTCGAGGACCGTGGCAGCGTCGAGCTGCGTGGCGTGCCCGGCACCTGGCAACTCCTGGCGGTCGATCGCCACGGCGCGCCGGCTGGATCGGCCGAGGCAGAACTGGCGTCCACGCCCACCCCCGGACCGCGGACCGCGATGCGCCGCTCGGACCGCGCCGTAGCGGTAATGGCCAGGCGCACACCGTGGATCCTGCGCGGGATGGGCCGCCTCACCCCGCCGGTTCGCAGCTGAGCAGGGAATCTCGGACGCGGCGGCCTTGACCGATCTGGGGAGTCGCAGTAACGGGCTCCTGGATCGGTCGTACCTTCGCCGCAACGCTGACGCTAAGCCCGGGCAGGGCCGCGGGAATAAGTAGTGAACTACTCAACTCGCCTCGCCATCGAGCGTGGTTCTAGGCGGGAAGTCCCCAAACACGAGCAGGTGGGGTGCCGAAGCTACCAGGCGGATGCTGCCCGAAATGCGCTTTTCATTTGTGGAGCCTAGGAGATTCGAACTCCTGACATCTGCCTTGCAAAGGCAGCGCTCTACCAACTGAGCTAAGGCCCCTCGCGCCGACCGTCGGGTTGGTCGGCTGCCACGTGCCAGACCTCGACACCGCGTTGAGACCGGATCACCACCGCCAGCACCGCGATCGCTGCCAGCGGCAACACCAGTCTCACGAAACGTCTTGGCGAACACATGGTTGTGGGCCTAGGAGGACTCGAACCTCCGACCTCTTCGTTATCAGCGAAGCGCTCTAACCGCCTGAGCTATAGGCCCGCACACGCACACGGACGAGCGACGAGATTACCGCACCGGAGCGTCCGCGCCCAAAACGCTAGTCCCGGTCGGCCAGCGTCACCTCGACGCCGCCGATCAAGTCGGTGGTCAGGTTGTAGATGAACGCGCCGATAGTGGCCGCGGCGGTGAGCAGGACGATGTTCACCAGGCCGATCAGGATCGCCCCGCCGAAGATGGTGCCGCTGGACACCAGCTCCGCGCTGCCGCTGGTGTTGTTCAGCAGATCCCCGACGTTGCTGTTGAGCTTGCTCCACACGCCCATGCCGCCGAGCACCAGATACAGGAACGCCACCGCGATCATCCAGACGAAGAACAACGCGACCGAGAGCACCGCCGACACCTTCAAGGTGCTCCACGGATCGACCCGCCGGATCTGCATGCTGGCCCGCACCGGGCCGACCGGTCGCGACGATACCTGGATACGGCCTTCCGATCGAACCGGCGCGGTCATCGGCTCGTCCGATCGATCAGTGGCCGACTTGCGTTGTCCCGCACGGGGTATCGGTCCGGACAGGTCGGGTAATTCGCTGGCGTAGGCATCGCTTTGCCGACTCTCGTTCTGCGCGGGACCGGGTGCCGGCTCGGCCTCGGGTGGTGGTGTTCTGGTCGCGCCCGGTGCCGCCGTGCCCGAGATGAATCGGTTCAAGCGAGCCTCGGCGTTGGGGCTCGCGGTGCCCCGCCCGGACTGCCGCTGCTGGGCCGGCGACGGGCGGGGAGCGGGCCGCTTGCGCGGTGTCGCGGGCGCGTCGGAGACGGAGCCGTTGCCGGCTGGGCTGTCGCCCTGACCGGTGTGGCCCGGCTCGTTCGGTGAAGTCACCCGCAGCTCCTAACTGTGCCTCCCGGCCGCCGGGGCGGCCGGTGATCGCTTACGCTTCGGCGTCCTCGCCGTCGACGCCGGCGTCCTCGGCTTCCTCGGCGTTACGGGCGATGGCTAACAGTGTGTCGCCCTCACCCAGGTTCATCAATCGAACACCCTTGGTCTGCCGTCCGGCCTTGCGGACCTGACGGGCCGCCGTCCGGATCACCCCGCCTCCGGACGTGATCGCGTACAGCTCACTGTCGTCGTCGACGATCAGCGCACCTACGAGCTTGCCACGACGCGGGTCGTACTGGATCGTCAAGATGCCCTTACCGCCGCGGCCCTGCGCGGTGTACTCCTCGATCGCGGTCCGCTTCGAGTACCCGCCGGACGTCGCGACCAGCAAGAATGTGCCCTCACGGACCACATTCAGCGACAGCAGGTAGTCATCGGCGTTGAACCGCATCCCCTGCACACCCGAGGTTGCTCGGCCCATCGGCCGCAACGCGTCGTCGGTGGCCGAGAACCTTATCGACTGGCCGTTGGCCGAGACCAGCAGCAGATCGTCGTCGGACGAGCACAGCACCGCGCCGACCAGTTCGTCGCCGTCGCGCAGATTGACCGCCACGATTCCGCCGGACCGGTTCGAGTCGAAGTCGGTCAGCTTGGTCTTCTTGACCAGCCCGTTGCGGGTGGCCAGCACCAGGTAGGGCGCGTCCTCGTAGCTCTTGATCTGGATGACCTGAGCGATCCGCTCCTCGGGCTGGAAGGCCAGCAGGTTGGCGACGTGTTGTCCGCGCGCCGTGCGGGAGGCTTCGGGCAGGTCATACGCCTTGGCCCGATACACCCGGCCCTGGGTGGTGAAGAACAGGATCCAGTCGTGCGTCGAGCACACAAAGAAGTGCCGCACGATGTCGTCCTGCTTCAGCCCGGCGCCCTGCACTCCCTTGCCGCCACGCTTCTGGCTGCGGTACAGGTCGGTCTTGGTGCGCTTGGCGTAGCCCGTTTCGGTGATGGTGACGACGACGTCCTCGCGGGCGATCAGGTCCTCATCGTTGACGTCGCCGTCGGCGGCGATGATCCGGGTGCGACGGTCGTCGCCGTGCTTGTCAACGATCTCGGCGAGTTCGTCGTGCACGATCGCACGCTGCCGCTCGGGCTTGGCCAGGATGTCCTCCAGGTCGGCGATCTCGGCCTCGATCTTGGCCAAGTCGTCGATGATGCGCTGCCGCTCCAACGCCGCCAGGCGCCGCAACTGCATGTCGAGGATGGCCTGGGACTGGATCTCGTCGATGTCGAGCAGCTCGATCAGGCCGGCCCGTGCGATGTCGACGGTCTCCGACGCGCGGATCAACGCGATGACTTCGTCCAGTGCGTCAAGGGCTTTCACCAAACCACGCAAGATGTGTGCGCGCTCGTTGGCCTTACGCAGCCGATAAGTGGTCCGCCGGATGATCACGTCGAGTTGGTGCTCGACGTAGTGGCGGATCATCTGGTCGAGGCGCAGCGTGCGCGGCACCCCGTCGACGATCGACAACATGTTGGCGCCGAAGCTGGTCTGCAGCTGGGTGTGCTTGTAGAGGTTGTTCAGCACCACCTTGGCCACCGCGTCGCGCTTGATCTCCACGACGATGCGCAAGCCGACCCGGTCGCTGCTCTGATCCTCGATGTTGGAGATGCCGCCCAGCTTGCCGTCGCGGACCTGCTCGGCGATCGAGGTGATGAAGTTGTCGTGGTTGACCTGATACGGCAGCTCGGTGATCACCAGCGAAGTGCGGCCGCGCGAATCTTCTTCTACCTCAACGACTCCGCGCATCCGGACCGATCCGCGGCCGGTGGTGTAGGCGTCGTGGATGCCCTGCGATCCGACGATCAGCCCGTAGGTGGGGAAGTCCGGACCCTTGACCCGCTCGCAGACCGCGGCCAGGGTGGCCTCTTCGTCGGCCTCGTGGTTGTCCAGGCACCAGTAGACGGCCTCGGCCAACTCGCGCAGGTTGTGCGGCGGGATGTTGGTCGCCATTCCGACCGCAATACCGCCCGACCCGTTGGCCAGCAGGTTCGGGAACCGGCTCGGCAGCACCGTCGGCTCTTGCACACGGCCGTCGTAGTTGGGAATGAAATCGACTGTCTCCTCGTCGATTTCACGCAGCATCTCCATCGCGAGCGGGGTGAGCCGCGCTTCGGTGTTGTGGCTGACGAAGCCGTTCGAGATGAAGGCGTGGTCCTCGGTATCGACACGGAGGCTGTACACCGGCTGCACTCCGGCGTCTGTGACCGACGAGACGCGCGCATAGTAGAACCTGCCGTCGGTCAGCTCGGTTGCGATGGCGCGGACATCGGGGTCAGCGATGTGCGAAAGGATCTCGGCGCCAATGGAACTCCAGCGTTGGAGGCGATCGATGTTGTGCCGCGTCAGCCAATCGCGGTCAGCCCATGCGCCGCCGGCATGCTTGCGGATGAACGCCGCCAGCCCGGGAACGTGGTCACCGTCCCTGCCCGCATACGCCGGCAGGGAATCGAGGATTCCGGTGAGCTTGTCCTGTTTGGCACCGCCGAATCCGATCTGACCGGCAAACGACTGGGCGTGCGCTCGATTGGTGATGACCACCTTGTGCTCGCCAGTGGCGTGGCGGTACCGCTTGGACACCACGCCGAACTCAAGCAGCATCTTCTGGACATCCGTGGCCAGCCGTTGGCTGCGCGTCGAGTACGAGATTTGAATAGTGTTGCGCGGCAACAGTGAGCAGGATCCATCGCCTTCGAACAGCGCTTGCAGGAATGCCCGCTTCACTGCTGCCGGTGACTGCCAGAGCCACTCCGGCACGACCTTGCCTGCCGACCGCTGACCCGTCAGCTCACCGAGCCGACTCTGTTTCAGGGCCGTCAGATTGTGGATATCGAGTTCATGCAGCATCGATCCCGACGCGATGTGGCGGCTGGAGACGTATCGCGGCCCACCGACAACCGCGTCGTAGGCCGCAACCACCGTGTCGAAGTAGTCGCCGTCGAGGTTGTTGAAGCCAGCGCGGTTGGCTGAGACAAAGCCCTCACTGATGAACGCCCCGAGCAGCAGCGCTTCCATCGTGGGCTGCCAGTCAGCGGGACCCAGCTCGACGGGTTGCGTCCGTTGCAGAACGACATGATCGTCTGGCCGAATCTCCTCGATCAGCTTCCACAGCAGGGTGGGCACGCCGCCGACGTCGACCAGGCACAGCAATGGGTGGTTAGACGTTCCGGTGACTTCGTAGCCTTCGGCAGTGCGGACGGTGTAGGTCTGATGCTCGCCGGAGTGGAACAGCCGGTCCGCCGACACTGGGTTGCCATGTCGGTCAAGGACTTTCAGATCGACAGCATTGTCGGAGTTAGGGCGGGCACTCGAAACGACATCCTTGATCCGTACCGACTGCCCGAGCGGCAGCCGGACAAGCGCGTCACCGGTGAGGCAGTACCGCATGGCGGCTGGCGGGTCGTTGCCCGGCGAGCCGAAGTTTCCTTGCCCGTCGACCAACGGGTAGCGCAGCGACCACGGCTGCGCCATCCGGACCAGGGTGTCGTAGATCGACGCGTCGCCGTGCGGGTGGTAGTTACCCATCGTCTCGGCGACCGACCGCGCCGACTTGGCGTGGCCGCGGTCCGGGCGGAACCCGGAGTCGAACATCGCATAGAGCACCCGGCGGTGCACCGGCTTGAGGCCGTCGCGCACTTCGGGCAATGCGCGGCCGACGATCACGCTCATCGCGTAATCGATGTAGCTGCGCTGCATCTCGTGCTGAATGTCGACGGGCTCGACCCGGTCGCCGGCTTCGCCGCCGGGGGGCAGCGTGGTGTCTGTCATCTATTCCTCATCCGGGAGATTTCACTGGGGAAATGTGTACGGGTGTCAGATGTCGCTAAACATCCAGGAAGCGAACGTCTTTCGCGTTGCGCGTGATGAAGCTTCGGCGCGCCTCAACGTCCTCGCCCATCAGGATCGAGAACAACTCGTCGGCCGCGGCGGCGTCATCGAGGGTGATCTGGCGCAGGATCCGCACCGAGGGGTCCATCGTGGTTTCCCACAACTCCTTGGCGTCCATCTCACCGAGACCCTTGTACCGCTGGATACCGTCTTCGACGTTGATTTTCCGCCCGGCCTTCTTGCCCGCCTCGATGAGCCCGTCGCGCTCACGGTCGGAGTAGGCGAACTCGGGCTCGCTACGCTGCCACTTCAGCTTGTACAGCGGCGGCGCCGCCAGGAATACGTGGCCGTTTTCGATCAGCGGCCGCATGAACCGGAACAACAACGTCAGCAGCAGCGTGGAGATGTGCTGACCGTCCACGTCGGCGTCGGCCATCAGCACGATCTTGTGGTAGCGCAGCTTGGCGAGGTCGAATTCGTCGTGGATCCCGGTGCCCAGCGCGGTGATGATTGCCTGGACTTCGGTGTTCTTCAGCACCCGGTCGATGCGGGCCTTCTCGACGTTGATGATCTTGCCTCGCAACGGCAGGATCGCCTGGAACATCGAGTCGCGACCGCTCTTCGCCGAGCCGCCGGCCGAATCCCCCTCCACTACATACAGTTCCGAGCGTCGCGGGTCGGTGGAACGGCAATCGGCCAACTTGCCTGGCAGACCGCCCAGGTCGGTTGCGCTCTTGCGCCGCACCAACTCTCGCGCCTTGCGGGCCGCGATGCGTGCCTGCGCAGACGACACCGCTTTATTGACGACGGTCTTGGCGTCCGAGGGATTGGCATCGAACCAGTGCTGGAGCTCTTCGTTGCAGATTTTCTGCACGAAAGACTTGACCTCGGTGTTGCCCAGCTTCGTTTTGGTCTGACCCTCGAACTGGGGCTCGCTGACCTTCACCGAGATCACCGCGGCCAGGCCCTCGCGGATGTCGTCGCCGGTGAGGTTGGGGTCCTTGTCTTTGAGCAACTTCTTGTCTTTGGCGTACTTGTTCACCACCGTCGTCAACGCCGCCCGGAAGCCCTCCTCATGGGTACCGCCCTCGTGGGTGTTGATGGTGTTGGCGAAGGTGTGCACCGACTCCGAGTAGCCGCCGTTCCACTGCATGGCGATCTCGACTTCGTGGCCGGGACCTTTCCCGGAGAAATCCACGATGCTGACGTGGATCGGATTCTTGGTCCGGTTGATGTGCTTGACGTAGTCGACCAGGCCGCCCGGATAGTGGAAGGTCCGGTGTTTGACCTTATGCGGCGCAACGGATTCCGCGGCCTTTTCTTCCGCGGACTTCGGGGCCTCGGCGGTGTCGCTGACGACTTCGTCGACGACCTCTTCCTTGGTCACCCGCTCGTCGGTGAGGTTGATGGTCAGGCCCTTGTTCAGGAACGCCATCTCCTGCAGCCGGCGGGCCACCGTCTCGAAGTCGTAATTCGTCGTCTCGAAGATCCCGGGATCCGCCCAGAACCGGACCGTGGTGCCGGTCTTCTTGGTCTTGTCGCCCTGCTTGAGCGTGCCGGGCTCGGAGTGGTCGTAGGTCTGGTACCACTCGAAGCCGTCCCGGGAGATCTCCACCTCGAGTCGGGTGGACAGCGCGTTGACCACCGAGACGCCGACCCCGTGCAAACCACCCGACACCGCGTACGCGCCGTCGTCGCCGCCGAATTTGCCGCCGGCGTGCAGTTGGGTCATCACGACGTCGACGGTGGGGACACCGGTGGCGTGGGTGGCGACCGGGATGCCACGGCCGTTGTCGGTGACCTGGACGCCGCCGTTCTCCAAAATCTTGACGTCGACGGTGTCGGCGTAGCCGGCCATCGCCTCATCGACCGCGTTGTCGACGACTTCCCAAACCAAGTGATGCAATCCGCGCTCGCCGGTGGAGCCGATGTACATGCCGGGGCGTTTGCGGACCGCTTCCAGCCCCTCCAAAATCGTGATGGAATCGGCGCCGTACTCTTTCGGATTCTTTTTCTGGGCAGCCACGGTCGGGAGGCACTCCTTGGGATTGCGCGCGGGCAGTCCGATGACTCTGCGCTGGTTCTTTGTCAGTCTACCGTCAACACGGTCTCGGACCGATTCTGTAGGGGCGTTTCTACACAGCTATCTGCGCCGTGTGCGCGATTTTTCGCTCTGGGCTGCGTCCTGACGCTTGACAAGGCGGTTTCCCGCGTTGTGACGGCCCTCAGCGAATCTCCCGGCGGGGTCACCCATAGGTGTCGCGCGGACCCCTGCCGGCGATGTGCAGCGGTCCCTTTCGCCACGTCGGCGCGACCGGGCCGGTGATTCTCAGGCTGTTCACCACGCCGTCGCCGACCTCCGCGGCGATCTTGGCCAGCACTTGGTTCTGGATGATTCGTAACTGGGTGGCCCAGGCCGTCGACTCCGCCGCGACGGTAAGCACCCCGTCACGCAAGTTGGTCGGCGTCGCGTGGTCGGCGATGTTCGACCCGACCACCGCCGGCCACCGCCCGAAAACCGCGCCTTCGGCGACGCGCGACGACCAGCCCCTCTTCTTGGCCACGTCGCGGGTGACGCTGGCGAGGGTTTGCGGATCGCGCGCGTCGGGGCCCGGTCCCGACCACCGGCGCCGACTTGCGTTGCCGGCGACACGACGGCCGGGGGGCAGCCGACGCCCGCGGCCGACGTCTTTTCCTTGCGTGCGGGCGACGCCGCGGGCCTCTTCGAGAACCCGCCGGACCAGATCCATGCCGGCCACTTCGCTCAAGTGCTCAGGCGGTGCGGCGCCGTCCGGGGTGTCATCGTCGGGATTCAACTGTCGACCTCCTCGTTATGCACTGCAGTGACCACCGCCGACGCGGGGCCGCTGTCACCGTCGGTGAGGGTGATGTCCACCCGGTCGGCCACCCAGTCCCGGGGGATGTCGTCGAGCACGGCGGCGGTGACCAGCACCTGCTCTGCGGAGGCGGCCGCCGTGGCGAGGGCTTCGCGGCGCGCGGTGTCGAGTTCGGCGAACACGTCGTCGAGTAACAGCACCGGATCGCTTCCTTCGGCGCGCAACAATTCGTAGGCGGCCAATCGCAGCGCTAGCGCCATCGACCACGATTCCCCATGGCTGGCAAAGCCTTTCGCGGGTTGCTCGCCGAGCCGCAACTCGAGATCATCGCGATGCGGGCCCACCAGGCACACGCCGCGGTCGAGTTCGGCGTCGCGGCGCGCAGCCATTTTCTCCAGCAGGGCCGTCCGCAGCATTTCCACGTCCGGGCGGTCCGGCTCGGTATCGACGCTGGCGTGGTAGCTGATCGATGCCGGCCGCGATGCCGGCGCCAACAGCTGATAACTCTTCTGCACCTCGGGCGCGAGTTCGTTCACCAGGGTCATCCGGGCCGCCATCAATTCGGCACCGTGCGCGGCCAGGTGACCGTCCCACACATCAAGGGTGTCCAAGGCGCCGCGGTCGCCGCGGAATCGCGCGCCCGATGCGGACTTCAGCAGTGCGGTGCGTTGGCGCAGGACTTTGTCGTAGTCGGCGCGGATCGCCGCTACCCGCGGACGGCGGACGGCCGCCAGATCATCGAGGTAGCGGCGTCGATCGCCTGGGTCTCCCCGCACCAGCGCCAGATCCTCGGGTGCGAACAACACCGCACGCAGCACCCCGATCACTTCGCGGGCGCTGCGCACCGGCGAGCGGTTCAATCGCGCTTTGTTGGCCCGCCCGGCCGTGATCTCGAGGTCCACCGCACATTCCCGGCCTTCGTTGACCACGATCGTCGAGACCACCGCCCGCTGGGCGCCGAGCCGCACCAGAGGCGCGTCGGTCGCGACGCGGTGCGATCCCAAGGTCGACGAATACCACAGGGCCTCAACAAGATTCGTCTTGCCATAGCCGTTCGAACCGACGAACACCGTCCGCCCCGGCGTCAGTTCAAGCTCCACATTCGCCCAGGACCGGAAGTCCCGCAAGCCCAGATGACGGACGTACACCTAATCGCTAACCAGGCAGACGAACCGGCATGAGCAGGTACACATACTCGGTCTGAGCCGCAGGGAACGGCCCGCTGCCGCTCGGCTGCGCGTCGTCATCGCCGGCCGGACGCAGCACCGCCGGGCGACTCGGTGTGGTGAACCCGAACGACACCCGCTCGGAATGCAGCGACCCCAACCCGTCGGTCAGATACGTCGGGTTGAACGCGATGGTCAGCGGTTCGCCGGCGAATTCCACCGGTACGTCCTCTTCGGCGCGACCCACATCGTCGGCACCCGCCGAGAGTCGCAGCACATCGTCGGAGAATTCCATCCGAACCTGCGCCCCGCGATCGGCCACCAGGGCAACGCGCTTGATCGCCTCGCTCAGTTCGGCCACACCGACAGTAGCCACCGCGGTGTGCTCGGTCGGCAGCAGTTGCCGGAACTTCGGGAACTCCGCATCCAACAGTCGGGTGGTGCTGCGTTTGCCGTTTCCGCTGATGCCCAGCAAGCCGTCCTTGCCGACCGCCGATCCTGCGCCCAACGACAAGTGCACCTCGGCACCGTCGGCACCACTCTTGGCCGCCTCGGACAACGTCTTGGCCGGCACCAACACCGCGGCTTCGACATCAGGTGCAGCCGCCGACCAGGTCAGCTCTCGAACCGCAAGCCGGAACCGGTCAGTAGCAGCCAAAACCACGGACTGGCCGGAGATTTCGACGCGAATCCCGGTCAGCATCGGCAACGTGTCATCACGGCCGGCCGCGACCGCGACCTGACCGATCGCCTCGGCGAACACGTCGGACGGCAGGGCGCCGGTCTCCTCGGGCAGTGCCGGCAGCGTCGGGTAGTCCTCGACCGCCATCGTCGGCAACGAGAACTTCGCGCTTCCGCAAGCCAACGAAACCCTGGTGCCCTCGACCTGGACATCGACGGGCTTGTTCGGAAGCGCCTTGGTGATGTCGGACAGCAGTCGACCTGACACCAAAGCTGTTCCCGGAGAAGCGATTTCAGCGGCCAACCGAACTTCGGCGGAGACCTCGTAGTCGAATCCGGAGATTGTCAGGCCATCATCCGAGCCGGTCAACAGCACGCCGGCCAGCACCGGCACGGTGGGCCTGGTCGGCAGGGTCCGCGCAACCCACGCCACCGCGTCAGCGAAGTCGTCCCGCACCAGGCGGAACTTCAAGTCGGTCAGGCCGACTGTGGTCGTCGCCACGTCCATTGCGTCCCTTCATCACCCCGAACAGCAAGGCCAACGTCAAGCGGCTCCACCCACGTGAGGAGCGGTATTCCCCGCTGACGGACGCCCGTGCCGGTAATCCGTTCCGACGACCGAAACGGCAGTCGAACCACAACCGTAGAGCGTCGGAGGCCATCTTGAAAGCTAATCGGAAGCAGCGACACTCAGGGCTTTCCCGAGTCGAGACCGGGGTGTGGAACGGCTTGTCCCCAACGCCGTTTTCTAAAGAACAAACTAGTAGATATTTCAATAACAGTATTAAGGCCTGTGCAAGCTGGGGACAGCATGACGTCTGTGCTGCTGGGGGAGCCGACCGGGCTGTGCATGACACGGGGCCGGGTTGTGTGGTTCGTGTGCAGCGGTTGGGGACCGGTCGGGGTTGTGCATGACGACCGTGGTTGGCACGCGAGTGTGAGCAGTGTTGCGCACAGCTGCATCCACAGCCGACTGTGTGACAGGTGTTGTGGCCGAGATAGAAGTTTTTTGGAATCTGGCCGGAAATATCAGCGCTTGGAGCGCTGGCGAATCCGCGTTGTGAGTTCTTTGACGTGATCGAAGATCTCGCGCCGCTCGGCCATCTCGGACAGGATCTTCTTCTGCGCGTACATCACCGTGGTGTGGTCGCGGCCGAAGGCCTGGCCGATCTTGGGCAGCGACAGGTCTGTCAGTTCGCGACATAGATACATGGCGATCTGCCGGGACTGGGCCAGTGCCCGGGTCTTGCCGGGGCCACGTAGTTCCTCGACCGTGGTGTCGAAGTACTCCGCGGTGGCCGCCATGATCGTCGCCGCGCTGATCTGCATGGTGCTCGCATCGGCGATCAGGTCGCGCAACACGATCTCGGCCAGAGCTTTGTCAATCGGCGCCTTGTTCAGCGAGGCGAACGCGGTGACACGAATCAGCGCGCCTTCCAGCTCGCGGATGTTGCGTTCGATGCTGCTGGCGATCAGCTCGAGCACGTCGTCGGGAACATTGAGCCGCTCCATCTGCGCTTTCTTGCGCAGGATGGCGATGCGGGTTTCCAGCTCCGGCGGCTGGACGTCGGTGATCAGCCCCCATTCGAACCGAGTTCTCAGCCGATCTTCAAGTGTTGCAAGCTGTTTGGGCGGCCGGTCGGAGGAGATGACGATCTGCTTATTGGCGTTGTGCAGGGTATTGAAGGTGTGGAAGAACTCTTCCTGGATACCTTCTTTGCCTTCGATGAACTGGATGTCGTCGACCAGCAGCACGTCGACATCGCGGTAGCTGCGTTTGAACGCCACCTTGCGGTCGTCGCGCAGGGAGTTGATGAAGTCGTTGGTGAATTCTTCGGTCGAGACGTACTTGACCCGCATGCCGGGGAACAGCCGCTGGGCGTAGTTACCGGCGGCGTGCAGCAGGTGTGTCTTACCCAGTCCGGACTCGCCCCAGATGAAGAGGGGGTTGTAGGCCCGGGCCGGTGCCTCGGCGATTGCCAGCGCCGCGGCGTGGGCGAACCGGTTCGAGGCGCCGATGACGAATGTGTCGAAGGTGTAGCGGCGGTTCAAGCTGAGGCCGGCGGCCGCGTCGGCCGCGGTGCTGTGTGGCCGCTCGGAGAAGTACGACGGCCAGTTTTGGTGAGCGCTGGCGAGGGCCTCGCCGTCTTCGTCGATCTCGTCGAGGTCGGAGATCGGCTCGTCGGCTCCGGCGCCGATGGCGTCCTCGGATTCGTCGCCGGCTAGCGGGGAGATCCGCACGCCGAGCTCGATCTGTTGTCCGAGCCGACGGCTGAGCGCCTCGGTGATCTGGGTGCGGAGGTGACGTTCGATCTCGTTCTGCACGAAGCTGCTGGGGACGGCGAGAAGGGCAAAGCCCTCGACGATCGTGAGTGGCTGTACGAGGTTCAGCCACGCGCGCTGCTGCGGTGTCAGCGGTGGAACATACGGCTCACCGTTGATGGCGGCGCTGTCGGTGGCTAGTTCGCCGTTGAGTTCGGAGACGACCGCGCTCCAGACCGTGGCGAAGCTTGATCCGGGGTCCTCGGTCAACGACGGGTCCCCCTGATTTGACGTCGAAGTACAACCGGTACCTGCGACAACGAACTGTCCACATGGTTATCCACAAGTGTGGACAGGACAGCCACTGCCATGCCGCAGCTTACCCCCGACAGCTTGCGGGATCGGCGCTCGATACAACCAACAGAAGTCAGCTGGCTAGCAGGCCGATCTGCCATCCTCGCTTCGTTGTCTAGCGCCGTTTCGGTATGAAACAGCACCGCCCGAAGCTAACAGTTTTCGTCGCTCACGGCCAACCGTTCTGCAACATTCGAAAGGCTTTGAAGAACATTGCTAGGCGGACCGGTGGCGGGTGTGACGTCAGTAAAGGATCAGCGTCTAGAGTGTCGATCGTTCTGGCCAGGTTTGACCGGGCGAACGCCGGTCAGTACCCTCATACAGTCGCCCGAAAGTCGGCGATACGGCTGCGATCCGAGCATCAAGCACGGAGGCTGCGCCGGGTACCAAGCGAGACACAAAGCCTATCGAGGCGTCGTGTGGGAAAGCATGACCCACCGGCCCGGGGAACCGGGTCGAACACGATGCCAGATGCAGCAAGGAGAGAGTCGTGGCAAAGGGCAAGCGGACCTTCCAGCCGAATAACCGGCGCCGTGCCCGCGTGCACGGCTTCCGTCTGCGGATGCGGACCAGGGCCGGCCGGGCCATCGTGTCGAATCGGCGTGGCAAGGGCCGTCGCTCGCTAACTGCTTGATATCCGACCCCGGTGGGACAGCGGTGCTTTCCGCGCGGAACCGCATGACGCGGTCGACCGATTTCGACGCCACGGTCAAGCACGGGAAGCGAGCTGTGCAGCCGGATCTGGTGATCTATATGCGGCGCGCGACAGGTGACCCGAAGCTTGGACTGATCGTTTCGCGATCGGTCGGATCGGCCGTGCAACGCCATCGACTGTCCCGTCGGCTCCGCCATGTGGCGCGTGACGTGATGGATGGATGCGACCGGTCGGAGCACATCGTGATCCGTGCGCTGCCCAGCAGCCGGGACGTCGTCTCCGCCAGATTGGGCGAGGAGCTACGGGCCGGTTTGCGGCGTATCGAGACGATGGGGTCCAAGCGGTGAATGACATAACGTCACGGTGCGCTCGATCCGTACGACGCGCCGAGTCGATGGTCATCCGTGGGTTGATTTTCGTTATCCAGCTTTACCGGCACATGGTGTCGCCGTTGCGACTGCCGACATGCCGTTTCACCCCAACCTGTAGTCAGTACGCGGTGGACGCGCTGGCGGAGTTCGGCTTGGTTCGGGGGAGTTGGTTGGCCGCCGTCCGGTTGGCCAAATGTGGTCCGTGGCATCGGGGAGGATGGGATCCGGTACCGGAGCGCCGGGGAGCCGGGGTCCAAGACTGGGTCGCCCCAGCACCGCTAGGGAAGAGTGATTCTGTTGTCCTTTGATCCGTTCAGCCTCGACTATTTCTATTACCCGGTCTCGGCGATCATGTGGCTCTGGTACAAGGCCTTCTCGGCGGTACCAGGCCTGGGCCCGGCGAGCTTCTTCACCTGGACGCTGTCGGTGATGTTCCTCGTGTTCACCCTGCGCGCGATCTTGTACAACCCGTTCGTCCGCCAGATCCGCACCACCCGCCAGATGCAGGAGCTGCAACCACAGATCAAGGCGCTGCAGAAGAAGTACGGCAAGGATCGCCAGCGGATGGCGCTGGAGATGCAGAAGCTGCAGAAGGAGCACGGGTTCAATCCCATCCTGGGCTGCCTGCCCATGCTGGTGCAGATCCCCGTCTTCCTCGGCCTGTATCACGTACTTCGGTGCTTCAACCGGACCTCGACCGGCATCGGACAGCTGGGTCTTTCGCCCGAGCGCAACCGCGAGTTGGGCAACTATGTGTTCAGCGTCGCGGACGTGAACCACTTCCTCAACGCCAACCTGTTCGGCGCACCGATCGGCGCCAGCATGACGCAACGCGGAGCCAGCCTCGAGGCGTTCAGTGAGTTCAGTCGGCCGGCCGTCGCCGCCGTCGGCGTGCCGGTGATGATCCTGGCCGGCATCGCGACCTACTTCAACAGCCGCGCGTCGGTGGCCCGGCAGAGCGTGGAGGCCGCGGCCAACCCGCAGACCGCGATGATGAACAAGCTGGCGTTGTATGTGTTCCCGCTCGGCGTGGTGGTCGGTGGGCCGTTCCTGCCACTGGCGATCATCTTCTACTGGTTCGCGAACAACATCTGGACCTTCGGGCAGCAGCATTACGTGTTCCGGATGATCGAGCGCGAAGACGAGGAAAAGAAGCGTGAGGCGATCGAGCGGCGGTCCGCGAACGCGCCGGCGCCCGGTGCCAAACCGAAGCGGTCGACGCGAAATCCGTCGGCCGGCGGTATTGGTGCGTCGGCGAGCGACAGTGCTGAGGGGAACGGTGCGGCCGCGGATTCGGCCGCGGGCGGCGAGCCAGTCAGCCGCGCGCCACGGCCGGGCGCGAAGCCGAAGAAGCGCAGACGCTAACCCACGGGCCCGCCGAAGCGACGCGGCGGTTCTGCGGTGCGATCGGACGACAGACTTAACCGGGCGAGGCCCGGGTACGGGAAGGGAAAGAAGCAGATATGACCGATGTCGAAACCAACGGACCTGCCACGCATGAGGCGACGACGCACGAGGACCTGGAGGAGGCCGTCAACGGCTCCGCTCCGGCCGAGGGCGACGGCGAGGGCGATCTGGAAGAGCGCTTGGTCGCCGAGGGAGAAATCGCCGGCGACTACTTAGAGGAACTGCTCGACCTGCTGGACTTCGATGGAGACATCGACCTGGACGTGGAAGGTAGCCGCGCGATCGTCAGCATCGACGGCAGCGACGACTTGGCAAAGTTGGTGGGCCGCAAGGGGGAGGTGCTGGATGCGCTGCAGGAGCTGACCCGGCTCGCGGTGCACCAGAAGACCGGAGTGCGCAGCCGGCTGATGCTCGACATCGCCAGCTGGCGCCGCCGCCGCCGCGAGGAGTTGGCCGCGCTGGGCGACAAGGTTGCCAAGCGGGTGCTCGAAAGCGGCGAACGCGAGGAACTCGCACCGATGACGCCATTTGAGCGCAAGATCGTCCATGACGCCGTCGCAGCGGTCAGCGGGGTCCACAGCGAGAGCGAAGGCGTCGAGCCAGGGCGCCGAGTCGTCGTCTTGGTCGACTGAGCGAGCACCGAGTTACACCTATGTAGTTCGGGCGCGCGCCGGCAGCGGGCACGGAACGGGAGGGATGTTTCACGTGAAACATGTCGATTCCCGTGACCGCGCTGTAGTCGTAGTACCACCACCGCCCGATGCCGCGGGCAAGATCTTCGGCGACCGGATCGGTGTCGCCGAGCGCTACGCGGGGCTGTTGGCGGACATGGGAGTCGAGTGGGGACTCATCGGACCCCGCGAAGTCGAGCGGTTGTGGGACCGCCATCTTTTGAACTGCGCCGCGGTCACCGAGCTGTTGGAGCCGGGGGAGCGGGTGGCGGACATCGGTAGCGGCGCGGGCCTTCCGGGTCTGCCGGTCGCTATCGCGAAGCCTGAAGTCCGAGTGGTGCTGGTGGAATCGCTCTCGCGCCGCGCCGAGTTCCTCCGCATGGCCGTTGCCGATCTGGGTCTCGATGTCGAGGTGATACGCGGACGGGCCGAGGACGCCGCGGTCCGGGAGGCCGCCGGCGGATGCGATGCAGTCGTCTCCCGGGCGGTGGCATCGCTGGACAAGCTGACCCGGTGGAGCCTGCCTCTGCTTCGGCCCGGCGGCCGCATGGTGGCGATCAAAGGCGAGCGTGCCCGCGACGAACTCCTCGAACATCGGCGCGTGATGACCGCGTTGGGCGCATTCGATGCCAGGGTGGTGGAATGTGGCGCGAGCTGTTTGTCCCCACCGACGACGGTGGTGGTTGCGCGGCGAGGGAAGCCGGAAGCGGCCAGGCAACCGTCGCGCCGACGGTCGAAGAGGGAGAGCCTATGAATGCCCCAGATGACCCGTTCGGCCCGGGCGGCGCCGTGGATGTTTCACGTGAAACATCGGAGCTGGACACTCCAATCGGAGCGGCCGCCGAGCGCGCGATGCAAGTGCTCTCCAAGGCCTACCAGCCGTTGAACCGACCCAGCCAGCGCCGCCTGTTCACCATCGCCAACCAGAAGGGCGGCGTCGGTAAGACCACGACCGCGGTGAACCTGGCGGCGGCGCTGGCCGTCCAGGGACTCCGAACGCTCGTGATCGATCTCGACCCGCAGGGCAATGCCAGCACCGCGCTGGGCATCACCGAGCGGCACTCGGGGACCCCGTCGTCGTACGAGGTACTTCTCGGCGAGATCAATCTGAAGGACGCGATGCGCCAGAGTCCGCACAGCGACCGCCTTTTCTGCGTGCCGTCGACCATCGACCTGGCCGGCGCCGAGATTGAATTGGTGAGCATGGTCGCCCGGGAAAACCGGTTGAAGACCGCGCTGGCCGAACTCGACACCGTCGACTTCGACTACGTTTTCATCGACTGCCCGCCGTCGCTGGGACTGCTGACGATCAACGCATTGGTCGCCGCACCCGAGGTGCTGATCCCGATCCAGTGCGAGTACTACGCGCTGGAGGGAGTGTCGCAATTGATGAGCAACATCGAGATGGTGAAGGCGCACCTGAATCCGCGGCTGGACGTCAGCACCGTGATCCTCACGATGTACGACGGACGGACCAAGCTGGCAGACCAGGTGGCCGACGAAGTCCGTCGCTACTTTGGAACCAAAGTGTTACGCACCGTGATCCCGCGCAGCGTGAAAGTGTCCGAAGCGCCGGGCTACAGCATGACCATCATCGATTACGATCCCGGGTCCCGCGGTGCGATGAGTTACCTCGACGCCAGCCGCGAACTCGCCGAGCGTGGTCGACCAGCCGCCGATGAAGGGGACCGTGGATGAGCCAAGCGTCGCGTAGAAAAGGTGGCCTCGGGCGAGGCCTGGCTTCGCTGATTCCCACCGGGCCGGCCGAAGGTGGCGAGGACCCAACGCCGCATGGGCCGCGACTCGGTGCCGCGGCCGCCGACGTGATGTTCGGCGGACCCACACCCGCCGGCGCCCCGACCGATATCGGCGCGGTCTACCGCGAAATCGATCCGGCCCTGATCGAGCCGAACCCGCGTCAGCCGCGGCAGGTGTTCGACGACGAAGCGCTCTCCGAATTGGTGCACTCGATCCGCGAGTTCGGCCTCATGCAGCCGATCGTCGTCCGCGCACTCGACGCGCCTAGTGGAGCGCGCTTCCAACTCGTCATGGGGGAGCGGCGCTGGCGCGCGGCCCAGACGGCAGGCCTGACCGCCATCCCCGCGATCGTGCGGGAAACGGCCGACGACAATCTGCTGCGTGACGCTCTTCTGGAAAACATCCACCGAGCGCAGTTGAACCCGTTGGAAGAGGCGGCGGCCTATCAGCAACTGCTCGACGAGTTCGATGTCACCCACGAAGAACTCGCCGCCCGGATCGGTCGGTCACGCCCGCTGATCACCAACATGATCCGGTTGCTGCGCTTGCCGATCGCGGTCCAGCGCCGGGTCGCGGCCGGCGTGCTGTCGGCCGGGCACGCCCGGGCGCTGCTGTCGCTTGAGGCCGGAGGGGAAGCGCAGGAGGCCCTGGCCGCGCGGATCGTGGCCGAGGGATTGTCGGTGCGGGCCACCGAAGAGGCGGTCACGCTCGCCAATCGGAGCGAGCCGACTCAGCCGCCGGCGCCGCGACGCAAGCCGATCAGCGCCGCCGCCAGCAACGGCAGCGACATCAGGGTGATAGCCGACATGCAGACCCGCGAATTGC
>Ga0209113_1000025_pt1 | contig 37830 bp, 37 predicted proteins | sample TexAe_RefH0_O1_FD_187951 | JGI IMG/M metagenome (GOLD analysis project Ga0209113, IMG submission 187951) | Forest soil microbial communities from Davy Crockett National Forest, Groveton, Texas, USA - Texas A ecozone_RefH0_O1 (SPAdes) (version 2) | ecosystem: Environmental > Terrestrial > Soil >... | reverse complement strand
GAGCACGCCCAGGATGACCAGCACGGCCCCGACCGGTTCGTTCCAGCGCAACGGTTCGTGCAGCACGATGATGCCGAGGACGACGCCGACGATCGGAGTCAGGTAGGTGACGGCCGCGCCGGAGCCGGACCCCACGGTCAGTTCGCCGCCGGCCGCGTCATGGCCGACGACGAGCCCGCCGTCGAGCTGCTCGTGCCACTCCAGCAGGGTCGGGCCACCGAGCACGCGCAACCAGCCGTGATCGATCATCAGCCCGCCGGTGTGGACGGCGAGCGCACCGAGCACCGAGCGCTCGGTCACGTCGAGCGCGTCGAGCACCGACCGCTGCGAGTCTCTGAGCGTCGCGACCAGATCGCAGATCAGCACCGCGGCGCTGATGCCGTCCTTGTCCCGGACCGCCGAGGGGTCGACGCAGTGACCGATGGCTTCTTCGTAGGCGTAGACCAGTGTGCTGCCCGGCAGGTCGGCGTCGGCGCGGGCCAGCCACTTGAAACCGGTCAGGGTCTCGACGTGTTTCGCACCCCAGTGCGCCGCGATCGCCGACAGCATCCGCGACGACACCACCGTGCTGGCCACCACGCTGGTGGCGCGATCGGTCGGATCGATCTTCGACAATATGTAATCGCCGAGCAGCCAACCGGTTTCGTCGCCGGACAGCATTCGCCAGCCGGCAGGTGTCGGTACGCCGACCGCGCACCGGTCCGCGTCAGGATCAAGCGCAATGGCGATGTCGGCGTCCACATCGGCGGCCAGGCTGAGCAGCGCGTCGGTGGCGCCGGGTTCTTCGGGGTTGGGAAAGCTGACGGTCGGGAAGTCGGGATCGGGAGCGAACTGGCCGGCCACGGTGTGCACGTCGGACAGTCCGGCGCGGCAGAGCGTTTCGGTCGCCACCACGCCGCCCACCCCGTGCAGGGGTGTCAGTGCGACGCGAATCGGGCCCGACGACGAGCGCCGCAGCCGGGCGGCCCGCTCGATGTACTGCTCGACCAGTCCGCTATCGGCGGGTTCGACGGTGTGCCTGGCGATCTCGTCGGCGAAGGGCGCCGTCGCGATGGCGGCCTCGATCTCGCGGTCGGTGGGGGAGACGATCTGGATCCCCCCGTCCAGGTACACCTTGTAGCCGTTGTCGGCCGGTGGATTGTGTGACGCGGTGATCTGGATTCCGGCGGCCGCGCCGGTATGCCGGACGGCGAAGGCCAGCACCGGTGTGGGTGCCGGAGCGGGAAGCAAGGTTGCCGAAAAGCCCCCGGCGGCAAGGACTTCAGCGGTGGCGACGGCGAACTGATCCGACCCGTGCCTGGCGTCGCGGCCGACGATCACTGTCGAGCCGGCCAGTCCGCGACCGGCCAGCACCTGGGCCACCGCCCAGCTGGCACGCAACACGACGGCGAGGTTCATCGCGTCCGGGCCGCCCCGCACCGGCCCGCGCAGCCCGGCGGTGCCGAATGTCAGCGGACGCGCGAATCGGGCCGCCAGCTCGGCCGGATCGCACGCGGCGAGCTCGGCGGCCGTCACCGGATCGGGGTCGTGCGCGATCCAATCCTGCGGTGTCACGCCGACCTCTACAGCCGTGCGACCACGTCGGCCAGCAGCGAACCCATCTGGGCCGCCGACGCGGCGCCGGTCAGCAGCACCTCGGCATGGCTCAGCTGCTCACCGGTGATTCCGGCGGCCATGTTGGTTACCAGCGAGACTCCGAGCACCTCCGCGCCCGCGGCGCGGGCGGCGATCGTTTCGTGCACGGTGGACATGCCGACCAGGTCGGCGCCCAGCGTGCGCAGCATCCGGATCTCGGCGGGCGTTTCGTAATGCGGGCCGGGCAGCCCGGCGTACACGCCCTCGGCGAGTTCCGGGTCGACGTCACGGGCCAGCGTCCGCAGCCGCGCGGCGTAGGCGTCGACCATGTCGACGAACTGTGCCCCGATCAGCGGCGACCGCGCGGTCAGATTCAGGTGGTCGCTGATCAATACCGGCTGGCCCACGGCGAAGTCCGCGCGGACCGCGCCGGCGGCGTTGGTCAGCACGACCACCCGGGCGCCGGCCGCGCAGGCTGTCCGCACCGGATGCACGACGTGTTGCAGATGGTGGCCTTCGTAAGCGTGCGTACGACCGGCCAGCACCAGCACCCGGTGCTCGCCGATGGCCACCGACAGCACGTGGCCGGTGTGGCCGTCCGCAGACGGTGGGGTGAACCCGGGCAACTCGGCCATCGTCAGGGTCGCCGTGGGTTGGCCGAGCGCGGACACGGCCGGAGCCCAGCCCGACCCCAGCACGATCGCCACGTCGTGTTCAGCGATCCCCGAGCGATCGGCGATGGACTGCGCCGCGGCCTGCGCGAGCGCATCGGGGTCGGGCGGACCGTCACTCACAGTGTCCGAGCCTAATCGCCGCCCCGTCCGCTGAGTTGCTGCAGCGCACGCAGGAAGACGTCTCGGTCGTTGGCGGAAAGCTGTCCGAGCCAGTGCTCCTCACCGTGCTGGATGGCTAGCTGCACGGCGTTCTTGATGGAACGGCCCGACTCGGTGATCTCGAGCAGGCGAGCCCGGCGGTCATCGGGGTCGGGGATCCGTTCGATGTGACCGTGTTCTTGCAACTCGTCGAGCGTCGGGATGATGCGGGTCTTGTCGGCGCCGATCGCCTCGGCCAGCGCCGCTTGAGTGCGGATCGGCGAGCGATCCAGGGCGCTGAGAACGACGTAGCCCCACATCGACAAACCGTGGGCCTCCAGCACCGGCAGTTCGGCCGCCACCGTTTTGCGAGCCAGGTCCACCAGCATCTCCGCCAGGTCTGGACGCGTCGCCTTTCGCACCACCGATCGATGATAGATCTGGACAGATAATATGTGAGTGCATACGATATGCGCATGCATACAAATCAGGATATTCGCCCGTCACACCGCATCGCCGTATTGGCCTCTGTTGAGGTGGTCTCAGCCGTCACCGCCGATGACCTGGCGAAACCGACGCCTTGCGCCGGCTGGAACCTTGCTGACCTGCTCGCTCACATGACGGTCCAGCATCGCGGCTTTGCCGCTGCGGCCCGCGGCCACGGCGCTGACGAGGCGCTTTGGCAACCGGCCACCGTCGCCGATGCGGTGGCAGCCGACCCCGTCGGCGCCTACTCCGCGGCCGCCACCGAGGTGATCGACGCGTTCGCGGGCGACGGCGTGCTGGACAGCGAGTTCGCGCTACCGGAGTTCGGGCCCGGGGCGACGTTCCCGGCCGCGATGGCGATCGGTTTTCACTATGTCGACTATGTCGTGCACGGCTGGGATGTGGCTCGCACACTGGGGCACTCCTACCAGCTTCCGGCCGACATCGTGGCGGCCGCGTTGCCGCTGGCGCTCGTGGTGCCCGACGGAGACTTCCGCACGATTGAGAATGCACCGTTCGGCCCGGCGATCCCGTCGGCGGATCCGGCCGACGACTTCGACCGCATACTCACTTATCTCGGACGCTCGCCGCAGTGGCAGCCGACCGTCGTGGCATGACGGGGACGGAAGCCATGACGACAACATCCGCCGGCGCCTGGACTCCTCAGCCGCCGATCACGCCGGGGAGCGGCATCCTCACTACGGACTGGCTGCCCGGGCCGTCTGACGGCGGCCCGTCCCCGGTCGTGGTGAGTTTCACCGACTTTCATTCAGATTCGGAAGAGGAATGGCAACAGATCGCCGCATTGGGCGTGAAGCTGGCGGAAAGCTGGCCGATCATGCGCGGCGCGGTCGGGCTTTGGCTGTGGGGCAAGCAGATTGAGTGGCGCGGCGGATCGCTCTCCGTGTGGGAAAGTCACGCGGATTTACGTCGTTTCATCCGCTGGCCCGTTCACGTCACGATCATGAACAACTGGCGGGGACGCATCCGAGTGCGATCCACCAGCTGGGATGACGAGCGATTCGTCCCGGCGCAGGCATGGCTTCGCGCCGAGGCGTACATCCGGGCGCCGCGCGACATCTGAGACGGTCGCGGCGCCCCGCCTGCGGGTACAACGCCGGTGATCAGCGGGTGAGATACTGCGACGATGGCTTCAACCCCGACGCTGGATCGCGTCGACGACACGGTGCGGCGTCGCAGCACCGACCTCGTCGAGTTGTCGCATGCGATTCATGCTGAGCCGGAGTTGGCCTTCGCCGAGCATCGCAGTTGCGCCAAGGCGCAATCGCTGGTGGCCGAGCGGGGTTTTGAGATCACCGCGGCCGCGGGCGGTTTGGACACCGCGTTTCGCGCCGACTTCGGCAGTGGTCCGCTGACTGTCGGGATCTGCGCCGAGTATGACGCACTGCCCGGGATCGGTCATGCCTGCGGCCACAACATCATTGCCGCAGCGGCCGTCGGCGCCGCGCTGGCGCTGGCCGACGTCGCCGACGAGTTGGGTTTGACGGTCTCGCTGCTGGGCACGCCGGCCGAGGAGTTCGGCGGCGGAAAAGTCTTGCTGCTCAACGCCGGAGTCTTCGACGACCTTGCGCTGGCGGTGATGATGCATCCCGGTCCGGTCGACATCGCGGCCGCCCGGTCGCTCACCCTGTCCGCGGTCCGGGTGACCTACCGCGGCAAGGAAGCACACGCGTCAGCTGCGCCGTTCCTGGGGATCAACGCCGCCGACGCGGCGACCGTGGCGCAGGTGGCGATCGGGCTGCTGCGCCAGCAGCTGGCACCGGGGCAGCAGGTGCACGGCATCGTCGCCGACGGCGGTCAAGTCGCCAACGTCATTCCCGCGCACACCGAATTGCAGTACACGATGCGTGCCACCGACGCGTCGTCACTGGCCGATCTGGAAGCCAAGGTGGGCGACTGCTTCCTGGCCGGCGCGGTCGCCACCGGTTGCGACTACAGCGTCGAGCAGACCGAGCCGATGTACGACGCGCTCAAACCCGATCCATGGCTGGCTGAAACCGTGCGCGCCGAGATGACGCGGCTCGGTCGATCGCCCATCGAACACGCGCTCGAGGCGGCGCTGCCACTGGGCAGTACCGACATGGGCAACGTCACCCAGCTACTGCCCGGCATCCATCCGATGGTTGCCGTCGACGCCGGCGGCGCGTCGTTGCATCAGCCCGACTTCACCGCGGCAGCCGCGGGCCCCAGCGCCGATAAGGCAGTCATCGACGGCGCAATCATGTTGGCACGCACGGTTATTCGACTTGCCGAGTCGCCCGGAGAACGGGACCGCGTGCTGGCGGCACGTGCTCAGCGGGCGGCGTCATGAGCCTCTCCGACGTCGCGAATGCCTGGCTGGCCGCGCACAACGACGATCTGATCGGCTGGCGGCGGCACATCCATCGCTATCCGGAGCTGGGGCGTCAGGAGTACGCAACTACGCAGTTCGTCGCCGAGCGGTTGGTCGAGGCCGGGCTCAACCCGAAGGTGTTACCCGGCGGAACTGGGCTGACCTGCGACTTCGGACCTGAACGCGAACCGCGAATCGCGTTGCGGGCGGACATGGATGCGCTGCCGATGGCCGAGCGGACCGGGGCCGAATACGCCTCGACGATGCCCAACGCCGCGCATGCCTGCGGGCACGACGGGCACACCGCGATCCTGTTGGGCACCGCACTCGCGCTGGCCGGGGCGCCGGAGCTGCCGGTTGGGTTGCGGCTGATTTTCCAGCCGGCCGAGGAGCTGATGCCTGGGGGAGCGATCGACACGATCGCGGCGGGGGCGATCTCCGGAGTCAGCCGAATCTTCGCCCTGCACTGCGATCCCCGGCTGGCGGTCGGCAAAATCGCGGTGAAGGTGGGGCCGATCACGTCGGCGGCCGACATGATCGAGATCGCTCTGACGTCGCCGGGCGGACACACCTCACGCCCACATTTGACCGGCGACCTGGTCTACGGGCTGGGCACCCTGATCACCGGCGTGCCGGGCATCTTGTCGCGCCGTATCGACCCACGCAACAGCACCGTGATGGTGTGGGGTGCGGTCAATGGGGGCGTGGCCGCCAACGCGATCCCACAAAGCGGCACGCTGGCGGGCACCATCCGCACCGCGAGCCGCGAAACCTGGCTGGGCCTCGAAGACATCGTCCGGGAAGCGGTCGCGGCACTGCTGTCGCCGCTGCACATCGACCACACCGTTCAGTACAACCGCGGCGTGCCGCCGGTGGTCAACGAAGTGGTCTCGACGCGCATCCTCACCCACGCCATCGAGGCGATCGGTCCGGATGTGCTGGCCGACACCAAACAATCCGGTGGCGGTGAGGATTTCTCGTGGTACCTGGAGGAAGTTCCCGGCGCGATGGCCCGGCTCGGGGTGTGGTCAGGCCGCGGTCCGCAGTTGGACCTGCATCAGCCGACGTTCGACCTCGACGAGCGGGCCCTGGCGATCGGGGTGCGGTTGATGGTCAACATCGTCGAGCAGTCCGCAGCGATCGGTTAGGTGCGGCGTTATTCGCCGTGACCGGGTCCGACATTGCGCGCCGGGCAAGTCCGGATCTTGTGCACGTATTCCTCTGGGGCGCCGGCGATTTCAGCGGCGTCGGCCATGACGCCGATATAGCGCGCCGACGGCAGACCGCCTTCCCAGGCGTCCACCACATACAGCCACGCCAGAACCGGATCGGTCGTGGTGTCCGACGACACGCGTTCCACTCGGCACCGGATCTTCTTGTGGATGCCGAGCTCGGAACCCTCCCACCGATCGAGGGTTTTCTCGTCGGCCGGCGTCATGTCGTAGAGCACGACGAACACCTTCGAGGTCGGATCCTCCACGACCGTGGCCAGCGCGCCATCCCAGCCGATGTCCTCGCCGCCGAAGGTCAGCCGCCACCCGTGCAACCAGCCGGTTCCGGCCATCGGCGAGTGGGGTGCACGCTGCTGCATCTGCTCGGGATGCATGTTCGAGCCGTAGGCGGCGTAGAGCGGCACGGACAAAGCTTAAACGGCTACCGCTGAAGCGGCGGTCATCCGACGGGTTGGCTAGGTTAGGTCTGTGGCGACCCGCATTGTGATCATCGGGGGAGGACCGGCCGGTTACGAGGCGGCCCTCGTCGCAGCGGCTCGCGACGCGCACGTCACCGTCATCGACTCGGACGGCATCGGCGGGGCGGCGGTGCTCTTCGACTGTGTGCCGTCGAAAACCTTCATCGCCTCCACCGGGGTGCGGACCGAATTGCGCCGCGCTCCGCAACTGGGCTTCGACCTCGACATCGACGACGCCAAGATCTCGCTGCCCGAAATCCACGAGCGGGTCAAGACCTTGGCCACCGCCCAGTCCGCCGACATCAACGCCCAGCTGCAGAACGCGGGCGTCCGGGTGATCGCCGGCCGCGGCGAGCTGATCGACGCGACGCCGGGACTGGCATCGCACTGCATCCAGGCCACCGCGCCGGACGGCAGCACGAGCACCCACGACGCCGACGCGGTGCTGATCGCGACCGGTGCCAGCCCCCGCGAGCTGCCGACCGCGCGGACCGACGGCGAGCGCATCCTGAACTGGCGTCAGCTCTACGACCTGCAGGCACTGCCCGAGCATCTGATCGTGGTCGGCTCGGGTGTCACCGGCGCCGAATTCGTGCACGCCTATACCGAATTGGGCGTCGACGTCACGGTGGTCGCCAGCCGCGACCAGATCCTGCCCTACGAGGACGCCGACGCGGCCGCTGTGCTGGAGCGGATCTTCGCCGAGCGCGGAGTGCAGCTGGTCAAGAACGCCCGCGCCGACTCGGTCACCCGTACCGACTCCGGCGTGCTGGTGACCTTGGCCGACGGCCGGACAGTCGAGGGCAGCCACGCGCTGATGACGATCGGCTCGGTGCCCAACACCAGCGGCCTCGGCCTGGACCGGGTGGGCATCGAACTCGGACCGGGCAACTACCTGGCCGTCGACCGGGTCTCCCGGACGTCGGTGTCCAACATCTACGCCGCGGGCGACTGCACCGGGCTGCTGCCGCTGGCCTCGGTCGCCGCGATGCAAGGCCGGATCGCGATGTGGCACGCACTCGGCGAGGCCGTCACCCCGATCCGGCTGCGTACGGTCGCCGCTGCGGTGTTCACCCGGCCCGAGCTGGCGGCGGTGGGTGTTCCCCAAACCGCCATCGACGACGGATCGGTGCTGGCCCGCACGATCATGCTCCCGTTGCACACCAATGCGCGGGCCAAGATGTCGGGGCTTCGGCACGGCTTCGTCAAGCTTTTCTGCCGACAGGCCACCGGTGTGGTGATCGGCGGCGTGGTGGTCGCGCCGATCGCCTCGGAGCTGATTCTGCCGATCGCGATGGCCGTGCAGAACCGCCTGACGGTAAACCACCTGGCGCAGACCTTGAGCGTGTATCCGTCCCTGTCGGGCTCGATCACGGAGGCGGCCCGACGGCTGATGGCGCACGATGACCTGGACTGACCCGCCCAGGTAGCCTTGGATCAACAAATCTACTGACGAGTAACCGACAGGAGACCGTGCCGTGAGCGACGAGATTCGCGTCCCGGCCAGCGAGCAGCAGACCCGGCCGGGTTCGTTTATCGGACCCGAACAGCGCGCCAGAGCCTGGGACCGTCTCGGCAGCGAGCAGTTCGACGTCGTGGTGATCGGCGGCGGGGTGGTGGGTTCCGGAGCAGCTCTGGACGCCGCTACCCGAGGACTGAAAGTCGCACTGGTGGAAGCCCGCGACTTTGCCTCCGGCACGTCGAGCCGGTCCTCCAAGATGTTTCATGGCGGGTTGCGTTACCTCGAGCAGCTGGAATTCGGCCTGGTCCGTGAGGCGCTCTTCGAGCGCGAGTTGTCGTTGACCACGCTGGCCCCGCACCTGGTCAAGCCGCTGCCGTTTCTCTACCCGCTGACCAGGCGGTGGTGGGAGCGGCCCTACGTAGCCGCCGGTCTCTTGCTCTACGACGAGCTCGGTGGCGCGAAATCCGTTCCGGGGCAAAAGCATCTGACTCGGGCCGGCGCCCTGCGGTTGTCTCCGGGCCTGAAGCGCAGCGCGCTTATCGGCGGGATCCGCTACTACGACACCGTCGTCGACGACGCACGGCACACTCTGACGGTCGTGCGGACCGCGGCGCAGTACGGTGCGGTGGTGCGCTCGTCCACCCAAGTGGTGTCGCTGCTGCGCGAAGGCGACCGGGTGACCGGCGTGCGGGTGCGCGACTCCGAGGACGGCGCGGTCGCCGAGGTTCGCGGCCACGTCGTCGTCAACGCGACCGGGGTTTGGACCGACGAGATCCAGGCATTGTCCAAGCAGCGCGGGCGTTTTCGGGTTCGTGCATCAAAGGGTGTGCACATCGTGGTGCCGCGGGACCGGATCGTCAGCGACGCCGCGATCATCCTGCGCACCGAGAAGTCGGTGATGTTCGTCATCCCGTGGGGCAACCACTGGATCATCGGGACCACCGACACCGACTGGAATCTGGACCTCGCGCATCCGGCCGCCACCAAAATCGACATCGACTACATCCTCAGCACCGTCAATACCGTGCTTGCTACTCCGTTGACGCACAACGACATCGACGGGGTATACGCCGGGCTGCGGCCGCTGCTGGCGGGGGAGAGCGAAGAGACGTCCAAGCTGTCCCGTGAGCACGCGGTCGCGGTGCCGGCACCGGGCCTGGTCGCCATTGCCGGCGGCAAGTACACCACCTATCGGGTGATGGCTGCCGATGCGATTGACGCTGCGGCGCAATATGTTCCGGCCCGGGTTGCAACGTCGATCACCGAGAAGGTGCCGTTGCTGGGCGCCGACGGTTACTTCGCGCTGATCAACCAGACCGAGCATGTCGGGGCGGTCGCGGGACTGCACCCATACCGGGTGCGCCATCTGCTGGACCGCTATGGGTCGTTGCTCAACGAAGTGCTTGCGCTGGCAGCAGACCACCGCGACCTGCTCAACCCGATCGCCGCCGCACCTGGCTACCTGCGGGTCGAAGCGGCGTACGCCGCAGTGGCCGAGGGTGCGCTGCATCTGGAAGACGTCCTGGCCCGGCGGACGCGCATCGCCATCGAGTACTCGCATCGCGGCGTCGACTGCGCCCGCGAGGTGGCCGACATCGTCGCGCCGATCCTGGGCTGGACCACGGCCGACGTCGACCGAGAGGTCGAGACCTACATCGCGCGGGTGGAGGCCGAAGTGCTGTCCCAGGCCCAGCCGGACGATGCGTCCGCGGATGCGCTGCGGGCCAGCGCACCAGAGGCCCGCGCCGAGATCCTCGAGCCGGTGCCCTTAAATTAGGCCGACCGTGAGGCGCCCGCCGCTGCCGCCACGCGACGGCTTGGGGCCGGCGCGGCTAAGGGTGCATGGCGGACCGCTGGGCGACGAGCTGGCCAGACGGTTCGGGCCCGATGTCGCGGCAAAGGCGATCGCCGGCGAGGTCGTCGATCAGCACGGTGCGGTGTTGGACCCGGCCATCGTGTTGCCGGCGGGTGCCGTCGTCTACCTCTACCGCGAGCTGCTCGACGAAGTTCCAGTGCCATTCGACATTCCGGTGTTGTACCAGGACGAGGACATCGTGGTAGTCGACAAGCCGCACTTCCTGGCCACCATGCCGCGCGGGCGCCACGTCGCGCAGAGTGCGCTGGTGCGGCTTCGCCGGCAACTCGGCCTAGACGAGCTCAGCCCGGCTCATCGGCTGGATCGCCTGACGGCCGGGGTGCTGCTGTTCACGACGCACCGCGAGGTGCGCGGGGCCTACCAGACGTTGTTTGCCCGTGGCGCCGTGCACAAGACGTATCTAGCGCGGGCGGCGGTCGACCCGAACGTCGTGTTGCCGCGGCTGGTGCGTAGTCGTATCATCAAGCACCGCAGCAATTTTCAGGCCGTCGAGGAAGCCGGTGAGCCCAACGCCGAGACGTTGGTGGAGCTAATCTCGTCCGATGGTCTGTACCGGCTGACACCGCGGACCGGGCGCACCCACCAGCTTCGTGTGCACATGACGTCGCTGGGCCTGCCGATCTACGGAGACCCGCTGTATCCCAAGATCATCGATGTAGCCGCCGACGACTTCTCCACGCCATTGCAGTTGCTGGCGCAGCGCATTGAATTCGACGATCCGCGAAACGGGACGCGCCGCGAGTTCGTGAGTTCGCGACGGCTGGAGCTTGCGCCCTAGCAGCGCTCAGCGCCGCGAAGCATGGGTGTGAGGCCAGGCGCGACCGATGCCTGTCGGGCAGGGAGGGTGATCGCCGAACCGGCGGCCGCCGCCTTCGTGGGTGCCACGCCCTGAACGACGGCCCGGAGAGTGCCCCAGGCTCGCGTCGTCAGGAAGCCGGCGTCGATGGAGCGAATATTGCTCAGATTGCCAAGTTTGACGTGGCTAAGGGTCGTCAGCACGTTTCTGTCCTTAAGTGACCCGACACGGTCGTCGGGGCGTCTCGCAGTGACTGGCGCGGAGACTTTTCAATTTCGGTGATCGGCGTCACAGGCCGGTCTGCAATGACCAACCGCCAACCGGCGTGCGCAATTCCCACGGTACTTCCTACGGGGCGTTCGGGCCGGGTGGATGACGGCTCGGCGCGTGCCGTGTCTTGGGCGCGCCCGCCGTTCACCACGGCGTGGCCGGCACTTCCAGCTGGGCAAATGCCGTATCCGCAACATGGCTGAGAACTAGTTGACGTGTGATTAACCGCACCGACCTGTGATCTTTTCGATATCAAACTTCAGACGGCCCGGGGCCTTCGGCGCATCGGAGACTAGCGGTCGCTTTTTCGGCGCGCACGGACGCTGAGACCGCACAGCGCGTCTTCCGAACATGAACGGGCGGGAAACCGGAGCCGAAATCGTGACTATCGCGCGTTCAGCCGAGCTGGGCATAATGACCGAAGTGCGAATCTTGTTACCATGCCTCATGGATGCGAGCGACTAGCGGTGCGGCGTGCGATGCGCCGGTTCGGTCATCTTCTCTGTACCGTCTGAAGGAATTGGATTGAAGCTCAATCGATTTAACGCCGCACTGAGCATTCTGGTGACTGGTGTGCTGCTCTTGTCGGCGTGCGGGGGCCACGACAACGCCTCCGGCGGGGGAACGGCGAGCCCGGCTCCGGTGAAGGTCACCTGCGGAGGCAAGTCGGACCTGACCGCAAGTGGATCCACCGCGCAGAAGAACGCGATGAGCGAATTCATCAAGGCTTTCGCGAAATCCTGCCCGGGACAGTCGCTCAATTACACCGCGGACGATTCCAGCGCCGGCATCCGCGACTTTCTGGACAGCAAAAGCGATTTCGCCGGATCCGATTCCACGCTGAGCGCCGACGAGTACGCCAAGGCCCAGCAGCGGTGCGGCTCGCCCACCTGGAACCTGCCGATGGTGGTCAGCCCGATCGCGATCGCCTTCAACGTCAAGGGCGTGACGTCGTTGAACCTCGACGGTTTGACCGCGGCGCAGATCTTCAATGGACAAATCAATATGTGGAACGACGGCGCCATTGCGTTGCAGAACCTAGGTGTGCAGCTGCCCGACGAGCCGATTCACGTCATTTTCCGCGGCGACGAGTCCGGGACTACGGACAACTTCCAGAAGTACCTCGACACCGCGTCCAAGGGCACCTGGGGCTTCCCGGCCGGGCGGAAGTTCAACGGTGGCGTCGGCCAGCCCGCCGTCGGCAACGATGGCGCCGCCGATACCGTCAAAAACACCGAAGGCGGGGTCACCTATCTCGCGTGGTCGTTCGCTCAGACACACAATTTGAATGTGGCCAGCATTATCACGTCGGCCGGCCCGGAGCCGGTGAAGATCAGTCCCGAGTCAGTGGGCAAGACGATTTCCACGGCCTGGTTCATCAAGAAGGGCGACGACCTTGCTCTCGACACCATCTCGTTCTACCGGCCCAACCAGCCCGGCGCCTACCCGATCGTGCTGGCGACATATCAGATCGTCTGCTCGAAGTATCCGGATTCCAAGGTCGGCACCGCCGTCCGCGCTTTCCTGCAGAGCGCTATCGGTCCAGGTCAGGACGGTTTGATCGGCGCCGGCTACATTCCCATACCCGCCGAGTTCAAGCCGCGATTACTGAACTCCATCAACGCCGTCTCGTGAGGAGTCGATGCGCAATGTTCGAGGGTATTTTTCGCCGTAGTCAACCCAGTGTTCCAAGAGTTTTCCCGCGGTAGTAAATCTTTTGAATCATGGAGTTCACGACGCTGCCCCCTGAGGTGATCTCCGCACTCATTCATTCGGGACCCGGTGCGGAATCGCTGGCCACCGCCGCCGCGGCGTGGCAACAGCTCAGCGCCAACCTGGAAGACGCAGCGGATAACTACGCCGCGTCGCTGGCGTCGATGGACGAGTCCTGGTACGGCCCGTCGTCGGCGGCGATGTTCCAATCCGTCACGCCGTACGTGACATGGTTGCGCACCACGGCGCAGCAGGCTCAGCAGACCGCAGCGGCGGCACAGTCCGCAGCGGCCGCCTTCAGCTCGGTACAGGCGTCCGTGGTTCCGACGGCCACCGTCGTCGCAAACCGGACGCGTCTGGCACAACTATTGGCCACCAACATATTTGGGCGCAATCTTCCGGCCATCGCGCAAACCGAATCTGAGTACCAGACCATGTGGGCGAACAACGCGGCGGCGATGACCCGTTATCAGGCGGCTTCCTCCCAGGCGTCCACGCTGCCGCAGCTGACGTCGCCGACCTCGACGACCAATCCGTCGGCCCTGAGAACACAAGCCAGCTCGGCGGCGCCGGCCGCCACGACTTCGTCCTCGTCGGCGGCCACGGTCGGGTCGGCAAGCCCCGCCGAAGCCATCCCCACTGCCTTCGATCCCAACGTCGGGTTTGTCGGGCTGGCGAACACCTATGCCAACCAGTTCGTCTCGTCCGGGTTCCCGATCAACCTGCTCAGCTATCTGGCCCAGAACCAGTCAGCCCAGGCCCTGGCGGGAGTGAGCAGCCAGGTCAGCCAGGGGCTATCAGAAGGAGAGAATGCGTTGGGCGGGGCCGCGGCGAATCTGGGTGGGGGCGCCGCCGGAGCGTTGGGCGCGCTGGGCCAGAGCGGGGGCGGTCTGAGTGCGTTGGGCGCGGCCGGACTCGGCGAGGTCAACACCTCGGCGGCATTAGGCGCCGCCGTGCCGATGGGCAACCTTTCTGCGCCGCCCGGCGCGGCGCCCTTGCTGTCGACACCGGTACAGCTCGCATCGGCGGGAACGCCGCTCGGCACGAGCGGAGCAGCCGGGATGCCGATGCCACCACTGATGCCGCCGCCGATTTCACCGGGCAGTGGCTGGCGCAAGCGCAAGGCGCAGAAGTACGAAGACATCGCGATCGGCGCCGAGCTCAAGGGCAAAGTGATCAAACCACCGCCGTCGGCGGGATAGGCGAGATCGCCGTCAGCGACTCAGTCGCCGGAACCCGGCGGGCTGATGTGCAGGGAGTCCAGACCGTGCTGGATACCCGCATCCACTTGGCTCTTGAGGTCCGATGGGCTGTCCGGCGTCCCGGTGGCCGGGTTGCAGCTACAGCTGAGGGTGCCGAACTGGCTGGGTTCTGCGTCGGCCGGCGTCGCCGTAGCAAATGTTGCAGCAAGTGCAATCGCGGCGCCGACCAATAATTTCTCGATGATCAAAGATGTGCTCCGTGGGGGTTGATACCCCAGTATGCGGAATTTTTCAGGCTCCCGCATGTCTTGGGCAGAACGCGGCGATGCTGACGCCGACGAAGAAACCGGCGTGGTAGCCGTCCAGACCACTCTGCTGCATGATGTCGTTCGCCTCGTCGCTCGATGCCCTACCCCCATCGAGTCCGTCGCAGACCTGATGACCGGCGATGACCGCCGCCTGTCCGGATGCGAATGTGATCCCCTTGGACTGCAGCGCATTCAAGAAGTTGGTGTCGACGGCATCGGCATGCGCACGTGGCGCGGCGATGTCCATGACGCTGAACGCGGCTGACACCAGGACTAGGCCGGTCAGGATTGATCGCACAGGTTTGGGCGAGCGCACTGGGGTGGTCGTCCTTTCTCATCCTGTCCGCTGAGCAGAAGCGTGAGTAGTGCTGCCAGCAAGCGAAACTGCTGACGTTGCGATCATTGCATGCCACGCCCGGACTTTTGAAGCGCGCGGTGCGGTCGACGCGGGTCGGTGTCATCGTTAACCGTCTGGACATGCTCCGGGCGTTCAACGTTGGCAGGCCGGGCACCAGTACGCAACCCGGTCGCCGCCGTCGTCACGCTTGATAGGCGTCCCGCAGCGACGGCAGCCTTGGCCCGCTCGCCCGTACACCCACAGTTGCCGGCCAGCCCGCGTGTCGCCGGTGGTACAGCGATTCTGCCGGAAGCGGTTGGCCCACAACATCTCGCGGGCGCGTGCGACCAGTCGTTTGGGGTTGGCGATCGCGCTCACCGGCGCGGTAGGCAGGTGTCCACTGACGAAACACAATTCGTTGCAGTAGACATTGCCGATCCCGGCCATGATCCGCTGGTCCAGCAGGACCTCGGCGATCCGCCGATCCGGGTCTGCCGTCAGGTTGGCGGCGGCGATCTCGGGATCCCAGTCCGCGCCCAGCAGATCGGGTCCCAGGTGGTCGACGACGTCGCCGTCGTGAGCGCGATCGAGTATCTCCAGTACGCCGAGGTCGATGCCAACCGCGCGGATATCGCTGGCTTCCAAGATGATCCGGACCCGGTGGTCGGTGCGACTCGTCCGCGACGTGACTCGCCAGCTACCGTCCATCTTCAGATGCGAGTGGATGCTGGCCGGTCCGACGCGAATGAACAAGTGCTTGCCCCTGCTGCACACCTCGTCGACGACGTGGCCGCTCAGGTCGACCGTGGCATAGCGGGGGACCCGGACATCGCAGCGGGTCAGCGTGCGACCGACCAACGCTTTCCGCAGTGCCTCTGCGGTGCGGAAAACGGTGTCACCCTCAGGCATCGGCTAACGCAGCCGCAGTCCGCGCGGCGTCCGGGCGAATCCAGAGGCAGTCAAGGCCGCAACCACCGTCGGCGAGACTTGCGGCGCCAACACCGGCGCGCTGTTGATCCGCTCAATGAGGATGGAGTTGACCCGGCCGCCGGAAACGAGGTCGGCCAGCGCGACGGCCGCGGCGTGGTTGGCTTCGGAGTCGGCGTCGGCGAAGCTCAGCAAGGACTTGCCGCCGCGTTCGAGGAACCACGCCAGTTCGCCGTCGACCAGCACGACGAGCGCTCCGGCCTTGCGGCCCGGTCGCGCCCCGCTGTCGCCCTCGGGTGAGCGCGACGGCCAGGGCAGCGCCGCGCCGTAGGGGTTCGCCGGGTCGGCGGCGGCCAGTACCACCGCCCGGTACTCCGGCCGTTCGGGGTCGACTCCGTCGAGGTAGCTGCGCAGCCGGTCGACCGTGGACGCGACCGCGAATTGGGCGCCGCCCAACGACTCCACGAAATAGCCGCGCTGACAGCGGCCGGCATCCTCAAACGCGGTCAGCACCTTGTACAGGGCGGCGAAGCCACCCGGTACCCCTTCCGCCGTTACCGCGCCGCGGGTCAGCACCCCGTGCCGGCTCAGCAGCAGTTCTGCATGGTGATGGGCCCGCACGGTGGAATCCGGTTCGGGCGTCGGCAGCGCCGACCAGCGTCCGGCCACCGTGGGATCGGCGGCCCGCGCCTGCGCGTGCGCGACGCTGTAGCGGCTCAGGCGCGGCGGACGCCTGCCGCGTCCCGGCCGATGCGCCGGGGCCGATCGCCTACGTCCGCCCGGGCCGCCCGACAGCATCGCACGCACCGGCGCGAAGGTGTCGCCGGTGACCCATCCGGCCCAAATCAATTCCCACAGAGCGGCTTTGAGCTCGGCTTCGCCGACTCCGTCATGGCCGAGTTGTCGAAAGAAGAACGCGCCGCCGCCGGCCAGCATGTCCAGGATCGCGCGATGAGTCGCGGTGAACTCGATCTCCGCTCCGGCAGCCAGGGTCAGCGGCGCGGAATCTGCGGTGTGGAAGGCCACCCAGCCGTCGCTGCCGGAGATCGTGCCCGACCCTGACCACATCACCTCGCCGGAGGCCAGCAGTTCGTCGAGCATCGCGGGGGAGTAGTCACGCACCCGCGGCGCCAGCACCAGCGATTCGACCGCCGACGCCGGTAGTGGGACGCCCGCGAGCTGATCGATGGCGGCTGCCACACCGTCCACGCCGGAGTTGGCGGCCGACCCGTGGCCGGTACCCACGCCATGCCAGGCCGGCAGGAATCGCGCGTAGGCGCTGGTGCTGACCGGCTCGACCTGGGCGCGCAGCGCCGCCAGCGATCTGCGCCGCAGGATCCGCAGCACGTCGGCGTCACACCACTGTTCACCGGTCGCCTCGGTGGAGAACTCGCCGCGGACCAGTCGCCCGTCGGCGGCCAGCCGGCCCAACACGTCGCCGGCGACGCGCAGCCCCAGCCCGAACCGGCCGGCGACGTCGGCCGTGGTGAACGGCGCGTGGGTGCGGGCGAATCGGCCCAGCAGTTCGCCCAGCGGATCGGCGACGGCCTCGGTGAAGCTGGCCGGAACGCCGACCGGCACGGCGACCCCGACGCCGTCGCGCAGCCGGCCGATGTCCTCGATCGCTACCCACCAGCTGCGGCCGCCGAACGAAACGGGCAGCGCACGCTTGGACGCGAACAAGGCTTCCAGCCAGCCACCGACGTCAGCGCCGCCGGAGCGGTCGGCGACCTCGTCGGCGGTCAGCGGGCCGAGCAGCCGCAGCAGGTCGGCGACCGCTTCGGCATCGCGGGCCGCCCGATCTGCCGACAGATGCTGCAATTGCCGGCCGGTGGCCGCGACGATGTCGGGGTCGAGCAGTTCGCGCAGCTCGACTCGGCCGAGCAACTCGGCCAGCAGCGTGGGGTCCAGCGACAGCGCGGCGGCGCGGCGTTCGGCCAGTGGGCTGTCGCCCTCGTACATGAATGCCCCGACATAGCCGAACAACAGCGAGGCCGCGAACGGCGACGGTGTCGCGGTTTCGGTTTCCAGCACGCGAATCTTGCGCGCGGCGATCTCGGTCATCAGCCCGGCCAGCGTCGGCACGTCGTAGACGTCCTGCAGGCACTCGCGCACCGCCTCCAACACGATCGGGAAATCCGGGTATTTGCGGGCCACGTCGAGCAGCTGGGCGGCGCGCTGACGCTGGTGCCACAGCGGGGACCGCTTGCCCGGGTGTCGTCGCGGTAGCAGCAGCGCCCGCGCGGCGCATTCCCGGAACCTGGACGCGAAGAGTGCCGAGCCACCCACCTCAGCGGTGACGACCGGGTCGATTTCATCGGCATCGAAGACGAACAGCTCGGCACCCGGCGGCGCGTCGCCGGAGTCGGTTCCGGACTCCGAAATGGTGTCGGGCAGCCGCACTACGATGCCGTCGTCCGAGGCGGTCGGTTTCTCGTCGATGCCGTAGCGATCACGCAGCCGACGGCTCACCGCCAGCGCCAGCGGACCGTGCACCCGCAGGCCGTAAGGTGAGTGCAGGATCACCCGCCAGTCGCCCAGCTCGTCGCGAAACCTCTCGACAAGCAACGTGGTGTCCGACGGCACGACGTTGGTGGCGGTGCGCTGATCGTCCAGCAGCCGCCACAGGTTCTCGGTGGCGTACTCGTTGAATCCCAATTCAGCGCAACGGCTTTCGAACGCATCGCGGTCCAGCCCGGCCAGCTCGCCGGTGAACTGACCGACTGCACGGCCGAGTTCGGCGGGGCGGCCCGAATCGTCGCCGCGCCAGAACGGAAGCCGGGCCGGCTCGCCCGGGGCCGGTATGACCAGCACACGGTCGTGGGTGATCTCGGTGATTCGCCAACTGGTGGCACCGAGCGCGATGACATCGCCGGGCCGCGATTCGTAGACCATTTCCTCGTCGAGTTCGCCTACCCGGGAGGGGGTTTCGGAGTCGGTGGCCAGGTAGACGGTGAACAGCCCGCGGTCCGGGATGGCGCCACCGGAGGTCACCGCGAGGCGCTGCGCGCCGGGCCGCGCCGTCACGGCGCCGTTGTCGCGGTCGTACACCAATCGTGGCCGCAGTTCGGCGAATTCCGTTGACGGGTACTTGCCGGAGAGCAGATCCAACGTGGCCTCGAATGCGCTGCGCGGCAGCGTCGCAAATGGTGCACTGCGCCGTACGGTGTCGAACCAGCGGTCGACGTCCAGTGGCTCCAACGCGGCCGCGGCCACGGTGTGCTGGGCCAGGATGTCGAGCGGATTCGTCGGCACCCGCATCGTCTCGATCTGGCCGGTCAGCATGCGCTGCACCGTCACCGCGCATCCGATCAAGTCGGTGCGGTGTTTGGGAAACAGCACGCCTTGGGAGATCTCGCCGACCTGATGTCCGGCGCGCCCGATGCGTTGCAGTCCGCTGGCCACCGACGGCGGTGCCTCCACCTGAATCACCAGGTCGACCGCGCCCATATCGATACCCAGTTCCAGGCTCGAGGTCGCCACGACCGCCTTGAGCCGCCCGGACTTCAGGTCCTCTTCGACGATGGCGCGCTGTTCCTTGCTGACCGAGCCGTGATGGGCACGGGCCAGTAGCGCCTGCGCGCCGTAGGTTTGGCCGCTGCCCAGCAAGTGCGCGGGGGCGCCGCCGGCCACCTTCGGGTTCGCTTCAGCCGGCACCTCGGTCCCGGTGCGTTCGGCGTGAATCTCGTTGAGCCGGGCCGTCAGTCGCTCAGCCAGCCGCCGCGAGTTGGCGAACACGATCGTCGAGTTGTGCGATTCGACGAGATCGACCAGTCGCGCCTCGACATCGGGCCAGATGCTGTTGTTCGCCAGGTTAGCCATATCGGGGACCGGAACCTGCACGGTCAATTCAAAAGTCTTGGCCGCCGGCGGGGAGACGATTGTCGTCGGGGACGTCCCGGACAGGAACCGGGCCACTTCTTCGGGCGGACGCACAGTGGCCGACAAACCGATGCGCTGCGCCGGCGCTTGCAACATGTCGTCGAGCCGCTCCAGTGAAAGGGCAAGGTGCGCACCCCGTTTCGTACCGGCGATGGCATGCACCTCGTCGACGATCACCGTTTGTACGCCGGCCAAAGTTTGTCGCGCCGCCGACGTCAACATCAGAAACAGCGACTCCGGCGTCGTGATCAGCACGTCGGGTGGGTTACTGATCAGCTGTCGACGGCGGGCCGGTGAGGTATCGCCGGACCGCAGCCCAACGGTGATCTCCGGCGCGGGCAGTCCCCGTTGTGCGGCGACCCGGGCCATCCCGGCCAGCGGTGTGCGCAGGTTGCGCTCGACGTCGACGGCCAGCGCCTTGAGCGGCGACACGTAGAGCACGCGGGTGCCGGCAGACCGCTCACTGCGCGGTGCACCCGCCAGCGCGTCGATGGCCCACAGAAACGCGGCCAGCGTCTTACCGGAACCGGTCGGAGCGATGACCAGTGTGTTATGGCCGTCGGCGATCGCCGACCAGGCTTCGGATTGCGCGGGGGTGGGCGCCGCGAATGTACCGGCAAACCAGTCGCGGGTGACGACGCTGAACCGTGCGAGCGCGTCGTCAGGTACGGGGGTCACCCAGCCATCATGACAACGGGCTACGACAAAGGGTGTTAGCGCTGGTCGGGCGCCATCGGCTTGGCCAGCCGATCGGGAATGTTGTCCACCCGGATGATCGCGTCGAGCAGCGCATGAGCGCAGGTATCGCTGAGGTGGCCCGCGTCGGTCTCGGGGTGAATGATGCGTTGCCGGCACACCTCGAAGGTCAGCGCCAGCCAACCGTGGATGACGATCCGCAGGTCGCGTTCGACGACGGGGTCGAGCGGATTGCCCGATCCGTCGACCTCCATGACGCGGCTCATGATGTGTTCCATCTGGCGGTCCTTGGCCTCGTCATCGATGCCTAGTAAGACCGGATCGGAGCGGCCGAGCCCGACATATGCCGCCCACGCGGCATGCGGGTGCTCTTGGTGATATTGCATATAGGCAAGGACACCGCCGCGCACCTCTTCGAAGAGGTTCTGACCGGGCGTCGCGGGGGTGTTGGTGGTTTCGAACAGCTGATCGGCTTGCCCTTTGACGACGGCGGCGAAGAACGCCCGCTTGTCGGGGAAGTAGTGGTACATCAGCGCCCGGGACACGCCGGCCCGCTCGGCGATCTCGTCGATGCGGACCTCGTCGTAGGGCCGTTGTCCGAAGACCTCCGCGCCTAATGCCAGCAACTCGGCGCGGCGATCATCCGGCGATAGCCGGCGCCGGGGAGTTCGCATAGAGCAGATGGTACTGGTCGATCCTTTGCGCAGGTCCTCAACGCCCGGGATGCCACTGCAAACTTCATATTGCCTGGGTGCCCGCCAATTCCCGATCAGCGCCCCGGGTCCGTCGCGAAGCCCTTACCGCCGGTCTACCAGCATGTTCGCGACCTCAGCGAAGAAGTCGGCGGTTCGCGGTACTGCTCCGCGACATGCGCCGGGCAACGCGCTGACCGGGATCTCAGGCGCTGGCGGGCCGCGTGCGCCATAGAATCGGAGCGCCATGGATGCCAGAAGCAAGCCCACCCGCCAGGGGCTGAGTCAGCGCATCGGTGTCCTGGTTGACGGTTTCGAGACTGTGATTTACGCCATCGCCTTCGTACTCCTGGTCGCGGCCGCCGTGCTGGTGGTGATCGGCGGCGGAGAGGCTGTCCGGGAGGCGGCGACTCATAAGGTCAACACGCTGCAGGGTGGCGTCCTGGTTCTGGACCGAGTCTTGATGGTGCTGATCATCGCGGAGATCGCGGCGACCCTGCGCGCGGTACTGCTCTATCACGAAATCGCCGCGGAGCCTTTCCTTTTCATCGGGCTGATTGCCTGCGTACGACGGATCCTGATCGTGACCGCGGCATCCGAACAGGTCCACTCGGACAAAGAACTAGACCGCCTGCTGTTCGAACTCGGCGCACTGGGACTTCTGGTCATCGGCATCGCCGCGGCGATCTTCATGATCCGGTACAGCTCGCGACGCGCAGAGCCGGCGCATGCCGAGGATGGCTGAGCTCACCTCGGACGACTGGTTTATCGGCCTCGGCCACAGGGGTATACGGATGTGGCGCGTGTGTCCGCGCGTGACAGCGACAGAGGATCCCCGATGCAAACACAACATCACCCCTCAACCGGTGACCGCCTTGGGCGCGAAGACCACCAAGTGCATGCCGCTGTCAGGTTCGGTGTCCTTGCCGGGGCCGCCGGGCTGGCATTTCTGGTCGTCGGCGCACTGTGGGACAGCACCTGTAAGGGTGCGATGTCCGTCGACACGGTGGCATGTGGCGCCCCGCAGCTGACCATCCTGGCCTTCGGTGCCCCGGTGATCCTGCTGATCGCGGGAATCTGGGCCTTCGTGCGTACCTACCGTGTCTGGCGTGATCACGGAGTTTGGTGGGCGTGGCAGGGGGCCGGATGGTTCCTGATGATCCTGATGTTCGTCACTCTCACCATGGGCGCCCCGATCGCCGGGCCGGTCTTGGCGCGCTGATCGCTCAGTGACTGTTCAGCCTCGAATAACCGGACATTCCAAGCTCTTTTGCTTCCCAGTCACATCGGGTTTTAGTAGTCGCCGCGAGTGGGTATCTGCATGTGACCATGATGAGCTTGGTCGGCGGAAGGACCGCCCGTCACCCGATCATGGGGGACAAGATCACGAATGCGATGACATAGATGCCTACCGCGATCAGTACGAGGATCACCAACGTGATGACGGAGATCACCGCGATGCGCCGAATGCGGCGCGTGCGATCCATTTCCGTGCTCTCGCTCGAATCCATGGTGCGTAAAATCCCCGGCGGCGATCATGACTAACCAGCTGGAGCGCGAAGGTAATGTCGGTCAAACAATGCTGGGAGGCCCGATGACCGTTGCTGCGAAGCCCGTCAAGAACCAGCAACGCGGCGAAGGGGCGGTTGAGTTGCGCGTTGCGGCGAAGCTGGAGAACCTGGCGGTTTTGCGGACGTTGGTGGGGGCAGTCGGCACCTTCGAGGACCTGGATTTCGATGCGGTGGCCGACCTGCGGCTCGCGGTCGACGAGGTGTGCACCCGGTTGATTCGCTCCGCCACTCCGGATGCCACGCTGGCGATCGTGGTCGACCCGCACGACGACGAACTGAAGGTCGAGGCGTCGACGACATGCGACAGCGACGACGTCGTGACACCGGGCAGCTTCAGTTGGCACGTGCTGACGTCGCTGACCGATGACGTTCAAACTTTTCAGGACGGCAGCGGCCCCGATGGCCATCGCGTCTTCGGTGTCACACTGACTACCCGACGGGCGGGCTCTGCCAGGTGACAGCGCGAGCTGTCGGTGGTTCGTCGTCTCGTCCGAACGAATACGCCGATGTTCCCGACATGTTTCGAGAGCTGGCCGGTCTTGACGCCGGATCGTCGGACTTCCAGCGTCATCGGGACAAGATCGTGGAGCGGTGTCTGCCGCTGGCCGATCACATCGCCCGCCGTTTCGAGGGCCGCGGTGAGCCCCGCGACGACCTGGTTCAGGTGGCCCGCGTCGGGCTGGTCAACGCCGTCACGCGGTTCGACGTTGAGGCTGGTTCCGACTTCGTCTCCTTTGCGGTGCCCACGATCATGGGAGAGGTCCGCCGGCATTTCCGCGACAACAGCTGGTCGGTCAAAGTCCCACGGCGGCTGAAGGAACTGCACCTACGGCTTGGCGCCGCAACTGCCGAGCTTTCCCAGCGGCTTGGCCGCGCACCCACCGCGACAGAACTGGCGCGGGAGCTCGAGATGGACCGCGCCGAAGTGATCGAGGGCCTGGTGGCGGGCAGCTCGTACAACACGCTGTCCATCGACAGCGGCGGCAGCAGCGCCGGAGACGAGGAAGCCCGTGCCATCGCCGATACGCTCGGCGACGTCGACACCGGGCTGGAGCGGATCGAGAACCGCGAGGCACTGCGACCGCTCCTGGAAGGGTTGCCGGAACGCGAGCGAACCGTGTTGGTGCTCAGGTTCTTTGACTCGATGACGCAGACGCAGATCGCCGAGCGGGTCGGCATCTCGCAAATGCACGTCTCCCGATTGCTGGCTAAATCGCTGGCGCGGTTACGGGACGAGCTGGAATAACCGGTTCGGATCCTGGTTTTCGTCGTCGGCGTCCGGTACGTCATCTATCGACGCGGCCAGCGGCAGCACGTTGTCAGGATCGCAGATGCGAAGCAGCCGGGACACCGCCTTGTTAGGGACCACGGCCCAGCGCAGATTGGCACCCGCGCACTTGACGTTGATCAAGTGCAGCGCCGAAAAGCCAGCCGTGCCAAAGAATTCCAGCCGACTCAGGTCCAGCATCAGCGGTGTGGAGTGAGCCATGCACAGGTCGAAGTAGTCGGCGAGCTGACTGGCATTGGATGCGTCGAGTTCACCGTGGACAGCGACCACCACGCGAGACGAATCCCACTCCGCGGTGAACCGCGCGGAATGGTTCTCCCAGTCGGGCGGTGGAAGTGCCGCGTCGGTTTCACGAACCGGCGAAGCAAAGTTCGGGTGTAGAGCAGACATCTAGTGACTCCATCAGTCGACAAGCAAGCTGTGGATCACGTCAAGCGGTTGGCTTCCGCGCGTGAGGAGAAACTGGGCGAATCCAGCCTCCCCTTACGTCAATTAACGCTTAGAAAGGGCGGCTGCGAACTCAACCTGGTTAAGACACTACCCCGACCACTGTGCGCCCACAACGTATGAGAGTGTTTCTCAGAAAGCCTGGTCGGGTGGTCGGTGGCGTCAGCTCGAATCATGTTCAGGCGCAACGATTGCGGCGGCAAAACGCCGAACCGACTCGGCTGCGGCGCCGGCCGCGTCGTCGTGGCCGGCCCGCGCTCGGGCGGCGATCGCTCCGGTCGCCGGATCCAGCGTCACCTCGGCCAACAGCTCACCGGTGGTGGGCTCACACACCGCCCACGAGTAGCGCGAGTCCGCGGTCCACTGGGCGTCCCTGCGTGCGACGTACTCCGGGTCGGTTTCGCCGAGATCGGCCAGCGCGGGACGGTCGTCGATGCGGTCGTCGGCCCGCAGGCTGCGCAGATACCACTGCCCGGCGTTGATCTCGACGGGGTCCACAGTGTTTGACGAACGCTGCGGCCGCGTTACTTGATCTCGGCGAGCACGGTGCCCTGGGTGATGGCCGCCCCGGTTTCGACGGCCAATCCGGTGATCACGCCGTCCTTGTGCGCGGTGACCGGGTTCTCCATCTTCATCGCCTCCAGCACGACGACCAGGTCGCCGGTCGAGACCTCTTGCCCCTCTTCGACGGCGACCTTGACCACGGTGCCCTGCATCGGGGCGGTCACCGCGTCGCCGGACGCCGCAGCGCCGCCGTGTGCGCCACGCTTGCGCGCTTTGGGCTTCTTGCGGATGACGCCGGCCGCGTCGCCACCGCCGCCGTTGGACAACGCAAGGTCACCCGGCAGCGAGACCTCGAGCCGGCGGCCACCGACCTCGACGACCACCTTCTGCCGCGGCAGGGCTTCGTCTTCGTCAAGAGGTTCGCCGCCGGTGAAGGGTTCGACGGTGTTGTTCCACTCGGTCTCGATCCAGCGGGTGTGGACCGTGAAGCCGTTGCCGTCGCCGATGAATGCCGGGTCGGACACCACGGCGCGGTGGAATGGAATGACGGTGGCGAGTCCCTCGACGTGGAATTCGTCCAGCGCGCGGCGTGACCGCGCCAAGGCCTCCTCGCGGGTGGCGCCGTACACGATCAGCTTGGACAGCATGGAGTCGAACTGGCCGCCGATCACCGAGCCGGCCTCGACGCCGGAGTCCAGTCGGACACCGGGCCCGGTGGGGATGTCATAGCGGGTGACCGGGCCGGGTGCCGGCAGGAAGCCGCGTCCGGCGTCCTCGCCGTTGATCCGGAACTCGATGGCGTGTCCGCGCGGGGTGGGGTCTTCGGTGAGGTCCAGTGTCTCGCCGTTGGCGATCTTGAACTGCTGCAGCACCAGGTCGATGCCCGCGGTCTCCTCGGTGACCGGGTGCTCGACCTGAAGACGGGTGTTGACCTCGAGGAACGAGATCAGCCCGTCCTGGCCGACCAGGTATTCGACGGTGCCGGCGCCGTAGTAGTGCGCTTCCTTGCAGATCCGCTTGGCGGATTCGTGGATCTCCTTGCGCTGCGCGTCGGTCAGGAACGGCGCGGGCGCCTCCTCGACCAGCTTCTGGAAGCGGCGCTGCAGCGAGCAGTCGCGGGTGCCGGCCACGATCACGTTGCCGTGCTGGTCGGCGATCACCTGTGCCTCGACGTGGCGCGGTTTGTCCAGGTAGCGCTCGACGAAGCACTCACCGCGGCCGAACGCCGCGACCGCCTCGCGGGTCGCCGAGTCGAACAGCTCGGGGATCTCCTCGATGGTGCGGGCCACCTTCATGCCGCGCCCGCCGCCGCCGAAGGCGGCCTTGATCGCGATCGGCACGCCGTGCTCCTTGGCGAAGGCGACCACCTCGTCGGCGTTCTTCACCGGGTCGGGGGTACCGGGCACCAGCGGCGCCTGCGCGCGGGCGGCGATGTGGCGCGCGGTGACCTTGTCGCCGAGGTCGCGGATCGACTGCGGGCTGGGCCCGATCCAGATCAGCCCGGCGTCGATCACCGCCTGGGCGAAGTCGGCGTTCTCGGACAGGAAGCCGTAGCCGGGGTGAATCGCGTTGGCGCCGGACTTCTCGGCGGCCTCCAGCAGCTTGCCGAAGTCGAGGTAGGACTCCGCGGAGGTCTGACCACCCAGCGCGAAGGCCTCGTCGGCCAGCTTCACGTGCGGAGCGTCGGCGTCCGGCTCGGCGTACACCGCCACACTGGGCAGACCGGCGTCCTTGGCCGCGCGGATCACCCGCACCGCGATCTCACCGCGATTGGCGACGAGAACCTTGGCGATCGTCGAGCTGGCGTGACTAGGCACTGCGCCTCCTGGGAGTGAACACTTCTCACGTGTCTAAGAGAAATTCTTACAAGTCGTGTCGGGGGAAGTTTAAGCGGCGCGCCGTGGGCGACAAGACCCGGTGTCTACTTCAGCCGGAATCGCGAAGTCGGCGCTTGATTCGGGCCAACATCGCCGACATTCCACGCAGCCGCAGCGGGCTGATCATGGCCGCTAAACCGAGGTCGGTGTAGAAGTCCTCGGGGACCGCCAGGATGTCGGCGGCAGGCTGTTCATCGAGCCCGGTGGCAAGGATCGACGCGAAGCCGCGGGTGGTCGGCGCCTCGGGGGGCGCGCTGAAATACAGCCGCACCCGTTCCGGGTCATGGGCGTCGACGTGCAAAAACAGCGGCGACTGGCACTCGACCACCGGCTCCATCGCCGCCTCTTCGAGGTCGGCGGGCAACGCCGGAAGGTCGTTGGCGAACTCCAGTAGCAGGTTGAGCTTGTCCTGGCCTTCGACTTCGGCGAAATCGGAGAGGACCTCGGCCAGCGGCGCGGGCATGCTCATCAGGCGGGGACGGTTCCGGGGCTTTCACCGGCGACGATCGGCACTCGCACGGCGTTACCCCATTCGGTCCACGAGCCGTCGTAGTTGCGTACGCCGGGGATGCCGAGCAAATGTGTCAGCACGAACCAGGTGTGGCTGGACCGCTCGCCGATGCGGCAGTAGACGACGGTTTTGTCGTCCGGCTCGATGAACCCGTAGAGCTCCTCGAGCTCGTCCCGGCTGCGGAACCGTCCGCTGTCGTCGGCGGCCTTCCCCCACGGGATCGACCGGGCCGACGGGATGTGGCCGGCGCGCAACGCGCCTTCCTCGGGATAGTCCGGCATGTGGGTGCGCTTGCCGGTGTACTCCTCGGGCGAGCGCACGTCGATCAACGGCTCGGAGCCCAGGACGGCCAGCACGTCGTCTTTGAACGCGCGGATCGGTGCGTCGTTGCGCTCCACGACGGGATAGCCCTTGGAGGTTCGGCTCGGAACGTCCAGCGTGGTGTCGCGCCCGTCGCGGGTCCACAGGTCGCGTCCGCCGTTGAGCAGCCGCACATCCGGGTGACCGAACAGCGTGAAGACCCACAGCGCGTAGGCCGCCCACCAGTTGCTCTTGTCGCCGTAGATCACCACGGTGTCGTCGCGTGAAATCCCTTTGCGGTCCATCAGTTCCGCGAACTGCTTCCCGTCGATGTAGTCGCGCACCCGTGGGTCGTTGAGATCGGTGTGCCAGTCGACTTTGACCGCCCCGGGGATGTGGCCGACGTCGTAGAGCAGCACGTCTTCATCGGATTCGACGATGGCCAGTCCCGGCCGGCCCAGGTTGCCGGCCAACCAGTCGGACGTGACCAGCCGTTCCGGGTGGGCGTAGGCGCTCAGCGTCGGGCTGGGATCTGCTGGTAGAGGCACACTATGAGCCTACCTGCCGGTTCGCGTCGGCTGCCGCGGCGTTGACGCACGCGACAGTCACCCGTCAGCCCGAGTTGGCCAGCCAGAGTTCAGCGACCGACACACCGACACGTTCCAGCAGCACCCTGGTGTGCGGCAGGCTCAGGCCAATCACGTTGGACGGGTCGCCTTCGATGCGGTCGACGAACCAGCCACCCAGTCCGTCCAGCGTGAATGCTCCGGCAACCGCCAACGGCTCGCCGCTGACGAGATAGGCATCCAGATCCGCGGCCGTCGGTGTGCCGAAATGCACTGTGGTGACAAATGATTCGGCTGCTCGCCGGCTGATGTTGCCGGCGCGTAGCCGGACCACGCAGTGTCCGGTGTGCAGCTGACCGGAACCGCCGGCCATCGATTGCCACTGGCGTCGCGCCGCATCGGTCGATGCGGGCTTGCCGGCCAGTCGGCCGTCGATGTAGAGCATCGAATCACAGCCAATGACAACACAATCCGCGGCAACCACGGTGTCCACGATCGTCGCGACGTGATCGGCCTTGGCCTCGGCGAGGCTGCGAACCACGTCGCCCGGAGCGGCGTCGGGTCCCAGCCCGGCGATGATCGCGTCCTCGTCCACGCCCGACACAACGACCAACGGCTCGACACCGGCCTGACGCAGCACCCGCAGCCGGCCCGCCGAGGCGGAGCCGAGCACGACGCGGGTCAATTGCGCCAGTCTCGCCGCATGTGAGTCCGTTGCACCAGGGTGAGCTTCTGCCAGCTGAAGATCGAGTAACGCAGTTTGTCGACCGGCAGTCCCCACCGGCTGACCTCCCGCTGACCCACCTCACCGCTACCGCCCCCAGCGCTGCCGAGCACCGCGATCAGCGCGGCCACCTCGTCGTCGGTTGGGTTGCCCTTGAGCACCCGGATGTGCGGCTCGTGTGGTTGTCCGGCGTCGGGCGTTTCGATGTCGTCGCTCACCGGGGACTGACCGTTCGTCTCGTTCCCGTCACTCACTTGACTCACAGCGGAATGTTCCCGTGTTTCTTCGGCGGCGTCTGGGCGATCTTGCGCTCCAGCAGGCGCAGCGCCGTCCCGATGTAGCCACGGGTGTGCGACGGCGGGATCACCGCGTCGACGTAGCCTCGCTCGGCGGCGAGGTAAGGGTTGACCAAGTGGTCCTCGTACTCCTGCTGCAACTCCAGCCGCAGCGCGTCGACGTCCTTGCCCTCCTTGGCTGCCTCGCCGAGTTGCTTGCGGTAGACGAAGCCGACCGCACCCGAGGCACCCATCACGGCGATCTGCGCGGTCGGCCAGGCGACGTTGACGTCGCAGCCCATGTCCTTGGAACCCATGACGCAATAGGCGCCGCCGTAGGCCTTGCGGGTGATCACGGTGATCTTGGGAACGGTGGCCTCACCGTAGGCGTACAGCAGCTTGGCGCCGCGGCGGATGATGCCGTTGTATTCCTGACCCGTGCCCGGCAGGAAGCCGGGTACGTCGACCAGCATGACCACCGGGATGTTGAAGCAGTCGCAGGTGCGCACGAAGCGCGCGGCCTTCTCCGAGGCGTTGATGTCCAGGCAGCCGGCGAACTGGGTCGGCTGGTTGGCCACGATCCCGACCGAGCGACCCTCGATGCGGCCGAACCCGACCACGATGTTCTGCGCGTAGCCCTCCTGGATCTCCAGGAACTCGTCGTCGTCGAGGATCCGGCGGATTACTTCGTGCATGTCGTACGGCTGGTTGGCCGAGTCTGGGATCAGCGTGTCGAGCTCGAGGTCTTCCTCGGTCAGGTTGTCCTCGATGGCGCCCTCGGGAACCGGCACCGGATAACGCGGCGGATCGGTGAAGTTGTTGGGCGGCAAGTAGCTCAGCAGATCGCGGACGTAGTCGAGCGCGTCGTGCTCCCCGGAGGCGACGTAGTGCACGGTGCCGGACTTGGCCATGTGCGTGTGCGCACCGCCGAGTTCCTCCATCGTGACGTCTTCGCCGGTGACGGTCTTGATGACGTCGGGACCGGTGATGAACATCTGGCTGGTCTGGTCGACCATGATCACGAAGTCGGTCAGCGCCGGCGAGTAGACGTGGCCTCCCGCGGCGGCGCCCAGGATCAGCGAGATCTGCGGGATAACGCCGGAGGCCAGGATGTTGTTGTGGAAGATCTGGCTGTACAGGCCGAGTGAGACCACGCCCTCCTGGATGCGGGCGCCGGCGCCGTCGTTGATGCCGATCAGCGGCCGGCCGGTCTTGATGGCCAACTCCTGTACCTTGACGATCTTTTCGCCGTACACCTCGCCGAGGCTGCCGCCGAACACCGTGGCGTCCTGGCTGAAGACGCACACGTCGCGGCCGTCGATGGTGCCGTAGCCGGTGACGACGCCATCGCCGAGCGGCCGATTCTTTTCCAGCCCGAAGTTGGTGCTGCGGTGCCGGGCCAGCGCGTCGAGCTCGACGAACGACCCCTCGTCCAGCAGGGCGTAGATGCGCTCGCGCGCGGTCAGCTTGCCCTTCTCGTGCACCTTGTCGACGGCGGCCTCACCCACCGGGTGCAGAGTCTCCTCGCTGCGCTTGCGCAGCTCGGCGAGCTTGCCCGCGGTGGTGTGAATGTCGATATGGTGCTCAGCTTGGGCCTCGACCGAGGTCTCGGAAGTCATGGCTGTCGATCTTAGCGGTTCCTTAGATTGCGATCTCCACCCCGCACGCGCGGGGCCCCGCGTGTCCCGCTGATCGGACCTTTGTTCCGCGCGGCCGCCCGACGGTAATCTTGCTCACTTGTCGCCTTAATCGTCCCAACTGGACCGGGGCCGGAGGATCTCGCGTGGTGGAGTCGGACTCACCGAGATCGCCCTTGGATGTGGCGACCCTGCGCGTTGGGCTGGTCGGGCCCGGCATGCCGTGGCGTCAACTCGATGTCGTCGCCGAAACCGGTTCCACCAACGCCGATCTGCTCGCACGGGCCGAGGCCGGTGCCGACATCGACGGGTCGGTCTTACTTGCCGATTACCAGAGCGCCGGCCGCGGCCGCCATGGCCGGCAATGGTCGGCGCCGCCGAGGACACAGGTCGCCTTGTCGGTCGGAGTCGCCGGCGGCTCGGTACCCCGGACGGGTTGGGGATGGTTGCCGCTGGCCACCGGGGTCGCGGTGGCCGACGCGCTGGCCGCGCTGGGTGTCGAGGCCGGCCTGAAGTGGCCGAACGATGTGCTGGTGGGTGGCGGCAAGTTAGCCGGGATTCTCGCCGAGGTGGCCTCGCCGGCGCCGGTGATCGTGCTGGGCCTCGGGCTCAACGTGACGCTGACCGCCGAAGCAGCGCCGGACCCGGTGGCCACATCGCTGCTGATGCTCGGTTCATCGGCTACCGATCGAAATGCGCTGGCGCGCACAATACTTCGCGAGCTGGCAGTGCGCATCGACGCGTGGCGGACCGCAGGGGGCGCAGATCCCGCGTTGGTCGCCGACTATCAGCGCTACAGCGTGACGCTGGGCTCGCGGGTCCGGGCCAGCATGCCCGGTGACCGTGAGGTGGTCGGTGTCGCGCGGGCCGTCGACGAAACCGGGCGACTGTGTGTCGACACCGGCGGCCAGACGGTGACAATCTCGGCCGGAGACATCACGCACCTGCGTCCCAACGTCTAAGGTGCCAGCGTGGGCTACCCCGACAACGTGCTGGCCGGCGACGAGCACGTCGTTTTGCACCGCCACCCGCACTGGAAGCGACTTTTCTGGCCGGTCACCGTCCTGATCCTGGCGAGCGCGGCGGCATCGTTCGGTTGCGCGGTGGTCAACGGCACCACGTGGGACCCGACCGCCAAACGGGTCGTCTTCTGGGTCATCGGCGCGATCTGGCTGGTGCTCCTGGGCTGGCTGACGGTGTGGCCGTTCTTGAGTTGGCTCACTACACATTTCGTCATCACCGACCGGCGGGTGATGTTCCGGCACGGGCTGTTGAGCCGCAGCGGCATCGACATCCCGCTGGCCCGGATCAACAGCGTCGAATTCCGGCACCGGCTGATCGACCGGATACTGCGCACCGGCACGCTGATCGTTGAGTCAGCGTCCCAAGATCCGTTGGAGTTCTACGATATTCCGCGCGTCGAGCAGGTCCACGCGCTGCTGTATCACGAGGTTTTCGACACCCTGGGGTCCGAGGAATCGCCGAGCTGATCCGCCCGATTCCGGCGCGCCAGCCAAGCGCCCAGCAACGTGACCGTGCCGTTCGCTTCGACGTCCTCGAACACCTCGGCGATTCCGCCCGCGGTGAACGTCGATTCCAGCGCCTGGTCGCCACTTCGGGCGGATTCGACGGGGAACACCCAGCGCCGGAACGCCCAGAAGCGGAAGGCCATCTGCAGCAGGTTGCCGATGAGGTAGGCCGAGACGAAGTCGGCGATGTTCTCGACGGTCAGTGACACCATCGGCACCCGAAGGTCGAAAACGTAGCTGGACACCCACAGCGGCGCCATGCTCAGCAGCACCCCGACGCCGCTGAATGCGAAGAACAGCAGGGCCTCGTGGTGACGCTCGCGGCCGCCGCGGTCGCGGAAGCTCCACTCCCTGTTCAGGATGTACGACGCGATGACCGCGACGATGCCGGCGATGACCTTGGCGGTCACCGGCTTGGGCTCCAGGATCGTCAACTTCAGCGTGTAGAAAATCGCCGAGTCGATGATGAATGTCGTCGCACCGACGATCGCGAATTTGATCAGCTCGTGATGGCGCTCGGCATAGGGGCGGATCGGCCCCGGCAGTCGGGCGATCGTGGCATCGGCGAAGGACACAATGTCGCAGTCTACGTATTACTGATTAAGGGTGCTCTGTGACTGTGTCACAGCCAGCTAAATCACCCGTTCAGCGGCCATGACACCATGATTGCCGTGCCGAGTACCCCCAACGCTTCGCCCCAGGTCGCCATGGTCGGTGGGGGCCAACTGGCCCGGATGACCCACCAGGCGGCGATCGCGATGGGCCAGAGCCTGCGTGTACTGGCCGCTGACGCCTCCGATCCCGCCGCCCAGGTCAGTCCCGACGTGGTGATCGGCTCGCACACCGATCTCGAGGCGCTGCGTCGCGTCGCTGCCGGTTGTGCGGCGCTGACCTTCGACCACGAGCATGTGCCCACTGAGCTGCTGGAAAGGCTGGTTGCGGAGGGCGTCAACGTCGCGCCGCCGCCAGAGGCGCTGGTACACGCGCAGGACAAGCTCGTCATGCGGCGACGGCTGGAAGCCCTCGGTGCGCGGGTGCCGCGTTACGCAGCTGTCGAGCGACCAGAGGACGTCGATGAGTTCGCCCGACGGATAGACGGGCCGATCGTGGTCAAGGCGGTCCGCGGCGGGTACGACGGTCGCGGGGTGCAACTGGCCGCCGACCTGGCGCAGGCCCGCGCGATCGCCGGTCAATATCTAGATTCTGGCGTACCGGTATTGGTCGAGGAGCGGGTCGCGATGCGCCGTGAACTCGCGGCGCTGGTGGCCAGGTCGCCGTTCGGGCAGGGCGCGGCCTGGCCGGTGGTCGAGACCGTGCAACGCGACGGCATCTGCGTGTTGGTGATCGCACCGGCCCCGGCGCTGCCCGACGACGTCGGCGCTGCGGCGCAGCGGCTGGCGCTGAGCCTGGCCGCCGAGCTGGGCGTGGTCGGTGTGCTGGCCGTCGAGCTGTTCGAAACCGTCGACGGAGAGCTGCTGGTCAACGAGCTGGCGATGCGCCCGCACAATTCCGGGCACTGGACCATGGACGGGTCGCGGACCAGCCAGTTCGAGCAGCATCTGCGTGCGGTCCTGGACTACCCGCTGGGGGATACCGACACCATCACCCTTGTCACGGTGATGGCCAACGTACTGGGCGCGGCGCAAACGCCGACGATGTCGCTCGACGAGCGGTTGCACCACCTGTTCGCGCGCATGCCCGACGCCCGGGTTCATCTCTACGGCAAGGAAGAACGCCCCGGCCGCAAGATCGGGCACATCAATTTCCTCGGCACCGACGCTGCCGAGTTGGCAAACCTGCGTGAACGCGCGGAGCGCGCGGCACACTGGTTGTCAGACGGCGAATGGACGGACGGATGGGACCCGCATGAGTAGCGACGCCAGGGTTGGCGTGATCATGGGCAGCGACAGCGACTGGTCGGTGATGTCCGACGCCGCCGACGCGCTGGCCGAGTTCGACGTCGCCTACGAGGTAGGCGTGTATTCGGCGCACCGCACCCCGCAGCGCATGCTGGACTACGCGCAGCAGGCCGCCGACCGCGGTGTCGAGGTGATCATCGCCGGCGCCGGCGGCGCGGCCCACCTGCCCGGCATGGTGGCCTCGGCCACGCCGCTTCCGGTGATCGGCGTGCCGGTTCCACTGGCCAAGCTGGACGGGCTGGATTCGCTGCTGTCGATCGTGCAGATGCCGGCCGGGGTGCCGGTGGCCACGGTGTCGATCGGTGGGGCCCGCAATGCGGGTCTGCTCGCGGTGCGCATTCTGGCGGTGTCGGATCCCGCGCTGCGCAACCGGATCGTGGCTTTCCAGAAGGTGCTGGCGGAGTCGGTGCTGGCCAAGGATGCGGCGCTGAAAAAGCGTCAAGGTAAAGTTACCGGCGAGTAGCTAAGGAGGCTGGGATGGCTGGAGATCCGTCGTTCGATCTGTTCAAGCTGCCTGAGGAGCACGACGAGTTGCGGGCGGCGATTCGCGCATTGGCGGAAAAAGAGATCGCCCCGCATGCCGCGGACGTCGACGAGCAGCCCCGCTTTCCCGAGGAGGCGTTGCAGGCGCTGAACGCGTCCGGCTTCAACGCCGTACACGTTCCCGAGGAGTACGGCGGTCAGGGTGCGGACTCGGTCGCCGCCTGCATCGTGATCGAAGAAGTGGCGCGCGTCGACGCCTCGGCGTCGTTGATCCCCGCGGTGAACAAGCTGGGCACGATGGGCCTGATCCTGCGCGGTTCGGAGGAGCTGAAGAAGCAGGTGTTGCCGTCGCTGGCCTCCGATGGCGCGATGGCCTCCTACGCGTTGAGCGAGCGCGAGGCCGGCAGCGACGCCGCCTCGATGCGGACCCGGGCCAAGGCCGACGGGGACGACTGGATCCTGAACGGCACCAAGGCCTGGATCACCAATGGCGGCAAGTCGACCTGGTACACGGTGATGGCCGTGACCGACCCGGACAAGGGCGCCAACGGCATCTCGGCGTTCATCGTGCACAAGGACGACGAGGGATTCAGCGTCGGGCCCAAGGAAAAGAAGTTGGGTATCAAGGGTTCTCCGACCACCGAGTTGTACTTCGAGGACTGCCGGGTCCCCGGCGATCGGATAATCGGTGAACCCGGCACCGGGTTCAAGACCGCATTGGCCACGCTGGACCACACTCGCCCGACGATCGGCGCGCAGGCCGTGGGCATCGCCCAGGGCGCGGTCGATGCCGCGATCGCTTACACCAAGGACCGCAAGCAATTTGGCGAGTCGATCAGCACGTTCCAGGCCGTCCAGTTCATGCTGGCCGACATGGCGATGAAGGTCGAGGCCGCCCGGCTGATGGTCTACACCGCGGCCGCCCGGGCCGAGCGCGGCGAGCCGAACCTTGGCTTCATCTCGGCCGCATCGAAATGCTTTGCCTCCGATGTGGCGATGGAAGTCACGACCGACGCTGTACAGCTTTTCGGCGGGGCCGGATTCACCACCGACTTCCCGGTGGAGCGGTTCATGCGCGACGCCAAGATCACTCAGATCTACGAGGGCACCAATCAGATTCAGCGCGTGGTGATGTCACGCGCGCTGCTGCGCTGAGAGCGGCGCGAAGCAACTCACCGGTTCGTGACCAGTCCGCTACGTGCCTAATTGACTTATGTCAATCTGCTGTTGCCGCGCGTGCGAGGGCCGGTGAAGCTACAGTCGAAAATGGCATTAGTCCCGTAAATGCGTTTGCTGTGTTCGTGTCTGCACGTGGGCGCGCTCTTGTGAGTGTGCGACAGCCAGCTCGATTCATGGGGTAATCGCCCTATTTTTGCGACATGGCGCCGCAGGCGCGCAGCGAGGATGGGAGCCAACCTTGGGGTATGGCTTGCTGGAACGCGACGCGCCGCTGGCCCAACTGGGGGCGCTGGCGCGCCGGGTAGCTCGCGGTGGCCCCGGGGAAGTGGTGTTGTTGCGCGGGGAAGCCGGCGTCGGCAAAACCGCAGTGCTCGCCAAGTTCGTCGGCCAACTCGATTCCGGACCACGGGTCTTACGCGGTTGGTGCGACCCGCTGGGTGCGCCGCGCCCGCTCGGACCGTTAACCGATGCGCTGTCCGGGCTGGACGCCGCGGCGGGGGCCGGGCTGGCTGCGGCCGTCGACTCGGGGGATACCGCACGGATTTATCGACAACTGTTGGCGGCGTTGGGTGACCGCGACCGATGGGTGTGGGTGATCGAGGACGCGCATTGGGCCGACGGGGCCACCCTGGATCTGGTCCGATTCCTGGCGCGACGTATCGCAACGCTGCGCTTGTTGCTGGTGATCTCGTTCCGCGACGACGAACTCGCCGCCGCCCACCCGCTTGCTATCACCTTGGGAGACCTGGCGAACTACGCCGCGGTGAGCCGAATTGCTCTGGAGGCGTTGAGTTTACCTGCGGTGTCGGCATTGGCTGCCGGCAGCGGAGTCAATGCGGAGCGGTTACACGACGTCACCGGCGGTAACCCGTTCTTCGTCACCGAGGTGCTGGCCGCCGGACCGCATGCGCTCACCCGGAAAGGCCTGCCGCGCAGCATCTCCGAGGCGGTACATGGCCGGCTTGGGCGGTTGTCGGCCAAGGCGCGTGAAACGGCGCATGCGGTTGCCGTGTGCGGCCCGCGCGCCGAGGTCTCCTTGCTGGAGAAAATGTGCCCCGAGGCCCGGACTGCACTGCATGAGTGCCTTGATGCCGGCGTGTTGACCGCCGAAGGGGAACTGGTCGGCTTTCGTCACGAACTCGCCCGTCGGGCCACCGTGGCGCAGATCCCCGACTTCGATCGCATCGAACTGCACCGGCGGGCGCTGACTGCCCTGGCGCAGCCACCGAACGATCCGAATGCGCTGGCGGCGTTGGCATTTCATGCCGACGAGGCCGGTGAGATCGAAGCAACGATCCGCTACGGCATCGCCGCGGCCGAACGGGCGGCATCGCTGGGTGCCAATCGGGAAGCCGCGAGCTTGTATACCCTCGCGTTGCGCTGTACCGGCACGGCTGCCGATGACCGCCGCGTTGTCTGGCTGGAGCGACACGCGTTCGCCAGCTACCTGAGCGGGCAGGCCGAGCCGGCGGTCGCATCGTTGCGCGAGGCGATCACGTTGCGGCGCAGGCTCGGTGATCAGCTCGAAGAGGGCGACGGCCTACGGTGGCTGTCGCGTCTGCTGCAGCCGCTGGGGCGCGCCGACGAAGCCATCGATGCGGCGCACGGCTCGTTGCGGTTGCTGGAAGATCTTGGGCCGTCGCCGCAGCTGGCCTGGTCGCTGATCAACATGGCACACATCAGCGCGCTGGCGTTGGATCCGGTCTGCGCCGATTACGCGGCTCGCGCGCTGGCCCTCGCTCGCGAATTGCACGACCCAGCAGTCGATATCCGAGCCCGCGGCTATACGGCCCTGGCCACCGTATTCAGCACCGGCACCGGCTGGGACGAATTGGCGGGCGTCTGGCGAGAGGCGCTGTCGACCGAGGGGCTAGAAGAACACGCGGGGGTGCTGGGCGTCCTCATCTATTGGTATGCGGTGCTGCGCTGCGAGTTAGGCCGTG
>Ga0209113_1000024_pt1 | contig 38554 bp, 36 predicted proteins | sample TexAe_RefH0_O1_FD_187951 | JGI IMG/M metagenome (GOLD analysis project Ga0209113, IMG submission 187951) | Forest soil microbial communities from Davy Crockett National Forest, Groveton, Texas, USA - Texas A ecozone_RefH0_O1 (SPAdes) (version 2) | ecosystem: Environmental > Terrestrial > Soil >... | reverse complement strand
GCCCGCGATCCCACCGGGCGACGACGCCTCGGTGAGATCGCCGTCCTACGCGAAACCGATGGGCGGGTGCGGGCGGTCACGGTATGGCACGCCGATCGCGGCCTGACCGACGAGGCCGCCGACTTGTATCGGCTGCTGCAGAGCCGTGCCGCGTCATGACAGGAGCGGTGGCCGCCGCGCTGGCGTTGTCCGTTGCGGTGCTGGTACTTCCGTCGTCACCGCGGAGACGGCTGACGTGTGGCGAGAAGGACCGCAACGAGCTCCCACCGCAGACTGCGGGCTGGCTCGCGGCGTGCGTGTTGGCTGTCAGCATCGTATTACTGCCGTTGACAACAGTTTTCGCGAGCGTGATATTCGCAGCAAGTATGTACCTGCGCTACCGTCGGCGACGGCGTAGCGGTCAAGGGCGGCAGGAGAGCCAGGAGCTGGAAACCGCGATCGACGTCTTGGTGGGTGAACTGAGAATCGGCGCCCATCCGGCGGGCGCTTTCGCCGTCGCCGCAGAAGAAACGAACGGTCCGGTCGCCGGTGCGTGTCGAGCGGTCGCCGCGCGCGCCCGGCTGGGTGCCGACGTCACCGCGGGTTTGCGCGGCGTGGCCACCACCTCGGCGCTGCCGGCGCAGTGGGACCGGCTCGCGGTGTGCTGGCAGCTGGCCGCCGATCACGGACTGGCGATGTCCACCCTCATGCGCGCGGCACAACGCGATATCGCTGAGCGGCAACGGTTCTCCGGACAGGTGCGATCCGGCATGGCGGGCGCGCGCGCGACGGCGGCAATCCTCGCGAGTCTTCCGGTGCTGTCGGTGGTGATGGGCGAGCTCATCGGCGCACGACCGGTGGCGTTCCTGCTGGGCGGGCGGCTGGGCGGCGTGCTGCTGGTGGTCGGGCTGACGTTGGTCTGCGGTGGGCTGCTGTGGTCGGACCGCATCACCGATCGGGCGGTGGCGTGATGACTTCCGCCGCAGCGGTGCTGCTGGCCGTGGCCCTGCTGAGCGACGCCGGTCCCTCGACCGTGCGGGCGCGCGCCGGAACGGCGGCCCGTACGCCGCGGCCTTCACGAAAGCCGTTGCGCGGCAACGACCCATTGGCGGTCGCGTCGAGCCTCGATGTGCTGGCAGTTTGCCTGGCCGCGGGTATGGCAGTGTCGATGGCCGCTGCCGCGACGGCTGTGTCGGCCCCGCCGCTGCTGGCCCGGATGCTCCGGCGCGCCGCCGACCTGCTGGCGCTGGGCGCCGATCCCGCCGTCGCATGGAACGCGGCGCCGGATCTGCCGGCCGGCTCGCTCGACCCGCAGATCGACGCGTTGCTGCGGCTGGCACGGCGGTCATCAGCGTCGGGTGTGGCACTGGCCGAAGCGGTGTCGACGCTCGCCACGCAATGCCGGCAGGACGCCACACACGCCGCCGCCGCGGCCGCCGAGCGCGCCGGAGTCTTGATCGCCGGTCCTCTCGGCCTGTGTTTCTTGCCCGCTTTCGTATGCCTGGGCATCATCCCGGTCGTCGCCGGGCTGGCCGGTGACGTACTGCAGTCGGGCTTGTTGTGACGGTGCCGGTGTGCGCCGTCGGAGATAAAAGTGAAGGGAAATATGAAGACAGCCAACCGGTTTCAGATGCTCAAAGCACGCGTCACGTTGCTGGCGGTGGACGAGTCTGGGATGTCCACGGTGGAGTACGCCATCGGCACCATCGCGGCAGCGGCGTTCGCCGCCATCCTCTACACGGTCGTCACCGGCGACTCCATCGTCAGCGCGCTGACGAACATCATCGCCCGGGCACTCAACACCAAGGCGTAGCCGACGAAGCCGGTGCGGCCACGGTTGAAGCGGCGTTCGGTGTCGCCAGTCTGGTCGCGGTACTCATGCTGTGTCTGGCCGGCATCGCAGCGGTGTCGATGCAGGTTCGCTGTATCGACGCAGCCCGCGAGGCGGCCCGGTTGGGCGCGCGTGGCGACGAGCGATCGGCCGTGGCCGCGGCCCGCGGGGTCGCGCCCAGCGGCGCCGTCGTGCAACTGCACCGGGACGGCGGATTTGTGGTCGCGACAGTCGTTGCCCGGTCGAATCTGTTACCCGTGTTGCACATCGCCGCCACCGGGGTGTCGGCGGCCGAACCGCCGTGACGAGCGGGGATCGGCCACCGTAGTCGCGGCCGCGATGGTCGTCGTGCTGTTGTCGGTCACCGGTGGCTGCGCGTGCCTGGGTGCGGCGGTGGTGGCGCGGCACCGGGCTCAGGCCGCGGCCGATCTGGCCGCGTTGGCTGCCGCTGCGCGACTGCCCGCCGGCGCCGAGTCAGCCTGCGCACAGGCCGGCGTGGTGGCCCGGGCGATGGGGGCTGACCCGGCCGGCTGCCTTGTCGACGACCTGGATGTCGTCGTGACGGTCGAGGTGGGCCTGGCAATCGGCCGATGGGGGACCGCGCGTGCGGCCGCCCGCGCCGGCCCGGTCTAGTCGGACTCGGACAGGCCGGCTTCAGCCAGCTCAGCGGGGGTCGGCAACCGCAGCGCGACCAGCCCTGCGTACGCGTCCTCGTCGATTTCTACCCGGTTGACGGTCACATGGACCGGCACCCACCCGCCGTCGTGGCCAGGCATCCGGAGCACGCGGCAGGTGGCGCCGGCGGCGAACTCCGTGGTCATCGCCGCCATCGTCGCTGCGTCACTGGGATGCATCCGCGGGGCATCGGCCGAGACGCGGCGCCAGTCATAGAACGGGCACGGCTCGTCGAGCCACTTCAGCACGGTCCAGTTGTAGGGATCGAACAGCGCCCGATGCACGCCCGGCTGCGCCAACCCGTGCAGGATCTGCTGTGCGAGTCGGTCGGCCGACTGCGTGCGGTCGGCAGGTTCGGCCCGCCAATTCATCCCGCGCGCGATCACGTGGTCGCGGCCATCTGGCCCCGGCTCCAGGCCGTTGCGGGCGACGAAGCCCACCCGGATGTGATTGCCCTGCCAATCGGTGCTGTCCCAGGTGTCGCACAGGGTATGACCCGGTTCCGACCTGACCGCCGCGGCCAGCGCCCTGCCTTCGTTGGGCTTTAGATCACCGGACGGCCAGCTTTGTGCGAACGCGCGACCCTCAGGGTCCTCGATCTCCAGATTCCTGCCGGTGTTGACCAGCGACTCCGGCGTATCGGTGGCAACCCCGATGGTCATGTTCCATTTCAGCGCGCCCGGAATCGGCCGCTCCGGCGGTTCGGACCCGGCCGGTCCGCTCCAAATATGCACGCCATGTATCCGGCCGTCGGACATCAACACCGGCTCGGTGCGAATCACGCGGTCATTTTTTGGTGTAATGCTGACCAGGCTTTGGCTCGTTTGCAGCGACTCGGCGATTGCCGACTGCATGGCGGCAAGACGAGGATTACGCCGCAAAAACACCGTTATCGGAACAAGGTTTCTCAGTTGCCGGCCCAGCGCTACTACGGCCGGCTCTCTGCCCAGCGTTTCCACGAGCAACCAGTCGCCGGCCATAGCACGGTACATTACCGCTCAGGCGAAGGATAAGTCCTTGCCCGCCTGCCTAATCCGCATAATTTTGACGGTCGTCGACCTGCGGTTTTACCCTTGCACAGTCAGCCGCTGACTTGCACAGGTTCCCGTCGCCGGGTAGTTTGCTGCTGCACCCACAGGGACTGCGAACGGATTGCGTTGTCCAACCGTTCGGCGCGCTGCTTGTATTTTCGGCCTGTGCGCGTTTCTTCAGTAGCGAGGAAAACGCTTTCATGGCGGCTGTCGCGATATAGCCATATGGAAGTCGACCGTTCGAGGGGTCGGTCGTCATCCGTATGACTAGATCTGTTCAGCCACCGCAGTGAGCACCAAGCGCAACACCCGTACCGCCCCCGCCTTATCCAGCGGATCGTTGCCGTTACCGCACTTGGGCGACTGCACACACGACGGGCACCCCGCGGGGCATTCGCAGGCCTCGATCGCGGCCATCGTGGCGCCCAGCCAGGTACTGGCCTGACGGAAACCCTGTTCGGCGAAACCCGCTCCGCCCGGATACCCGTCGTAGACGAAGACGCTTGGCAGGCCATCGAATTCAGGGCCCACAGCGGTGGATAACCCGCCGATGTCGCCTCGGTCGCAACTGGCCACCAGAGGTAGCAGCCCGATTGCGGCGTGTTCTGCGGCATGCAGTGATCCTGGTATTTGCAGCGGATCGATTCCACTGCGGTGCAACGCTTCTGGTGTGATGGTGTACATCGCCGCGGTGGTGTCCAGGGTGTGCGACGGCATATCGAGCTCGATGAAGTCGATGACCTCACCGCTCAGGCGCCGGCGTAGATAGCCGACGATCCGGTTGGTCACGCTCACCGGTACCAGGCCCAGGGTGACCGATCCGAAAACGTGGCGTTCGCCCGGTCCGGTCACCGCGATGTCGGTGAGTTCGCGAGCGAACGTGGCGTATCCGGGATCCTCGCTGTGCACGAAAGCCAAGCCCTCATCGAAGTCCAACGAGTCGACGACATAGCTCTCGCCCTGATGCAGATACACCGCGCCGGGGTGCACCGAGGCTGCTGCCTGGCCCGCACCGGCCGTTCCCAGTAGCCGTCCGGTATCGCCCTCCACGATCACGATCTGTCCACCCGTTGGGCCTCGAATATCCACTGCCGGATGGGGATCGACACCCGGCGCCGGATAGTACTTGCCGGATCGCCGTCGCAGCAGCCCGTCGTCGACCAACCCATCGGCGACATCCTGAGCGCCCAGTGTACGAACCTCGGCCTCATCGATCGGCAATTCAGTTGCAGCACAGAGCAATTGCGGGCTGAGGATGTATGGATTGGTCGGGTCGATCACCACCCGCTCGATCGGCTTGTCTAGCAGCGCAGCGGGATTGTGCACCAGATAGGTGTCCAGTGGATCGTCGCGGGCGACCAGCACCACCAGCGCGCCCTGCCCGCGTCGCCCGGATCGCCCGGCCTGCTGCCAAAACGACGTGACGGTACCGGGAAAGCCGGCCAGCACCACCGCATCAAGCCCCGCGATGTCGATGCCGAGTTCCAGCGCGTTGGTGGTCGCCAGACCCCGCAGTTGACCGTCGAGCAGCGCCTGCTCGAGTGCATTGCGGTCCTCGGGCAGATAACCCGCCCGATAGGACGCCACCATCTCCGTCAGCTGGGGAGCGATGTCCTCCAACCGCGCACGGGTTGCCAGCGCGGTGAGTTCGGCGCCACGGCGTGATCGGACGAAGGTCAGCGTGCGCGCCCCCTCGGCGATCAAGTCGGCCATCACCCGTGCCGCCTCGCTGCCGGCGGACCGCCGTACCGGAGCGCCGTTTTCGCCCGTCAGGTCGGTACGCAAGGCCGGCTCCCACAGCGCCACCGTCCGGGCGCCCTGCGGCGACGCGTCTTCGGCGATCTCCTCGACCGGCTGGCCGATGAGTTCGGTGGCCGTCGCACCCGGCGCCGCGGTCGTGGCGCTGGCGAAGATCACCGTCGGTGCTAGCGCCGGATCAGCGGAATAGCGCGCGCACAATCGCAGCAGCCGGCGCAGGACCATCGCCACATTCGAGCCGAAAACTCCTCGGTAGTAATGGCATTCGTCGACAACAACGAATCGCAGATTGCGCAGGAACACCGCCCAGCGGGTGTGGTTTCGCAGCAGTGCCAGGTGGACCATGTCGGGGTTGGAGAACACCCAGCGGGAACGCTCCCGCGCGAGGCGACGCACCTCGGCCGGGCTGTCGCCGTCGTAGGCCGTAGGTGCGACGTCCCCCAGCCGTGGGACCGCCGCGGTCAGCGTATGCGCGGCCCGCAGTTGGTCGTGGCCAAGGGCTTTCGTCGGCGAGATATACAACGCACGGGCGCGCGGGTCGGCCGCCAGTAAATTCAGGATGGGCAGTTGGTAGGCCAGCGATTTACCGGATGCCGTGCCGGTACTGATCACGACGTGGCGACCGGCGTGAGCCAGGTTCGCCGCCTGAACCTGGTGTGCCCATGGCGAACTGATGCCGCGGTCGGTGAATGCGCGCAGCACGTCAGGCTCGACCCATGTCGGCCAAGGCCGTTGGCTGCCAAGTCGTGCCGGCAGTTCGGCGACGTGACGCAGCGGGTGCTCGCCCGCCTCGGTGCCGGCAACCGCGGCGGCGAGCAACTCGCTGCCGAATGTCACCACGGTTTTGTGCCTCCTGATCCGAACTGACCACCTGAAATCGCGCCCGATAGGCCCTTGCGACCGGGCGTTTCGGCGTCGCACTTCAATTGTTTACCTAGTGGTAGCTCAATTGCTCACCTGAGGCTGTTGCTGCGGCGATGAACATGGTTGACTGTTTGCGGTCGCAGCTTCTGTGTTCGTGTCAAACTTTCGCAGGATCGACGTTGCGACCGCGGTTCCTGCGAGGTTGTAGGTCGGGTGAAGTTCCGGCGACTCAGCAAGGTCTAGCGGTCGGAACGGGCCCGGAGTATCGAGGTGATGCTCCGCACCCGAGTAGTAAAGGAAATATCGAGAAATGCCACAGGGAACTGTGAAGTGGTTCAACGCGGAAAAGGGATTCGGCTTCATTGCCCCCGAAGACGGTTCGGCCGACGTGTTCGTCCACTACACGGAGATCCAGGGTAGCGGCTTCCGCACCCTTGAAGAGAACCAGCGCGTCGAGTTCGAGGTCGGCCAGAGCCCCAAGGGCCCCCAGGCCACCGGCGTCCGCGCCGTCTGAGCAGCTGTTAACGACAACCCCCCGCACGGTCGGTGAATCACCGGGTTCGTTCGGGGGGTTTTCGCTGCTTGCCCATCCTGGTTTCGCGGCGCTCCGCGCGCATCGGCGTGCATCGTCGTCGAGGCGCTTACTGTCGTTGACGTGAGCCAGCTTTCCTTCTTCTCGGCTGAGTCGGTGCCCCCTGCGGTCAGCGATCTCACCGGGGTGCTGGCGGCCGCGGGTCAGATTGTGACGGTCGGCGGTGGGGCCCGGCTGTCGGTGGTCGTCGACCAGATCTGGCGGGCGCAGGCGCTGGGCCAGATGATCGACGAGGCCGGTCTGGCGGCCGAAATCACGGTCACCGATGAGAACACCCCATTGGTACGGACCGCCGTCGACGCCGGATTGCGCCCGATCGCCGTCGAATGGACCCGCGGTGCGGTGAAGACCGTGCCGCCGCTGTGGCTGCCCGGGCCACGCGAGCTGCGGGCCTGGATATTGGCCGCCGGTCTCCCGGAAGCCGACCGTTATCTGCTCGGCCTGGATCCACACGCGCCCGACACCCACTCGCCGCTAGCGTCGGCGCTGATGCGAGTCGGCATTGCGCCGACGCTGATCGGCACTCGCGGAGCCCGGCCCGCACTGCGGATCAGCGGCCGCCGTCGGCTATCACGCCTGGTAGAGAACGTTGGGGAACCCCCGGACGTCGCCGAGGCGTTGCCCTTCTGGCCGCACGTCTAGCCAGAATCGGACGGCGGGTGAACGGGGGGTCGGTTTGCGTCGGCTCATCCCGAATGCCACATTGTCAGTTGTCTACCGGGCCCGAGGGCGCCGCAGACACGACGCCGGCCGGTCGCGGAATATCTCCTCGCGAGGCCGGCCAGGGGCAAGAAGTAAAGGGAAGCGAGCGTAAATAGAGGTGGCTGAAGGCGACCGTGCTGGCCACGGGAATGGCGCCACGCGGCGACTCGTCATAGTCGAGTCGCCCACCAAGGCGCGCAAATTAGCCGGCTACCTGGGCTCCAACTACATCGTCGAGTCCTCCCGCGGCCACATCCGCGACCTGCCGCGGGCGGCGGCCGACGTGCCCGCGAAGTACAAGTCGCAGCCCTGGGCCCGACTCGGGGTGAACGTCGACGAGGATTTCGAGCCGCTCTACATCATCAGCCCGGACAAGAAGAGCACGGTCACCGAGCTCAAGGGCCTGCTCAAAGATGTCGACGAGCTTTATCTGGCCACGGATGGTGACCGCGAGGGCGAGGCGATCGCCTGGCATCTGCTGGAAACCCTCAAACCGCGCATTCCGATCAAACGGATGGTTTTCCACGAGATCACCGAGCAGGCGATCCTGGAAGCCGCCGAGAACCCGCGCGACCTGGACATCGATCTGGTCGACGCTCAGGAAACCCGCCGCATCCTGGACCGGCTGTACGGCTACGAGGTCAGCCCGGTGCTGTGGAAGAAGGTGGCGCCGAAGCTGTCCGCGGGCCGGGTCCAGTCGGTGGCCACCCGCATCATCGTGCAGCGCGAACGCGACCGGATGGCGTTCCGCAGCGCTGCCTACTGGGACGTGGTGGCCGAGCTGGACGCCAGCGTGTCCGACCCCAAAGCCCAGCCGCCGACCTTCACCGCCCGGCTGACCAATGTCGATGGCCTGCGCGTTGCGACCGGGCGCGACTTCGACTCGCTGGGCACACTGCGTAAGCCCGAGGAAGTCGTCGTGCTCGACGAGTCCAGTGCCGGTTCGCTGGCCACGGGTCTGCGCGGCTCCCAGCTGACCGTCGGGTCGGTGGAGGAAAAGCCCTACACCCGTCGCCCGTATCCGCCGTTCATGACGTCGACGCTGCAGCAGGAGGCCGGTCGCAAGCTGCGGTTCTCCGCCGAGCGCACGATGAGCATCGCCCAGCGGCTGTACGAGAACGGCTATATCACCTACATGCGTACTGACTCGACGACGCTGTCGCAGTCGGCGATCAACGCGGCCCGTACGCAGGCCCGTCAGCTGTACGGCGAGGAATACGTCTACCCGTCGGCGCGCCAGTACACCCGCAAGGTGAAGAACGCCCAGGAAGCTCACGAGGCGATCCGGCCCGCAGGGGAGACCTTCGCGACGCCCGATGCGGTGCGCCGGGAGCTCGACGGTGACGACTTCCGGCTCTACGAGCTGATCTGGCAGCGCACGGTGGCGTCGCAGATGGCCGACGCCCGCGGTACCACGCTCAGTCTGCGGATCAACGGCGAATCCGACGGTCGCCAGGTCGTGTTCTCGGCCAGCGGTCGCACCATCACCTTCGCCGGATTCCTGAAGGCCTACGTGGAGACCGTCGACGAACTGGCCGGCGGTGAGGCCGACGACGCCGAGAGCCGGCTGCCGCACCTGACCCAGGGACAGCGGGTGGATGCCACCGAGCTGACCCCCGACGGGCACTCCACCAACCCGCCGGCCCGCTACACCGAGGCGTCGTTGATCAAGGCTCTCGAAGAGCTGGGCATCGGGCGGCCGTCGACGTACTCGTCGATCATCAAGACCATCCAGGACCGCGGTTACGTCCACAAAAAGGGCAGCGCGCTGGTCCCGTCCTGGGTCGCTTTCGCCGTCACGGGTTTGCTGGAGCAGCACTTCGGGCGTCTGGTCGACTACGGGTTTACCGCCGCGATGGAGGACGAACTCGACGCGATCGCCTCGGGCACCGAGCGACGCACCAACTGGCTGAACAACTTCTACTTCGGCGGCGATCACGGCGTGGCCGACTCGGTGGCGCGCTCCGGTGGGCTGAAAAAGCTCGTCGGCGTCAACCTCGAAGGCATCGACGCACGAGAAGTCAACTCCATCAAGCTCTTTGACGACGCCGAGGGGCGCGCAGTCAATGTGCGGGTCGGCAAGAACGGGCCGTATCTGGAGCGAATGGTGGTCGGCGACGACGGCGAACCGACGCCGCAGCGGGCAAACCTGCACGACTCGCTCACTCCCGACGAGCTGACCCTCGACGTCGCCGAAGAACTGTTCTCCACGCCGCAAGAGGGACGCACGCTCGGTGTCGACCCGGAGACCGGGCACGAAATCGTCGCCAAGGACGGCCGTTACGGCCCGTACGTCACCGAGGTGCTGCCCAAGCCGGACGACGATGACGACGGTGCCGCCGGGCAGCCGGCCAAGAAGGGCAAGAAGCCGACCGGCCCCAAGCCACGGACCGGCTCGCTGCTGCGCAGCATGGATCTACAGACCGTGACGCTCGAGGACGCGTTGAAGCTGCTGTCGCTGCCGCGGGTGGTCGGCGTCGACCCTGACTCCAAAGAAGAGATCACCGCGCAGAATGGCCGCTACGGCCCATACCTCAAGCGCGGCACAGACTCTCGGTCGTTGGCGACGGAAGACCAGATATTCGATGTCACCCTCGAGGAGGCACTGAAGCTCTACGCCGAGCCCAAGCGACGCGGCCGGCAGGGTGCCGCCGCCCCGCCGCTGCGCGAGCTGGGCACCGACCCGGCGTCGGGCAAGCCGATGGTGATCAAGGACGGTCGGTTCGGTCCTTACGTCACCGACGGCGAGACCAACGCGAGTCTGCGCAAGGGCGACGACGTGCTGTCGATCACCGACGCACGCGCGTCCGAGTTGCTGGCCGATCGGCGGGCCCGCGGCCCGGTGAAGCGGACGGCCAAAAAAACCGCGAAGAAGGCACCTGCCAAAAAGACCGCCGCCAAGAAGGCCGCCAAGCGCAGTTAGCAGGGCATATTCGGCGACTCAGGCCGACTGAGCGGTCTCTTAGCAAACTTTCTTCGGGTGTTTCGAAAAATAAGTGATGATTCTCAGCCACTTCTCAGGTACAGTGTCCCTACACGCGTTGCGAACCGTCACGGCGTCACCTAGGGAGAGTCATGCGACCCGCTGTCCGATACTGCATCACCGCTGGTGTTGCGCTCGGCGGCGTCAGCATCCTGATCGCCGCCCCGTCATCGCCGCCGCTGCGCGATGTCGCGGTGCCATCGATGGAGCTCTCCAACAACTCGCAGGAGAGCCTCGACGCGAACAGCCCGTCCGTTCTGGACTTGCTGCAGGTCATGGGTGGTGCGGAGAGCCCGGTGGTGGTTCAGAACATCACCGAGTCCGACTCCGGAGTGCTCTTGGGCGGTCAGCCGGCGAACGTGCCGGGCCTCAGTGACCTGCTGAACCTGGGCAACGACCCCGCTGTCACACCGGACCCGCAGGGCAAGTCGTTCCTCGACATCGGGCCGGTGCTGCCCGGCACCCTGAGCCCCGCGCCGGCAGTCCCGCCGCCCGCTAACCGCTGAGTTCGCCGGGGACTTCCTCGGGCGCGGCAAGGTTGAGCGGACGAGCCAATTGAGTCGGCGCGGTGCGACCGCGCAGCGCCACCACCTCGGCCACATCCCAGCACAGCGCTTCGGCGTCAAGCGCGCCGCTGACCGCGACCGCCGAGGCCAGCACGTGGCCATCCTCGAGCTTGGCCAGCTCGGTGAGCCGGGCCGCCTCGTTGACCGGGTCGCCGATCACGGTGTACTCGAAACGGGCCAGCGCGCCGATATGCCCGGCGATGGCGCGACCCGACGACACCCCGATACCGAACTCCGCCGAACCGATCACCGGCAGCAGTTCGTCGTGCAGCTCGCGGGCCGCCGCCAGTGCGCCGCCGGAAGCGTCCGGATGCTCGATCGGCGCACCGAAGATGGCCAGTGCGGCGTCACCCTGGAACTTGTTGACGAAGCCACCATGCCGGCCGACGGTGTCGACCACGACCCGGAAGAACTCGTTGAGCATGCTCACCACTTCGGCGGGCGGTCGCGTCGACGCCAGCTTGGTCGAGCCGACCAGGTCGACGAACAGCACCGCGACGTCGCGCTCTTGGCCGCCGAGCTCGGTTCCGCGCTCCAGCGCACGCCGGGCGACGTCTTCGCCCACATAGCGACCGAACAGGTCGCGCAGCCGTTGCCGCTCGGACAGGTCGCGGACCATGTCGTTGAACCCGGCCTGCAGCAGGCCCAGCTCACTGGCGTCGTATATCTGCATGTGCGCGTTGTAGTTACCGCGCTGTACCTCGCCCAGCGCCCAGCGCAGCTGACGCAGCGGGTCGGCGATCGACATCGCCACCAGCAGCGTGCTGGCCAGCCCGATACCGAGCGCCAGCAACGCCAGCAGCAGGATCGGGTTCAACAGCTTCTCCGGCGGCCCGTGCAGGTACTCAGCCTTGTCTGCCACCACGGTCAGCACGATCGCCAGCAACGGCACCCCGGTAGACAGTGCCCAGGCCAGCAGCTGACGTCCGATCACACCCGATGCCCGGATGTTCTCCGGTAGCCCGCCCCGCAGCGCGGCAACGGCCACCGGCCGCAGCACCCGCTCCGACTGCAGATATCCGATGATCGCGGTGGCGGTGGCCCCCAGGCCGACGGCGACGGCCACCACCGGCGCGGCGTGATGGGCCACCGGCCAGCTCGCCACGATGAAAATCACGCCGCCGATCAGCCAGGACGCCAGGTTGATCACCGTGCGGTGAAACGGCGTTCGCAGGGCACGGCTCCGGGCCAGCGCGGTGGCGGCCGGGTCGGTGTCGGCGAGCAGACTGTCGCGGCGTTGCCACCGGAACACCGGCATCAGCAAGCGCGCGCTTATCGCGGTTCCGGCCAGGAACAGCAGCACGATCGAGCCTGCGAAGGTAGCCAGGTTCAGGGCCGGCAGCTCCTGCAGTTCGATGCGGTCTTCGGGGGGCAGCCCGTAGCGCAGAAACCCCAGCACCAACAGCGCGCCGATGATGTCGGCCTGCAGCTGGCTCAGTGTGAACACTGGCCACGGGGTGCGCACGAACCACTGGACGAATCCACTGATCCGTCTGGGAAGTGCCCCGGCCATGCCCACCTGCCCACCGTATCGGTCGGCGGCGACCAAAAAGTAGCCAAAAGGGCAGTGTGCGAGCACTGAACGTGCCGAACAGTCAGCGGTGGCCACTACTGTTGCCGGTGATGTCGCGGGTATTCACACGGTTGGTCGGCCAGGAGTCAGTCGAGGCTGAGCTGACGGCCGCCGCCACCGCCGCCCGCGGTGATTCGACTCACAGCTCCGCGATGACGCATGCCTGGCTGATCACCGGCCCGCCCGGTTCGGGGCGCTCGGTGGCCGCGCTGTGCTTCGCCGCGGCCCTGCAGTGCACGTCTGAGGGCGTACCCGGTTGCGGCGAGTGCCGGTCCTGCACGACGACGATGGCCGGTACCCACGGCGACGTGCGACGGGTCATCCCGGAGGGACTGTCGATCGGCGTCGACGACATGCGCGCGATCGTCCAGGTCGCATCGCGCCGGCCCAGCACCGGGCGTTGGCAGATCGTCCTGGTCGAGGATGCCGACCGGCTGACCGAAGGCGCAGCGAATGCTTTGCTGAAGGTCGTCGAGGAGCCGCCGCCGTCGACGGTCTTCCTGCTCTGCGCGCCGTCGGTGGACCCCGAAGACATCGCGATCACGCTGCGGTCCCGGTGCCGGCATATCGCGCTGGTGACGCCCCAGCCGGAGGCCATCGCGCAGGTCTTGGTCGACAGCGACGGGCTCTCGGCCGAGACCGCGAGCTGGGCGGCATCGGTCAGCGGCGGCCACGTGGGGCGGGCCCGTCGGCTGGCCACCGATCCGGAGGCGCGTGAGCGCCGGCTGCAGGCGCTGGGGCTGGCCCGCGACGCCGCGACCCGGTCGAAGGCGTTCAGCGCCGCCGAGGCGCTGGTCGCCGCCGCCGAGGCCGAGGCGGCAGTGCTGACCGCCGGGCGCGATGAAGCCGAGACCGAGGAGCTGCGCACCGCGCTGGGCGCCGGAGGCACCGGCAAGGGCACCGCCGGTGCGTTGCGCGGTGCCACCGGTGCTATCAAAGACCTTGAGCGACGGCAGAAGTCGCGTCAGACCCGGGCGTCGCGGGATGCGTTGGACCGCGCGCTGATCGACCTGGCGACCTACTTTCGGGACGCACTGCTGGTCGCCGCCAGTGCGGGTGACGTGCGGCCCAATCACCCCGACATGGCCGCGCAGATCGGGTCGATGGCCGCGCACGTCTCCGCCGATCGGCTGCTGCGCTGCATCGAGGCCGTTCTGGAGTGCCGCGAGGCGCTGGCGATCAACGTCAAGCCCAAGTTCGCCGTCGACGCCATGGTCGCCACCATCGGCCAGGCACTGCGCGACTGAACTTGGGTGTGCAAGTGGCCCTGCCGTAGACTCGTCCCGCCCGACAGGGCACGCCACCTTAGCTCAGTCGGTAGAGCGGCTCACTCGTAATGAGCAGGTCAGGAGTTCGATTCTCCTAGGTGGCTCCACCTCTGCCGCGCGTCAGTGCGGCAACACGAATCCCACCGGCCCCGCGGCGATGCACACGCTCAGCGCCGCCGTATCGGCCCGCACCCGCATCGCGTTGCCCGCGCCTGGCAGTCGCACGTAGACCCGGTTGAGCCCGGGATGTACCTGCACCCGGGTGTCGATCCCCTCCGACAGTGAGACCGTTATCGACCCGTCGCTATTGGCCAGGTAGTTGATCTCGGCCGTCCAGTCCGTCGGGAGCAGTGGGCCGTCGAGACCAACCTCAACCGGCCGGTCGGGCTGCACCAGGTATCCGCACTGCGGCACCGGGCCGGGCGCCATCGCGCGCACCCAGGTCACCTGGGCGTCGACCAGCCGGCCCTTGCTGTCCAGCGTTTTCAATTGCGTTGTCGAAGAGCCGAATTCGGGGCGATCGGGCAGTAGCGCGAACATGTGGCTGGCCAGGTTGTCCGGCCAGGCCACCCGTCCGAGCACCAGCGGGTCGACCTCCTGGTCGAGCAACCGCGTGCTCGAGTTCGTATGTGCGGCAGCCAAATCGCGCTGGGCGTTCTGCAGATACGGCTGTGCGGGGTTGTCCCGCCACGATGTCAGGAACGTTGCTGTCGAATACCAGCTGCTCGCCACGAACGACGCCGCCACCGCGGTCGTGACCACCATGCGGGCTGCCGACGCATCGAGCCAGCCGGACGACGGGCGATTGGCAGCGCAGAACCCGACCGCGGCAAGCAATGCCAGCACCACGACGAGATCCGGGAAATAACGCAGTGTTTGGGCCAGCTCGAGCACGGTGAACCGCGACGAGCGCATCAGATAGATCGGTACCTGACAGGCAACCACGTACCCGGCCGCGGTCAACCACACCGGTACGATGCGACGCTTGCGTGCCAGCGAGATTGCCAGCGCGGCGCCCAGCACCAGCCAGCCGAGCACCTTGACCGTCGTCGGAGGAACTGCCCACGGCGACGCCGGCGCCCACCTGCCCCACACCCACGGGCCACCGGCCAATCCCGGGACGATGCCGTGAGTTACCGAGCGACGCAACAGATCCCACGTCATCGTCAGGTCTGAACTCCAGCGATGCTGGTTGACCACGGCCAGATACACCATGACCCAGACACCGGTCAGCGCCAGCGATGCCGTCCACAATCGGATGCCGGACCGCCACACTGTCCGCATCGCGGACCGATCGCCCTGCACGTGGCACAGCAGCGCCGCGATAGTGAACGCGACAAACGGAATCACCGCGGCCTTTTCGAAGAACAGCAGCCCGCCGAGGTAGGCCAGCACACCGGTCGCGGCGTACCGCTGATTGCCGGTGCGGACCAACAGGATCGCGTCCGCGCAGACCCAGGCCAGCGCGGCCAGCATCGGCAGCGAGTTCAGGGCCGCCGCCCACCAAGCGAACCCCGGCACCCCGAGCGGAGTGAACAGCGCAAAGGTCAGCGGAACCAGCAGCACCGGCCGCCAGCCCAAAATCACATACAGAGTGCGCAACAGGGCCAACGAAGCCAGCAGTTGCAACACCACCAGGCTGACGGCCGGCCCGACCCAGTTCAGCGGCGCCAGCCGGGTGATGGTGCCGGCGACCAGGAATGCGGCCGGCATGACGTGGCCGTCATGGTCGTCGAACAGAAACGACGGCGACAGCAGGCTATGGGTGCCGGCCCGGCCGACCAGGATCAAGTCGTCCCAGTAGAAATAGCCGCGAAACGCCAGCACGCCGCGGATCAGCAGCTGCACCCCGACCAGCACCGCCGCGGCTAGCGCCACCTTGGGGATTCCGGCGGCCCGTCGGTATGGTGGGCCGGTGCGCGCACTGGTCACCGGGGCTGCCGGGTTCATCGGGTCGACGCTAGTCGACCGGTTGCTGAGCGACGGGCACCGCGTCGTCGGCCTGGATAACTACCACTCAGGGCGGGCTACCAACCTCGAGCACCTGGTCGGCAATCCCGAGTTCGCCTTCGTCGAGGCCGATATCGTCGACGCCGATCTGGCGGCGATCCTCGGCGAACATCGGCCGGAAGTGGTGTTCCACCTGGCCGCGCAGATCGATGTGCGGCGCTCGGTGGCCGACCCGCAATTCGACGCGTCGGTCAACGTGATCGGCACCGTGCGTCTTGCCGAAGCCGCGCGGCTGACCGGAGTGCGCAAGCTCGTGCACACCTCCTCGGGCGGATCGATCTACGGGACGCCGCCGACCTACCCGACCAGTGAGGCCGTGCCCACCGACCCGGCGTCGCCGTATGCCGCGGGCAAGGTGGCCGGGGAGATCTACCTCAACACGTTCAGGCATCTCTACGATCTGGAGTGCTCACACATCGCACCGGCCAATGTCTATGGGCCACGGCAGGATCCGCACGGCGAGGCCGGCGTGGTGGCGATCTTCGCGCAGGCGCTGCTATCGGGCAAGCCCACCAAGGTGTTCGGCGACGGCTCCAACACCCGTGACTACGTGTTCGTCGACGACGTGGTGGACGCGTTCATCAAAGCGTCGGGTCCAGAAGGCGGCGGGCAGCGCTTCAACGTCGCTACTGGCGTGGAAACCTCTGACCGCCAACTACATTCAGCTGTTGCGGCTGCCGTCGGCGCACCCGACGACCCGGAATTCTATCCGCCGCGGCTCGGCGACCTTAGGCGGTCCTGGCTCGACATCGGTTTGGCCGAGCGGGTTTTGGGCTGGCGTCCCCAGGTTGGGCTGGAGCAAGGCGTGGCTCGCACGGTGGACTATTTCCGGCGGGCGTCGTCAGCTTAGCGAGCTGACCGTCACAAACCGAACACGGTGTCGAACAGGTCAAGCCACGGCTGGTCCGCGAACGACGCCAGTCCCTCGGCCGGGGTAAGTCCCGCGGAAGCGTCCAAGAACGCGTACACCGAGGAAAGATCCAGGTTGCCGAACGGGGTCACGAAGGTATCGGTGATGAGGTTCTGACCGTCCGGACCCAGCCCCGGTAGGTCGGTGTAGAAGTTCTCGAACCCGAGACCGTATGAAGCGAAGTCGATTACCGAGCCGTCCGGCAAAGTTGGGTCCGCCGAATCAGTGACGAGTAGCGTCTCGGTGAAGGAGCTGACGAACATCGGCTGGATGATGGTCACGTCGGCTTCGAAGGTCGACGACGGAGTGTCGGCGCCGCCATCGTAAACACCGAATAGGCCTTCCCCCTGAATCGAGAAGTTTCCCGGTGGGAGACCGTTGATTCCGGTGTAGGTCAACTCCGCGTCGGGTGCGGCTTTGATGATGTCGTCGCCGAACGAAATAGGTCGTGACAGCGAGCCGTCGTTGAGGCCGGCGGACGCGTCATAGGGAGAGAATATGGGCGAAAGGTCAAGAGATTGGCCGGTATCGGTGTCGATCAGAATATCTGTGACTTCGTCGGTGCCGTCGGGTTGGGGGATCGAGGAGTAAACGTTCGACAGGTTGTAGAAATCGATGGTGTTGTAGACCGATCCGATCGGTAGCGAGTCGGCGGTACCCGTTTGTTCGGTGACCAGGAAGGCTTCGGTGTGGAAACCGACTCCGTCGGTGGTGGTGGTCTCGATGGCGTTGAAGGTTGCATCTGGATTTTCACCGTATTGGAATGACTGATAGCCCTGGTGGTCGATGGTGAACGGCGGAAGTCCGCTGACGGCGGTGATAACTGGGTCGCTGGTCGCGGTGATCCCGTCGGGTAGCACGGGCGGCACGTCAACTGCGTCGACCCTGAGGAGATTGATGAGTTGTGTCAGGTCGATGTTGCCGAACGGAGTCTTCAAGATGTCCGTGATGGTGGTGGTATCCCCCGAAGGCACAGCGGTGTAGACAAACGTGAATAGGCCGCCGAGACTGTGCGTGATGCTGATCACCGATCCCTCGATGGGTGCTATTCCGGTGGGATCTTCGTATCCCGGCACGTCGGGGCTGACGTAGAGGACCTGACTGGTCGCGATCTCTTCGTTCGCAAAATCGGTGCGGGTATCCAGATAGGGAACGGTTGACACGTAGGCGTGGAAAGTTCCGACCGGGTCATCGGAATTGTTTCCGATGACGTCGAACTGCCCGTAGCCCTGAATGCTTCCGTTGACGCCGGGCGGCGCAGTCAGAATGTTGTACAGAGCGGTCACCGTTTCCGGTCCGGCTGGATCGAAGTTGTAAGCGGCCGCGTCGAAAGGATCGGCCAGCGCCCCGACGTCGACGCTGTCGGCGACGGCGACGGCGTCCGAGAGGAGCGCGACTCCGAACAAGCCGCTGGCCGCTGCGGCCAGCAGACAGGTGAGTCGACGAGAAGTCATCGGAGACCCTTCCGATCGTGTTGTCATGTCTGACCAGCCCCGTTCTAGGGTAAAGGTTAGCCGAACTTATAGACGCGTTAAAACTAGCTGGGAGGGCTCACAAGAACTCATGTGAAATGCCTAAATCCGCCCTCGCTGCCACGATGCCCTGCGGGCTGTGCACTGGGCCATCGTGGCGGGCTGGTCACCCCGGTTGTTGCGCGCCTTCGAATGCGACAACGCGAGCCAATCGCGTGTACAGCAATCAGTAGGCCCTGGATCCAGTTCATCGCGGCATCCTTCCTCGCAGGAATCCGTCGACAATGATGTTGACGCCATCGAGCAGCGGCTGCCTTTTGGCCGATGAGTACTCGGTCTAGAGCACCTCGACGGGTTGTTGGGCTAGACCAACGGTTTTCGTCGATCAGCACGATGAATTCGGTGGCGTGGCTCATGCCGTTCAGCCCCGCCACACCGGGTATCGATCAGCGCGAGCCAATCTCTTGCCCGTAACTCGTGAAGCGGCCAGCATCGGCCAAAAGTGTTGGTGCTGAGAGGATTGCGGTGGGCGCAGGCGATGACGGTGGCGAACCCACCAATGGCGGATTAAGTATAAGTGAACGCCTCGCGGGGGTAGGCGTTGATTGGTGGGCGACGATCGTGGCCGGAATCGTGGTGCTGCTGGCCGTGGCCGGACTGCTACCCAAGATTCCGTGGTGACCCGGTGAGCACAGTCGTTGCCGAGCAGGCGGAGCCCGCTGACGAGGCGAGTTTCACTAGCCGCAACATTCTGGAGTACGTGCCGGGAGTGCTGCTGCTGGTCGGGATCGGCCTGTTGGGCAAATATGCCCAGGTCTGGTGGAATTCGCTGGCACATCAACACCATTGGCGGGTTCCGGACATCGAGTACGTGTTGTGGGCGATCGTGTTCGGCCTACTCGTCACCAATACCGTTGGCCTGCACCGGATCTTTCGCGCCGGCGTCCAGACCTATGAATTCTGGTTGAAGATCGGGATTGTCGCTCTGGGCGTGCGTTTCGTTCTCGGCGATGTGGTCAAGCTCGGCGGTATCTCGCTGGTACAGATCTTGGTCGATATGGCGCTGGCCGGAGGAATCATCCTGGCCGCCGCGCACTTTTTCGGCCTGTCCGGCAAGCTGGGATCGCTGCTGGCCATCGGAACGTCCATCTGCGGGGTATCGGCCATCGTCGCCTCTAAAGGTGCGATCCGGGCGCGCAACTCCGACGTCGGCTATGCCATCGCGGCGATCCTCGCGCTGGGCGCTGTCGCTTTGTTCGCGCTACCGGTGCTGGGCCACGCGATCGGTTTGACCGATCACGAATTCGGTTTGTGGGCAGGGCTTTCAGTAGACAACACCGCCGAGACCACCGCGACTGGCTACTTGTACTCCGAACAAGCCGGCAAGATCGCGGTGCTGGTGAAATCCATCCGCAACGCATTGATCGGGTTCGTCGTGCTGGGTTTTGCGTTGTACTGGGCATCGCGCGGCGAGGCAGACCGGGTCGCACCGGGTCTGCGCGCACGGGCCCTGTTCATCTGGGACAAGTTCCCCAAGTTCGTCCTCGGATTCCTAGCAGTGTCGGCGATTGCGACTGCCGGTTTGCTCAGCAAGGGGCAAATTACCAACGTCGCCAACGTATCGCGGTGGGCGTTCTTGCTGACGTTCGCCGGCGTCGGCCTCAACACCAACATCCGCGAACTCGTTCGTACCGGGTGGCGGCCGCTGGTGGTCGCCGTCATCGGCTTGGTCGTCGTGGCCGCCGTATCGCTCGGGTTGGTGTTGATCACGTCGCGCGGGCTGCACTGGGGCATCGGGGCGGGCTGATCAGTCCGGCCGTTGTGCGCCTTCGAGTGCGACGGCACGAGCCAGTCGCGCGTAACGCAATTCGAGGTCTTTGAACCGCAGGTAGGTGTTCAGCGTGCTGAATCCGAACGCGACGATCAGCGCGTACAGCATCAGGTCGGCGCCGCGGTCGACGCCGAGCCAATGCGCCACCACGGTGGTGTCGTTGGGCCGCAGCACGGCATATACCCCGGCCAACATGAAAGCCAGGAAGCCCACTTTCACCCACGCTTGCGACTGGACGCTGCGACGGGAGCGCAGCAGAAAGACCACCAGCGCCAAGATTGAGGCAATCAGCAGGCCCTGGATCCAGTTCATCGCGGCATCCTTCCTCGCAGGAATCCGTCGACAATGATGTTGACGCCATTGAGCAGCGGCTGCCCTTTGGCTGACGAGTACTCGGTGTAGAGCACCTCGACGGGTTGTTCGGCTACGCGCCAACGGTTTTCGTCGATCAGCATGATGAATTCGGTGGCGTGGCTCATGCCGTTCATGGTGATGTCCAGCCGATCGGCGACGGTCTTGTTGAACACCCGCAGTCCGTTGTTGGTATCGGTCAGGCCCAGTCGGCGGCCACGTGGGCTCAGCCACGCGGCGGTCTGCAGCACCATCCGCTTCAACGCTGGCGGCCGGCTGACACCCGGGCCGAACCGGGTGCCGATGATGATGTCGGCGTCCCCGGCCGCCAACCGGTCGATCATCGCGATGACGTCGGCGACGCGGTGCTGGCCGTCGGCGTCGAAGGTGACGAAGACCTGCGCGCCGGGCTGGCTGCGGGCGTACTCCACCCCGGTTTGGATCGCCGCGCCCTGACCCAGGTTGACCGGGTGCTGCACCAGATGAGCTCCCGCACGTAAAGCGATGTCGCCGGTGCCGTCGGCGCTGCCGTCGTCGACGCACACCACGTTGGCGAAGATCGACCGCAGATCGGTGATCACGTCGCCGATCACACCGGCTTCGTTGAAGGCGGGGACGACGATCCAGACGTCGGACATTTCACCGGTCATTTCAAGCCCACAACGTACACGCGGCACCCGCAGATCAACGGCCCGGACGCGCAAGCGCGGCCAGGTGCACCCCGATACCCACCAGCGGACCGCACAGCAACGCAACCACCGTCCGGCCCTCCAGCGGCAGCGGCAGCAACAGCAGCAGCGCCGCCGCCACCGTCGCGCACACCCAGCCCAGCGCGTAGGCGCGGTGCAACGCGGCGGCGACCGTCGCGGCGCCGGTCAGCGTCAGCATCGCGATCGTCACCGCCGCCGCGGTCAGCCAGGCCAGCAGCGCGCCCGCCGTGTGATAGTCCGGCCCGAAGGCCGCCCGCAGCAGCCACGGGCCGAGCAGGCCGGCCGCCAGCACGCCGGCCGCGCCGATCGCGCCGATCAGCGCGGCCGGTGCGATCAGGGCCCGCAATCGCGCGGTGCGTTCGTCGACGAAGTGCGCGATCAGGTTTCCCTGCATGGCGGTCATCGGCACCAGCAACGGCGCGCGGGTCAGGGTGACCGCCAGGATGACCACCCCGCCCTGGGCGCCCAACTCGGTGGAGGTGAGCTTCAGCAGCACCGGAAAGCCCATCACCAGAATCGCGCTGGCCCCGGCCGCGGTGATCGAATGCGCTGCCCCCCGCAGAAATGTCGCGGCGCTACCCGGAGTCAGCAGCCGGGCCGCCGCCCGAGTCGACGGTGACGCCCCGATCATCATCAGCCAGGCCAGTGCGCCCGCGACGGTGGCCCACAGGAACCCGACCAGGCCCCAGCCGACCAGTACAGTGGCCGTCGCGACCGCGACCCGGATCACGGCGTCGGTGACCATCAGCGCGCCGTACTGGGTCCAGCGGTTGGTGCCGGCCAGCATGCCCAGCAGGGTGGCGTGCAGGCAGAATCCCGCCAGCCCGACGCTGAGCAGGCCGACGGAAAGCCAGTGCGCTTGTGCGAACACCCGGCCGCTCCACAGCGGTGAGCTGCCGGCGATCACGGCTGCGGCGCCGATCCCGACCACGCCCGCGAGCCGCAGCGGGTGGGTGCGCCGTCCCGGCAGCATCTCCGCGTAGCCGGCCGAGCGGATTTCTCGGGTGGTCTCTTGCAGCAGGCCGTTGGCGGCGCCGGTGACCAGTCCGAACGCTCCCCAGAAGACCGCGAACACCGAGAAGCCGGCCGGCGCCAGATCGCGGGCGGCCAGGTAGACCACCGCGTAGCCGCACACCGCGGTCACGGCGGTCGCGGTACCCACGCGGGCCACGCTGCTGCGCGCGATCGGGCTGGCGAAGGCACCCACACTCGGGGTGCCGCCCACTTCGGTCACGGTTTGAAACTACTCACAGCCTTTGTCGCGCTGAGCGCGCCGCGACGACGTCGACCTGACAGACTGACCGTAGAGGGGAGTATTCCTCGGCCGCGCAGTCGTCATCACGTCGCCCAGATCGGGTGACCGGCCCGCGGGCCGTCGCTACCGACGGTGGAAGAGACCTCTGGTTGTCAGCGACCGGAGGTATCCCTATGCACGTTTCCCTGCTGGAGTGGATCGTCACCCTGGCCGCCACGATCGCGGTACTGCTGTTCGACGTCGTGGTGATGGCGCGTGGATCAGACGAACCGACCATGCGCCGATCCGCTCTCGGATTGTCGGCTTACTGCGGACTGGCGGTGTGCTTCGGAATCTGGACGGGGTACTTCCACGGCCGGCAGTTCGCGGTGCAGTTCTTCGCCGGGTGGGTCACCGAATACAGCCTGTCGATCGACAATCTGTTCATTTTCGTGATCATCATGACGAGCTTCGCCGTACCGAGGGCGTATCAGCGGCAGGCCCTGTTCGCCGGCATCGTGATCGCGCTGGTTTTCCGCGGTATCTTCATCGCCCTCGGCGCGGCGGCCATCGCCCGATTCTCCTGGGTGTTCTACATTTTCGGCGCGTTCCTGGTGTATACCGCGCTGCGTTTGGGGCGCGGTGTCACGCATCAAACCGACGCGGAGAACGCCGTGGTCCGCTTCGCCCGCAATCATCTGAACGTCACCGAGACCTGGCACGGTGCAAAGCTTTTCGTGAACGATGGATCGGGACGGGCGGCGACTCCGATGGCTCTCGTGGTCCTCGCGCTGGGCGCAACCGACCTGGTCTTCGCCCTCGACTCGATCCCGGCGATCTACGGGCTCACCAGTGAGCCGTACCTGGTGTTGGCCGCCAACGTCTTCGCGCTGATGGGCCTGCGGCAGCTGTACTTCATCGTCGAGGGGCTGCTGCAGCGGCTCGTCTATTTGTCCAAAGGGCTCGGCGTCATCTTGTTGTTGATCGGGGTCAAGCTGATCCTGCACGCGTTACGCGCGAACAATCTGCCATTCATCAACGGCGGCAAACCCGTTGACGTCCCGGAGATATCGACGCCGGCCAGTCTTGCGGCGATCGCCGCGACCCTTGCCGTGGCCGCGGTCGCCAGCGTTTATGCCACCCGCGGCGACGCAAGCGATTAGGCCTCGATTTGGGCGGCGATGCGTCGCTCGATCCCGGCCCGCGCGGCCGCCGGCAACGCGATCAGCCCCTCCAGTTCGCGGCCCGCCCGGGCGTAGGCGCTCTGCCGTTCCTGCGGGGACGCGGCCTCGTCTTGGGCCAGCCGCAACAGGTTCTGGGCTCGCGCCAGCCGCTGCTGGTCGTCTTCGGAAAAGTCACTGCGACGCCGGCGGATCGCTTCGGCTTCGGCGATTTCGAACGCGCTGACGTACTCATGCACGGCGTCGCGGTATTCGAGGTGTCCGCTGCGATCGCCGAGCACGTCATCGGGGCGTTCCGGACGCAGCAGGTCGGCTCGCTGCTTGGCCTTGTGGAATGCGACGGTCAGCGGATTGCGCATATCGGTCATAAGGGGAAAGTCGAGCAATCTGGCGACGTCCACCTCGTAGTCCAGCCATCGGGCGTCGGTCCGATCGTGCGCGGCAAGGAGTTTGACGACCTCGCGGCGCTGGCTGTCCGCATTGTCTCGCCCGCGCCCGGACGCTTCGGCGATCGCGATCTTGGCCTGCTGCTTCAGCCGATACCGTTCGAGTCGCCGATCAGCCCTGCGTTCGTTGGCCGCGGCGATCGCTCGCACGCCTCCGCCGATCGCGCCGCCGAGCGGGAAGATCAGCCACCAGAAATTCGCAGCGAAATGAAGCGGGCCCACTTAGTCAGGATGCCACCGCGGCGCTGCGGCTTCGACCCGACAGCGTTCGCTCAGAGCCGAATGGCGCGAGTCAGTGACCCTCGGTCTTGAAACGCTCGATCGAACGCTGCACCTCGGCCTCGGCTTCGGCGCGGCCCACCCAGTCGGCGGCCTTCACGTACTTGCCCGGCTCCAGTGCCTTGTACTGCGAGAAGAAGTGTTTGATCTCGTCGAGCTCGTGCTGCGCGACGTCGCCGATGTCCTGGATGTGGTCCCAGCGATGGTCTTTGGCGGGCACGCACAGCACCTTGTCGTCGCCGCCGGCCTCATCGGTCATCTGGAACATGGCGACCGGCCGAGCCTTCACCACGACGCCCGGGAACACCGATTGGGGAAGCAGCAGCAGGACGTCCAGCGGGTCGCCGTCTTCGCCCAGGGTGTGCTCGATGAAGCCATAGTCAGTCGGGTAGACCATCGACGTATAGAGGTAGCGATCCAGAAAAACCCTGCCCGTTTCGTGGTCGACCTCGTACTTGTTGCGTTGACCCTTGGGGATTTCGATGACCACGTCGAATTGCACCGGTCCGGCTCCTTCGCCTGAGAATTGTCGCTTGGCGTCGATCGTAGGGCTCCCGCACCGCGCCCCTCCGTCGGGGCTTGGGCACAATAGGCACAGAGCAGTCAGGAGAGTCATGCGTCCCACCACGTGGCGTACGTCCACGCACCTGATCGTGGGGGTGGGCGTGTTGGCGATCGTTGCCGCCTTGGTGGCTGCGGCCGCGCTGCTCACCGGCAGCGGCCGCGGCGTCGACGGCCCGAAGGTTCCGGCAGCACCGCAGGCCGTCACCGCCAAGCCGGGCGTCGTTCCGGTGGCCGACGGCGCCGCGACGCCGACAAAGTCCGGCCTGGCCGCAGCCCTGGCGGCGGTGGTGGCCGACCCCAATCTGGGCAAGCTGGGCGCCCGGGTCACCGACGCGATCACCGGCGAAGAACTGTGGAGCCAGTTCGACGACCTGCTCCTGCAGCCGGCCTCCACCAACAAGACTTTGACCACCGCGGCCGCGCTTTTGGCGCTGGACCGCAACGCGCGGGTGACAACCCGCGTCGTAGCCGCCGATCAACCCGGAACTGTCGTGCTGGTAGGCGGAGGCGACCCGACGCTGTCGGGCGCGGCGCCCGGGCAGGACACCTGGTACCACGGCGCGGCCCGGCTCAGCGATCTGGCCGATCAGGTGCGTCGCAGCGGCGTGACGCCCACCGCGGTGCAAGTGAACACCTCACTATTCAGCGGTCCGACCTTCGCGCCCGGGTGGGACCCGGCCGACATCGAGGGCGGCGACATCGCGCCGATCGAGTCGGTGATGCTCGACGCCGGCCGGATCCAGCCGGCGACCGACGAGTCGCGGCGATCGGTGACGCCGGCTCTGGACGCGGGACGCGCGCTGGCCAGCGCGCTGGGCGTCGACCCGCAGCAGGTGACTGTCACCGGCCAAGCCGTCAGTTCTGGCGCGCGGCAACTGGCCGCGGTCCAGTCGGCCCCGCTGATCGATCGGCTCAACGAGATGATGAATATCTCCGACAACGTGATGGCCGAGTGCATCGCGCGGGAGGTGGCCGCATCCATGCAGCGGCCACTGAGCTTCGCCGGTGCCGTCGACGCAGTCACCAACCGGCTGAGCACCGCGCACATCGACACCGGCAGCGCGATCTTGCGCGACTCCAGCGGCTTATCGGTCGAAGACCGCCTCACCGCCAAAATCCTCGACTCCGTCGTGCAGGCGGCAGCCGGATCCGGCCAGCCGGCCCTGCGGCCGTTGCTGGACTTGTTGCCGATCGCCGGAGGCAGCGGCACGCTGTCGGATCGTTTCATCGACGGCACTCCGGCCGGCTCCGGGCCCGCTGGCTGGTTGCGCGCCAAAACCGGCTCGCTGACCGCGATCAACGCGTTAGCTGGGGTGGTGACCGACCGCAGCGGGCGGGTGTTGAGCTTCGCGCTGATCTCCAATGACGCCGGGATGTCCGGCCGCACTGCGATCGACGCGGTGGCCGCGACCTTATGGTCGTGCGGGTGCGTCGCGTGACTGCCTCAGCGGATTTGACTGTCGGGCGCACGGTCGACTGGGGATTCGCGGCGACGGTCGGCCAATGGCTGGCCCGCCCGGGCCCGCCGTCGACCGATTACACGCGGCGCCAGGCGGTCGAAAACCTGGCCACCGCTGCCAAGGCGGCTGAGCCGCCGGTTCGCGAGGTCACCGGCCTGCACACCAATGGCGCGGTGCCCGAGGCCCGAATTGTGGACCGGCCGGGGTGGATTCGAGCCGCCGCCGAGTCGATGCGGGCGATGACCGGCGGAACGGACAAGCCGCGCGGCGCGATCAGCGGACGGGTCACCGGAGCGCAGACCGGGGCCGTGCTGGCATTCGTCTCATCGGGCATCCTCGGTCAGTACGACCCGTTCAACGATGGCGGCGCCCTGTTGCTGGTCTACCCCAACGTCATCGCAGTCGAGCGCCAATTACAGCTTGAGCCTTCGGATTTCAGACTGTGGGTATGCCTGCACGAAGTCACCCACCGCGTACAGTTCACCGCGAACCCGTGGCTGTCGGATTACATGTCGCACGCGTTGGGTGTGCTGACCCAAGAGGGCAGCGACGACGTCGCACAGGTGGTGAGCCGGCTGGCCGATTTCGCTCGTGGACGTCGCGACTCCGCACAAGGCGATCCGAATTCGGCGGGCATCCTCGGGCTGCTGCGCGCCGTGCAGTCCGACCCGCAACGCGAAGCGTTGGATCAGCTGCTGGTGCTCGGCACGTTGTTGGAGGGCCACGCCGACCATGTGATGGATGCCGTTGGGCCCCTTGTGATTCCGTCAGTTTCCACCATCCGGTCCCGCTTCGACGAGCGACGGAACCGCAAGCAGCCGCCGCTGCAACGGCTGCTGCGGGCGCTGCTGGGCATCGACGCCAAACTGAGCCAGTACACCCGGGGTAAGGCGTTCGTCGACCATGTGGTGGATCGAGTAGGGATGGACCGGTTCAACACCGTCTGGACGAGTCCGGAGACCCTGCCCCGGCCGATTGAGATCGAATACCCGCAACGATGGATCGACAGGGTGCTGTAGCCGAACTCCGCGCAGTGGTGGCGGCGTTCGCGACAGAATTTCTCGACACCGGCGATCGCTGGTGTGTGGCGTTGTCGGGAGGCCCGGATTCGTTGGCGCTCACCGGTGTTGCGGCGACGATCCTGCCGACCACCGCCCTGATCGTCGACCATGGCTTGCAGTCCGGGTCGGCAACCGTGGCCGCAACCGCGCAGCGACAGGCCGAATATTTGGGATGCGTTGACGCTCAAGTGCTTACCGTCCAGGTGGCCGGTGACGGCGGCCCGGAGGCCGCGGCCCGCAACGCCCGATACACAGCGTTGGCGGATGCCCGTCGCGACCGGCCCGTTTTGTTGGCCCACACTCTCGACGACCAGGCCGAGACGGTGCTGCTCGGCCTTGGCCGCGGCTCGGGTGCCCGGTCGATCGCCGGCATGCGCCGCTACGACCCGCCCTGGTGCCGGCCGCTGCTGGGTGTGCGGCGCGAGGTGACGCATGCCGTCTGCGCAGAACTGGGGCTCAACGTCTGGCACGACCCGCACAACACCGACCGCCGCTTCACCCGCAGCAGGCTGCGTCTCGAGGTGCTGCCGCTGATGGAAGAGGTACTCGGTGGCGGTGTCGCCGAGGCGCTGGCTCGCACGGCGACCGCGTTGCGCGGGGACACCGAGCTGATCGATTCACTGATCGCCCAGGCGATGTCGGTGGCGGTAACTCCCAACGGTCTCGACACCAAGGCGTTGACGGCGCTGCCCGACCCGGTTCGTCGCGGGGTCATCCGCGGCTGGCTGCTCGCCGGTGGCGCGATCGGCTTGACCGACAAGCAGATCCGCGGGGTGGACACGCTGGTTACCGCCTGGCGCGGCCAGGGCGGGGTGGCCGTCGGCTCCGCATTGCGCAATCAGCGGCTGGTCGCCGGTCGCAGCGGAGGGGTCTTGACGTTGCACCAGGAACCGGTCTAATCGACCGCCGTTGGTTTCCGGCCCGACAACGTGGCACGCTGTGCTCGTGGCAGCGGAATCGCCGGAGCTCTACCCGGGGGACATCAAGTCGGTCCTGCTAGGTGAAGAGCAGATCCAAAGCCGCATCGCCGAGCTCGGGGCGCAGATCGGCGCGGACTACCGCGAGCGGGCCGCCGCCGATGATCGCGATCTGCTGCTGATCACCGTGCTCAAAGGCGCCGTCATGTTCGTCACCGACCTGGCCCGAGCGATCCCACTGCCGACGCAGTTCGAGTTCATGGCGGTCAGCTCCTACGGATCGTCGACCTCCTCGTCGGGTGTGGTGCGGATCCTCAAAGACCTCGACCGCGACATCAACGACCGGGATGTGCTGATCGTCGAGGACGTGGTCGACTCCGGGCTCACCCTGTCGTGGCTGCTGCGCAACCTGAACACGCGGCATCCGCACTCGCTGCGGGTGTGCACGCTGCTGCGCAAGCCCGACGCGCTGCGGGCCAACACCGACATCGCCTACGTGGGTTTCGACATCCCCAACGAGTTCGTGGTCGGCTACGGCCTGGACTACGACGAGCGCTACCGCGACCTGCCGTACATCGGCACCCTGGACCCGAGGGTCTACCAGGACTAGCTGTCGCACTTCACGATGTCAGTCCCGGTAGGGCTGTAATGGGACGTCGAAGGCGCGTTGGTCGCCTCCGATCTCGAGGACTCCGCGCCGAATCGGTTGGAAGGCGTCCCGAGACCGTCCGCGGTCGACGGCAAGCGAGATGTCGGCCACGGAGCTGTTGACGACCTCGTGGCGGTGGCCTGCGGGGTCGGAGTACTCCCAGCCGACAGTTGCCGCGAGCGAGACCTCGGCCCGGATGCGTACTGCGAGACCGGAACCGGTGAGCCCGATGGTGGCACCGTGGTCGGACAAGGCGACGGATGTGCCCCTGGCGAGCAGCCCGCCTAGGGGGTGGCGGGTGCCGTCGAGCTCGAGGGCACCGAAGGAGGTCCACGGCGCGAGTAGCGGGCCGACCCGCACGCGGCCGAGCACCGCGTCGAGCCAGCCGGTGCCGTCGTCGCCGAGACCGCTGGCCCGCAGCCAGATCCACCGTGCTGCGTGCTCGGTGCCCCAATTGTGGCCGAGCATTCCGGTCCACCCGGTCAGGTCGACCGGTTTGTTGTCGACGACCACGGTTCCTTCGACGTCGAGATCGGGCACCGGTGACGTCGCCTTGGTGCGTGGTAGGGGCGCGCGGTAGAGGACCGCGGAGCGAAGGTGCTCGAGACCGGATGTCCGGGGAGCGAAGGCAAGATCCCACCGAGCGGAGAGCTGATCGGACTCGACTGACCCGCGGCTGCCCGTTGGTCCTTGGGAGGCGGGCCCGCAGCTGAGACCGAGACCCCCCGGGCTGACGTGGAGATCGTTGATCTTCGTCGCACGCACTCCCGTAGGGCTGAACCAGGTGACCCACAGCGCACCGGTCGGTTCCTTCCCGGGGCGCTTCTGAACGGTGGTCCGCACCCAAAGGGCTTCTGGTTCCGTGGGGTGAACGAGGGCGCAGTAGACGCTTTCATAGTGAGGTCGTGCGTTGGCGACATCAGGGAACCGGACCTTCATGAGGCGTGCGCTCTCACCTACCGCAATTCCCACACCGCAGTGACCGAAAAGCTCACCGTCTGCTGACCGGGCTCCAGCGGAACAATCGCCTGCATGCCGCTCCGGGGCGCTGGAACTCCCGGCGGCAATGCGCCGCCGCCGGAGGCTTCTGACACCGACAGGATCTTGCCCAGTCCGAGCCCGGACAGCTGGGCGTACTGCGCGGCGCGGTCTTTGGCGTCCTGAAAAGCGTGTGCCCGGGCGTCTTTCACCAGCTGCGAATCATCGGCGATGGAGTAGCTGACCGAGTTGATCCGGGTCGCGTCACCGCCGGTTCCGACGATGACGGCCAGCAGGCGCGACGCGCTGCCGGCGGGATGGATCTTGACCCGGATCGAGTTGGCGGCCCGATAGCCGGTGATGGTGCCGCCGGCATTGTCGTATTGGGGTTGCAGGCTCACATCGGTGGTGCTGATGTCCTTGCGGTCGACGCCGGCGTTGGCCAGCGCGTCGATGACCGCCTGCTGGCGGCCGTTGGTCTGATCCATCGCCGCGGTGACGTCGCGGGCGGTGAACTCGATGCCGACATCCGCGGTGAGCGTGTCCGGGACCCCTTGTACGTGGCCGGAGCCGACGACAGTCACCTGGCGCGGGTTGTCACCGACCCGGTCCGGACTGTGATCGCAGGCCGATGCCGCTGCGGCGAGACCCACTGCAAACGCGATACTCAATGGCAGTCTGGCACTTCTCAGGACAGGCATGATGGCACCCTAGCCGCTCCGGCGGTGGGTGATTTCCCGTCTGCGCGCTTCCTCGACCAGGCTGATCCAGACGGTCATCGATACATTCCATGCCGCGGCTACCGCAAGCAGATTCGTGTCGATTCTGCTGAGACGCGGTCCGGCCTCAGCGGAACCGGTCTTCAGGTCACGAGCAAGCAGACTGCCCGGCCCAAAGGAGTCCGGCGTCTTGGTGGTGGTTGCCGCACGGTCACAACCGGATACCGATCCGGCGTATCACTGAACCCAATTACCACTGTAATCACTATTGTCACAGTTTCGAGTCCGTGCGCGTCCGCTGTCGACGACCAACGGGGAAGTCCAGGCACCCATCGGAGGTTTGACGTGTGGGTATTTGCCCGACTCGCACCACTATCGGTGGCGTCCGTAACCGCCATCGGACTCGTCGCTCCGGTCGTCCTGGCTCCTCCAGCGGCCGCAGCGCCCTGCGCGCAGACGGCAACCCCGGCAGCACCGAACCGCATTCAGCCGCTGCCAGGGGCGGCGATGCCGCCGGTAGAACATGTGCCGACAGGGCGAATGCCCCGCGGCGCACAGAACCAGGCAATGCCGTCCAGGCTGGGTCCGCTCCCAGCGGCCTTGGACCCGGTGGCGCCGGGTGCTCTGAACTTCGCGCCGATGCAACAGGAAGGCGCGGTGCTGCCCTTGCCCGTGCCAGGGCTTCCCGGTCCGGCAGGCCAACAGGTGCCGAACCTCACGGGCCCCACGACCGGGGCCCCTGCTGCGGCGGTCGCGGCTCCGACGACAACGATCGTCAGCTGGATTGACGGGCCCAACAGCCCGAACAACACCTACACCCGCTTCGCCATCTCGGGCGCCGATCTGGGGATTATCTGGGACAACGGCCAAACCGGCGTGAACGACCAGGTGCTCATGGCATTCGGCGACACGTTCGGCGATTGCAGCGTCGCCGGCCAGCAATGGCGGAGCAACACCTTGTTTCGCAGCGCGGACCGCAATCTGTCCGACGGAGTGTCGGTGCCAAATCCCGCGTTCGGCAACGTCTACGCCGGTTCGCCGGTCCTGTCCGCGACTCCACCGGGATCGAACTTCTCAAGACAGATCATTGCCAGTCTCAATCTCGCCGCAACCGAAGTGACCATCATCCCAACCGCTGGAATCTCGGTGGGGACAACGCAGTACGTCAATTTTATGTCGGTCAAGCAGTGGGGCAATCCGGGCCAATGGACCACGAACTTCTCGGCAATCGCGGTGTCCACCGACAACGGCGAAAATTGGACCGCCAGCCGCGGAACCGTCCGTCCGAGCTTCTTTTTCAGCGTACCCAGCGTCTGGTTCAACTGGGGCAACCAGAATTTTCAGCAGGGGGCGTTCGTCCGACGCGACGGTTACCTGTACTCATACGGCACCCCGTCCGGACGCTCGGGCTCGGCATATGTGTCGCGCGTCCCCGAGAATGCTGTGCTGGACCTCAGTCAGTACGAATACTGGAGCCAACCGTGGTGGAATTTCTTCGGAGCAGGATCCTGGGTCGCAAACAGTCCCTGGGCCGCCACGCCGGTCATTTCGGCTCCGGTGAGCGAGATGTCGGTGCAGTACAACGATTACCTCAATAAGTACGTCGTGCTCTACACCGACGCTTCGAACAATGTCGTGATGCGGACATCGGACAATCCACAGGGACCGTGGAGCGCAACGCAGACCCTTGTGACGTCAACACAAGTTCCCGGCGGCATTTACGCCCCGTTCATCCACCCCTGGTCGGCCGGCCACGACCTCTACTTCAACCTCTCGCTGTGGTCGACGTACAGCGTAATGTTGATGCACACCACGCTGCCCTAGCCGCTCTTCGAAGGCTGAGCCGATCATTAGACAGACCGCGACGATAGTCCTGACGACGCTGGCAGAAGCCCTCGCAGTACTTTCCGCACCGACAGCGGCGCATGCGAATCCCGTTGTACCGCAACCAGACACACCCTGTTCGTCCAATCTCGCCAACGCGATGATTCAGCTTCCGGATCAGAAAATAAACCTGGTGTGCCAGCAGCAAGCAAACGAGGACTACCAATGGGGAATCGTCACCTCCGATTACCCCAGCAGTGATCGATGGTTGACCTATGGACCCCAACTGACGCTGCGCGGCGAGGGAACTCGCAACTACAACCTACCGTCAGGCGACTGGATCGCCCTCCCACAAGACCCCGACAGCCAGTGCATCGAGGAGCAGGTAGTCGTGGTCCGTGCAGGAGTTGTAAGTTCGCCCCAAGTAGCGGCCGGGGCGACAGGGCAGCAGCTCTCGTTTCGGGTGTTACCCAATCTCTTCTCGATAATGATGAAGGGCTACTGCCTTTGGACGAAGGTGACCTCTTGATAACCGGCGTTGGCACCACTTTGGGGCACATCGACGACTGGATGACGAGGAATCACGTGTTCGCCGTTGCCTAGCTCCCTAGTCGCCAACGACGGGCGCCGAGTTGGCATCGCCGTTCAGGGCGCTGTGCCGGCGGCCCCACATCAGGTAATAGGTCAGCGCCACCGCCAACCATCCGCTGAACGCGATCCAGGTGTACCAATGCAGGCTGAACAGGATGTAGGCGCAGGCTGCGATCGACAACACCGGGGTCACCGGATAACCCGGCACCTTGAAGCCACGCGGCAGCTCCGGCTCCTGAATCCGCAGGATGATCACTCCCGCTGACACCACGATGAACGCCGTGAGCGTGCCGATCGACACGATTTCGGCCAGCCGGTCCAACGGCACGACCGCGGCCAGCAACGCCACCGCGAACGCCACGATCATGGTGTTACGCACCGGCGTCATCGTGCGCGGATTCACCTTGGCGAACGTCGCTGGCAGCAGGCCGTCGCGACCCATCGTGAACAGGATCCGAGTCTGGCCGTACAGCGTCACCAGCGTCACGGAGAATATCGAAATCACCGCTCCCGCGGCCACAATGGTGCTGCCGGCCGTATTGCCGGTGATGTGGTCCAAGATCACCGCCAGCACAGCTTCTTCGCCCTTGAAGTCCTGCCAGCGCTGCGCACCGACGGCGGCAATCGAGACGAGCACATGGATTGCCGTGACGATCAGCAGAGCGGCGATGATCGCGCGCGGCATGGTGTGTTGCGGGTCTTTCACCTCGTCGCCCGCGGTGGACACCGCGTCGAGACCGATGTAGGCGAAGAAAATGGTGCCGGAGGCCAAGCTGATGCCGGATAGGCCGAAGGGCGCCAGATCCCTGAAGTTGCCGGCGTTGAACGCGGTGAACGCGATCACCGAGAACAACACCAGCACACTGAGCTTGATCACCACCATCACGGCATTCGCCTTGGCGGATTCGCTTGAACCCCGGATCAACAGCAGCGCGCACATCGCCACCAGCGCAATCGCCGGTACGTTCAGGAAGCCGGGTTCTGGGTCCCAGGGCGCCGCTGAAATAGCATGTGGCAGAACAAAACCGAAGACGTTGCCAAGGAACTTGTTGAGATACTGGCTCCAGCCGACGGCCACCGCGGCGGTGGACACGCCATACTCGAGCAGCAAGCAGGCCGCGACTCCCATTGCCGCGAACTCTCCGAGCGTGGCGTAGGCATAGGAGTAGGCCGATCCGGAAACCGGTACCGCCGACGCCAGTTCGGCGTAACAGATCGCGGCCAGACCCGCCGCGGCACCGGCAATGAGGAACGAGATGACCACCGCCGGCCCGGCTTGCGGCACCGACTGCGACAGCACAATGAAAATCCCGGAACCGACGGTTTCGCCGACACCGAACATTGTCAGCAGGAACACGCCAAGGCTGCGTTGCAACTGCTCCGATGCGCCGTCGGCGACCGGGGCCCCGCTCACCGGGCGGCGCCGCAGCATCTGCCGTTGCAGGCTTAGCGCCGGCGTTGGCATGGTGCCTCCTGAGCATCTGTGGTCGCCACGCCGGGACGGTGGACTGCTTTCGCCGACAGGTGCGCCACGTCATGCTCGGCGTGATGAGTTAGCCGGCTTGGATCAAGATATACCAGCGCAGGGCCGTGACGGCTGCTAAACGGGTTTGCCCGACACGTCGTCGGCCGCGCTCGGTGTGGATGTCATCGTGGGCACCGGAGGCCCTGGCGGTGCATCGGATACTAGCGAATGCAGTATTCGCGAATCGCCTTGAAGAATAGGCAATTACGATCATATATATCAAATACATATGTGGCACAGCGACATTAGCGGCAGCTCGAACTTTACTGCGTCTAGCGGGCTGTCGCGACGGGCCGATCTGTGCAGAGCAAAGCCTACCGTGTAGTGTGGCAATCGTCGAAGAGTTCATATTGACTTCTAATCATATTGAACTCCAACAACTTTCATCGCTAACTCATATCTCTCAGCTTACTCCCGCAGCTAAATGAACAGTTATGGACTCGGCAGTGAACATGATCGCGGGACGCTGTGATCGGCAGGCATGGCTGGCTTAACGTGTCCGACTATCTGCTTCGGCAAATGTCATTGACCGCTGAAGCGTGTTGAGCACAAGCACTTTTCAGGAGGATCCATGTCAAGCGTCATCACACAGCCCGAAGTCCTGGCTGCGGCCGCCGGGAAACTACACACGATCAACGAGGCGCTCAAGGCCCGCAACGCCGCTGCTGCCGCGCCGACGGTCGGGATCGTGCCCGCCGCCGGTGATCTGGTGTCGGCGCTGACGGCCACGCAATTCGCTTCGCACGCGGAGCTTTACCAGACGGTCAGCGCCCACGCCGTTGCGGTGCAGGAGTTACTGGCGACCATGCTCGGCGTCAGCGCAGGTTCGTATGCCGCCACTGAAGCTGCCAACGCGACCGCGGTCGGCTAGGTCGGGCAGTAATGCTGGATTTCGCACTGTTACCGCCGGAAATCAACTCCGCGTTGATGTATTCCGGACCCGGGTCGGGGCCGATGCTGACGGCGGCCTCGGCCTGGGGCGGGTTGTCCGCCGAGCTGCACACCATGGCGTCCGCCTATGAAGCGGTGATCACCGCCCTCACCGACGGATCCTGGCTGGGCCCGGCCGCGACGTCGATGGCGGCGTCGTCTCAAGCGCAGGTGGAGTGGCTGGCGAGCACAGGCGTGCAGGCCGAGCAAGTGGCCGCTCAGGCAGCGGCCGCGGTCACCGCCTACGAATCGGCATTCATCGCGACGGTGCCGCCACCGGAGATCGCGGCCAACCGCGCGCTGTTGATGGCGCTGATGGCGACGAACCTGTTGGGGCAGAACACGGCGGCGATCATGGCGACCGAGGCGCAATACGCCGAGATGTGGGCACAGGACGCTGCCGCGATGTATGGCTACGCCGGCGCATCGTCGGCGGCATCGACGCTGGCGCCGTTCGCCACAGCGGCAGAATCGGCCAACCCGGCGGGACTGAGCGCGCAGGCATCCGCAGTCGCGCAAGCGGTCGGTTCCAGTAGCGGCCAGTCGGCGGTGACCAACGCTCTGGCCGCGTTGGCCGGCGAGATGCCGGCCCCGCCGTGGATGGGGAACCTGGACAACTTCCTGACAGCACTCGGGCTGGCCGGGCACGTCTGGAACTCCAACGGCGACGGCATCGTGGTGGGCGGCGTGATGGGGGACCTCCTGGAGGGCCTGACCGGATCGCAGACCTTGGATGCCAGTACCGGTTTCGATGCGTTTATCCGGTTAATCTCCCCCACAAGGCTTTTCACCACCGCATTCAAAGACGTCGACGGCCTCGCCCACAGCATCATGCCTGCGGTCAGCAAGGCCTCCAGTGTCGCCGAGGCGATACCGCCCAGCCTCCCGACCGGAGTTCCCGGCGCCGCCATGGGCGGCCTGGGCAAGGCGGAAGTGGTCGGCAGGCTGTCGGTGCCCTCGACCTGGGGCGGTGTGAATCCTACGGTCAGTCCCGCCGTGACGTCGGTCGGTGGGCTCGGCACTCCGGTTTCCGCGCAGCCGCTTACCGCGCAGCCCGTTGCCAACAGCATGGGCGGCGTGCCGGTGATGGGTGGCAATGGCGGGCGCGGCATGCAATTTGCCGCTCCCCGATACGGTTTCAAGCCGACCGTGGTGCCTCATCCGCCAGCCGGTGGGTGACGAAGACCTAAGGGGTCACCAGTATCTTGCAGTGCCGTTCGGGGTCGGCGAGATCGTCGAAGGCCGCGCCGACGTCCTCGAGGCCGACGTCACCGGTGATTATCGGGCTGACATCGATGTCTCCCTCGGCGACCGCCCTCAACGACTCGCCAAACTCGTTCGGGTCGTACGTGAGAACGAACTGCACGTTGATCTCCTTGGCGATCCCGAAGAACGGGTGCACGGTGTCGGCTTGCATGCAGACGCCGACGACGACCAGCCGGGTGCCGTGCCGGGCACGCCGCATCACATCATCGATGATGCCGGGTACGCCGACGGCGTCGAAGACCACCACCGGGTGCACGCTGTCGAAAGGCGAACTCTGCGCGGGATCGATGGTCTGGTGGGCGCCCATCGTGATGGCGAGTTCACGACGCTTGTGTGAAAAGTCGGCTGCCGCAATCGACTCGACTCCGCGGGCTCGCAATGCAGCGATGACGGCGATGCCGATCGGTCCGCAGCCGAGCACCAGCGCGGTCTCGCGGGGCTGAACGGCGGATTTGTTGACGGCATGTAGCCCGACCGCCATCGGCTCGGTGAGCGCGGCGTGCTGGGCGCTGAGCCCGTTCGGAATGGGCAGCAGTAGTGGCGCCGAAAGCAGCATCCGCTCCGCGTAGCCGCCCAGCGTTTTGTTGCTGTAGACGATGGGTTCGACGCTCTTGCCCGACAGCAGCACCGGGATCGACGTGACAAGGGTTCCGGCCGAATGGGTTTCGGTGTCGGGGCCCGCCTCGAGTATCTCCGCGCAGAACTCGTGGCCCATGAAGACGTCGTGGCCCAGGTCGACGTTCATAGCGCCGCCGGCCGCACTCGACATCTGACCGCTCAGCGACAGCATGTCGGCGCCGTGGGCGGCGAAATGCAGGTCCGAACCACAGATTCCACACGACCGCACTGCCACCAGAACCTGACCGGGGCCTGGCACGGGATCGGGCACGTCGTCGCGGTACACCATCCGGCCTTCCCGCAGCACCGAGGCGCGCATCAGTTGCTCCCGGTTTCCGCCGCGCGTTCGCCGACGTGCTCGGTGATCGCCTTCACGACGGCCTGTCCCGCACGCCCGATCAACTCTTCGCGTTTGTCCTTGGCCCACTCGTGAGACGACCGGGCCGCTTCGAGTTGGCCCTTGAAGTGCGGAATGACCTTGCGGGCCACCAGTTCATAGCAGTGGTGGGTCGCCTCGGGTGAGGCCCAGTCGTGACCGAGCATCAGCAACGTCCCGAATCCACCGGACCGCTCCAGCAGGTCTTCGATGTGTTCGATCGCGTCATCAGGGCTGCCGATGCAGCAATTGCCTTTGGCCGCATAGTCTTCGACGAACTCGTACGGCGTCTGTGATCCTTCGACCTCGTTGGCCAGCGGGACGAACCCGGCGGCGCCGAAGTAGTCAGCGAAATCCTGCAGGCCGTAGGTGCAGTCTTCGATCGCCTTTTCGCGGGTGTCGGCGACGTGCATGATCGACAGCACGCGCCAGTCGGAGCGGTTGGGCTCGTCGCGGCCGGCCTTGGCGGCCTGCTCCTGCACCACCTGCCAGGTGTTGTCCAGCGCCGCGTAGCCGCCGGGAACGGACATCGACAGCGAAAGCAGCGACGTGCCCAAGGCTCCGGCCAGCCGCGGGCCGGACGGCGAAATCATTGCTGCTGTTGATATTTCGGGGTATGGCCAGGTGTAGGGCCGGATATGCAACTGCGCGTCACGCAAGGTGAACCAGTCCGAGTGACGACTGATCCGCTCGCTCGGCCCGGCGCGGAACAGCGCCAGGATCGCCTCCAGCGACTCCTGCATCATCCGGCGCTGCTCTATCGGGTCGATGCCCATCATGTAGGCGTCGGACGGCAGGGCGCCGGGTCCGGCGCCGAACATCACCCGTCC
>Ga0209113_1000023_pt1 | contig 38557 bp, 39 predicted proteins | sample TexAe_RefH0_O1_FD_187951 | JGI IMG/M metagenome (GOLD analysis project Ga0209113, IMG submission 187951) | Forest soil microbial communities from Davy Crockett National Forest, Groveton, Texas, USA - Texas A ecozone_RefH0_O1 (SPAdes) (version 2) | ecosystem: Environmental > Terrestrial > Soil >... | reverse complement strand
CAATCGGGTTCGCGGCTGTTCGACGAGGTAGCCGGCGCCACCAAGGCATCCGGCGCGACCGTGCTGTCCGGCTCGGATGCCTTCACGCTGCACGACACCTACGGATTCCCGATCGAGCTCACCCTCGAGATGGCCGCCGAAGCCGGCCTGCAAGTGGACGAACTCGGGTTCCGGGAACTGATGGCCGAGCAACGCCGCCGCGCGAAAGCCGATGCTGCAGCCCGCAAGCACGCGCACGCCGACCTGACGGCGTACCGGGAGCTGGTCGACGCCGGCCCCACCGAATTCACCGGCTTCGACGAATTGACCTCGCAGGCAAGGATTCTGGGCATCTTCGTCGACGGGAAGCGGGTACCCGTGGTGGCGCACGGCACCGAGGAGTCCGCGGGTGCCGACCGCGTCGAGCTGGTGCTGGACCGCACCCCGCTGTATGCCGAGTCGGGTGGGCAGGTCGCCGATACCGGCAGCGTCAGTGGCACCGGCTCCAGCGAGAGCGCCAGGGCCGCCGTCACCGATGTGCAGAAGATCGCCAAAACCTTGTGGGTGCACCGCGTCAACGTGGAGTCCGGAGAATTCGTCGAGGGCGACACCGTGATCGCGGCCGTGGAACCTGGCTGGCGTAAGGGGGCCACCCAAGGACACTCCGGCACCCACATGGTGCACGCTGCGCTGCGACAAGTACTGGGGCCCAACGCCGTTCAGGCCGGATCGCTGAACAGGCCGGGCTATCTGCGATTCGACTTCAACTGGCAGGGTCCATTGACCGACGAGCAGCGCACAGAGATCGAAGAGGTGACCAACCAGGCGGTGCAAGCCGACTATGAGGTGCACACCTTCATCGAGCAATTGGACAAGGCCAGGGCGATGGGCGCCATGGCCATGTTCGGCGAGGCCTACCCCGACGAGGTGCGTGTGGTGGAGATCGGCGGACCGTTCTCGCTCGAGCTGTGCGGTGGAACCCACGTGCACAACTCGGCGCAGATCGGGCCGGTGACGATTCTCAGCGAATCATCGGTGGGATCCGGTGTGCGCCGGGTCGAGGCCTACGTCGGTCTGGAGTCGTTCAAGCACCTGGCCAAGGAGCGGGCGCTGATGGCCGGGTTGGCCTCGTCGCTGAAGGTGCCCTCGGACGAGGTGCCCGCCCGGGTCGCGAACCTGGTGGAGCGACTCAAGGTTGCCGAGAAAGAAATCGAACGCAACCGGCTGGCCAATGCACGGGCAGCTGCGGCAAATGCCGCCGCCGGAGCGCAGCACGTCGGTAACGTCCGGTTGGTGGCGCAGCGGATGTCGGCCGGCATGACGGCCGCCGATCTGCGCTCGCTGGTCGGCGATATTCGGGGCAAGCTCGGCAACGATCCGGCTGTGGTCGCCCTGATCGCCGAGGGTGAAAACGACAGCGTGCCGTATGCCGTGGCCGCGAATCCCGCGGCCCAGGATCTGGGCATCCGGGCCAGCGATTTGGTCAAGCAGCTCGCCGCGGCGGTCGACGGACGTGGTGGCGGCAAGGCGGATCTCGCGCAGGGGTCGGGCAAGGACGCGTCGGGCATCGACGCGGCGCTCGACGCGGTGCGCGCAGAGATAGCAAGGATCAGCTGAGTGGACTCCTCGCATCGCCTGCCGGACCGGCCTGGCAGCGACGATCCCGGAGCTGGCCGGCGGCTCGGCATCGATGTCGGCAGTGTGCGGATCGGTGTGGCAACCAGCGACCCGGACGGCATCTTGGCCACCCCGGTGGAAACGGTCCGCCGGGACCGGACGGCCAAGCACGTGCGGCGGTTGGTCGAGCTGGTCGCCGAGCTGAACGCGGTCGAGGTTGTCGTCGGATTGCCGCGAACCCTGGCCGACCGCACCGGCCCCTCGGCGCGGGACGCGATCGAGCTGGCCGAGGCGCTGGCCGGGCGGATCGCGCCGATTCCGGTGCGGATGGCCGACGAACGCCTGACGACCGTCAGCGCGCAGCGGTCGCTGCGCCAGGCCGGGATCAAGGCCAAGGGCCAGCGTAGGGTCATCGACCAGGCGGCGGCGGTGGCGATCCTGCAGGGGTGGCTCGACGAACGTCGTGCCATGCTGCCCGGGGAGGTCAACGGTGTCTGACAGCCGGGAGCGCGCTCAGCCGGTGGCGGTCGGGCCGCCGCGGCGGCGGCGCTCGCGCGCCGAACGTCTCCGCGCCGAGCGGGAGGGTCGCCGACGGCGCACCGCCCGCGGAATTCTCGTAGCCCTGTTTATCGGCGTCGTTGTCGTCGCAGCGTTCGTCGGTTCCAAAATGTTGCACGGCTTCGGCCCACAAAACGACTTCGCCGGCGACGGCAAACAGGACCTGGTGATCCAGGTGCATCCCGGGGACTCGACCACGGCGATCGGCGAGACGCTGCACAAACAAGACGTCGTCCGGACCGTCAAAGTCTTCCTCGAGGCCGCGCAAGGCAACGACGCGATTTCGGCGATCCAGCCCGGTTACTACCGGCTGCGCACCGAGCTTCCGGCGGCCTCGGCGGTCAAGGCGCTCGCCGATCCCGCGAGCCGGGTCGGCAAGGTGGTCATCCCCGAGGGTGAGCAGCTCGACGACACCACCGACGTCAAGACCAACGCCACCACACCCGGCATCTTCACCATGATCGCCAACGCCAGCTGCGTCGAGCTGAACGGCGACAAGCACTGCATCGCGGCAGCCGATCTGCGCACCGCGGCCGAAAAGACCCCGCTGGCATCACTTTCCGTGCCGCCGTGGGCCGTCGCGTCGGCAACAGCAATGGGTGACGATCACCGTCGGATCGAGGGCCTGATCGGGCCGGGCACCTGGAACGTCAACCCGTCGGCGTCTCCGCAGGAGATCCTCGAGTCATTGATCAGCGCCAGCTCGGAGCACTACACGAGATCGGGCCTGCTGGACACCGCCACCGCGATGAACATGTCGCCCTACAACGTCCTGGTGGTCGCCTCGCTGGTTCAGCGGGAGGCCAAACCGCAGGACTTCGCCAAGGTGGCGCGGGTCATCTACAACCGGCTGGCCGAGCACCGCAAGCTGGAGTTCGACTCGACGGTGAATTATCCGCTGGACCGCCGCGAGGTCGCCACCACCGACAGCGACCGCGGCAGTCCCACGCCGTGGAACACCTACGCCAACGACGGACTGCCGGCAACGCCGATCTGTTCTCCCGGCAGCGACGCCCTCACGGCGGCCGAGCACCCCGAAGACGGCGATTGGCTGTACTTCGTGACCATCGACCCGCAGGGCACGACGTTGTTCACCCGCGACTATCAACAGCATCTGGCGAACATCGAGTTGGCCAAGCGCAACGGTGTCCTCGACAGCGCGCGCTAAAAAGGCGGCGGTGCTCGGTTCGCCGATCGCACATTCGCGCTCTCCGCAACTGCACCTGGCCGCCTACCGGGCGCTGGGCCTGGATGAGTGGACTTATCAGCGGATCGAGTGCGGCGCCGACGAATTGCCCGGTGTCGTAAGCGGATTCGGCCCGGAATGGGTCGGCGTGTCGGTGACCATGCCCGGTAAATTCGCCGCGCTGCGATTCGCCGATGAGCGCACCGACCGGGCCGAGCTGGTCGGCTCGGCCAACACGCTGCTGCGTACGCCGACTGGCTGGCGGGCCGACAACACCGACGTCGACGGCGTGGCGGGTGCGCTGAGCGCGGAAGGCTTCGCGACGGGTGCCGCGCTGGTCGCCGGATCCGGCGGTACCGCGCCGGCGGCGATCGTGGCGCTGGCCGAATTGGGTGTCACCGACATGACCGTTGTCGCGCGCAACCCCGACAAGGCCGCCGAGCTGGTCGAGCTGGCCGACCGGGTCGGCGCAGTGGCCCGGTTCTGCGACCTGAACGACGGAGAGATCAGCGATGCGGTCGGTGCCGCCGCAGTATTGGTCAACACCTTGCCCGCCGAGGTCGCGGCGCGTTACGCGGAGTCCTTCGCCAATGTGCCGGTGCTGCTGGACGCGATCTACGACCCATGGCCGACGCCGCTGGCCTCCGCGGTGGCCGCCGCGGGCGGGCGGGTGATCAGCGGTCTGCAGATGCTGTTGCATCAGGCTTTCGCGCAAGTCGAACAATTCACAGGCCTACCCGCGCCGCGAGCGGCGATGGCGGCGGCTTTGGACTAGCGTGCCGCGCATGCCGATTGCAGCCGCGTTGCTGTGGATGAGTCTGCTAACCGGCTACGACATGCGTCAGCGCCGGCTGCCCAACTGGCTCACGGTGCCGGGCTTCGCTGTGATCATGCTCGCTGCCGCCGGCTCGGGCCGCGGCCCGGCCGCCGCGCTGGGGGCCAGTCTGCTAGCCGCGGTGTATCTGGTGATCCATGCCGTGGCACCGGCGGCGATGGGTGCCGGGGACGTGAAGCTGGCGCTTGGGCTGGGCGCACTGACCGGCTGCTTCGGCGGCGACGTGTGGTTGCTCGCGGCGATCGGCGCGCCGCTGCTGACGGCGGTGATCGGGCTGGTTGCCCGGTTCGGCTGGTCGGCGACGACGGTCCCGCACGGCCCGTCGATGTGCGCGGCCAGCGCCGCGGCGCTGGGACTGGCGGTGCTCTAGCCGCCGCGCCGTGACGACCACACCGGCGATACGGACTCCCGGAGTTAGGATTAGACCGCCGCGCCCGCGCCGACACAAAGGATGACCGTGGCTGCTAGCGAAATCACGACATCGGTGGCGCATCGCGATGAGATCACTGTTCTCAGCGTCGTCGGTGACATTGACGTTGCCAGCGGTCCGCTGTTCGAAACGGTTGTCGCCGCCGTGCTTGCTGGGGATCCGATCGCGCTCGTCATCGACCTGTCCAACGTGGATTTTCTCGCCACCGCGGGGTTGAGGATCCTGGCGGCAACCCACGAGAAGATGACCCTCGCCGGGGGTCGGTTCGCGGTTATAGCGGATAGTCCGGTAACCCGTAGGCCACTAGAGCTAACCGACCTGGATCAGCTCTTCTCGCTCTACCGCACGCTCGATGACGCGATAACGAGCCTTAGCAAGCCCCAGGGAACGACCACTCGATAAGTCGCCTTCGCCTGGTCGCCGCCGCGATTGGCAGCGTCTGGCAGCGCCGGCGGTCGATCTGGCAGCGGCTCGCGCCGCACCCTCTGGGCATGACGAATGCATCGATTTCTCGTAGCCATGACCGAACCCACGACTCGCGCTGGCGCTCCGTCGGCACCGACCTCGCCTTCTGGACCGTGGTGGGTGCGGTGGTCGCCGCGCTGAGCGGTCCGCTCGGTGAGATGTGGGGCGTGCCGCGGGCCGACCTGGTGGCGGGTGGCTCGTCGTTCCTCGTCGGGGGCGCCCTGTTGCTGTTCGGCATGAACCGGATCCGTCCCCTGTCGCGTGGGCTGGTGCTGAGTTGCGGCGTTTCCAACCTGTTGCTGGCGCCGACGATGTGGGCGGCGGCAGCCCTTGGCTGGCTCCCGCTGAGCTCCGCGGGTAACTGGGCGCTGGCTGGTGCGGGCGACGTGGCCCTGGTGCTGGGTGTCTGGCAGCTCGCATCGGCGCGACGTGCGCGGTAGCGCGCAGTCCGCCGCTTTTTAATTGTCGAGGCCTGTCGTGGGAAGATGGGACTCGTGTTGCGATGGACTACTGCTGGTGAATCCCATGGCCGAGCATTGGTGGCCGTGGTGGAAGGCATGGTCGCCGGACTGACTGTCACCTCCGACGACATCGCCGACCAGCTGGCCCGCCGCCGCCTCGGCTACGGCCGCGGCGCCCGGATGAAGTTCGAGCGCGACCAGGTCACCGTGCTGGCCGGGGTGCGCCACGGCGTCACCCTCGGCGGGCCGATCGCCATCGAGATCGGCAACACCGAATGGCCGAAGTGGGAAACCGTGATGGCGCCCGACCCGGTCGACGCCGCGGAACTGGAGGTGGCGCGCAACGCGCCGCTGACCCGGCCGCGACCCGGCCACGCCGACTACGCGGGCATGCTCAAGTACGAGTTCGACGACGCGCGCCCGGTGCTCGAGCGGGCCAGTGCCCGCGAGACCGCTGCCAGGGTCGCGGCCGGCACCATCGCCCGGCAGTTCCTGCGGCAAGCCCTCGGCGTCGAGGTGCTGTCCCACGTCATCTCGATCGGCGATTCGGCGCCTTACGAGGGTCCGCCGCCGCAGCCCGGTGACCTCGCGGCGATCGACGCCAGCGGGGTGCGAGCCTTCGACAAGGCCGCCGAAGAGTCGATGATCGCCGAGATCGAAGCCGCCAAAAAGGACGGCGACACCCTGGGCGGCGTCGTAGAAGCCGTCGCGGTCGGATTGCCAGTCGGGCTGGGCTCTTTCATCAGCGGCGACAACCGCCTCGACAGCCAACTCGCCGCAGCCGTGATGGGCATTCAGGCGATCAAGGGCGTCGAGATCGGGGACGGGTTCGCCACCGCCCGGCGGCGCGGCAGCCGCGCTCACGACGAGATGTACCCGGGTCCCGACGGCATCGTGCGCTCGACCAACCGGGCCGGCGGGCTCGAAGGCGGCATGACCAACGGCGAGCCGCTGCGGGTACGCGCCGCGATGAAGCCGATTTCCACCGTGCCGCGCGCGCTGGCCACCGTCGACATGACGACCGGCGACGAAGCCGTCGCGATCAACCAGCGCTCGGATGTCTGTGCGGTGCCGGCGGCCGGCGTGGTGGTCGAGACGATGGTGGCGCTGGTGCTGGCTCGCGCCGCCCTGGAGAAATTCGGTGGCGATTCGCTGACCGAGACCCGGCGCAACATCGAGTCGTACCTGCGGTCGGTGGCCGAGCGTGAACCGGCCAGCGAAGTTCGGGCATCCGGGTAATCCTGATGGCGCCGAAAGCCGTGTTGGTGGGACTGCCGGGATCCGGTAAGTCCACCATTGGGCGACGGCTGGCCAAGGCTCTCAACGTCAGCATGCTCGACACCGACGCGGCGATCGAGGAGCGGACCGGACGCCGTATCGCCGATATCTTCGCCACCGACGGGGAAGAAGAGTTCCGCCGCATCGAAGAAGACGTGATCCGGGCGGCGCTGGCCGAGCATGACGGTGTCCTGTCCCTTGGCGGCGGCGCGGTGACCACTCCCGGGGTGCGTGCCGCATTGGCCGGCCACGCCGTTATCTACTTGGAAATCACTGCGGCCGAAGGGATCCGGCGCACTGGCGGTAACACGGTGCGGCCGCTGCTGGCCGGGCCGGACCGGGCCGAGAAATTTCGCGCGCTGATGACCGAGCGTGTTCCGCTCTATCGGAAGGTCGCCACGATCCGGGTGAATACGAGCCGTCGCAACCCTGGAGCCGTTGTCCGCCACATCGTGTGCCGGCTGAACGACCCGAAACCGGGCAACCTCGCGCGCAACCGCCGCCGTCCGCCGTGGCGACGCACGCCGTCCCCCGAAGTGGCCAGCGCACCCGAGCCCAGAACCGGACCGCCGCCCACCCCCGCCACGCCGGCCGCCCTGGCCGCGGCCCGTCGCGCCGAGGCGGATAAATGACGGAACTTCCCGAACCGGTCACCGTGCAGGTGGCCGTCGATCCGCCCTACCCGGTGGTGATCGGTACCGGGCTGCTGGGCGAGCTCGGCGAGCTGCTCGCCGGCCGGCACCGTGTCGCCATCCTGCATCAACCGGTGTTGACGGAAACGGCTGAGGTGATTCGAAATCACCTGGCAGACCAAGGCATTGACGCACATCGGATCGAGATTCCGGACGCCGAAGCCGGCAAGGACCTGCCCGTGGTGGGTTTCATCTGGGACGTCCTGGGCCGCATCGGCATTGGCCGCAAGGATGCCTTGGTGAGTCTGGGCGGCGGGGCCGCTACCGACGTCGCGGGGTTCGCCGCGGCGACCTGGCTGCGGGGCGTGTCGATCGTGCACGTTCCCACCACGCTGCTGGCGATGGTCGACGCGGCGGTCGGCGGCAAGACCGGGATCAACACCGAAGCCGGCAAAAACCTGGTGGGCGCGTTTCATCAGCCCGCCGCCGTACTGGTCGACCTGGCGACCCTGCAGACCTTGCCGCACAACGAAATCGCGGCCGGCATGGCCGAAGTCGTCAAGGCCGGTTTCATCGCCGACCCGGTGATCCTGGACCTGATCGAGGCCGACCCGCCGGCGGCGCTGGACCCGTCGGGGGAGGTGCTGCCGGAGTTGGTCCGACGCGCGATCGTGGTCAAGGCCGAGGTGGTCGCCGCCGACGAGAAGGAATCCGATCTGCGCGAAATCCTCAACTACGGCCACACAATGGGCCACGCGATCGAGCGGCGGGAGCGCTATCAGTGGCGACATGGCGCCGCGGTTTCGGTGGGGTTGGTGTTCGCTGCCGAATTGGGCCGACTGGCAGGTCGTCTCGATGACGCCACCGCGCAGCGCCACCGCAGCATCCTGACCTCACTGGGCCTGCCGACGAGCTACGACGCCGACGCTCTGCCGCAGCTGTTGGAGTCCATGGCCGGCGACAAGAAGACTCGTTCCGGGGTGCTGCGGTTCGTGGTGCTCGACGGCCTGGCCAAGCCCGGCCGGCTGGAAGGTCCGGACCCGGCCCTGTTGGCGGCCGCCTACGCGGAGGTGGGCACTCGGTGACGCCGCCGACGACGATGCAGAGCGCAGCGATGCTGAGGAGCGGCGCATGACGGCAGTGAACGTCATCAACGGACCCAACCTCGGCCGGCTCGGCCGTCGGGAGCCCGAAGTGTACGGCGACACCACCCATGACGATCTCGTGGCATTGGTCGAACGCGAGGCCGCCGACCTCGGGGTGAAAGTCATTGTCCGACAAAGCGACAGCGAAGCTCAGCTGCTGGACTGGATCCATCAGGCCGCGGACGCCAAACAGCCGGTGATCCTCAACGCGGGCGGGCTGACCCACACGTCGATCGCGCTACGCGACGCCTGCGCCGAGCTGAGCGCACCCTTGATCGAGGTGCATATCTCCAATGTGTATGCCCGGGAAGAATTTCGGCACAACTCATACCTGAGCCCGGTGGCGACCGGGGTCATCGTGGGATGCGGCGTCCAGGGGTATCTGCTGGCCCTGCGCTACCTGGCCAGCCTCGGCCGCTAGTGGTCTTCTGACTTCGGCTTTTCGATGTGTTCGGTGGCCGGCTCGGAATGCTCGTGGGTCGGCAGCCCCTCGGTCTTCGCGGCGCTGGGCGGCCAGGGAATCTTCTTGGTCTCTTCCTCGCTGGCGGCTTCGGTCGTCGCTTCGCCTTCCTGGCTGTAGGCCGTCGGCGCCTCGTATTCGCGTTCGGCGGTCGCCACGGACGTCGAGTGCTCCTCGGGCCAGGCGGCGCCCTCAGCGGTGGCCTGCTCCGACCGGACCGCGGCGAACACGTCGGTGTCGGCGCGATCCTCGTCGCCGCCTCGGGTGCCGCTCTGCGGGTGGTAGGCGCCGGTACGGTCAACCCGCCAACGGCCAATGGCAACCCCGCTGATCGCCCCCAGGAAGACCACCAAGGCGGTGAAGGCCGCGAACGTGGTCAGTTCATTGATCAGGCCGCCGACGTAGATCGCCTTGTAGAACACCGAGATCAGCCAGGTCACCGCACCGCTGAGCAGCCCGGCAACCAGACCGGCCAGCAGCCACGTCATCGCCAGATCTTCGCGACGGTCCGGGTCGGGGTTGCTTGCGGCGTCCTCGCGGCCGTCGATCACGCCCCAGGCGACCACGCCGATGATGAACAGAAGAAGCAGCGCGATGCTGATCAGTGTGGCCTGCGTCTGCCACACGCTGATCAACGTTCCCTGAAACAGCCGAACGACGACCATCGCGGCGCCGAACACGACCCCGCGCAGCATCCAGTTAGTCATGGGGCCACAGCGTAGCGAGTAGCGTCACCTGGCGTGACACATTCCCAGCGGCGAGCCGCACTCGCAGCTCGAATTCGGGACGCCGGGCTGGACGCGATGCTGGTCACAGACCTGATCAACGTTCGCTATCTGTCCGGCTTCACCGGGTCCAATGCCGCTCTGCTGGTGTTCGCGGACGATGATGGCGCCGTTTTGGCCACCGACGGTCGCTACCGCACCCAGGCCGCGCAGCAGGCGCCCGATCTGGAAGTGGCCATCGAGCGGGCCTGCGGGCGTTACCTCGCCGGGCGGGCCGCGGCCAGCGGGGCGCAGCGGGTGGGTTTCGAAAGCCACGTGGTCACGGTGGACGCCTACGACGCGCTGGCCGCCGCGTCGGCTGAGGCCGGCGGCAGCGAGTTGGTCCGGGCCGCCCAGACCGTGGAGGCGCTGCGCGAGATCAAAGACGCCGGGGAGGTGGCGCTGCTGCGGCTGGCCTGCGAAGCCGCCGACGCCGCCCTGACCGACCTGATCGCGCGCGGCGGCCTGCGGCCGGGGCGCACCGAGCTCGAGGTGGCCCGCGAGCTGGAGGCGCTGATGCTGGACCACGGCGCCGACGGTGTCTCGTTCGAGACCATCGTGGCGGCTGGGGCGAATTCGGCGATCCCGCATCACCGGCCCACCGAGGCGGTGCTGGCCGCCGGGGACTTCGTCAAAATCGATTTCGGCGCCCTGGTCGGTGGGTATCACTCCGACATGACCCGCACCTTCGTGCTGGGCAAGGCCGCTGACTGGCAGCTGGAGATATACCAGCTGGTCAGCGACGCGCAGCGAGCCGGCCGGGTTGCGCTGGAAGCCGGCGCCGGCCTGGCCGAGGTGGACGCGGCGGCGCGCGAGGTGATCGTCGACGCCGGGCACGGCGCGCACTTCGGTCATGGTCTCGGCCATGGGGTGGGACTGCAAATCCATGAAGCGCCGGGGATCAACGCCACCGCCGCCGGTACACTACGTGCGGGCTCTGTGGTCACCGTGGAGCCCGGCGTCTATTTGCCGGACCGCGGCGGCGTCCGCATCGAGGACACGCTGGTTGTGGCTGACGAAACCTCCGGGCACGCACCGGAATTGCTCACCCGGTTCCCCAAGGAACTGGCGATCTTGTAGGAGATTCACCGACTGTGGCAAGCACTGCCGATTTCAAGAACGGACTCGTGCTGGTGATCGATGGCCAGCTATGGCAGATCATCGAGTTCCAGCACGTCAAGCCCGGCAAGGGTCCGGCGTTCGTCCGCACCAAGCTGAAGAACGTGCTCTCCGGGAAGGTCGTCGACAAGACCTACAACGCCGGGGTGAAGGTGGAGACCGCGACAGTGGACCGCCGTGACACCACCTACCTCTACCGCGACGGCACCGACTTCGTGTTCATGGACAGCCAGGACTACGAGCAGCACCCGTTGCCGGAGTCGCTGGTCGGTGACGACTCCCGGTTCTTGCTCGAGGGACTGCCGGTGCAGGTGGCGTTCCACAATGGCGCGCCGCTGTACATCGAGCTGCCGGTGACCGTCGAATTGGTGGTCACGCACACCGAGCCGGGTCTGCAGGGTGATCGATCCAGCGCCGGCACCAAGCCGGCGACCGTGGAGACTGGCGCCGAGCTCCAGGTTCCGCTGTTCATCAACACCGGCGACAAGCTGAAGGTCGACTCCCGCGACGGCAGCTATCTGGGACGTGTCAACGCGTGAGCCGGCCCGTCCGGGGACGGCACCAGGCGCGTAAGCGCGCCGTCGACTTGTTGTTCGAAGCCGAGGCTCGCGGATTGACCCCGGCCGAGGCGGCCGACGCCCGCACCACACTGGCGGCGGCCAAATCTGATGTGGCGCCGCTGAACCCGTACACGGTGACGGTGGCGCGCGGCGTCACCGAGCACGCGGCGCACGTCGACGACTTGATCGCGTCGCACCTGCAGGGCTGGACGCTGGAACGGCTACCCGCCGTGGACCGGGCCATCCTGCGTGTCGCGGTGTGGGAGCTGCTGCACGCCGACGACGTGCCCGCGCCGGTCGCGGTCGACGAGGCGGTCGAGCTGGCCAAAGAGCTGTCCACCGACGACTCGCCCGGGTTCGTCAACGGGGTGCTGGGCCAGGTGATGCTGGTGACACCGCAGATCCGGGCAGCCGCTCAAGCGGTTCGGGACGCCGGCGATTCATGACCCGGCTGGAGCTGCGCGCTCTGATCGCCGCCATTCTGGCGGCGACGGTGATTCTGGGCGCGGTGATGTGCGCGGCCTACGGGCAGGCGGCGATCGCGGCGGCGCTGGCGATCTATGCGCTCGGGGTCGGCGCTTGGCTGTATCACTCGATCGAGCGTCTCGTACTGGCCCGTCGCATCGAGACGGTTCGCACGGCCGTCACGCCGTTTCGGCCATTGCTTCCGGTGATGGCCGCGATCATGGCGTTGACGCAAGCCGTTGTGCGATCGCTGTCCGACGCCACCGAGGTCGCACCACGCCGCTGGATTCCGATCACCCGCGGTCGGAAACTCGACGACGACTTCGAGGCCTGAACCCGGGTTGGCGGCGAGAGTCCGGTGTGGCAGTTGGGGCAATCCGGGTACAGGTGACAAAACGCCCGCATCGCTGTCGACGGAGGGACACACTGAGGTGATGGACCGAGACGGCAGGCACCCGAGGCGGCTGTGTGTTTCCGCGCTGGCGGCGGTGGCCAATCCGTCGTATTCGCGCATCGACACCTGGAACCTGCTCGACGACGCATGCCATCAGTTGGCCGTGGTGGACCGCGCGGGGATGGACACCAGCCACGAAGTCGCCCGGGTGCGGCGTCTGCTCAACCGGCTCGGCGCTTACGAGCGCTATTGGATCTACCCGGGCCCGGAGAACCTCGCGGCGTACTGCGGCTATCTAGATCAGCTCGCCACGGTCAGCCTCGCCGAGCAGGTGTCACTGGCCGTACGGTTGCTGTCCGAATACGGCGACCGCGCAGCGCTGTTCGACACCTCGTCGTCGCTGGCCGATCAGGAATTGGTGGCCCGCGCCAAGGAGCAGCAGTTCTACACCGTCCTGCTCGCCGACGACGCCCCGGTCAATGCGCCCGAAGGGCTCGCGGAGAGCCTGCGGGCGGTCCGCGACGTCGGCGACGATGTGCAGTTCGAGTTGCTGGTGGTCTCCAGCGTTGAAGACGCCATCACCGCGGTCGCGCTGAACGGCGAGATCCAGGCGGCGATCATTCGGCATGACATTCCGCTGCGGTCTCACGACCGGGTGCCGCTGATGACCACACTGCTCGGGCGGAACGACGACGTGATCGCCACCGACCGCACCCACGACTGGGTCGAGTGCGGCGAGTGGATCCGCGAACTGCGGCCACACATCGACCTCTACCTGCTCACCGACGAGTCAATCGCCGCCGAGGCTGAGGACCAATCCGATGTCTACGACCGCACCTTCTATCGGCTCAACGACGTCACCGACCTGCACACCACTGTGCTCGCCGGTATCAGGAACCGTTACTCCACACCGTTTTTCGACGCGCTGCGGGCCTACGCGGCACGGCCGGCCGGTCAATTCCATGCGCTGCCGGTCGCCCGCGGTGCCAGCATCTTCAACTCCAAGACGCTGCAGGACATGGGGGAGTTCTACGGCCGCAACATCTTCATGGCCGAGACCTCGACCACCTCGGGTGGATTGGACTCGCTGCTGGACCCGCACGGCAACATCAAAAAGGCGATGGACAAGGCCGCGCATACCTGGAACTCCAACCAGACCTACTTCGTCACCAACGGAACGTCGACCGCGAACAAGATCGTCGGGCAGGCGCTGACCCGGCCGGGCGACATCGTGCTGATCGACCGCAATTGCCATAAGTCGCACCACTACGGCCTGGTGCTGGCCGGAGCGTACCCGCTCTACCTGGATGCCTACGAGCTCCAGCCGTTCGCGATCTACGGCGCCGTCTCGCTGCAGACCATCAAAAAAGCGCTGCTCGAATTGGAAGCCGCCGGGCAGTTGGGCCGGGTGCGCATGTTGTCGCTCACCAACTGCACGTTCGACGGCGTCGTCTACAACCCGCGGCGGGTGATGGAAGAGGTGCTGGCGATCAAGCCGGACATCTGCTTCCTGTGGGACGAGGCGTGGTACGCGTTCGCCACCGCCGTGCCGTGGGCGCGGCAACGCACCGCGATGATCGCCGCCGAACAACTCGAATCGATGCTCTCGTCACCGGCTTACGCCCAGGAGTATCTGCAGTGGAAAGAGTCGATGCAGGGCATCGACCGCCGTCAATGGGATGAGCACCGGCTGCTTCCCGATCCAAGTCGGGCCCGGGTCCGGGTCTACGCCACGCACTCGACCCACAAGTCGCTGTCGGCGTTGCGGCAGGCGTCGATGATCCATATCCGCGACCAGGACTTCAACTCGCAGTCCCGCGACGCGTTCGGCGAGGCGTTCCTGACCCACACCTCGACGTCGCCCAACCAGCAACTGCTCGCATCGCTGGACCTGGCCCGTCGGCAGGTCGACATCGAAGGTTTCGATATGGTGCGCTATGTCTACGACATGGCGCTGGTCTTCCGTCACCGCGTCCGCAAAGACCGGCTGATCAGTAAGTGGTTCCGCATCCTCGACGAATCCGATTTGGTGCCAGACGAATTCCGGCTTTCCGCGGTCAGCTCCTACCGCCAGGTGCGCCAAGGCGCGCTGCAGGAGTGGAACGAGGCGTGGCGGTCCGACCAATTCGTGCTCGACCCGACGCGGGTCACGTTGTACCTGGGGCAGACGGGCATGAACGGATACGACTTCCGCGAGAAAATCCTGATGGACCGATTCGGCATCCAGATCAACAAGACGTCGATCAACAGCGTGCTGTTGATCTTCACGATCGGGGTGACCTGGTCGAGTGTGCACTATCTGCTCGACGTATTGCGCAGGGTGGCCACCGATTTCGACCGAATCCAGAACGCGGCCAGCAGAGATGACCGCGCCCTGCACCAGCGCCGAGTGGAGGAGATCACCGAGGACCTGCCGCCGCTGCCGGACTTCAGTGAGTTCGACAGCGCCTTCCGGCCCGACGACGCCAGCGCGTTCGGCGACATGCGTTCGGCGTTCTACGCGGGCTATGAGGACGCCGATCGCGAGCACGTGATGATCGGGGAGGCGGGTCGTCGACTTGCCGATGGGAAATCCTTGGTGTCAACCGGATTCGTGGTGCCCTATCCGCCGGGCTTTCCGGTGCTTGTGCCCGGTCAGATGGTCTCCAAGCAGATCCTGTACTTCCTGGCGCAACTCGACGTCAAAGAAATTCACGGCTACAACCCCGACCTGGGGTTGTCGGTGTTCACCGAGGACGCGCTCAAACGCATCAACGCCGCCCGCTGCTCCGACACCGTGATCGGCGACGGGCGCAACGCCAATCGCTAGGCTTACCGGCCATGGCGTCTTCGGTTAGTGCGACCAATACCCGGCTTTCCGTGGACGACTGGGTCCAAGAGGGTTTTCGGGTGCTGGCCCGAGACGGCGTCAAAGCCCTGACCCTCGGTCAACTGTGCACGCGTCTGGGCGTCACAAAGGGCAGCTTTTACTGGCATTTCAGCGACATGACGGCTTACCGGAACGCGCTGATCCACACCTGGGCCGCGGTCCGCGACGAGGACCGGTCCTTCGATGCCCTTGATGCTCAGCCGCCCCGGGAGCGGCTGTCGCGGATGATGACGGCGCTGGTGGGCCCGCGGCACTGGATGCTGGAGCGCGCCATGCGGGAGTGGGCACGATCGGAGCCCGCGGTGGCCGCCGCGGTTCGGGCCTCCGATCAGAAGGTTGTCGCCGCGGTTCGGCAGGCCTTTCTCGATGCCGGCTTCGACCATGAGCAGGCCGAGATGCGCGCTACCGCGACATTCGCCGCGGGCATCGGCTTCCTGCACCTGTCGGGTTCGAGGCCGAGCCCATTGGCCGCGGGGCGACGCGAGGATTTTCTGGAAGTCATGCTGCGACAGTGACTTCCGGCGCCCCATACCATACCAAAAGGTATGGTATGGTCCCGAGGATGACGGCACCGCGGACGTCGCACCCAGAGGTCAGCGCCGATTTTGTTGCGCGCCTGGCCGATCGCGCGGGGGAGGCCGAGAAGCAACGCCGGCTGCCGACGGCCACCATCGCCGACTATCGGGACTCCGGTCTGGCCCGGTTGCTGCTGCCGAAGCGGTATGGCGGCTGTCAGGCTGAGTTTCCCGAGATTCTCGAGGTTGTGCGGCTGATGGCGCATGGCTGCACGTCGAGTGCGTGGACGCTGGGCTTCTACACCCTGCACAACTGGATGCTGGCGCTGTTCGGTGAGCGGGCCCAGGACGAGGTGTTCGTCGACGGCCCGGTGCTATGCCCTGCTCCGCTGGCACCGACCGGCCGCGCCATCCCGGCGGACGGCGGCGTCCAGCTCACCGGGCGATGGTCGTGGGCAACCGGGATCATGGACGCCGACTGGGTGATGGTCGGCGCCATTTGCGGGCCGGACGAGGGGCCGTATCCGGCCCTGGTCTTGCTGCCGGCGAGCGACGTTCGCGTCGAAGACGTCTGGTACACCGCCGGCATGTGCGCCACCGGATCCAACGACGTCGTCATCGACGACGTATGGGTGCCCGAACACCGACTGGTCGCGGTGACCGATATCTACGGCGGCACCACACCGGGCGCGGCGCTGCACGATGCCGCGGTGTACCGGTGGCCGATGGTTCCGGCGCTGGCGCTGACCGCCGCGATGCCCGCGCTGGGTTCCGCCGAACTGGTCGCGGATCTCTTCGCCCGGCGGCTCAGTGAGCGGGTGCTCGCGTATTCCGGTGCGGCGCAGAAGGATCAGCCCGCAGCCCAACTGCGCCTCGGCGATGCACGGGTGCGACTGCGGGCCATGCGCAGCGTGGCCGAGGCGGCCGCTCAGGATATTCAGGCCCGGGTTGCCAGCGGGGAGCGCATCGGCCGCAAAGTGCGATCCGGTGTGCGCGCCGCCGCGGCACACGTGGTGCATGAATCCCGCGCGGTGATCGCCGATCTGCTCGAGTCGTCGGGTGCCAGCGCGCAATTTCTGGACCACCCGCTGCAGCGGGCCAAGCGGGATGTCGACGTGATCTCCGGGCACGTCGTCTTCGATTACGACGTCAGCCGCGAACTCGCGGGCGCGTTGGAGATCGGTGCGAAGGTGTCGCCGTTCGCGATGGTCTAGCGCAAGGCCTTGGCAAACAGCAGACTGTCGCGTGGTTCGGGCCCCAGATTGGGGTAGACCGCGTGACGAGCCAGTCGGCCCTCCAGCAGGAACCCGGCTCGTTCCAGCAGCCGGGTTGACCGCTCGTTGTCGACATTGCAGGTGGCCCAGACGCGGTAGACGTCGGGATCGGCCTCGAGTGCGGCCAACACCATGTCAAGCGCTTCGGACATCAAACCCTTGCCCCACCAACGTCGCCCGATGCAGTAGCCGATTTCGGCGGAGTGCCGGACCGGACGCCAGCAACTGATCATCCCGATCAGCTCCTCGCTGTGCTGCAGCACGATGGCCCAGGTTCGGTCGTGCTCGCGAACGTTGATTCTCTCGGCGATCACCCGTCGGGTTGCCGCGACGTCGGGATGCGGCGTCCAGAGCAGGTATTTGGTGACATGAGGGTCGCGGGCGACCCGCTGGAACAGGGTGCCTGCGTCGTCGAGTACCGGTAAACGCAGCAGAAGCCGCGGTCCGGCGATGCGTTCAGGCGTGTAATCGGCCATCTAGAGACCGAGCGCGCGATAGGTGCGGTGGACGAATTTGGGTTGCACCGCTTGGAGTTTCGCCCGCGAGGTGTTGCCCGCGACCGCGGCGGCGGCATCGGCTGACAAGGCGGGCATGTTCTGGATCAGGTAGAGCAGGATCAGGTCGGCTGCCGGATCGGCCTGCCACCAGGTCCCGTACGCGCCCGGCCAGCTGAATGTCCCGAGACCACCCGGCCCGAACAACGGGGCCGATTTCGCCGGATCGGTGACCACCGACAGGTTGAGCCCGAAACCGCGCCCGATCCAGAACGGCGATCCGAGGAAGTTGTGCCGCTTCTGCTCGTCGGTGAGCCGATCCGTCCGCATCAGCCGTACCGATTCCGCTGACAGCACCCGGACACCGTCCACTGTGCCGTCGCTCAACAGCATTTCGATGAACCGCAGATAGTCGTCGGCGGTTGACCACAACCCGCCCCCGGCATTGCTGAACGCCGGCGGCGCGATGTGCGGCTGGCCCATCACGTCGTGCTGGAGTGTGTCGTTGCCGTCGAGCCGGTACATCGTCGCGGCGCGACGACGACCCTCCAGTGTCACGTAGAAGCCGGTGTCAATCATGCCCAGCGGCTGCAGGATTCGTTCGTCGAGCACTTGATCGAACGGCTTACCTTCGATGCGCGACGCCAGCACGCCGACCACGTCGGTGGAGTGACCGTAGGTCAGTCGCTCACCCGGTTGATGCACCAGCGGTAGCTCGCCGAGCGCGACCAGCCATGCGTCGGGACCCTGCCCGAACGGCAGCCGAATGTAGGCCCGGGAGATCGGTCCGCCCACCGAGAATCCGTAGCCCAGCCCACTGGTGTGGGTGAGCAGGTCTTCGACCAGAATCGCCCGTTGAACCGGACGGGTCCGATCCAACGGACCGCTCGGATCGTCCAGCACCCGCAGGTCGGCGAATTCCGGCAGCCAGCGCACGACCGGGTCGCGCAGCGCCACCTTGCCCTCGTCGACCAGGCTCATCAGGGCCGCGACGGTGACCGGCTTGGTCATCGACGCGATGCGAAACAGCGTGTCTCGCTGCATCGGTAACTGGGCATCGACGTCCCGGTAGCCGATTTCGTTGATCTGCAACGTTTTTCCGTGCTGCCACACCATGGTTACGGCGCCGGCGAGCAGACCGGCGTCGCAGGCGTCACGAATGGAGGCCTGGTTGCCGTCGAGATTCATCCGAGTCACGTTAGCCAGTGGCGTCGCGCTGGCACGGACCAGGTCCGGCGCCGGCAGCCCTAAGGCTGGTTTTGATCTTGTGGCCGAGAAAACGGACGAAGATGGCGGCGAGTCCGGTGATCTTGCGGCCCCACATCGCCGTCGGCGTGGTGGCCTCGCGCGTAGTCGCCTTCCCACGGAACGCGCTCTCCCGCGGTGGTGTCCGTCGCTGCCTGGGCTTGTCCCATCTCGTGACGTGAGCGAAGGAAGAACTCGTGCTTGCGGCGCAGATCTTCGTCGGACTCGATGGGCCTGAGTTCGGGTGCGAATTCGTCCAACTCACCTCGGCGCTGCGGCACGATCATGCAGATCGGCTCGTCGATCTCGAACCGCACCGGCATCAGCTGGCGGGTGAATTTCCAGTTCATGCTGAAACTCGAGCTGGCCCAGTCCGTTTCGACGACGCCCTCGAGCGCGGAAACGGCATCTTTCGGATGGTTCGCCGGCCCGCGGACCAACAGATCGTAGCCGGGCGGAGTGCGAAACAGGATCGGCAGATGCCAGGTCAGAATGCCGTAGCCGAAATTGCTCGCCGGCAGTAACTGACCGGCCGCGCGGGTGTCCGGCACGATCATCAGATCCGCGGGGGTGTTCCCACCCATCCAGGTAGCGGTAAACGCACTCGGATTGCGCAACTCCCAACCACCCTGATTGGCGATGAGCAGCGGCAAACACCGATTCGCCCAACCTCGGCGCGTCTCTGACATCCACGTCCGGTTGATCGGCGCCGGGCTGATCGGCGGCGCGTGAACGCCGGTGGTGAATCCGATCAGTGGCCGGACCGGCACGTTTGACTCGTCGCTCATCGGATCCCGGAGTCCCTTTCCCAGAAACATGTCTCACGTCATGCTGCGGCGGCTGGCGGCCCGTTGGAACTTAGATGAGGTTACTAACCGCTCCTGGGTAAGTGCTGTGGCGGGTGACGGCGTCTAAGGGATCACAGATGTATAACGCAGCAGTCTCAGTCGCATAACGCAGGCCGGGTTTTCCTTAACAAATCCTGAGATGAGCCTGAAAATTTACTTTGTCCGCGTTCATACCGACTGGTCCCGGCAGCGGCTTGGTTAATGGAGCCCGCAGTGAACTACGACCACAGCACCTACCGGCGCCGACTGGTGCGTATCGCCATCGGCGTGGTCGCTGCCGTAGGCGGAGTGCTTCTCATCGCGATCGGCCAGCTGGCTCTGACACCCATCGCTCGCGCCGACGATTTCACCGGCATCATCGTTGCCGGCACCGAATGCCCCGACTTTCTGATCTCGCCGGGGAACTCGGCCCGATCGCCACGGCACGCGGCTTGAATTGTCGTCGCGGCGGCGCGGAATGTTACGCTGCCCGGCAGTCGACATCCTTTAACGATCCGTCCAGAGAGGCGGAGAAGGAGGTCAAGATCTCGCATGAGTGCCGCGGGTGACGCCGCCACCGGCCGCGAACTGATGTCGGCGGCCGACGTGGGTCGCACCATTTCCCGTATTGCGCATCAGATCATCGAAAAGACCGCTCTGGATGGTGCCGACGCACCTCGAGTCGTGTTGTTGGGAATCCCCACCCGTGGTGTGACACTGGCCGACCGGCTCGCGGTCAACATCGCCGAATTCTCCGGCGCCGAGGTCGCGCACGGCGCCCTGGACATCACCCTGTACCGCGACGATTTGATGACCAAGCCACCACGCCCGCTGGAGAACACGTCGATACCCGTCGGCGGCATCGACGACGCCTTGGTGATCCTGGTCGACGACGTGTTGTTCTCCGGACGGTCGGTGCGCTCCGCACTGGATGCCTTGCGCGACGTCGGCCGACCGCGCGTGGTGCAGTTGGCGGTCCTGGTCGATCGCGGCCACCGCGAGCTGCCGCTGCGCGCCGACTACGTCGGCAAGAACGTGCCGACGTCGCGCACCGAAAGCGTGCACGTGCTGCTGGCCGAGCAGGACGGTCGCGATGGCGTGGTCATCGCCCGTGAGGACGACTCATGAGCAGGCATCTGCTGGCCGCCGGCGACCTGTCCCGCGACCAGGCCATCGCGATCCTCGACGACGCCGACCGCTTCGCGCAGGCCCTGGTCGGTCGCGAAGTCCGCAAGCTGCCGACGCTGCGCGGCCGCACCGTCATCACGATGTTCTACGAGAACTCCACCCGCACCCGGGTGTCCTTCGAGGTCGCCGGCAAGTGGATGAGCGCCGACGTGATCAACGTCAGCGCTGCGGGATCGTCTGTGGGCAAAGGTGAATCGCTGCGCGACACGGCGCTGACCCTGCGCGCCGCCGGCGCCGATGCGCTGATCATCCGCCACCCGGCATCCGGTGCCGCGCATCGGCTCGCCCACTGGACGTCTACCGCGGACGGTGGACCGTCGGTGATCAACGCCGGCGACGGCACTCACGAGCACCCGACGCAGGCGCTGCTGGACGCGCTGACGCTGCGGCAACGGCTCGGCGCGATCGAGGGTCGCCGGGTGGTCATCGTCGGCGACATCCTGCACAGCCGGGTCGCGCGATCCAACACCCATCTGCTTGCCACCCTCGGCGCCGAGGTGGTGCTGGTCGCGCCGCCCACGCTGCTGCCGGTCGGGGTCGCCGACTGGCCGGTGACGGTGTCCTACGATCTGGACGCCGAGCTGCCGGCCGCCGACGCGGTGCTGATGCTGCGGGTGCAGGCCGAGCGGATGAACGGCGGCTTCTTCCCTTCCGCGCGTGAGTATTCGGTGCGCTACGGGCTGTCCGACCGGCGCCAGGCGATGCTTCCCGGTCATGCGGTCGTGCTGCATCCCGGGCCGATGCTGCGCGGCATGGAAATATCGTCGTCGGTGGCTGATTCATCGCAATCAGCGGTGCTGCAACAGGTTTCCAACGGGGTCCACGTCCGGATGGCAGTGCTGTTCCATCTGTTGGTGGGCACCGAGTCGGCCGCCACGGGGCTCGCCGGCAAGGGGGTGGTGGCATGAGTGTGCTGCTTCGTGGAGTGCGGCTTTACGGCGAGGGCGACCAGGTCGACGTGCTGGTCGACGATGGCCAGATCGCTGAGATCGGTGCCGGCCTCGCTATCCCGGACGATGCCGATGTCATCGACGCCACCGGCCAGGTGCTGTTGCCCGGGTTCGTCGATCTGCACACCCACCTGCGCGAGCCCGGCCGCGAATACGCCGAGAACATCGAAACCGGTTCGGCTGCAGCGGCTCTCGGCGGGTTCACCGCGGTGTTCGCGATGGCCAACACCAAACCGGTCGCCGACAGCCCGGTGGTCACCGACCACGTCTGGCACCGGGGCCAGCAGGTCGGCCTCGTCGATGTGCACCCGGTGGGCGCGGTCACCGTCGGGCTGGCCGGTACCGAGCTCACCGAGATGGGCATGATGGCGGCCGGCGCCGCGCAGGTGCGGATGTTCTCCGATGACGGCAAGTGCGTCGATGATCCGCTGATCATGCGCCGCGCGCTGGAATATGCCACCGGTCTGGGCGTGCTGATCGCCCAGCACGCCGAGGAGCCGCGGCTGACCGTCGGCGCGGTCGCCCACGAAGGCCCCAACGCCGCCCGACTGGGGCTGTCCGGCTGGCCGCGGGCCGCCGAGGAGTCGATCGTCGCCCGCGACGCCTTGCTGGCCCGCGACGCCGGCGCCCGGGTGCACATCTGCCACGCCTCCACCGCGGGCACCGTCGAGATCGTCAAATGGGCTAAATCGCAAGGTATTTCGATCACCGCGGAAGTGACGCCGCATCACCTGCTGCTCGATGACAGCCGACTGGCCAGCTACGACGGCGTGAACCGGGTCAACCCGCCGCTGCGTGAAACGTCCGACGCGGTGGCGCTGCGCCAGGCGCTGGCCGACGGGGTGATCGACTGCGTGGCCACCGATCACGCACCGCATGCCGAACACGAGAAGTGCGTCGAGTTCGCCGCCGCGCTGCCGGGGATGCTCGGTCTGCAGACCGCCCTGTCGGCGGTGGTGCAGGCGATGGTCATTCCCGGTCTGCTGACCTGGCGCGGTGTCGCGCGGGTGATGAGTGAGAACCCGGCCCGCATCGCCTGCCTGCCCGACCACGGGCGGCCGCTGGAAGTCGGCGAGCCCGCCAACTTGACCGTCGTGGACCCGGACGCCACCTGGACGGTGTCCGGCGCTGACATGGCCAGCCGGTCGGCCAATACCCCCTACGAAACCATGACATTGCCTGCCACCGTGACGGCAACCCTGCTGCGCGGCAAGGTCACCGCGCGCGACGGAAAGAGTCCGGCGTGAACTCGGGAACGCTGGTCGCGTCGCTGATCATGGCCGCGGTGCTGGCCCTCATCATCGCGTTCATCATTCAGCTGATGATGCGCGGTTGGCGGAAACGCGCAGAGCGCCAGGCCGAGTTGATCGGCACGCTGCCCGAGATCCCGAGCCAGGTCGGCCCAGCGGCCATCACCACCCCCGGCATCTACGTCGGCTGCACCATGGCTCCGGCCTGGAGCCAGCGGATCACCGCCGGCGACCTGGGCTACCGCAGCAAGGCGGTGCTGACTCGTCATCCCGAAGGCATCCTGGTGGAGCGCATTCGCGCGCAGCCGATCTGGATCCCAAACGAGTCGATCTCCGGGCTCCGGACCGAGCATGTGATCGCCGGAAAGGTCGCCGCCCGCGACGGAATTCTGGCGATTCGGTGGCGGCTGCCCTCAGGGGTCAAGATCGACACCGGGTTTCGCGCCGACAACCGCGACGAATACAAGGGGTGGCTGCAGAGCTGGCCGGAAGGAGTCGCGCTGTGAAGGCGATGCTGGTTCTCGACGACGGCCGGACATTCACCGGCACCGCGTTCGGCGCGATCGGCCAAACACTCGGCGAGGCAGTCTTTTCCACCGGCATGTCCGGATACCAAGAGACGCTGACCGACCCCAGCTATCACCGGCAGATCGTGGTGGCGACCGCACCGCAGATCGGTAACACCGGCTGGAACGGCGAGGACGGTGAAAGTCGCGGCGACAAGATCTGGGTCGCCGGCTACGCGGTACGCGATCCCTCGCCGCGGGTCTCGAACTGGCGAGCCACCGGGACGCTGGAAGACGAACTGGTCCGCCAGCACATCGTCGGCATCGCCAACATCGACACCCGGGCGTTGGTGCGGCATCTGCGCAGCCGTGGCTCGATGAAGGCCGGCGTCTTCTCCGGTGAATCGCTCGCGTCGCCCGAGGAACTGGCCGAACGGGTGCGTGGCCAACAACCGATGCTGGGGGCCGACTTGGCCGGGCAGGTCAGCACGCCCGACACCTACGTCGTGGAACCCGAAGGGTCGCACCGGTTTACGGTGGCTGCGATTGATCTGGGGATCAAGACCAACACCCCGCGCAATTTCGCGCGGCGTGGAGTGCGGACCCGCGTGCTGCCGTCGTCGGTGACCTTCGAGCAGATTGCCGAAGTGAAGCCCGACGGAGTGTTCCTGTCCAACGGGCCCGGCGACCCGGCTACCGCCGACCACATCGTCGAGGTGACCCGCGAAGTCCTGAGCGCCGGTATCCCGTTGTTCGGCATCTGTTTCGGCAACCAGATCCTGGGGCGGGCGCTGGGCCTGTCCACCTACAAAATGGTGTTCGGCCACCGGGGCATCAACATCCCGGTGATGGACCACGCGACGGGACGGGTCGCGGTCACCGCGCAGAACCACGGCTTCGCGCTGGAGGGTGAGGCCGGTCAGCGTTTCGACACGCCGTTCGGGGCGGCGGTGGTCAGTCACACCTGCGCCAACGATGGTGTCGTCGAAGGCGTCAAACTCGTTGACGGGCCTGCGTTTTCGGTGCAGTACCACCCGGAGGCCGCGGCTGGACCGCACGACGCGGAGTACTTGTTCGACCAATTCGTCGACCTGATGACGGGGGAGAGCGGGTAATGCCACGACGGACCGACCTCAAGCACGTGCTGGTGATCGGCTCCGGGCCGATCGTCATCGGACAGGCCTGCGAGTTCGACTACTCGGGCACCCAGGCCTGCCGCGTGCTGCGTGCCGAAGGCCTCGAGGTCAGCCTGGTCAACTCCAACCCGGCCACCATCATGACCGACCCTGAATACGCCGACCACACCTACGTCGAACCCATCACCGCCGCCTTTGTCGAAAAGGTCATTGCTCAGCAGGCGGAGCGGGGCCACAAGATCGACGCGCTGCTGGCCACCCTGGGCGGTCAGACCGCACTGAACACCGCCGTCGCGCTGTACGAGAACGGCGCACTGGAACGCCACGGCGTCGAGCTGATCGGCGCCGACTTCGACGCCATCCAGCGCGGCGAGGATCGGCAGATGTTCAAGGACATCGTCGCCAAGGTCGGCGGCGAATCAGCCCGCAGCCGGGTGTGTTTCACCATGGACGAAGTCCGCGAGACCGTCGGTGAGCTCGGCCTGCCGGTGGTGGTGCGCCCGTCGTTCACCATGGGCGGTCTGGGCTCGGGCCTGGCGCACACCGCCGAAGAGGTCGACCGGATGGCCGGCGCGGGGCTGGCCGCATCCCCGAGTGCCAACGTGCTGATCGAGGAATCAATCTACGGCTGGAAGGAATTCGAGCTCGAGCTGATGCGCGACGGCAAGGACAACGTCGTGGTGGTGTGCTCGATCGAAAACGTCGACCCGATGGGCGTGCACACCGGCGACTCGGTGACCGTTGCGCCGGCGATGACGCTGACCGACCGGGAGTACCAGCGGATGCGAGATCTGGGCATCGCCATCTTGCGCGAGGTCGGCGTCGACACCGGCGGCTGCAACATTCAGTTCGCGGTCGACCCGCGCGACGGCCGGCTGATCGTCATCGAGATGAACCCGCGGGTGTCGCGGTCAAGTGCGTTGGCCTCCAAGGCCACTGGCTTCCCGATCGCCAAGATCGCGGCGAAACTCGCCGTCGGCTACACCCTCGACGAGATCCTCAACGACATCACCAAGGAAACCCCGGCCTGCTTCGAACCCACCCTGGATTACGTGGTGGTCAAGGCGCCGCGGTTCGCGTTCGAGAAATTCCCCGGCGCCGACCCCACGCTGACCACCACCATGAAATCCGTCGGTGAGGCAATGTCGTTGGGCCGCAACTTCGTCGAGGCGCTCGGCAAGGTGATGCGATCGCTGGAGACCAGCCGGGCCGGCTTCTGGACCCAGCCTGACACCGAGGGCACCGCCGACGATGCGCTGGAGCGGCTGCGGACACCCACCGAAGGCCGGCTCTACGATGTCGAACTGGCGCTGCGCCTGGGCGCATCGGTGGACCGGGTTGCCGACGCCTCCGGCATCGACCCGTGGTTCGTCGCGCAGGTCGCCGAGCTGCTGGTGCTACGCCAGGAAGTCAGCGACGCCGCCGTGCTCGACGCCGACCTGCTGCGCAGGTGTAAGCACAGCGGGTTGTCTGACCGCCAAATCGCGGCGCTGCGACCAGAATTGGCCGGTGAAGACGGCGTGCGATCGCTGCGGCGACGGCTCGGCATCCACCCCGTCTACAAGACCGTGGACACCTGTGCCGCGGAGTTCGAGGCCAAAACGCCGTACCACTACAGCAGCTATGAGCTCGACCCCGCCGCGGAGAGTGAGGTGGCCCCGCAGACCGAACGGCCCAAGGTGCTGATCCTGGGTTCGGGTCCCAACCGGATCGGGCAGGGCATCGAATTCGACTACAGCTGCGTACACGCCGCAACGACGCTGTCGCAGGCGGGTTTTGAGACCGTCATGGTCAACTGCAACCCCGAGACGGTGTCCACCGACTACGACACTGCCGACCGGCTCTACTTCGAGCCGCTGACGTTCGAGGACGTCCTGGAAGTCTTCCACGCCGAGGAGCGATCCGGTGACGGCGGGCCGGGCGTGGTGGGCGTCATCGTGCAGCTCGGCGGCCAAACCCCGCTGGGGCTGGCGCAGCGGCTCGCCGACGCAGGTGTTCCGATCGTCGGCACCCCGCCGGAAGCCATCGATCTGGCCGAGGACCGCGGCGCGTTCGGTGACCTGCTGTCGGCGGCGGGCCTGCCGGCTCCCCGCTACGGCATGGCGACGACCTTTGCGCAGGCCCGGCGGATCGCCGCCGACATCGGCTATCCGGTCCTGGTTCGGCCGTCCTACGTGCTCGGCGGGCGCGGTATGGAGATCGTCTACGACGACGAAACGCTGCAGGGCTACATCGCCCGTGCCACCGAGCTGTCGCCCGAACACCCGGTGCTGGTGGACCGCTTCCTGGAGGACGCGATCGAGATCGACGTCGATGCACTCTGCGACGGCGACGAGGTCTACATCGGCGGCATCATGGAGCACATCGAAGAGGCCGGGATTCACTCGGGGGACTCGGCGTGCGCGCTGCCTCCGGTGACCCTGGGCCGCAGCGACATCGAGAAGGTGCGCACAGCGACCGAGGCGATCGCGCACGGCATCGGCGTGATCGGGCTGCTCAATGTGCAGTACGCGTTGAAGGACGACGTCCTCTATGTGCTGGAGGCCAACCCGCGCGCCAGTCGCACCGTGCCGTTCGTCTCCAAGGCCACCGCCATACCGCTGGCTAAGGCCTGCGCCCGGATCATGCTGGGCGCCAAGATCTCTCAGCTTCGTGACGAAGGACTGCTGGCGGCTACCGGCGATGGTGGCAATGCCGCGCCGAACGCGCCGATCGCCGTCAAGGAAGCGGTGCTGCCGTTCCATCGGTTCCGGCGCGCCGACGGTTCGGGTGTGGACTCCTTGCTGGGCCCGGAGATGAAATCGACCGGTGAGGTGATGGGCATCGACCGCGACTTCGGCAGCGCGTTCGCCAAAAGCCAGACCGCGGCCTACGGATCGCTGCCGGCCTCCGGGACGGTTTTCGTGTCGGTCGCCAACCGGGACAAGCGATCACTTGTGTTTCCGGTGAAGCGGTTGGCTGATCTCGGCTTCCGGGTGCTGGCCACCGAAGGCACCGCAGAGATGCTGCGCCGCAACGGTATTCCGTGCGATGAGGTTCGCAAGCACTTCGAAGAAGCGCAGCCGGGTCGTCCGCCGATGTCGGCGGTCGATGCGATCCGCGCCGGCGAGGTCGACATGGTGTTCAACACGCCCTATGGAAACTCCGGACCACGCATCGACGGCTACGAGATCCGCTCGGCCGCAGTCGGGGTAAACATTCCCTGCGTCACGACGGTCCAGGGCGCCTCGGCCGCCGTCCAGGGCATCGAAGCCGGAATCCGCGGCGACATCGGTGTCCGCTCGCTGCAAGAGCTGCACAGCGCACTGAACAACGGCGGCGAATCGTGACGCCCGGGTTCGGCGCCCGGCTGGCCGACGCGATATCCCGCCGCGGGCCGCTGTGTCTGGGCATCGACCCGCATCCCGAACTCTTGCGGGCATGGGACCTGCCGGTCAGCGCGGGCGGCCTGGCGGCGTTCTGCGAGATCTGCGTGGCGGCCTACGCCGACTTCGCCGTCGTCAAACCTCAGGTCGCGTTTTTCGAAAGCTACGGCGCCGCAGGGTATGCGGTGCTGGAGCGGACGATGGCCGCGTTGCGCGATGCCGGCGTGCTGGTGCTGGCCGACGCCAAGCGCGGGGACATCGGCTCGACGATGGCGGCCTATGCGGTGGCCTGGGCGGGGGACTCACCGCTGGCCGCCGACGCCGTAACCGCCTCGCCGTACCTGGGTTTCGGCTCGCTGCAGCCGCTGCTGGACACTGCCGCGGCGCACGGTCGCGGAGTGTTCGTGGTGGCGGCCACGTCCAACCCGGAGGGTGCGACGGTGCAACGCGCGGAGACAGGCGGCTGCACGGTGGCCCAGTTGATCGTCGACCAGGCCGCAGCGGCCAACCATGCGATGGGCCCCGGCGCCGGTTCGGTGGGCGTCGTGGTCGGCGCGACCCTGACCGAGGTGCCCGACGTCAGCAAGCTCGGCGGGCCGGTCCTGGTACCCGGCGTCGGCTTCCAGGGTGGTCGGCCCGACACCCTGAGCGGCCTGGGTGGGGCCGTTCCGGGGCAACTGCTGCCCGCGGTGTCGCGCGACGTCCTACGGGCCGGACCGGACGTTGCAGCGGTGCGCAAAGCCGGCGAACGGATGCGCGACGCGGTCGCGTATCTGGCCGGCTGAGCCGTTCACGACCGCGATTGGCGAGCTACGACACGAGATCGTTCACTGTCGGGCCGGATGCGCTGTTCGCGGCGACACGCGCGACACGCCGCGATATTCCTAACCGGCGCAGATTCGGGTTTTTGGGCGTTCCCGAGGCGGTCGGAGCACGGTTCTCACGCCTTCCGCTCGAGAGCGGTGCACTCGATAAAAGCCCAGGTAGGGCATGCCTCGCAGCCGCGAAACCGGCCGATTGACGGCAGCAAAAACAGCGTTGACGGTCACCGGCCGGGGCCTCCCGGGTGGAACCTTCTCAGAGCCACAAGCTGCGATTTTGTAGCTTCTACCAGGGGGGCGGGTTAGATTTCGTCTGAAGGCGTGGGTACGGTCGTCACCGCTGGCTGGACTACCTAGCCAGGACAAACAAAGATCGATAGCTGTTGATGGATTGATACGGAGGAATCGTGGCCCTTCCCCAGTTGACCGACGAGCAGCGCGCGGCAGCGTTGGAGAAGGCTGCCGCCGCACGTCGAGCGCGAGCCGAGCTCAAAGACCGGCTGAAGCGCGGCGGCACCAATCTCAAGCAGGTGCTCAAGGACGCCGAGACCGACGAGGTCTTGGGCAAGATGAAGGTTTCCGCATTGCTGGAGGCGTTGCCGAAGGTGGGCAAGGTCAAGGCGCAGGAAATCATGACCGAGCTGGAGATCGCCCCGACGCGCCGTCTGCGCGGCCTCGGCGACCGTCAGCGCAAGGCTCTGCTGGAAAAGTTCGACTTCGCCTAAGTCCGGCGACGATGCAGGCCGCAGGGCCTGAGGGAGAGCCGGGCGATAACCCCGGCATCTTCCAGGAGAGTCGTTGAACACCGACGGGGGACCGGACGGCAGTCATGCGACCGCTAAAGGACGCGTGGTCGTGCTGTCCGGCCCATCCGCGGTAGGCAAGTCGACACTGGTCCGCTGCCTGCGTGAGCGGGTACCGGATCTGCACTTCAGCGTCTCGGCGACCACCAGAGCACCCCGCCCCGGCGAAGTCGACGGGGTCGACTACCACTTCGTGACGCCCGGTCGCTTTCAGCAACTGATCGACGCCGGTGCCCTACTGGAATGGGCGGAAATTCACGGCGGCCTGCACCGATCGGGCACCGTGGCCGAACCGGTCCACGACGCCGTCGCCGCCGGGCACCCGGTACTCATCGAAGTCGACCTGGCCGGCGCCCGCGCCGTCAAACAGGCGATGCCAGAGGCGCTCACGGTGTTTCTGGCCCCACCGAATTGGGAGTCGTTGGAGGAACGCCTGATCGGTCGCGGCACCGAGACACCCGAGGTAATCGAGCGCCGGCTGACCACCGCACGCGCGGAATTAGCGGCTCAGGATGACTTCGACGAGGTCGTGGTGAACCATCAATTGGAAACTGCGTGCTCAGAATTGGTATCCTTGCTGGTGGGAACTGGGCCGGACACGGCGTGACCCGCATTCAGACTCGATTCAGCTTTAGTCGCACACCGATTTAGCGCCAGGAGAATATTTACGTGAGTAGTTCACAGACCGATGCTTCGCTAGCCGCCGTCCCCGACCGGTTCGACCAGTCGCCGGGTGGCATAGGCGCCTACGACACGCCGCTGGGTATCACCAATCCGCCCATCGACGAGTTGCTCGCGCGGGTGTCCAGCAAGTACGCCCTGGTGATCTACGCGGCCAAGCGTGCCCGCCAGATCAACGACTACTACAACCAGCTCGGCGAGGGCATCCTCGAATACGTCGGTCCGTTGGTCGAGCCGGGGTTGCAGGAAAAGCCACTGTCGATCGCGATGCGCGAGATCCACGGCGACCTGCTTGAGCACACCGAAGGCGAGTAGCGGAATCGAGGCGGGCTTGCGATGAGCCTCTCGGATGACAAGCGGACGGACCGTAAGCGGGTCGTCGTCGGCGTCGCCGGGGGTATCGCCGCGTACAAAGCCGCCACCGTCGTTCGTCAACTCACCGAGGCCGGCCACTCGGTCCGCGTCATTCCCACCGAATCCGCGCTGCGATTCGTCGGCGCCGCCACCTTCGAAGCACTGTCCGGCGAACCCGTTCAGACCGGGGTATTCGAGGACGTTCCGCGGGTGCCGCACGTCGCCATCGGCCAAGCCGCCGACCTGGTCGTCGTAGCGCCCGCCACCGCCGACCTGTTGGCGCGTGCCGCACACGGCCGCGCCGACGACCTGCTGACTGCGACTCTGCTCACCGCCCGATGTCCCGTGCTGTTCGCTCCGGCGATGCACACCGAGATGTGGCAGCACCCCGCGACCGTCGACAATGTGGAGACGTTGCGCCGCCGCGGTGCTGTGGTGCTCGAGCCGGCATCTGGACGGCTCACTGGGGAGGACAGCGGCGCGGGCCGGCTGCCGGAGGCCGAGGAGATCACCACCTTCGCCCAGCTGCTCCTGGAGCGCCACGACGCGCTGCCTTACGACCTGGCCGGCGTCAAGGTGCTGGTTACCGCGGGTGGTACCCGCGAACCGCTCGACCCGGTCCGTTTCATCGGCAACCGCAGCTCGGGCAAGCAGGGCTACGCGCTGGCACGGGTCGCGGCCCAGCGCGGCGCCGAGGTGACGCTGATCGCCGGCCACACCGCCGGCCTGATCGACCCGGCGGGCGTCGAGGTTGTGCACGTCAGCTCGGCCCAACAACTCCGCGACGCGGTATCCAAACATGCACCCGACGTGCACGTGCTGGCGATGGCGGCGGCCGTCGCCGACTTCCGGCCGGCGCACGTTGCGACCGCGAAGATCAAAAAAGGTGCGGAGGAGCCGCAGTCCATCGACCTGATCCGCAACGACGACGTGCTGGCAGCGGCCGTGCAAGCGCGTGCTGCCGGGCAGCTGCCCAACATGCGGGGGATCGTCGGCTTCGCCGCTGAAACCGGCGACGCCAACGGTGACGTGCTGTTTCATGCCCGGGCGAAGCTGCAGCGCAAGGGATGTGACCTGCTAGTGGTCAACGCCGTCGGCGACGGTAAGGCCTTCGAGGTCGACAACAACGATGGTTGGCTGTTGGCCGCCGACGGCACCGAGTCAGCGCTGCAGCCGGGCTCGAAGACTCTGATGGCCAGCCGTATCGTGGACGCCATCGTCACGTTCTTGCAGAGGGGCGCTGGGGACGCCACCTAGCCTCTCCTGCGCCGTAGACCGGCCGGTAGCATTTACCGGCCAACAGATATGGTTTGTCTAACTAACATTTTCAACGTAGACCTGAAGGGATGACGGGTGTGAGCGAACAGGGTCGGTTGTTCACCAGCGAATCGGTGACCGAGGGGCATCCGGACAAGATCTGCGACGCGATCAGCGACTCGGTGCTCGACGCGCTGCTGGCCGGAGACCCGCGCTCACGGGTCGCCGTGGAGACAGCTGTGACCACCGGGCAGGTGCACGTGATCGGCGAGGTCACCACGACGGCGAAGGAAGCGTTCGCCGATATCAGCAACACAGTCCGCGAGCGGATCCTCGACATCGGCTACGACCACTCGGACAAGGGCTTCGACGGGGCGACCTGTGGGGTCAACATCGGCATCGGCCGTCAGTCGCCCGACATCGCCCAGGGCGTCGACACCGCGCACGAGACGCGCGTCGAGGGTGCCGCGGACCCGCTGGACTCCCAGGGCGCCGGCGACCAGGGCCTGATGTTCGGCTACGCGATCAGCGACACCCCGGAGCTGATGCCGCTGCCGATCGCGCTGGCTCACCGGCTGGCGCGGCGTCTGACCGAGGTCCGCAAGAACGGCACGCTGCCGTACCTGCGCCCGGACGGCAAGACGCAGGTCACCATCGAGTACGAGGACAACGTTCCGACCCGGCTGGACACCGTGGTGGTCTCCACCCAGCACGCCGACGGCATCGACCTTGAGAAGACGCTGGACCCCGACATCCGCAAGCATGTGCTGGCGACCGTCCTCGAGGAGCTGGCGCACGACACGCTGGACTCCTCGTCGACGCGGGTACTGGTCAACCCGACCGGAAAGTTCGTCGTCGGCGGTCCGATGGGTGACGCCGGATTGACCGGTCGCAAGATCATCGTCGACACCTACGGCGGCTGGGCCCGCCACGGCGGCGGCGCCTTCTCCGGCAAGGACCCGTCGAAGGTGGACCGGTCGGCGGCGTACGCGATGCGCTGGGTGGCCAAGAACATCGTCGCCGCCGGCCTGGCCGAGCGGGTCGAGGTGCAGGTTGCCTACGCCATCGGCAAGGCAGCTCCGGTCGGGCTGTTCATCGAGACGTTCGGCACCGCGACCGTCGACCCGGTCAAGATCGAGAAGATCGTGCCCGAGGTCTTCGACCTGCGGCCCGGCGCGATCGTTCGCGATCTGGACCTGCTGCGTCCGATCTACGCGCCGACGGCCGCGTACGGCCACTTCGGCCGTACCGACATCGACCTGCCGTGGGAGCGTCTCGACAAGGTCGACGACCTCAAGCGCGCAATCTAGATCGACCCAGCAGTCGCAAAGCCCCCACGTCACAGTGCGATGGGGGCTTATGCGTCGGCCGGCGCCGCTGCCACGCGATAAATTGACAGGCATGTCAGTCACGCCACTTGGCACCTTGGCGGATGTTCAGGCGGCTCGGCGGGCGCTGTACGCGAAATTTGAGCCGCCGTTGCCGTTCTACGCGGCGTGGGGAATTGGCTTCGCCCTGTTCTACGGGTCGAGATCGTTGGCGTTGACTCTGGTCGCCGCGGTTACCCTTCCGACGGCATCGGTGGCGGCGACGTTGTGGCAGGCCACGCGGATGCGACGTATCCACCCGCGTCGCCTTCGCCTCTTCTCGCGTCGTGTTTTCCTTCTGACCAGCCTGCTCGGCCTGCTGAGCGTGGTCATCGTGGTGGCGATCGTCTGCGTGGCGGTCGCAGCATCACTGCATCGGTGGAATTGGGCGGCCGCGGGCGCGCACCGCGGGACCCCGATGTCGTACCTGCTGCCGTTCATTGTTTTCATGGCGCCGGTGATCGCCGGCGCATCGCTGCCGTGGCTCATCGATCCGTACGGCATCGACGCGCGAACAATGCGGAAAACGCCTGATCAACCGGCGGTCGGGGACCCGCTGATCGCGCCCCGGCAGCAAACCATGGTGTGTGCGATGCTGGCCGGTGTCGACTCGATCGAGGCCCGATTCCTTGCCAGGACATTGCGAGTGGACGGCGAGGAACTCCACCGGCAAACAGCTGAACTTGTTGCGGCACAATACATTGACGTGTATCCCTATTACGGCCGTCGGTGGTTCGGCCTTACCGCGGTCGGTCGCGCTGCCTACCGCCGTCATTTGCGGGCGCTGGTGTCAACCGAGCTGCCAACGGTGGCTGACGGCGTCCGCTAGCCGGTGAATCGATAGTCGTCGAGATCGAAACGACGGCTGCGCCAATACACCTCGAAGGTATTCGCGGGTCGTAGCCCCACGTCGCCGTTCTTGTCGAAGTAGTAGCTGTTGGCCGTCCGGCAGCTGTCCTGCCAGAACACCTGGCGGTGTCGACGGCTCAACTGCTCGGCAAAGTAGCGGGCGTTGGCTTCCTCGCTGATCTCGACCCGGGTGGCGCCGCGCTGGCGGGCCTGCTTCATGCAGCGCAACATGTGGTGCGTCTGCGCCTCGATCAACGCGAAATACGACGAGCCGACGTAGCCGTACGGCCCCATCGTGCTGAAGAAATTAGGAAAGCCAGGAATGGTGGTTCCCTCGTAGGCCTGCGCCCGGTTCTCGTCCCAGAACCGGGCGAGGCGCTGGCCGCCGCTACCGGTGACCGCAAAGGTCGGCGTGGTGTCGGCGTCGAACACGTGGAAACCGGTGGCCAGCACCAGGACATCGACCTCGTGATTGGTGCCGTCGATGGTGGCCACCGATGACGGCGTGATCTTGTCGATCGGTTGGGTCACCAGTCGCACGTTGTCGCGGTTGTAGGTCGACAGATAGCTGTTGTGGAAACCGGGCCGCTTGCAGCCGATCGCGTATTGCGGGGTGAGCTGTTGCCGCACCGCCGGGTCGCGCACCTTCAGTCGCAGATAAGCGCGGCCAAGTGACTCCATCCATCGGGCCAGCGGGTACACGGTGAAGTATTGGGCCGGCAGCGGGAAGGTCACCTCGACGTAGGTCTGGGTGATCAGGCGCTGCAGCGTCTTGGCGCCGGGCAGCCGTAGCCCCCAGTGCGCCGGCTTGGGCAGCGGCACGTCGAACTTGGGGAAACACCAGATTGGCGTGCGCTGAAAAACCTTGAGCTCTTTGACAATTGGCGCGATCTGAGGGATCAGCTGGACCGCCGACGCGCCGGTGCCGATCACGGCGACCCGCTTACCGGTCAGGTCCAGGGTGTGGTCCCAACGGGCGGTGTGCACTGTGGCGCCGCCGAAGGAGTCGACGCCGTCGATGTCGGGCGGCTTGGGCACCGTGAGGACGCCGCTGGCGTTGAACACGAACCGTGCCGTGACTTCTCCACCGGGATCGAGCTGGATCCGCCACAGCGAGCGCTCGTCGTCGAACTCGGCGGAGAGCACGGTGGTGTTGAACCGGATTTTCGGCCGGATCCCGTACTTGTCGGTGCAATGTTCGGCGTAGGCCTTCAGTTCGCCGCCGCGCGCATAGGTACGCGACCAGTCCGGCCGCTGCTCGAACGAGTACTGATACGACGCCGACGGGATGTCCACGGCGATACCGGGATAGGTGTTCCAGTACCACGTTCCGCCGACTTCGTCGCCGGCCTCGACGACGAGGTAGTCGCCGAATCCCTCTTGGTCGAGCTTGATCGCGGCGCCGATGCCGGAGAACCCAGCGCCAACGATCAGACAGTGGTAATCGGGCCGATCGCCGTTCACCGGTACCTCCATCGAACAGGTGGTTAGTCGATACCGACGGTACCGCGTATTTAGTGCAGCGCCGCTTTCAGGGCGGCAAGACCGCGGTTGGTTGCCTCGGCAGCGGCCGGGACGATCAGCGCGAGGCTGACGTATCCGTGTACCAGGGTGGATTCGTTGCTCAATTCGGCGGGCACACCGGCGTCGTTGAGCAGCTTCGCGTAGAGGGCCGCGTCGTCGCGCAGGGGATCGTGTTCCGCGCTGCCGATGAAAGCCGGGGCCAACCCGGAGAGGTCCTTGGCGTTGGACGGCGCCATGAACGGCGGCAGAGCTTTCGCATCGCTGATGTCCACACCCGGGATGTACCACTGCAAAAAGGCATCAATGACGTCGCGGTCCAGGATCGGTGCCTCGGCGTTCTCGGTGAACGACGGCAGCGACAGGTCCGCGGTGATGCTCGGATACCAGAGCAGCTGAAACGCCAGCGTGGGTCCGTCCTCGTCGCGGGCGCGTTGTGCCGTTACCGCGGCCAGGTTTCCGCCGGCCGAGTCGCCGGCGACGGCAATCCGGTTCGGGTCGCCGCCGAGCTCGGCGGCGTGCTCGGCGACCCATTGCAGCGCGGCCCAGCAGTCGTCCACGCCAGCTGGGAACGGGTGCTCCGGGGCGAGTCGGTAGTCGACGGACACCACGATGGCCTCCGCGCCGACCGCGTGTGCGCGCGCCACCGGGTCGTGGGTGTCAAGGTCGCCGAGGGCGAAACCTCCGCCGTGGTAGAAGACGACGATCGGTAGGTTGCCGGGCTCAGCCGAGGGCCAGTAGATGCGGACCGGGATGTCGGTGACGTCACCGTGTCCGACGATGCGATTCTCGATGCGCAGATCCGGCAGCATCTCCGGGGGTGCCTGCAGTTGCTTCAGCTTCGCCCGTGCGGCCTCGACGCCGTCGGAGGCCTTGAAGGTCATTGGGATCGCGTCGACCACGGCCTTCAGCGTCGGGTCGATCTCTGGTCGGGCGATGGTCGGCTCTGTCATGGGCCTACCTTACAAATCGCTAGTGCAGCGCCGTGCGTAGTGCGGCCAGTCCGCGCTCCATCGCATCGGTGGCCGCGGGGACGACCCCGGCATAGCCGAGGTAGCCATGCACCATCGTCTCGGCGTTGTGCACCTCGACCGGAACACCCGCGGCGGCGAGCAACTCCCCGTAGCGCATCCCGTCGTCGCGCAGCGGATCGAGGCCGGCGACGCCGATGTAGGCGGCGGGCAGATCGGCCAGGTTCGCGGCCCGGCCCGGCGCCATCCCGGGCGGGGGATTGAACAGGTCGATCTCACCGCCGTAGTAGCGGCTGAATGCGGCGACGGCAGCGCTATCCAGCACGGGCGCATCCGCGTTTTCGGTGAACGAGGGCAGCGACGAATCCCACAGCGTCGCCGGATACCACAACAGCTGGAACAGGATTGGCGGGCCGTCGTCGTCACGCGACCGCTGCGCGATCACCGCCGAGATGTTGCCACCGGCGGAATCCCCGGCCACCGCAAGCCGACTCGCGTCGGCGTCGATCTCGCTGCCGTGCGCGGCGACCCATTGCACTGCGGCCCAGGCATCGTCGATCGCTGCGGGGTAGGGGTGCTCGGGGGCCAACCGGTACTCGACCGACACCACCACCGCCGAGGCGCCCACCGCGTGCTGACGGCAGGTGCCGTCGTGGGTGTCGAGGTCGCCGACGACGAAGCCGCCGCCGTGGAAGAACACCACCACCGGCGGCGCAGCGTCATCGGTTGGCGGCCAGTAGATCCGGATGTTGAGCGGCCCCGCCGGCCCGTCGATGGCGCGGTCCTCCACCCGAAGCTCGGGATGAAAGCTGCGCCGCGGCAGATCCCGCAGTTGCCGGCGGGCCGCTTCGACGCCGTCGTCGGCGGATAACCGGAACGGAACGGCGTCCAGTACCTTCTGCAGGATGGGATCGATGGCGGATCCGGAGTCGTCGACGCTGGGCATGCAGACACCGTACGCACCGCGGGTGATGGTCGGTGCCTGGGTGGCCGCCGGATGGGCGGGTCTCGCCTACGGGGTATTTCTGACTATTTCCGCGCTGCGTTCGCCGCCGGGCGCGGAGTTGACCGGGCAGTTTTTTGCTCAGCCGGCGTTCAAGGCGTCGATGGCGCTGTTGCTGGCGTTGGCGGCGGCGGCGCATCCTGTTGTCCGCGAGCGGCGCTGGCTGATGTTGGCGCTGCTGTTCTCGGCGGTCGGCGACGCGCTGCTGGCCGTTCCGTGGTGGGCCCCGTCTTTTGTCTTCGGGCTGGCCTCATTTCTGTTGGCGCACTTGTGTTTTCTCGGTGCCCTGCTGCCGTTGGCGCGGCAGTCGGATCGGTCGCGGCCCCGGTGGATCGCCGTGGGGCTGATGTGCGCGGCCTGCGTGGGGCTGCTGGTGTGGTTCTGGCCGCAGCTGGGTCGTGATGGTCTGACCATTCCGGTCACGGTGTACATGGTCGTGCTGGCCGCCATGGTGTGCGCCGCGCTGCTGGCGCGACTGCCCACGCTGTGGACCGCGGTCGGCGCGGTGTGCTTCGCGGGCTCGGACGCGATGATCGGCATCGGCCGGTTCGTGCTGGGCAGCGAGGCGTTGGCGGTACCGATCTGGTGGGCGTACGCGGCGGCGCAGGTGTTGATCACGGCCGGGTTCTTCTTCGGCCGGGTGTCGACCGTCTCTGCTACACCTGGCGAGTGACCACGCGGACCAGGCAGCCCGCTGCATTCGAGCCGATCGCGCGGGTGCTGCCGATGCTGTCGGTGCCGCACCTGGACCGCGAATTCGACTACCTGGTGTCCGAGGAGCAATCCGACGACGCCCAGCCAGGTGTGCGGGTGCGGCTGCGCTTCCACGGCCGACTGGTCGACGGCTTCATCCTGGAGCGCCGCACCGAAACCGATCATGTCGGCAAGCTGGCCTGGCTGGACCGCGTGGTGTCGGCCGAGGCGGTGCTCACCCCGGAGATCCGTCGGCTGGTCGACGCCGTC
>Ga0209113_1000022_pt1 | contig 39592 bp, 27 predicted proteins | sample TexAe_RefH0_O1_FD_187951 | JGI IMG/M metagenome (GOLD analysis project Ga0209113, IMG submission 187951) | Forest soil microbial communities from Davy Crockett National Forest, Groveton, Texas, USA - Texas A ecozone_RefH0_O1 (SPAdes) (version 2) | ecosystem: Environmental > Terrestrial > Soil >... | reverse complement strand
GCTGTTCGGCACCTCGATGTCGTTTCATCCTATCCTCCGGGTGAAAAAGCTTGGAAGGGTTCGGCTGTTCGCCGATTAAAAGGGTACGTGAAATGGGTTCCTATTTATAGGACCTTTACAAAAAAAAACATGAAAAATAGTAAAATACTTTATAATGATTGAAATAAACCTGTGGCTACGGCCTTGACTAAACAAAACTTAATATTGACAAAGGAACTAAACTCCATACTAATTGGTTTAATTCTAGGAGATGCCAGTGTGTTTAAAACATCTATTACTTCGAATGCGAGAATAGAAATGAGCTTTGGGCAAAAATACATATCTTTTGCTGAACATATCGCTTTACTTTTGGAAGGATTTATGTCTAATCCACTAAAAGAAGTAAAAATTAAACATTCCAAGGTAGAAGGAGATAAAACTTACATAAACTATCGTATTAAAACAAAGACCTTACCTTTATTTAATCATTATCATGATCTTTTTTATAGTTACGATGAGGTTAATAAAAAATATAAAAAAATAGTTCCCTTAAATATTCATGATTTGATGGATCCTATTGTTCTGGCTTATCTTATAATGACCGATGGAAATTATGATAAGGGTAGAAATAGAGTAAGAATTTATACGAATAGCTTTACAAAAATGGAAGTGGAATCTTTAGCTAAAGCTATAGAAGCTAAACTAGGCATATATACCGGTGTTTTGTATGATCGAAATGATCAGTGAATATTGACTATAGGAGCAAAACAATTAAACGTATTGAGAGAATTAGTAAAGCCTTTTTTTGAAAAGAGTATGTTGTATAGAATAGGTACCGCTCCGCAAGAGTAAGTTTTCTTAAAATAAACCAACAAACAAAAAAAAAAAAAATAATACCCTCGCTCATGATGTTGCCGAGTTCCTCCTAAGGGAGGCACTCGCTTGCGCAAAAGAAGAGTAAGATATTTATTATGCCTTGCCGAAGGCAGCTGCTTACTTTAACTGCGAATCCTCAAAAAGGCGAGCGAGGCGCTAAATCCTTTAAAATACTTTACTTTCAGTCAATTGGAAAAGTATATATTTCAACTTATTAAAGTTAGATTATTTTAACCCCTTTGCGGTTATGGTTTTTGTAAAGGCTCCTAGAGCCCCATTTAAAAGCAGTAATATCCTGTCTTTGTAAATGAAAATCGAATAAATTGCAAGAAAGACTTTAAAAAAAGTGGATTTGCAGCCAAGCTTTATACTTCGTGATAAGTATATTGAAGGTTCAACGACTAAGTAATTACAAGTATCTACCGCTGCTTCCTTCAAACCACCTTATGCTTTGGCATGCTCCTTTTTATTAAATTAATAAAAAACAAGGCAGCATCCTGCATAAGCAAAGCAGCGGTAAACACAATCGAAAATACCTTGTAAAATAAACACGAAAATTCGACGTTACATTATATATCGCTATATAATTAATGATGACATAGTCTGAACCTAGTAGCGATATTAGGAAATATGAATAAAGAATCATATGATAACAACTTTGTTAATACGACGTGAGTCAGTATGGTGCACCGTGAAGTAGGATCTCACATTCGTGCCTAAAACTATCAAACTCCGGGGACACCCTAAAGCTTCAGGTACCAAGCTATCTATGAAAATATATTAGTGGCTGAACTAATCACTCAGGTACGGTAACAAGCCAGAAGATGATGGAAACTGAAATGGGTAATCGCGGATCTAAATCAAAAATTAAACGGCCACAGCCAAATGAACTTTTTGTAAAAGAGCAACGAGTAGACGGTAGTTGGTTTTTAGCTAAAAAAGCTAGAAGCTTAAGGTATACTCTAATGGGCTTCGAAAGAAGTTATCAAGTCAGATTCCTTTCTAACCAAATAAATAAACTATTTTTTTCTACTCAACTAAATCCATATTTCGTAACTGGTTTTTGTGACGCTGAATCTAGTTTTCAAGTTTTAGTAACTAAAAATAAAAACTCTAGGTTAGGTTGAACTGTCAGATTATTTTTTACTATTGGCCTTCATTCGCGAGATTTAGCTTTATTATTACGAATAAAAGAATTTTTCGGATGTGGTTACATAGTGAAAAATGACAAGAAAAATGAAGTGAGTTTTAGAGTCACTTCTCTGGAAGATTTAACAAATATTCTTATACCTCATTTTAGTAAGTATCCACTATTGACTAAAAAAGCAGCTGATTTTAAATTATTTTTACAAGTTACAGAATTAATTAAAAATAAGGGCCATCTTACCACGGAAGGTTTACAAGAAATAATAAATATAAAATCTTCTATTAATTTAGGTCTCTCAGATGAGTTAAAACTTAATTTTATTAATACTGTTCCAGTACAAAGACCAACGATTAAAACAATAAACATACCTGATTTTAATTGAATCTCAGGATTTGTAAGCGGCGAAGGTAATTTTTTTGTTGATATTTTTAAATCTAGTACCAATAAAATTGGATATCAAGTAAAATTAAGATTAAGTGTAACTCAACACAATAGAGACAAAGAATTATTAGAATTAATCGCTTCATATTTGGATGCTGGTATTGTAAATATTCACAGTGAAAATGCTTACGTTTTAAAAATTACTAAACTTGTAGATCTAACTACAAAAATTATTCCATTGTTTGAGAAAAACTCAATTCAAGGTGTAAAACATCTAGATTTTTTAGACTTTTGTGAAGTAGCTAAAATAATGAGTGAAGGAAAACATCTTACTAGTGAAGGTATGGATTTAATAAGAACAATTAAAAATAAAATGAATATGAAAAGAAAAATAGATTAATTGTAAAATTAACCATTTGTATGATAAATCTGATCGCCATGCCCTATCCTCTAAAGAGAAAAATAGTAAAAAGGGGGAGACCCTCTAGTACGAAAGGATCAATGGGCTGTGTTTCTATTGTGTACCAATTGTTTATAAAATTATTTCCTGTCTTCGGATAAAGCTCCTTCCTTAGCCTACGGTGAAGGGTACGGGCTTACTCCAACGTGCCAAGTGCTCACTGAATAGTGGGGCTAGCATCGTGATAGGTTATAAAAAATGAAAAGCATAGTTGGGTAGCTACAAACATATTGGATAAGCGCTGAATGAATATAAGCAGGAAGCCAACCTCTAGATACTAATAGATGTGAAATAGATCATTTCTTTAAAAATAAGATTATGTATGCTTGGACTACGAAATACCTCCCTGCTGTGTCTAGAAATAGTGCTCGCGCCTCCGGAAGCACATGGAAGGTAAAGGAAAAGTATTGTATATTCTTAAACAACATAGGATGCAAGTGTAAGAAAAAATTTGAGGAGCTTAAATTTGATATACAAGTATCTCAGCTTAGCATTTCTAATTTATCTTTTAACTAGATGTTAAACATATTGTAGAAAAACAAAAAATTAAAAAATATATTTTTACTCGCCTTTGGCGGGTGCAGGGTAGAAGCTGGACCCCGCGCCTAGCAAAACAAGGTAAGCGAGGCTGTTGCCTAGCTACGCAGTAGTTTAATGCTAAGCAATCGCAGCGGGCCTAGACCCTGAAGCACGTGTAAGATGGCCAACCTCATAACTTATGGCCTAGTATAAAGGCCCCCTGTGGGGCGCAAAAGCGCTAAAACGTTAAAGCGCGAAAGCGATGGAGAGGTCTCCCTTACAATAAACGGGGTAGCAGAAGCACTGGTGGAAATCTTGCACCTTTTTATAAAAAGATTTATAATAAAAAAAAAAAATAGAGCATAAACAAGGATAACCCTAATCAAAAACCGAGGGTCTAGTGTGTAGCCCCCGGGCTTTGCCTCCGCCCCCTTGGTCAAGGGGTTGCTTCTAGCCGTGCAAGGCAACCCGTGCAAGGCAACCCAAACTACGTAGTGCGCTTTTTTTTTTTAAGACAGCTACGCAGTTCGCTTTTTTAAAAAAAAGACAGCTTAGCTGGGAGGCTCACCCTCCCGCATTCGTAGGGAGGCAGGGGTAGGTCTCGCTTGCGCCCAAAAGACTGTAGCATAAATGGTTAATGCAATTCGCTCATAATGGATCTTATAAGGGTTCAATTCCCTTCGGTCTTAAATAGGCATAGGAACACTTCCCTGCTATGCACTGCTGCCTAATGGCCCATAAACAAGCATCCCTTTGTGTTGCGTAGCTGCGAAGCTGCAAAAACTGGAAATTTATTTATGTTAAGCAGCCTCCGCCCGAAGGTAAGCTACGCAGTAGTTTGGGGGCTGTAGACGGGACTACCCGACAAGGATTCGTTTAATTTGACCTACCCCTGCCGTGCCAAGTTTTATGTGCTCCGCAGCCTGCCTTTTGTTTGGGTTGCCTTGCACGGCTACCCTCCCCTCGCTTGCCTTGCCTTGCTTTTAAGTAGGAGGCAAAGCCTCCCTTCGGTAGCGGGCTGGAATCCCCGCCGGCCGAAGGAGCCTGCGCTAATAAAAAAAAAAAGAGGGGTGTAACTTGCACGCAACCAATGGTGGTAAACGGGTGAATGCAAGGAGGAAAGCAGTAAAAGGGGAGGAGCTAAGGCCTTGAATAGCCCCCATAAGATAAAGCATGCTTCTCCTTTGCCCTAATCAAAAGCAGGGACCCCTGCGCCTACTCCGTAGTGAAGGAAGGGGAAGAGGCTACGCCACTACTTTAGATTTAGAGAGGCAATATGTCGGTTTAGTTTGAGCCCGAGCGAAGCAACCCCCTTAAAACCTGGCCTTCGGCAAGATGGGGTTATAAAAAGGCGGATTTGGTGAAATTGGTAAACACTTTCCACTTAAGATGGAATGGAATTATATCCTTAAGAGTTCAAGTCTCTTAATCCGTAAAATCTTGTTTCAATGATAGTGTACAAATTAATATATTTATATGTAACCCTACAAGCTTAGGCCCTTATTCCATAAACACTAAGCGTGCCTTGTAAATGCTTCCCCTTTGTAACTGCCTAGGTAAGGCTAGTGAAGGAAGACAATACCCGTCCCTTGCGACGCCGCCTCTGGATATTGAATAGTGCTTCAGCTTGTGGGCTGCTGCTGCCTACTCCTAAAGCAAAGCTCCCTCCCCCCCTAACCATGGTTAGTTTGACCTGTTTTTTTTTTAATTAGGAGTGTGTTAAACTAAACACAGCCGGAGGGGTGTAGTGCGGTTTTATTTCTTGTTCTCCGCTGGCTATATAAGCAGGCGTAGTCAAGGGTATATAGCGCCGGGAAGGTGGCGTAGCCGTGCTTCTCCTTTTTTAAAAACAGCTCAGCGGGGTGACAAAGCCAGACCCCAAAACAGGGCTTGGTTAACATGGCTCTTTAAAGCTCCCCTGGGACCAGGTGAGGGATAATAACGCAAGTGCCTCAGGAAAAATAGTGTACTAAGCAAAACACCGTGTACCGGAATTAAGGCAAAGTCGGCGAAAGCCTAGCTCCTATACAGAGGAGTGCAAACCTCCCACTCTTTCTTTCCTTCCATGTATGGTAACTGTAGCTAAGAAGCAGTAACTATAAGCAAGCAACCTTGGTAGGTATCGCTTGCGCCCAAAAGGATCAAAAATGCGAAGCGTCTCTAGCCAAAGGCAGGCTGGTGGAAGCAAAGCTACCTCCTGGGGAGTAGGCTTCGCCTTGCAAAGCAGGAGGCTACGCCCCACCCATTCAATCCCTCTACCATGGCTAGGTTAGCCTAATAAAGGTCACGCTTGCGCCGAGGAAATGTTAAAGTAGTAATAAACGCCCTGAAATACGTGACACCCTACGCGATGTACCCTGGGGGTGTAAGGGAACGAGCGAAGGATGTAGCCACGTGCGTATTTTTATATTAAGCAGCAAATAAAAAAAAAATAAAGAGGGGGGGGGCTTGCCTTTAATAAGGCAAAAAGCGAGATTGTGTAGTGGTTAGCACAACAGTCTCATGAACTGTTAGCTTAGGTTCAAGTCCTAATCTCGCTATTGTATCCCTTAATTACCTTATAAATATCATTTAATCTTTAACGCTTTCCTCTGTATTCAGCAATATAATCACCCTTTTTATAGCTTAGCTCCTGTGACCTTTCTTTATTTCTGCAGGCTGGTGGCAAAGCCTCCCGGGGTATCACTAGCCTCCCTAGCTTCGCAGAAGTTAGGCTGAAAAGCCGAGCAACGGATAGCTCCCTAGTCCTTTTAAGGGGCAAGCGAAGCACGAATATTTAGTTAATAATTTTATTATTGATAGTAAAGGTAGATCTTTTTTATATTTACTCGCTTTGGCTGTGCCCCGCAGTGTTCTAAAATACCTTCAATTTTTTTAATATAGCAAAGCAAAAATATATAGAGATCCGTCTAAAATTTAAAATATTATTACCGTATTTATTTCACACTATGTATAGTCTCCTTGGTTAACTTTATTAATTAATCCTATGGTTCTTATTTTATAGCTGCTTTCCCCTCCGCCTGCCTTTGTCTTTGGCTGGGAGGGAGGGTACTATTCCTTAAAGATAAAGCAGCAGCAGCCCTCTGCTTGCGCTATTTTTTTTTTTTAAGAGGGAGGCCTTCCTCCGCTGCGGAGCACGTGAAACTTGTTTGGGGGCTGGGTACTTGGCCAGAAGCAGCACCTGCAACGCAAGAAAAAAGCCTTGCCTATTTTTTTTTATTAAGAAGGAGGCGTGCCTTTTTTTTTTAAGAAGGCAAGGAAGGGTAGCAGTCCTTCGGTAAAAAAAATAACAACATTAGCTTTTGCTTTTTTATAGTGGATAGCAGCACCGAGGCCAAGGTGGGAGTAGGATTTAAGCCTTCTTTATATAAAAGGTAGCTTTTCTTATATCTATTTTCTACTAATAAACCATTATAAACCCTCTACTGGTCACAATGCCCCTTGTATATAAACCGCTTCTTCACTCTCTTGTTTATGTGGCTGGTGGCCTTGCGCTAAGCGAGAAGTTGGCCTCCCTTGCTTAGCTTAGGGCAGATTACCTGAAAGGGGCTGATGGGCCTAATAAAGGAAAAAATTTTAATTTTAATTGGGTAAAACATTAAGCATAAACAGAACTGCTGCTGTGGAAAAACTTCGCACATCTGGGCAAGTATCATGCATACCCTTTCGAAGCAGCGAAGACAGCGAAGCAGCTAATCAGCCTCCTACGTAGTTAGGGCAGCGGAGCAGTGATGCAGCGAAGCAACGAAGCAGCGAAGCAGGGCTTGGCTTCGCCAGAAGCAGCGACCATTAAGATAAGGCCGCCCCCAGCTACGCGGGGAAGCTAGCGAGAGAGAGGTAAAGCAACAACTCTAAAGCCAAAAGGTTATAAACTGAAGTGTGTCAAAAAATAGGGTAATTAATAATTTAAATACATTATTTTTTATGCCTCAATTAATTCCTTTTTTTTTTGTAAATCAAATTTCATTTACATTCTTAACTCTTTTAATTTTGATTTACGTGTTTTCTAAATATATTTTACCTTCATTTACATATCAACAAATAGTGAGGTTATATATAACTAAACTGACTAAATAGGGTTACCCTTGCTTAGCATGAGGCTACGCCTTGCAAAGCAGAACCTTAATCTACTATAGAGTAGGGTAAATAATAAGCCTATAGATTAGTTTATAATTATAAATAAAAATTTTATCTGCGCTTGATTAGTATCTTAAACCCCTACGTACTGTTACTTAACTGTTGCTAGAATAGCCAAGCGCCTCTTTTATAACTAAACCGCCAAAGGGAGCGGAGCTGCTGATTATAATAATTAGCTGAGCTATAAAAACAGCGAGCGACTGCTGGGTTTTAAAATAAGGAGTATAACTCACCCTGTTGTATGCCGTGCCTTTGCCAAGTAATCGCTACGGAGTAAGCGCAAGGCAGCTTCGCTGCCCTGCCTTTTGCTTGCAGCCCTGCTTACCGAAGGGCAGCACCATTGGTTCAGGGAGGCGCTAAGCTAAGACCCACCCTTCTTAAAAAAAAATTAGCGCAAGCACAAACTCAGCCGGAGGGGGTTAACACCTCCCTCTTCGAAGCTATTAAAAATAGCTACGCAAGATAAAGCCTAAAAAGGGGGGGCCGCCTTCTACGTTGGCGAATGCAGCGCTGTAAAAAAAAAAGAGGGCATAGCCTTACTTGTTTAACCCCAAACTTCGTATGGATCGTAGCAAGCCTTAGCCTCCCTACTTAAACGCAAGCCTTTGCCTCCTACTTAAAAGCAAAGCAAGGCAAGCGAGGGGAGGGTAGGCCTTATTTTTTAAAATAGCGCATACGTTAGGCCAGAAGCTAGGGAGGGGGCAGCGACACGGCAAATAAGCGAGGCTGCCTCCCTACGTCGTTTTTTGAGTATGTAAAGAATTTACCTGCTGGGCAGAGCCAAACCTTTAATAATCAAAAGGAAGGCTGAGTGCTGATTCGTCTTTTTTTAATTTATAATGTTTGAGGCTCCCTAAGCAACAGGCTCCGCCCAAGCAAAGTGGGTGAAACGTAGCCGGGGTTAAGTTGCTCTACATGCAAGCGTTAGATAAGGGTGAGATGGATGGTTAACCTTTCGAAAAGGGTGGAGGGTAACCCACTACATCAAGAACCCCGCCAGTAAAACGAAAAAAAAAATAAATTGTTTTTAATTTAATCAAACTTAATAAAAAAGGCAATAATAACACACTATCTATTTACAATATCAAGTATATAAAACTCTTAATAATGCACGCCCCGTTCCAAGTCATTTCTTATCCTTTATACCGGAGGGTTGTCTTCGAGCGAAGCACGAGTGGAACTTGCACCAAGCAGGTAAAGAATCGTTTAAATTCCCCTCGCTTGTTTCCGAGTGGATATCCAAAGGGTTATAGGCAAAGCACAGCACTAGCTTGCCTCCCCGCGTAGCTGTCCTTGCCTTTGGCAAGGGGGGGGGGTGTGCTTCGCTCCTCTTTGATATGCAATACTTTCGGCTTCAGCCCCTTGCACCTGCCTTTTCACCCCCTACTCCATCTCTCTTCTCTTTCTTGGTTCGCGGTATAATAAAATTATAAAGGCGCCACAATCGCCACAAGTAAAAAAAAGATAAACGTGTAAAGCCCTCAAGCCTCGCCTGCGCAGGGATAACCAAAAAACGTAAAAAGAGCATAAATAATATTTAGCAAACGCATTAATTATATAGATAATATACAATGAATATTATAATATTTATAGTCTTAGCACTCATATACAACATAGGCTGTTGTTTATGCTTCTGGCAAAGCCAACCCCCTTTATTAAACTACACGCACCAGAGTTGGGTGAGCGAACGCTTCATTATTAAAACAACACTTTAAAAGTTTGCGGGTGGTAGAATTAAAAACCCTTTTTATATATTACCGCGAAGCATTAATGTACGGTTTACTTTCTAAAGAATCGTTCGTACCTTAATTAAAACCTCTCTCCTTGCGTCTGGCCTTTGGCTCCTAAACAGTAGCAGTCGCTTGCGCAAGGGTGTTTGACTTAGCACATAAACATAGCTACACTCAAACAATAGGATCTTTTTTAGATTAAAGAATTGGGCCTTTATAGTTTAGTATTTTATATATAAATATAAAGAACAGCTTTTAAGTTACTTTACTGACCCATCCATAATTATCACTCGGGATATCTAAACCGGTACTAATATAAAAAATAATTAATTATAGACAAGTTGAGCTAACCTTTCCTTGAATAGCCGCTAAAGTATAGTATGCGTAGCTACTCCTCCTGGAGTGTAGGTGCTTTGCTTCTGGCCCTCCCCCTCGCTTGCGCAGGGTGCGTAGCTTTTAAAAAATAACGCAGTAGTTTTTGCTACGCCCCGAAGAAAAAACCCCCGCAAGGCAAGGTAAGGTAGCAATGCCAGGCTCCTTCCCTCTCACGTAGCTAATCCCTGCCTTTTTTTGCTTTTCATAAAAAAATAGCGCAGGCTCCGCAGGCTCAACAGGCTCCGCAGGCCTACTTCATTAGGGAGCAAGGGAGTTTGGTTGCTTCTTTAAAAGCAGTACAGCCCTATAGTACCGGCCGAACGGAGGCAGGTTTAAGCAGGTGGCAAACCGCCCACCCCAGTCAACATAAGGCAGGGCTGGTGGTGGCGTAGCCTCCTCCTGAATATATTTTCATCTACGTGATACGATGAACACCTTTAGTTTAATGGTAAAGCATTTGTCTTCGAAACAAAAGTTATTGGTTCGAGCCCATTAAGGTGTTAATGTTTGACCAGTATATATAACAGAGCGTGGCCAGCACATAAATAAGCTAGTATACGTTTTCTCGCAAGGCGCGCGCCGGAGGCTTCCAGCCCTTGATCTCCAGATAAAACGGTAGCTGCTTCTGGGCAAAGCCAAACCCTATTAAGAGGTAGCTTCCGCTTTAACTAATACCTCCCATTTGCGTAATAAAAGCAATAGTAGATCGTTCCTTCTCTAGGAGGCTACGCCGCCACTTAAACAAAGGGAGGGAGCGGAAAGTTAAAGTAAGAACCTTAGTTTATAAATATGGCAGGGTTTTTCAAGGCTCACCTCCCTAAAGCTATATAGTTCTATTAATAAAAAAAAATCTTTGGGCTGCACTACCTTTGCATGTGCTGCTCACCTCGGATGCACGCACCCTAATCCCTGCTGGGCTTACTCCGAAGCGAGAGGTGCAGCTACGCACAAGAAGCATAAGAAGCAGAAGCAATAGGCCCTTTACGAATATGTAGCGAAGCGGTAGCGAGCGTGGTGGCGTGGTAGCTAACCTACAAAGCCGGGGATGTTTCTTGGCTTAGCCATAAAAAAGACGAAAGGTCAAATCAAGCTAGCTATTGCTCCGCACAAAAGTAAAAAAAGGCCGCCAAACCTTAGCTAGTCAAAAGGTAAGAGCAGGGGAGCATCAAAGCGGCCTGCACCGCAATAAGTTATAAAAGAGGAAAACAGCCCTACTACTAGCTTTGCAAAAATAAAAGTGAGGTCATTGCTCAGCAGCCGTAGGGGGTGGTGGGGCAAATTTAACAGGCAACCCTGTAGGGCATAGCCAAAACGAGGGAGGGTAAGGTTCAGTACCAGGTACTGATTGTCTAAATGCTTTCCGTACATGCTATTAGGCTATTTTGCTGCACATCCCTCTCTTTAAAATTTAAATTTTTTCAATTTAACAAGCACCCTAATGCGGCAGGCAGGGTTAGATCCTAAAAAAAAGGCTCCGATGGCTCAATGGTTTAAAGCGTTACTCTGAAGAAGTAAAAATGTTAGTTCGATTCTAGCTCGGAGCATAATGTACCTAGTCCCCTCTATTACTGGTGGCCTCCCTATGCGCTAAGCCGTGCTTCTGGCCCTAGCTGCGAAGTAGTGGGCCTGGCTCCGCTACCTATAACTGCGAAGCGAGAGTAGCCTTTTACTCGCTTGGGCAATGCGTAGGGAGGAGTAGGCCTCCTCTCCCCACTCACCTTTAACCTAACTGAGCGAGGGTTAAAACATATAAGGCTGCTGCTTATCCTTCCCTAGCTTTCCCTCTTGCTAAAAAGGATATACGCTTTTTAAAAGAACAGCGCCGAAACTATCCTATCTTTACAGGGCTAGGTTAGGCTGAAAAGAAAAGCAAACCGTAGAAGGGGAGCAAAGGCAATAGCTTTTTTTTAATAAAAAGTAGGACCGACCCTCTCTTGCCTCTTAGAAAAAAATAAAAAAAAAAATAAAAAAATAAGCGCAGGGAGTAACCCTTCTTGTTTGAAGGGTCCTGACACAGCCAAGCCTATATAAGGCGAAGGATAAAGTATGCGGATGCATGCGAATACAGCCAAAAAGAGTTATCCCGCGCTTAGGTTTTCCTCTCGCTTGCGCATACTACTCAAAGGAAGCCTGCCTTTGGCTGGTGCAAGCTTTATATAATGGAGTGCTGCTTCTGGCGAAGCCAAGCCCTGCTTTAGGCCAAGTTTGTGCTTCTGGGCAGAGCCAACACCAATGGTGCTGCGAAGCTGGGCCGCCATCCCTTTGCTTTGCTCTGTCTGATCTCCGGTTAGCCTCGCATAGTTTGATTAAAGGCAGGGGCTGGCTCCTTGCATAGCAGCTACTAATAAAGGGTGGAACTAAGCAAAGCGCTCCTGATAATCCCTTTTTTCCTGCTAAAAACGAGCCTTGTGGGTGCTTAAGGGGTGCTTATCCTTTTGTTACAAAGCCAACGCTACCCTTCCCGAAGGGGTCTACGCTAAACAAAGGCAAGGGGTTGCGTATTAAAAGCTTAATTTAATTTTAAAGTCCTCTTAGTATAATGGTTAATACTTCGATCTTTCGCATCGACGTTGTCAGTTCGAATCTGATAGAGGATAAAAGTACTTAATAAAGTTAGAGCGTCGGAGACCTTGCTATTTTTAATAACAGCTAGGCTTGGTGTTAAATCCTTACTTGTTTTTTTAATCTCCCCCCTCTGCGTTTCTGCTCCTGGCTGAGCCAAGCCCTGTGGAGCTAAGCCTAGTTTATTCCCCCGCCTTTGGCAAGGGGATAGGTAAAACGAGGAATAAGGCTACCGAAGCATGAAAGAAGCGACCTACCCTACCTTAAGGTTAGGTGGTTAACCCCGTGCCAAGTTCTCGCTTAGCGCAAGGCTACCGAAGGAGTCAACGTAGGTTCGCTAATCATCCTTTATCGTTTGAGGGGTTTCGCTTTTTCTTTGCCTAGTCAAGTTAAGTGTAGCTGCAAGGCAACCGAAGGGAGGCTACGGAGTAAACCTGCCTTAGGCTTAGGCAACCCTGCCTGCGCAAGGCTTAGCGCAGATAAATACGGCTTGGAAAGAAGCACCCCGTGCCAAGTTCTCGCTTAGCGCAAGGCAACCGAAGGAGCCTGCGGTTTATATTTTTTTTTAATAAAAAGAGGCAAGAAGCCATAAGAAAGAAACAGGCTTTTAGGCTTCGCTTTATTTTACTTTCATAGGCTAAAGACCAGGCAGGCCTAATTATGGCTATACTCTTGGTTCGTTCAAGGTAACCCTATCAGCCCTCGCTTTTGTTTTAATTTTAGCCACTAAGCCTCCTTATCACTCTAGCTTCCTGGCTCCTCTGCTACGCTTCCCTAGTTCAGACTGCTCCGCAAGAAGCGAAGCCGGCCGGACTAGAATAGGCTACCATCTGCTATGCTGGAAGCAAGGAGGGAGAAGAATGCTGCTGCCTCTTATAAAAAAAAACGTTTTACGGGAGGCTATGCCACCAGCCCTACGGTACAATGCGAGACGTGTAGCATCTTTTACTTGCGAAGTAGCACCCTAACGGTAAGCAAAGCAATACGCAAACATAGACGCTATAAGGAGATGGTGCAGGTAGCTAGGTGCCCCAGCAAAAGGCAGGCTAGCTACAAGGGTTATTAGGATAGCGAAGCACGAAGCACTTGGCTCCGCCCGCCAACAAGCAATGGTTCTATATAAAAGATACTGCCTACAGACGCTATCTAACCTAATTTAACAAAAAATGTTAGCCGCTGCTAAATATATTGGAGCAGGAGTAGCTTGCTCAGGTTTAATTGGAGCTGGAGCAGGAATCGGAGTAGTATTCGGTTCATTAATAACTGCTACAGCTAGAAACCCTCAAATGAAAAATCAATTTATGCAATATGCCGTATTAGGTTTCGCTTTATGTGAAGCTACTGGTTTATTCGCTTTAATGGTTTGTTTCTTAATATTATATTCATAGTCTTTAGCACCTTGATTGAACGGGCGTATAGATTAACGTGACCATATTAAGCTTACCTCTATTACGCCGGATTGCTCCCCTCTACAGTGCGCAAGCGACAGTCTAATAAGACGGAAAGAGTCTTTATCAGTGTAAGGCTAATTACAGGTAAAGTAAGGGAGCATATGGTAACTTCCTCGCCGGGCTGGCTTAAAGGGTTACCAACGTATTACGCTAGGCTTAGCGCAGAGGGCATCGCCTAACTTCTTCAAGGCAACCTAGCGTTGCAAGGATCGTAGCTTCTGCCTTGTTTCTCCCTCGCTTGCCTCCCCGCGTAGCTGGGGGGGGCCGAGGGCCATAGGGTACCGTGTCTTTGCCTTGTCTCGCTAGCGCCTCCACAGGTACGGATAAAGCCTGCCTTTTGCTTAGGCTAGCTGAAGAAGAGGGGCTTTGCCACCAGACAACTCTAACTTCGAAGGAAGAAAGTTGGCGGGGCAGGTGGGAGGTAGGCTCTATATATTAAACCCCTTTAAAAAACAATAGCTATAAAGCTCTCTCTTACTAATCTCTTTTTAATTATTGCCTATAATTAGATAACAAGGGGGTAGGCTAAGGCACGGCAGCCTAACCCACTTCGGGGGCATGCGTGGGATGAAAAGAGGGGTGGGGTTGTGGTGCAAATGTTCAAGTGCTCCGCGAATATAAAATAGGATAGCTTTATTATAAGTGTAAGGGATAGTGAGTAATTAGTATTAGGTTAAGTTATTTAAAACTTATTTTGAGGTCTAATAAGACGTTTCTTTAAAGCGCTTAGTTTAGCTTGCCTCCCCGCGTAGCTGTCCTTGCCTTTAGGCTAGGGGGGGTAAATTATAAAAAAAAGGGATAATTAAAAAATACATGAACACGAGGTTACAATTTAGGCGAAGTTTACTTAAATATTTTAGGCAATAAAGCCTCAGTGTAAACTGACTTAACTAAAAACGCGAAGCGATAAGGTTATAAATTATAATTTTTATTTTTACCAATATAAAAATAACCCCTGATTATACCGTGTATTCTCAAATTAGAATAACTAATGCGCTAGCATAATTAATAAAAAAAAAATAGCGCCAACTTTATCTTTAGGGCTTGGCGAGCTTACATTTAAAAAATTTAATGTCTCAACTAACACCCATTTATAAAATAACCATAAAAATTACTAGCGCTTGCACCCGTCACTCGCTTTTCGCTAGTGTTAGGTTTTTTTTTTTTAAGCCAGCGATAAACCAAAAAAATTATAAATAAATTGGAAAATACAGGATAAAATAGGTAAACTAAATAATGTAAATTAAGGAAATTAATAAAGAAAATCTTGAATTAATAATTATAGCTGCAAACTTGCACTGCCTAGTAAAATAAAAAAGTTAAGCAAACATAATAGTGCTCTGTACCTCTACCCAGCACACTATCTGGGAAGGATACTGTAAGCAGAAAGGCTACGCTAATTTGATTCTTGTTTATGGCAACTGGGTCGCTTAAAAAATATTACCCCGCGAGGCAAGCCAGGCACCAGAAGGAAGCATGAGCCACTCAGCGTCCCGCAGTCAAAACCCCCTCTAGCCTCCCCAAAACTACGTACTACGTACTACGTTATACGTAGCGAAAGATGGTTTAGGCTTATTAGTGTATCCGTACGCTACGAGGCAATAGATAAGTAAATGGCGGCTTAAAGCTTAGTTGCCGTACGGAGGCAGGGCTGCTGATATATTTAATTTAGAAATAGATTCCGATACCTTATCTGTTAATATTTTGTTTTATTTTTCTATTGATTTAGTAAAAAAAGATCATTAAATATAAAAATAGAAATCGAGCATTAGTTACATTATAAAGATATAACCTTTACCAAGCTAAGGGATGCCTTTCAACCTAGCCTGACGCTCGCACTTGCTTTGCAGAGGGCACCTACGTTAGGCGGGGCGGTCTAAGCTTACCTGCCCTTAATAATTAGGATTACCTTTCCTTCGGTGGCGCATGCCAAGCTCCGGAAGCAACAGGCTGAGCTAACTGCCGGCTCCGCAGCCAGCCAAAGGCAGGGAGGGCTACGAAGGGAACTAGGTTTTCAATTCTTACGGTAAAATATTAACTAGCGTTATGTAAAGACATAGAAGCGAAAGTAAGGTTCTTTACGGGAGGCCATGCCACCAGCAGAGGAAGAAGCTTGGCGGTTATAAATAAATTATATTTAAAATAATCTAGGGTAGCTTCGTGCCAAGTTTGTGCTTCTGGGCAGAGCCAACACCAATGGTGCTGCGAAGCTGGGCAAGCCTCCCCTCTGCGCTAACCCTTAGCGTTTACGTAGGGAGGCAGTAGGTGTGCTTTATTAAAAAAAATAAAAATAAGGTGTATTAGCTAAGAATAAAGGTACAATAGCGCAAGCGTTTTGTTTATCTTTTAACCCTGTAGTCTAATTTTCCCTACTGCGAGCCCCCCATTTAGCGGTATGCTTTCTTTCCTGAAGTAACCCCAGTTTTTTTTTTGTTTTTGTTTAATTTAATTTTTTTGCCGTACGAAGACAGGGCTGCCTTTTAAAAAGGCAAAATGGCAGTCGTTTGCCTTAGCCACCGATTGCCTTGCACGAAGGTTTATTTCTTACGCTTGCTACTTTACCTGGCCTCTTGCCTTTGGCAGTACGTATACGCAAGCGAGGCTGGTAAGCCAAGGCAGCTCACCTATGTATGCGCTAAACGTAGGGAGGGGAGTGGGTCTCACTGATCCGGAGCTGCAAAGCTGGACCCCAAAGCAGCACCTTTCTCTCGTTATGTGTTAGGGATTAACCTTAAAAAACTAGGGGCGGAGGCTTTGCTCTACGCTAGCACAGGGTAAGTATACATAATGACGAAACTATTTAGCAGTAGCTGTGTTTTATATATAACACGCCCTAAAAAAAAAATAATAATACTAAATCTTATTTATAAATAACTAACCATTAATAATAATTATTTACTAGCTATTCTTTACTTCAAGCTTCTTCTTTTTAAAAAAAAATAAAATAGCGCAAGGCTTAGCGCAGAGGGATAACTTCGTAGGCAAGCGAGTGTTGGTCCTATCTGTGCTTCGCTCACCAATGGTAATTATAAGCTGGTAAGGAGCTAGACCACCGGCTACGCTGCCTACTATACATGTATAATCAATTTTGTCTTGTAGCTTCATGTATCGTGCTCCGCTACCCTAGAGGGCTGCTTCGTGCTATCCCTGCCTAATTAAATACGGCTAGGGCGGATGGAGGCTTAGCCTAGGGCTTATTTAACGAACCTAAGGCAGGGCTGCGGGGCAGGTTTAACCGCAGCCCGGCGGAGCAAAGCCAAACCCCGCCCGAGTTTCTGCGTACCTGCTTAGCTGCGTAGCTGCTTCTTATAACAAAAATTAAGCCACCCTTTTGCTGCGAAGCAGGGGCAGCATACCTAAATAAAAAAGGGACTGGGCCATTAAAGAAATTAAAAGGAAGACCCTCTAGTAGGGACCAGGGTAGCGTAGCAGAGGTTAGCTCAGGCATGGGTGCGTATGTCAAACCCTGTTCACGAGTATCCCTTTACAAGCCCTCTTACTGCGTTTACGCGCTCTCACTAGTGCTCTATGCATTCACGGAACAGTTCTATTAAAGGAAAGGGAGCGTTAACAGCAGGGGTAAATACCTAGTCTAGGGCCAGGCGGATAAAAAAATTTTTTTTTTGAGGGTTGAGTTACAGAAGGTCTGTAGTAGACCTGCAAAGTCTCACTTAAGGGTTCAATTCCCTCTTAACCCTAAATAATTAATTTATCGCTCCTTGCTTGCCCTAGCCGAAGGTTAGGGAGGGATCTGCTTAACGATAACTCCCCCCTTGCCAAAGGCAGAAGCTTGTTTCATTTTTGTATAGCCCTGTAGCGCTTGAACCCGTCCTTCTCGCTATGTTCCTTCCACCGATTGCTTGCTAAGTGAAACATGCACTAGCACTTCTTGCGGGGGTTAGTTACTCCTTGCGCCCTTTTTTTTCGATTCATTAAAGAGGGTAAGGCAACCCTGTCTTAGGCCAGGTAAGGGAAAAATAGTTTATTAAATCGCTCACCCTCGCTTGCCGGCAGCAGGGCGACACAACCTACTTTTTAAAAGGAGGGGGGGGGGGCCGGGTAAGGCAGACCATTTATTTAATAGGTGCATGTCACAGCCCTCTTATTTGCTTTAGCCAGGGTCAGCGCTAGCGCATAAACAGCACATGCTTCGCTCGAGGCCGCACCCCTAAGATAGAAAGGATTACCGCTCTGCGCGCTCTTTCCCTCGTTTGCCTTCCTGCGTGTGAGGGGGATATAAAAAAATTTACCATATCTTATTTACCCTTTCTTTTAAAAAAAAATAGCGCTGCCTCTCTCTTTTTATATATTACGAAGGACAGCTACGCGGATTATCATATTAAAAGCAGCAGCTACGATCCTAGCGTAGCTAGGAAAAGGGTTTTATGCCTCCCTACGTATAGCTTGGCTTCGCCAGAAGCGAGGGTTGCTTCGCTGCCTAAGCGAGGGGCAACAACTACTGCTTCTTGCCTTTGGCAGCACGTAGTAATTTAAAAACAGCTACGCAGTGCGCTAAAAAAAAAGACAGCTTAGCGGGGTGGTCCAGCCAAGCCTCTTTTTTAAGTCTAACTAGGCATAGTCTGTAGCCTTAAAAAAGGAAGAAGCTACTGTTTCCGCTACGAAGTCCGCGCAGGGTAAGCTACGCCCCAGCCCTCAGGTCAGAAAAAAAAGGCAGGGACTTGTTTCATTTTTAGTGTATAAGCCTTCGAACATTTTTGCCTCCGGCTTTAATAGGCAGCAGAGTTTAAAAAATTGGAGTGTATCAGGCCCTACGTTGTACGTAGTACGTAGTACTAGTACGTAGTACGTAGTACGTAGTACGTAGTACGTAGTACGTAGTTTATGCTTCGCAGCAAACCACCCTTATAATTAAAAAGTGGAAGGGTTGCTGCTTGGGTTTTTACCTGCTACATTAATAAAGGAAGTTTAATAGCCCCAGGGAACTGCAATATCCCTACGTTTGCGGTTTGGGAGGCCAACTACGTAGGCCCGCCCTCCGAAGGAAGAACGCTATAAAAAAAAGAGGCAGCGAAGCTAAGTAGCTCCCCTACTACAGCAGTAGGGTGTATGTTTAAGATTCTCTTAGTTTAAGGGTAGAACAGCATTCTTCTAAAGTGTTAATTTTGGTTCGATTCCAAAAGAGAATTTTAATTAAAACCTAATAATAACCGTTGTCGCTTGCGCAAAGACACTCCGGCTACGAAGCCCGGGTTTGCCTTGTCTACCTTTATCTTCTAATGTAGTGCATAATAAAAAAGAAATCCACAGAAGTGCGAACTTCTAAATTAAAAATGTAAAAATATCAGGTAAAGACTATAAAGGGCAAATAGTAGTATTTAAACATTAATGGCTAGGTGGTTATATTCTACTAATGCTAAAGATATAGGTACTTTATACTTAATTTTCGCGGTATTCTCCGGGATGATAGGAACAGCCTTATCTGTAATAATAAGAATAGAACTTGCGGCGCCAGGTGTTCAAATCTTGCAAGGTGACCATCAACTTTATAATGTTATCGTATCTAGTCATGCATTATTAATGATTTTTTTTATGGTAATGCCTGGTTTAGTAGGTGGGTTCGGTAAAGAAGATCTAAAATATTTAACAATCTTATTCTATACTAATTTAAGCAAATTAACTATTGCTTTAGGTGCCTGTTGAAGTAGGCAAGTGCGTGAAATACTACTTCTAGGAACAAATACAAGGGTTGCTTCCTTCGGTGAGCTGGCAGAGGAACCTAGCGCTATGCGAGCGCGAATGCGAGAAAAAGGAGCATCAATGCCAAGTCCCTGCGTAGAGTGAGAGGGTCAAACAGCACCTATAACTCGAAAAGGCTCTTGTATTTGAAGAGAAGGGCAATTAGAAAATTCAAAATTAGGCAGTTATTTGGCAGGTTTAATAGAAGGAGATGGAACATTTGGGGTTCATGATAAAGAATCTACTGCAAAAAAATATAATCCCGTGATCATAGTTGTTTTTAAAAAAAGTGATTATCCTTTTGCGAAATATCTAAGAGACATAACGGATTGTGGAACAATAATGATTAAGAAAAATAGAGGATATATACTTTGACAAATTCAAGATTTAGTTGGCGTGTTTACGATAGTAAACATAGTTAACGGTTATATGCGCACGCCTAAGATAGAAGCATTGGGCCGAACTATACTTTGATTAAATAATTACATTAAAAATAATCAAAATAGTAACTTACCTGCAACAAAAAAAATACTAATGAAAATTAAGCCTATTTTACTTAAAAATTTAGATAACTCTCCGATTGATAGTAATCCTTGACTATCTGGTTTTTCAGATGCAGATGCTAATTTTTCTATAAATATCCATAAGAGGTCAAATGGAAAAAGTAGAGTACAATTGTTCTATAGATTGGAGATTAGCCAAACTTATCATAAATTAGAATCACAAGGTAAAAAAATTAGTTTTTTTTCTATTATTTCAATAATAGGTAAATATCTAGGCGTAAACGTTTTAAGTAGAAGTAGAGTTATCAGAGATAAAGAATTCTATTCTTATACCATTATTAGTCACAATAAGGAAAGTCAAAAAAAAATTATTGATTATTTTAATAGATATCCTTTGTTGTCTTCTAAATATTTAGATTATAAAAGTTGGCTATTCATCGTACAAAAACAAAAAGAAAACCCTATAACTGCCTCTTATTTGAAAGAAGCACAATTAATTAGAAAAGATTATAATAAGACTCGTACAACTTACAATTGGGATCATCTTATAGATTGTTATTTATTTGTAGAAGATGAATAATTGCCGTGTTAACTGTAAAGTTAAATTTATTACACCACTATATGCAGGGAAACCCTAAAGTCTTAAAATAAGAATAGCTGAAAATTAATAAAATTTCTCTTGAAATTTACATAGCGTACAGTCATCTTTAAAATTTTTAAGAATTATCCATTTAAATGGATAATGGGCAATCTGCAGGAAACCAATATACTTCCATTTTAAATTTATTAACTATTTTTAGCTAGAAAGCGCGTATGCTTACCTTACTTTAACATTCGCTTGCTTGCCTTTGCCGTGCTCCGCAACCGAAGGAGAGTTCCACTCTGCAGCTTGTGCTTCGCAACCGAAGGAGGCAGCAACCGAAGGAGTGCTTCTTGCCTTGCAGTCGATCGTGCTTTGCTCGAAGGCAACCCTGCCTTTGGCTTGGATAGGGGCTTAGCCACCAGGCACTAAAAAAAAGGTAGGACGAGCGTTGCTTAATGATTACACTCGCCTTTGGCGCATAACAATCTTTAAGCGTAAGTATTTTAATATCTTTATAATAGGAAGATAATAAGTAGGATCCTCAGAGACTATACGTGGTGCGACTAAAAAAAAAAAACTTAGTCTGAAGACATAGTCCATAATTTTCTTGAAAAAGGAGATTAGATAGAATTATTTTGTGCCCATACTACTAGGAAGTCCGGATATGGCTTTCCCTAGATTAAATAATGTTAGTTTTTGGTTACTTCCGCCTTCTTTAATATTATTACTTGTTAGTGCTTTAGTTGAAAGTGGTGCAGGGACAGGGTGAACAGTATACCCTCCTCTATCTTCTATTCAATCCCACTCTGGAGGTGCTGTAGATCTGATGATCTTTTCACTTCATTTAGCAGGGGTTTCTTCTCTACTAGGTGCAATTAATTTCATTACTACTGTAATGAATATGAGAACACACGGTATGTCTTATCATAAAATGCCTTTATTTTGTTGGGCTATTGTGATAACAGCTGTTTTATTATTATTATCTTTACCTGTACTAGCTGGTAAATTGTATATTGTGCCTGCTATAAATTTGGCTATTTGCTGGAAACACTTTGTTAATACAGGCTCATCCCTTGTAATAGAAAGTCAATCAGCAGGAAACCTAATGGATTTGAATCTTTTAGGGCTCCTCAGAGAATATACGCCAGAGATAATCTGTGGTAATAATATTTACATGACTCATAAAAATAAGAAATATTTGCCTGTATGTGGAACAGATGGATCCACATATGATAATTTTACTAACTACTTAACAGGTCTAATTGAAGGTGATGGTACAATAATTGTTCCTAAAACTGAAAGATCGCCTAAGGGTAAACTTAATTATCCTTCTATTCAAATAGTATTTAATTTAAAAGATTTACCTTTAGCTTTACTAATACAAAAAAATTTAGGTACTGGTTCTTTAATTCGTACAAAAGGGTCGAATTCCTATAATTATTATATAAATGATCAAAAAGGTATTTTAAAATTAGTGAATTTATTAAACGGTAAAATGAGAACACCTAAAATAAATTCTCTTTATAATTTAATAGATTGGTTAAATAATAAAAATAATTATTCTAGTACTAGCGCCTTAAATAAATTACCTTTAAATAATAATCCTATAGGCAATGATGCTTGATTATCAGGTATAATAGAAGCTGACGCTCATTTTTCTGTCCGAACGAGTATGATAAGTAAATATCCTAAAATAGAGTGCAAATTTGAATTAAGTCAAAGACAAAAAGATCATTTAGGTTATAGTAATGAATTATTTTTAGCTAATATTGCTAATTTTTTAAATGTTACTTTGAAAAAGACTAGAGAAAATACATCTTTTCCCCAATATAGACTTAGAACTTCAAGCTTAGAAAGTAATTTAAAATTAGTTAATTATTTAAATGAATTTCCTTTATTTGGATCTAAATTTTTAGATTATAATAATTGGAAAGAAATACTTTCTCTATTTAATCCTAGATTTAAATATACCCAGGATAATATAGATAGAGTATTAAATTTAAAAGCAGATATGAATGATAATAGAACTATTTTTATTTGAGATCATTTAAATAAATTTTACTCGTTAATAACATAAGGCCTGCTAATATTTATAAATGTAAACGAAGCAAGCTCTAGTTAAAGCACCACTTAGATTGTTAAAATATATTCCCAACTTCTATGTGAATAGAAGAGTATATACTCTAAATATAGTATTTATATTTTTAAGAATTCAACTTATTTATAGTTAGTATTCATAGTTATTTTACGGTATATCAAGTTTTTATTGGCAATTACAATGATCCTGACAGATAGAAATTTTAATACTAGTTTCTATGATCCTGCGGGAGGTGGAGATCCTGTTTTATACCAACATCTTTTCTGGTTCTTTGGTCACCCTGAGGTGTACATTTTAATTATACCAGGATTTGGTATAGTTAGTCACGTTATCTCAACTTTTTCAGGAAAATCAATATTTGGTTATATAGGTATGGTATACGCTATAATCAGTATTGGTTTATTAGGATTTATAGTATGGAGTCACCACATGTACGCAGTAGGTCTAGATGTAGATACAAAAGCTCTCGTGTTTACAGAACATCGTCAATTAAAGTTTGTTATTGATGAATGGGAAAAAATCTTGCTATATGCTGGAAACTTCAGTATAAGTAGTCCACTCCTATTAGTTAGGTTAGGAAAAATCTACTTAATACCATCTGAACAATCAGCAGGAAACTTTACTTTTAGTACAAAAGCTACGGCAATAACTAAAAATACTTATAATTCTTATCTTTGTCTACCTAAAATTTCTGAACATGTTCCTAAACATAATTCTAATCTTACTGACTTTGAATTTGGTTACTTTTTAGCAGGATTAATAGAAGGGGATGGTTGATTTGGTTTAAATCAATTACATATAATATTTTCAGATAGAGACATTTCTTTAGCTTATTTCCTTAAAAAACGAATAGGTTATGGGAATATATATAAAATAAAAGATAAAAAAGCAGTGAGATACATATGTAAAAATAAAAATGGTCTAAAAATTATTTTATCTTTAATAAATGGAAAACTGTTAAGCAATGGTAAATATAATCAATTGATTAAACATAATTACAATCAAACTTTTAATTGTGATATTTTACCTCCTACTCATGATTTATCTTTAGATAATTATTGATTAGCAGGTTTTACACAAGCTGATGGGTGTTTTCACATTAGCATTGTCAAAAGTAAAACACATAAAACAGGTTTTAGTGTAAGATTAGAATTTTCTATAAAACAAAACCAAAGGGAGGATGCTATTCCTTTAAAACTTTTATATGCTCAACTAAAATTAGGTAACCTTAGTCAATATGGTTCATGTATTTACAGTTATAAAAGTACAGGTTACAAAACAGCAGCACTATTAATTAACTATTTTGATACCTTTCATACGTTTGGAGGTAAATATATAGACTATTTAAAATTTAGAAAAGTATATATTAAAGTTACTGAAGGGTTACATTTAGAAGAAAATGGAATATTAAAGATAAAAAGTATAGCTAGTAAAGGATCCTCAGAGACAAGTACGCAAGAAGTTTAAAAAAGAGTAACTAGGCTAACTTTCAAGTGTTTCTCTCGCTTGCACTATTAGTACGAGGCTTGCTATTTTTATTTAAATTAAGATACTGTCCAAAAATTTGACAAGAGCATATTTTACCGCCGCGACTATGGTGATTGCAGTGCCCACAGGAATAAAAATATTTAGTTGGTTAGCAACGGCATATGGTGGTTCAATTAGATTAACAACACCTATGTTATTTGTATTTGGATTTATTGCTCTGTTTACAATTGGTGGATTAACAGGAGTAGTACTTGCGAATGCTAGTATTGATGTAGCATTACACGATACCTATTACGTTGTAGCTCATTTTCATTATGTGCTATCAATGGGAGCAGTTTTTGCTCTATTTGCAGGATTCTATTATTGAGCAGGAAAAATAGTAGGTAAACAGTATAATGAAGTGCTAGGTCAGATTCATTTTTGAATAATGTTCATTGGGGTTAATTTAACCTTTTTCCCTCAACACTTCTTAGGTTTACAAGGTCTGCCTAGAAGAATACCTGATTATCCTGATGCTTTTGAAGGTTGAAACGCTATCTCTAGTTTTGGATCTATTGTTTCAGTAGTAGCAACATTGTTATTTATATATATTATATACGATTTATTTATAAATGGGAAAGAAGTAGGTAAAAATCCCTGATTAGTACCAGTTTTCTTTACAAGTACAAGTATGGCTAATACTCCTGAAAGCTTAAATCAACCTTCTGAAACATTAGAATGAACAGTAGATTCTCCTATTCCATTCCATTCTTATGAAGAAGTTCCTACACAGTCTTAATTAATTATACTCGCTTGGTCTTGGTCCGCTGAGCTAGACCCTGCGATAACGCCGCCCCGATGGATTGCTTGCTTTATATCCTAATCAGGCCTCTGCGTAGCTTTTAAAAATAGCGCTAGGTATTCTACAGCGGTAGCACTTTTGCTTTATTTTACTGCTTCTCGCACCTGGCCTTTAATGCTACCCTCCACCTTTAGTTCTAACGGAGAAGCAGCGCACACTCTAGCTTTATCGTAGCTTACTTTTTAATTAAATGAAGGGCTAAAAAAAGGGGGGGGGGGGCCACGGAGGAAAAACCGGAGCAAGCCTACCTTTTACATGCACGTCTCTCTTGCTTTTATCACCCCCTCGCCTCTGGCGAAGCCAAGCACTACGTAGGGTTGCGGGGCAAGCGATAGGTGGGTTTGGCTTTGCCTTTGCCTAGTTTTCCCCCTTCGAAGGCTAGGTTTTTTTTTTTTTTTCAGCAGAGGGGGGAAGGCTGCCCCTGCCTTCCTAGCTGACCTTCGGGAGCAAGGGAGCTTGCTGCCACCAAGCCAAAGGCAGGGTGGCGGAGCAAGTAAAACTCGGCCGGAAGCACGCAGTCAGCGATTAAAAGAGCCCTTGCTTTCCGCTTTACAGATAGCGGACGGTAGTATCTCGAAGCATTAATCCTCCTTCGCGTAATTGCGCAGTCGCCGGGAGGTGAAACACACAACCGGTTCCGGAAAGCTAGGATATGGTCTCGCGTATTTGATACATAAATTTATTTAACCCCTTTTATCTATAAAGCTATCTGAGCGATAAGCACTGACCTTGCCTAGTGTTGACTGTTAAAAAAATTTTAGGGGGGGCAATTTCCTCCCTAGGCAAAGGAAAACCTGGGTTGATTATACAGAGGCTGCCCGTGCTTCTTTTCCTTTAGGAGGAAGCATTCTTAACCGGGGTCTCGCGCGGGGTAGTAGGCAGGTAAGGTGCAGCGACCTTAACCCAACCGGATAGCGAGGGGCGGAGAGCCAGAGGAGGGGGGAGGGCTGAGCCAGCTGCTAATTTACAGCGCAGCTTCTTAGCCTTTTTATAAAAAGCGAGGCTTAGAAGGGGGGGTGTGTGCTATAGCCATCCTACAAGCTAAAGGTCCAGAGTAGAGGTGTAAAATTTAACTTATTTAACTGCCCCCTTGCTATTGCTTCTACCGAAGGACTGCAGCCTTTTTTCCTTACTTGCTGCCTCCTGGCCAAGTTAACAGGCAACCTCGCTGTGCTGTAAAATAAGCATAAACAAGAAGGAAGGTGGCAGCTGGCTCCGACCGACAAAGAAGAAGGGGGCTAAGCTCTCCCTAAGGGTCACTAGGCCCCTTATGGAATTGTAATAATAGCAGCTAGACACAGCGCCCGCATGCTTAGCTTCTGCCTATCTCTTTACTTGGCTTATGCTATCCGCTCCTTATCTCTGGCTAAGCAGCGAAAAGGCCCGGCCAGCGAGGGATAAAAAGCAGAGCAATCAGAAACAAGGGCGGGTACTAAAAGCGACTGTTTCCTTTTACAGCGTAAAGGTCGAAAGCTAGGGTGCTGGCTTATTAACCTTGCTCTATAAAAATTTTTTTAACAGCAGGCTTGCGCGGCTGGTAGCACCCAAACAGAGAAGTTAAGGATTTTAATCCTGATGACAGAAGCTATGTTAGTATTATATATTTTTATTCTTATGTTTACTAATTCAATAAATCATTTACAAAAAAACATACATTCTACATTTATAAATAGAATTACTATAATTACTTTATTAATTTCTATTTTATTTACGTTTAATACCCTTTACTTTCAGTCAATTGGAAAAGGAATAAGTCTATACAGTGGGCTTTATCAAACAACTGTACAATCTCATATTGTAGAAATGCTGCTATTAATAGTAGGTATTTCTATTTTATTAGGTTGACCCTTTTTATTATTAAAAAATTTTGATGATGTGCAAATAGGAACCGGTACTCCTCATTTTTCTGTCTATCCTTCGCTAGGGTTTGCTTCAGGGGTGGCTACGCCCCCCCCCTTCGCTGCCTGTGGAACTAGGCAAGAGATGGAGCGACCGCTTAGCGCTAGGTGGGAGGGAGCAGCTCAGCAAAAGGGTGAAGTGAACACCCGCTTATCCCTTGGTTTTGCTTCTGGGCAGACGGAGCCGGCCAAGCAGCGGGGTCGCTTGGCGCATAGCCAGACACTTAATATAAGTATAAGTAGATCTGATCAATACTCTTTAATTGCCTTATTTAGTATTTTAGGGGGTTCCCTTTTAATGTCTAGTCTAGATTTATTATCTATGTACTTAAGCATAGAACTTCAATCTTTTGCACTATACATATTAGCTACTTTAAATAAAGAGAGATTATCAGCTACATCAGCTGGTTTAAAATATTTTTTATTAGGTAGTTTATCTTCTTGTTTTATTTTATTAGGTTCAGCTATAATATATAGCTATACAGGTTTAACTCAATTCGAAGCTATTAATACTTTACTGTCTGTGCCTTCCTTCAACCATGTGTCTAATTTTGCTTTTGACCAAACTTCTGTGCAGGGCATCTTACCTTTTCAAAGCACACTCGATATCGTTGCTTACCCTAATGGAGCTGCTATGCAAGAAGCAGCCTTACCGCAAAGCGGGGTTTTGCTTAGCCCAGAAACCATGGGTAATGCAGGTAGGCTAAGACTGGGTTTAATAGAAATGTTAGATATAAACAAAGCATTTACTATAGGTTTAATAATAATTATTATTGGCTTTTTATTTAAAATTTCCGCAGCACCATTTTATCAATGGGCACCTGATGTTTACGATGGTACACCAACTATAGTTACTGTTTGACTTACAATAGTTGTTAAATTAACTATTTTAATCTTTTTACTAGGATTAATTGAGTTAACTTTACCTGATTATGTTTCCAATTTACCGCTAATAGGTTCAGTTAGTTTGGATCCCTTCGGCAGCGTAGCCGGTGTAGCTAATTCCTCCCCGCTTAGCGGAGGGAGCGTGCTAATAAAAAATTTATTATTAATAAGTTCTTTATTATCATTATTAGTAGGAACTATAGCGGGACTTTCACAAATTAAAGTAAAAAGATTGTTAGCTTTTAGTTCTATCTCACATGTAGGATTTTTATTATTAGCTTTAGGTATTTATACACAAAAATCTGTAGATTCTTTTATTTTTTATCTAGTTCAATATTCTATTACGAGTTTAAATATATTTTTAATCTTATTGGCTTTTGGATATTTAATATCTCCATCGCTTCGCGCTACCCTGCCTGCGCCCAGTTTAACAGGCAAGGCTAGGGAGGGACTTAACCCAATGGATTATCAAGCGAATAGCAGTGCGAATGATAATTCAGATATTAATTATTTAATAGAGTTAAAAGGTCAATTGTATAAAAACCCTGTGTTAAGTATAAGTTTGGCTATTTGCTTATTTTCTATGGCAGGTATTCCTCCTTTAATAGGTTTTTTTTCAAAACAGTTTGTTTTATTCTCCTCAATTGAAAATGGTAATAATTTCTTATCGATTGTTGCAATTTTGGTTAGTGTTATTAGTGCTTCTTACTATTTAAGATTAATAAAAATAACTTTTTTTGATTCACTAGGCCAAGCTTCACAGCTTCTTGCCTTGCATAAAAAGGACAGCTTCCCTGCCTTTGCTCTGCAACCCGAAGGAGAGTTTTCGCTTAGCGCCAGGCAACTAAACAAAAGCGTAGGAGAGGTCAACCCGTACAACGGAGACAACCAAGCACCTATTCAGGTAACTGCTACGCCTTTGCACTCGCCTATAAGATATTTATCTCTAACTAATTATCATAGCTATACAATAGCAATATTAACATTTTTAATTTTATTTTTTTTTCTTGACCCTTCTATTTTATTAAACGGGACACAGTTAATTTCTTTAACTATTTTTAATATATAATGAATTCTTTATTAATAATATTTATATTTATACCTATACTGGCATTAATTTTATTAATGTTAAATTTATTATTATCTCCAAATAGACCTGACTCTGAAAAAGTTTTAACTTACGAATGTGGATTTAGTCCTATATTAGGACAAACTAGAAATACTTTTCATATTTCCTTTTTTTTAATTGCTTTAGCTTTTTTAATATTAGATTTAGAAATATTATTATTCTTCCCTATAAGTGTTTCTTTACCTCAAATAGGTACTTTTGGATTAGTTATTGCTTTAATATTCTTTATTATTTTAACTATAGGTTATGTAATTGAAATACTAGCTGGTAATTTAAAAGTATCAAATCATAGCTTAAGAAATAATAATAGTTAGTCTAGCATTCGCTGATAAGCAAGCGCTTGTTATAATAATAGTCCCTGCGCTTACTTCTTTTCCTCCTTACCGTAGCAAGCGCTGCCTTTAGCTAGCTTGCGCTATTTATTTTTGTTTAAGAGGCATAGGCTCCGCAGGGGAAGGGTGACTCCCTCTTTTTTTTTTAACTTACCAGCTGCCTACTACAAAGGCGAACCCCTCCTTATGTGATCGCGCCTCCTTAATCGTGGGCAGCGTCACTCTACCGCCTATAAAATTGGCTTTCTGTGATGCTCTTGCTTAGCATAGTAGACAAAGGCAGCAGGGAGGGGTCAGTAGTCTTAAGCAAGATACGAAGTCCTAGCCTATACTGCTGCTTCAGGGTGAACGTCACACTTCAGGCTACTGGTCTAGCAACCCCTTTCCCTAGCTACGCAAGGATCGTAGCAGGTGCTGGTACGCAAAAGCAGAAATAGGAAGCAAGAAGTGTAAGCAAGGGCCAGATTCGACCCTTCACCTGTGGTGTAGGCCCCAGCTACGCAGGGAGGCATAGTCTCTTCTTTCAGCCTACCGAAAATCAAGACGCAGCCTCCCTTTTTAGAAAAAAAAAAGCTGAAGAGGCAAAGCAAACCGCGTTAGCCTCCCTTCGGTTTGCGGGTAACCCAGGCCTGCGCTTACTCCGTTACGAGGCTGCGGAGCACGTGTAACTTGCAGAAGCAAGAAAAGAGGGTAGGGTCATTCCTTTAGTATAGGAGCATGAAGCAGTCAATACGTGGGGCCAGCGGCTGCTCCTTTTAATAAAAAAAGGGCTACGGCCTAATTGCAAGATAAGCCCTTCCTTCTTCCTATGGGGCCTTCCATGATGCGGGTCACTGCTCTCCTTGCTTTACAAACCGCGCTTATAATAATAAAGCAGTCGCTTACGCATGGTGGGAAGATTTTAAACCGAGGGTAAATTCTCATAAAATAATAAAGGGTGCTAAAATATGGCTTTTTTAAGCTAAAACTAAATATTTCTTATATTTAACCCCTTGCGTATAAGCTAAATGCCTCTACGCTAAGACCATAGCTCCACCATCGCTCCTTCGGACCTTAAGCATAGGTGTGAGCAGACGCGGGCCTACACCCTGTTTATTTTTATTTATCCTTCTGCTAAACAAGAAGCTACATAAACCGCTTTCCCTTACTTGCGAATAGCGAGCGGAGCTGGGCCGTGCCTCTGGCCCTACGTAGAACGTAGAACGTAGTTTTTCCTTCGGTTGCGAAGCAGAAGAATACCTTCGCTGCGAAGCCGGCAGCAAACCCTCCACCGAGGGATAAGGAGCAGGCTAGCCTGCTAGCCGCCACGCTATAAAGGAACAATCCGTTTAGCGCAGGCTTAGTATAAAATTAGACACGTGGTCAGCCTGGCCTGTTGCTTGCCAAGTACCACAGGCATGGTAAAGGCAGCACACCTTATATTTCAAGTAATCTGTATACGGTAGTAAGTTTTTATATTGCCTTGCTTTAACCATTCCTTACCGTAGTCCCTTACCCTTTTTACTGGGTATAGCCTTACTTCTTTAAGGCAAGCCTAGCCTCCTTGCCTTGCCTTGCTTGGCTAGGGAGGCAGGATCGTAGCTATTTATAAAAAAGGGGGAGGTGGGGGACTCCCGGGCCAAAGGCAGGAGTAGCGCACCCCTCGCAACCCAAAGGGAGGCTATGCCCAGCAAACGTAGGGAGGCTTACTTCTGCCTTGCCTTGCTTGGCTAGAGAGGGAGTGAAACTTTATTCGGTGGCTCGCTTGCCTTGCGAAGCTTGGGCACCCCCCTTGCATTCGTATGACTAGGTTATGCAACGCTCACCTAGATACACCAACGCGTGCGGTGGCTAACCTAGTGTATATGCAGAATGAGTGAGGCTCCTTTTTGATATCATTAAGTATAATACGTCCCTTGCCAAAGGCAGCTACCGCTCTTAGTCTCACCTTAGCAGCACTCACCGGTGGCCTTGCGCTTACTCACCCCAGCTTCGCAGGGAGGCGTAGCTGTTTTTAAATCTCCCGCTTCGGTTTTCCTTCGGGGCGTAGCAAAAAAAAAGAAAAGCCAAGAGAAGTTGGCCTCCTCCCCTCTTACATAAGCGGTTACACATATAACCACGTTAATAGGGGCCACCCTAAAGTTAAAACTGCAATACGGAGGGTAGGTAAGCCTATCCTAAGATAACCCGCTCTGCTTATTTTTAACAGGGGCGGGTAATAGAGCGGAGGTAAGGAGATTTAAAGTTATCAGATATCTATTTTTTTTTAATTTAATAATAATATATATTATGACAAATAGAAAACAATTTCAATTTTTCCCTTTTCATCTGGTGGATATGTCTCCTTGGCCTATCTTAACTAGCTTTTCCGCATTTGTAATGGCAGTTTCTGCTGTGATGTGCTTCCACGGATTTGAGAACGGGGGAAAACTTTTATTATTAGGATTTATATTAACAGCAAGTGTAATGACATTATGGTTTAAAGATGTAGTTACAGAGGGTACTTATTTAGGGGATCATACTATTCAAGTGAGAAGAGGACTAACTATAGGTTTTGTACTTTTTGTAGTTAGTGAAGTATTCGCTTTTTTAAGTGTATTCTGAGCATTTTTCCATTCTAGTTTAGCACCTGATATTACACTTGGAACTACTTGGCCTCCAATGGGGATTGTAGCTTTAGATCCGTTTGCTGTACCTTTATTAAATACTGTTTTATTACTTACTAGTGGGGCCTTTATAACTTGAGCTCACCATGGGTTAATTCAAGGAAATAGGAAAGCAGCTATATATGGAACTATAATTACTATAATCTTTGCACTTTTATTTACCGGTTTACAATATTTTGAATATAAAGAAGCAGGATTTACAATGGCAGATTCAGTATATGGTAGTGCTTTTTATGCGAGTACTGGTTTACATGGGGCGCACGTTATAATAGGTACTACATTTATTTTATTCTGTTTAGTTAGAATGATCTTTTACCATTTAACAGATGCTCACCATGTAGGTTTTGAAGCTGCTATTTTATACTGACACTTCGTTGATGTGGTGTGGTTATTTTTATTTTTATCTGTATACTACTGAGGAGGTAATTAGAGTAATCGTTAGGCATCCTTGCCCCTGCTTTCGGTGCCTAGAAAATAAAACGCAGCCCATCACTTTTTTTTTTCTAAGGTGTTGCCGCATTGCATACGGTCGCCTTTGGCTAGGTAGCCTTAATTAATAAAAAGGAACCAGGAACGACGCGTGTTGGTCCTTTCCCTGCTTCTTGCCTCCCTAGCCAAGCAAGGCAAGACAATAAGGCATAAAAGGAAGGAGCTAGACCCATTCCCATCCTTCCCTTGCCAAAGGCAGCAGCTGCGAGCCTATAACTCTTGCATCTAGCCGTGCTTCCTCCTGAAGGAAAGACCCCACATATAGGCGGTTGGTGCTAGGGTTTGGTTATTTACTACGATTCAGGCCTTTCTTTTTTTGCTACGCCACAAAAGAAAAATCGAATTACATAAGCCAGCAGCACCTACACTTAACAATAAAAAAAAAGAATTAAAAATTTAACCCCTTTTTCGAACACCTGCACCCTTTCGTGCTAAGCTCTTTACATAGAGTGGCTAAAAAATATATAGAGCATTACCTGCCCCATAGCTTAGCCAGACGCGAGCTTTCAAGATAAAGTAGGCGGAATAAGGGAGGGTAGCTGCAACAGGCTACGGGCTCGCTTTTAATATTATTAGATGAGCCCAGCCTAATTTTTAAAAGGGTATTGCATCCAGCTTTTCATCTTTATTTGGTTGCAGCTGACCTTCGGACGCAAGGCAAGCGATAGCACAGCTGACCCTGAAGCACGCCATTGTTTTACCAGTTACTAGGGGAGGCAGCGAAGCAGGCTACGCCACCATCCCAACCCAAGCCTGCTTCGCTGCCTCCCCTCGGCCAAGTTTGTGCATCTGGGAGTTCTTCGCTATCCCTCGCTTGCGCAGGGAATAAGCTTTTACTCCGTAGCCACCCCTCGTTATGGGTACCCCCGCAAAGACAGCCAAACTACTTTACCTAGTCTCCTTGCCTTGCCCTGTTTGTCTAGGGAGGCAGGATCGTAGCTATTTTAAAAAAGAGGCCAGGGTAGTGATGAAAAAAAATATTGCAGGGCCTTAAGGAATATAATAAAAATATGACATTCTCCTTATCCTTGTTTTTAATAGGAATTTTAGGATTTATTTTAAATAGAAAAAATATAATCTTATTATTAATTTCTTTAGAAATAATGCTACTGGCTATTACATTATTATTTTTAATAACCAGTTATAGCTTTGACGATAACATAGGTCAAACATTTGGTATCTATATAATCGCTATAGCAGGTGCGGAATCGGTAATAGGTTTAAGTATTTTAATCGCTTATTATAGATTAAAAGGAAGTATTTCCCTTAGAAACTAAATAATAAACTATGTATCTTTCTATTATTATTTTACCTTTTTTAGGATCTCTAATTTCGGGTTTTTTAGGTAGAAAAATAGGGATTATGGGTTCTCAATTAATAAGTTGTTTCTGTTTGTTTTTATCTGCGGCTTTATCTACACTTGCTTTTTATGAAGTAGGAATTTGTGCAAGTCCTGTATCTATAAATATAGGTAATTGAATAGACTCCGAAATAATGCAAGTTACTTGAGAATTTTTATTTGATCAGTTATCAGTAGTATTTTGTATAATGATTACATATATAACATTTTTAATTCTGGTTTATACTGTATATTATATGGAAGGGCAGCCTCATATCCAAAGATTTTTTTCTTATTTGTCTGCTTTTGCAGGTTTCATGTTAATATTAGTTACAGGAGGTAATTATTTTGTTTTATTTGTTGGATGAGAAGGTATAGGAATAGTTTCTTATTTATTAATTAGTTATTTTTACACTAGAATACAAGCAACGAAAGCAGCTTTATTGGCTTTAACTATGAATAGATTAGGAGATATGGGATTATCTATTGGTTTTTTTGCTATATTTGCTTTATTTGGTACAATAGAATATTCAACTGTTTTTAGTGTAGCTCCTTATTTTAATGAAAACGCCATAACTATAATTTCTTTATTATTATTCAGTGGAGCTATGGCTAAATCGGCACAAATACCTTTGAGTACTTGATTACCAGGGTCAATGGAGGCTCAACGATTTTTGGTGTATAAATCTATTATTTTATTATTAAGTTTACTAATTTGTTATTCTTTGTTAGTTTTAATAAAGGAATTTAATATATTTAGTTATTTTGTAAATGGCTTTACTTTAACGCAAACGCCTCAAATAAATTATTTATTTAGTTATTCTATAGTAATATCTAAAAATAGAGATGTTAGAGGCAGATTCATAATTTCGCCACCTAGAGATAAACAAGGGAGGTTTACTAGTGTAATTGAAAATAAAACAGTGCTACCCTTAACTTAAAATGTTTTAGATGGTCTAGTTGGAAGTCTTTTAGGAGATGATTCTTTAATAGCTAACAAAAAAGATTCAACAGGTAAAATAAAACATAATACTAATTGTATGTTTGCCATAACCCTGAATAGTAAAGAGTATATTTACTATTTATGAAATTTATTTTCACCTTTATGTACTTTAACTAAACCTCGGCCTTGGCCTAACCCAAATAAAGGGAAACCTATTTTACAATATTATTTTTATACAAAATCTTTACCCGTTTTAACTAAAATGTTTAAAAATTGGTATAAATGAGATGAAAATAATAGTAAGTATGTAAAAACTGTACCTTTAAATATAAGTGATCTTCTTACTGAAAGAGAGTTAGCTATATGAATAATGGATGATGGTTTTAAGAAAAGCAATGCCGTAGGGTAGGCTACCGAGTGTTTTACAGAAGAAGAAATAGATCGATTAAAATCAGTATTGGAAAATAAGTTTGGCTTATTAGTAACTAAAAATATTCGAATAACTAGTACTGATAAAATTCGTTTTAGATTATTTATTAGTGCTAAATCTAGAGATAGATTACATTTATTAATATCTCCTTATTTTATCCCTGAAATGCTATATAAATTAAATATTAAAGATTAGTTTAATTAATAAAATAAAAAGGTTTAGGGGCCTCTTAAAACTTAACTATATGCTGGAAACCCCTAATGCTTTAAATACTTTTTATCGGCGAAACAGGCCTATTTTATAACCGCTGGTAGCTCCTACCAGTTATTCTGGTAGAGGTAATGGCTGACTGTTTTAGTAATCTCCGGATATTACCATTTAAAAAGTGAAAAAGTTAAAGATGTTACAATGGACAATCAGCAGGTAACCAATATATATACGTAAATTATAAAAGACTTGCGCACGTGTTCTATTTCTATTAATTAAAACTCGGGGACACTTTTTACTATATGTCAAACTCACTCCTTTTCTTTAGAATAAAAATAAGCTGCTCCCTTACCCTAGCTAAGCTACCTCGCTTAGCGGCAAAAGCCCCTTGTCACTTTGTGTCACTTTGTGTCACTTTGTGTCACTTTGTGTCACTTTGTGTAGGGAGGGATGCGGAGTTTTCCGGATAATGTTCCAAAGGCTGCTGAATAAGGGTCTTACAACTAAAATTAATATATCCCTAGCTTAGCAAGCCGTGGGAAGCGTAAAAAAGGCCGGAGGATTGGTGTTATTAGAACATAGAAAAAATAATTGATATATATTAGTAGGAACCTCAGAGACTACACGTTAAGTTCTATAAATTTTTTTTTATAGAAATGATATAGTCCAAATAAAAATGAAAGAAAATTTAGATCAGTAGGTCTGCTGTAGGTTTAAGACCAACCGCCTGACCTGGGGCTAAAATTTTACAACATTTAAATGCCAACACCAGTATCCGCATTACTTCATGCTGCAACACTAGTAACAGCAGGTATTTTTTTATTATTAAGATCTAGTCCTATTTTAAGTTACAGCAGTGATGCTTTACTAGTTATTACTTTAATTGGTTCAATAACTGCTTTTGTAGCGGGAACTACTGCTTTAGTTCAAAATGATTTAAAAAGAATAATAGCATTTTCTACTATTAGTCAATTAGGTTATATGATGATCGCTATTGGCTTAGCTCAGTGAAATATAGCACTTTTACATACAGTTCTTCATGCTTTTTTTAAGGCTTTATTATTTTTATCTGCAGGTGTAATAATACATTCTTTAAATGATGAGCAAGACATAAGAAGAATGGGAGGTTTAATACGATTTATGCCTTTTACTTATACAGTTATGCTAATAGGTACTATAGCTTTATTAGGCCTGCCTTGGTTAAGTGGTTTTTATTCTAAAGATTTAATTTTAGAACTGGCTTATGGTAATTATCAATTTTCAAGTCTATTTGCTTTTATTTTAGGTACTTTAACTGCCTCTTTAACTGCTTTTTACAGCATAAGACTAATTAATTTGGTATATTTAACAATGCCAAATGCTAAAAAAACATCTTATTTAAATATCCATTCTGAAAATTCAATAGTTATCATTCCTTTATCTATTTTAGCTCTTTTTGCGATTTTTTTAGGGTTTATAGCTTCTGATTTTGTAGGTGTAGGTTCTGATTTTTTTGGTAATAGCTTATTTTATCATCCTTCTCATCTTCATATAATAGAAGCTGAATTTAGTTTACCTTTATATATAAAATTAATGCCTACTGTATTATCATTATTAGGGGGAAGTATTGCTATTTATTTATACCACTATGGTCATTACTATTTAACTGGTTGAACGATCCCTTTTTTTAAAACCTCGCTTTCAAGCGAAGAAGCAAGAGTTAATGCCTTAACTGTTAGTAGTGCTACACCCTTTGGAATTAGTAACGCCCTAGACGGAAGAGGCAGCACCCCTTACCCAATGCCCCAGGCACAAAAAAATAAGGTAATAAAAACAGGCGCCGGAGGCCTTGCTCCTATTATAATAAATAGCTATACTTTTTTAAACGGAAAATATTTTTTAGATATTATATATAATAATTATTTTATATCAGGGGGATTAAAACTTGGTTTTACCGTATCTAAATTATTAGATAAAGGAATTATTGAACTAATAGGCCCATTTGGTTTAACGGAGGGTTCTTACTCCGCAAGTAACAATTTAAGTAGATTAGATACAGGAATAATAACTACTTATGCACTATATATAACTTTAGGTTTAATTAGCATTTTATTTATTTTATTCTCCCCACTTTTTTATTCAGCAGTTAGTTCCGGTATTTATGATTCCCATAGTATAGCCACTGTTTATGTAGGGGAGGCCTATCCTTCGGCAGCTACCTGCTCCGCAAGCCTGCCTTTACAAGGGTTGGAGTGCACCGCCCCCCTAGTAACAGAAGAATGTTCTGTTTCTGGCATCGCCAACTTTTCGACTCCGGAAGGAGGCTTATTGCAAAGCAACACCCTGCTGTATAAAGATATAGATGGCACTATGTTAGACCCTATTGGCTTGCGAAGCAAAGAACTGCCCTTATTTTCCCCAGAGGGTTCCGAAGCACGAAGCAGCGAAACGACACCTTCAATAACTTTAGAACAAATTCAAACTAATTATACTTTCAGTTTAAAAATTTTACTTTTAAGTATATTTACTACTTATCTTCTATTATCGCTCTAATGGCCTTTTTATTTTACAACCCCCCCCTTTATTTTTTTTTTTTTTTGCTAAGCCAGGTGCTATATATATTTCAGTCATAAAATACATGTTGGTAATTCCTGGCGGAGGCTTTACTGCAACTTATGACTTATTTATGTAGGTTAAGGGGAGCAGAGCACCCGGCTTGCGGCCAACAACTCCCTACTTATGCGCAGGGATACCTTACCAGGGTATGAATAAGTTTTTAAGGGATCTGTATCGTGCCCCGCAACTAAAGGAAAATAAGCACGGCTGCTTCTAGCGTACAAGGCAACTATCTTGCCTTACCAGCTTAGCAAGGAGGCAGAACGCATTAGGTAAGCTGACCTTCGGATGGAAGAAAAGTAGCAACGCCTAAGTAAGGCTATGCCCTCTTCGCTAAGCCTTCTAAATACGTAGGGCAGGGAGTAGTAATATAAAATGTGGTATGCCTGCGTTAGCGCAAGGCCTGGCTTTTTTTTTAATTTTAGCTTTTCTTTTTATATGCTATAGTACAGGGGGTGGCATAGCCGTGTTTATCCTAGCCTCCGGAGGGAGGCAGGGCAGGTATACCCGCCCTGTTGCGAAGCACAAACTAGGGAAATGGCTCTTGGTTTGACCGACGACCCTGGCCTAGCTAGGTTAACCCCACACCATAGCCCCTATCCCGTAATTCTCCCTTTGGTTAGAGGGAGTGCTTCGCGTGCTTCGGTGCTTCGCGTGCTTCGCGTGCTTCGCCTGCTTCGCAAGAAAAGAGGAGGCAGCAGTCCTTCGGTTAAAACAGGGGACCTAAATTCTAGATGAAAGGGCACTAGGCTTAACTAGATCCGACCAAGTCATTACAGAAATAAGGTAGGCAACATCACCTAACCTAACCTACCCTCGCCTTAAAACAGCGGCTTGCTATGAAAACGTGAGATAGGGCTTATTTTACTGCATAATTTGCTGACGCTAAGCGAGAGCAAGGGAGAATAAAAAAAAAAGGGTAGCTTAAAATATAATAAGCGTAAAATCTCAATCATAAAGAATAATTAAACATTTAAAAGTGCAATAGAAAATTAAAGTTTTTTTGATTTCTTCCTTTTTTTTAAAAAAAAATACAAGCGCTCATTCCTCGCTTTTTTTGCTTTAGCAAAGGCTTCGTACTTATTATATCGTATAACCCTCTGCTGGACATAGCATCTTTACATGCTAATACAATGCAAGCAACACTGCTCTATAAAAGAAGGATTAAATAGCGATTGCTTTGTGCTCTTCCTGGCCCAAGCTTTTTTTTTTATGCTAGGCAAGCTTGCCTTATAAGGGAGGCAGGGTAGCTTCGCAGCACCAATGGTGCTGCTTAGCCGGGGAGGGTTTTATTTATTCCCCTCCCTGTCTTTGCTTTTACAACTACGCCTTTCATCTCCTGAGGGTAGCACAAGATTTAGGCACAGCAACACAAAGGGTAAATAAAACTTTATCTTCTAATCGAAAACTTCGTACTAATAGTGTAAGCCTTAAAGAAAAACTTTAAATTGCAGCCTTGTCTTACGCTTAGCGGGGGTGTACTAAAGAAGTAGTTGAAACGCCTTGTACTTTTTCAAACCTAAAGGTCATAGCCTTAAACGGGAGGTTTTTTTTAATAGACGTCACCTCCCAAAATTTAAACAGCGCCCACCAGCTTATGCTAAGTCTGGCTAGCTTCAACGGAGTAGCTTGTAACGCCCTAGCTCCCACCGATGGAGAGCGCCTAACTTATTATTATAAATAATATAATAAGTCTTTTATTTAGTTCTCGCTTCCTACCATGTACCACGTGCTCTGCAAGTGAAACAGGCTACCGAAGGAGGTAGCCTCTTTAGGGAGGCCTGTTTCACTTTTTCCCTTCCTCCGTAAAGCTTATGGGGGGGCTCTTAGCTTAGCGCCTACCTAGCGAAGCAACTCCGTTGCGGCTTTGTAT
>Ga0209113_1000021_pt1 | contig 40724 bp, 37 predicted proteins | sample TexAe_RefH0_O1_FD_187951 | JGI IMG/M metagenome (GOLD analysis project Ga0209113, IMG submission 187951) | Forest soil microbial communities from Davy Crockett National Forest, Groveton, Texas, USA - Texas A ecozone_RefH0_O1 (SPAdes) (version 2) | ecosystem: Environmental > Terrestrial > Soil >... | reverse complement strand
TGAGGTCACGGGTGAGCAGCCATGGATGAGCCTCCGCGAGCCGCTCGGCGCGCACCGTTATGCCCAGACTCAGGTAGCCCTGGTATGCCGACCGCAACATCTGCGCAGAAACCCTCGGACGACCGATCTGCGCGTTGAGCAGGGCGCCCTCTTCGTGGGCAAGCGCGTGAATCAGCGGGAGCTGGTACTCCGCTGCGAGCTCAATCGCCCGGGCGAGGTGGCGCTCCGCCTTGCTGTGCTGCCCGCGGGCCCGCGCCCACGCACCCTCGATCAGCGCAAGAGGTGCCGCGTAATTGGCTGGCGAGCCCGCTGCCCATTTGTGGTGCAGCGTCAACGCCTGGCGCACCGATCGTCGGGTCGAGCGGTCCGTCGGTGCGACCTGGATCGCACTCAGGGCGCCGATCAAGTAAAAGAGTTGTAGGGCCGGCATGCCGGCGATACCGTCGAGGTATTCGGCGGCCTCGTCCGTCACGCGGACCGCGCCAGCGTAGTCGCCACACCAGAAGTGCAGACCTTGTTTGACGCTCAAGGCGACGCTGAGGGCCACGCCGTCGCCCTCGTGGCGGGCAGCCGGCACCACTTGGCGCTCGTCGTAGCCGCTCTCGCCGGCGAGCAGGAAAGGATTCTCGCTGCGGCCCATCAAATTCAGGCAAAGCTGCTGCACCGCTTGGCAAGACGCGCGGGGAACCGGCTGGGAGCGGATCTCGGGAACGAGAGATTCGGCGAGGGCGTCGATCTCCGCCAGCGGACGGCCGACCCAGAATGAGTGCGCCAGCAGGAACGCGGTCAGAAAACCGGCATACTCCCGGTCACCATGGTCGAGCGCCTCGTCGATCCCTTCACGCAGCTGGCCCAGGCCCTCGTGAATCGGGTGTCGCCAGTGACGGATGAAGTTCAGGTAATAGAGCTGCGTCTCCGGGCGGGCCTCCCGGAACTCTTGCCGTTCCGTGAGAAGCATGCCGACCTCGCCGAAGTGCTGGCTGCCGGCGTGGTCGCCGGCCAAGACCAGCAGCAGGCCACAACTGGCGAGCACCGTTGGTGAGGTGGGGGTATGGCCGTGGGCCAGCAAAAGGTCGAGCTGCCTACGCACGATCAACGGGAAGAGATTCGGCTGGAGAATAAAGGACAGGCTGCGCAGCTCAGAGAAAATCCGCTGGATCTCGATAACGCGCCGGTCCTGGCAATGCGGCAGCTCCAGCAGCCGTTCGGTGCTCCACCGGCGCGTAGCGAGCTTAATCCGCATCAGCGCGTTGGCCATCCGAGGTTTGCCCGGATTGCGTGGCAGCGGCTCGCCGAGTTCATCGAGCGCCCGCAGCCCGGTTTCCAGCGCCTCTTGGAGGCGATTCTGCGCTACCCGTCCCTTAAGCCTCAGGAAGGCGAGTCGGGCGCGGTCTGCCGGCTCGTGCAGGCCCCCTTCGGCCTCGTCGAGCAGCCCATGCAGGGCCTCCGCATCGCCCACCAGCAGGGCTGCCTCCGCAGCGTCAAGTTGCAGCTCTCTGGTCAGCAAGAAGTGAGCAGCCCAACGTGATTCACCGAGCAGACCCAAACCGTTTAGGCAGTGCTCAAGGGCGAGTGGGAACGATGCCTGCCCACGGGCCTTGCGTGACGCACGGCGCAGGACGTCGACGAATTGGATGCGCTCGTCTTCGGCAAGTTGGTAACCACCGATGCCGACGTGGCGGGCGGCCTCGAACAATCTGTCGTCGCCCTGCTCGGCCAGCCGACGACCGATTCGCAGGTGCGTCTCGCGCCACGCGTGATCGGACATGCCGCGCCGAGCGGCCTCGATTACCCGGTCGTGGCTGAAGCGGTAGCGGGCGTCGCGGCTGATCGCGTTGGCGATCCGCTGGCCGCGGCTGTCAACGGCCTCGAGCAAGCGAAGCTCAAGACCCGACCAAAGTGCCTGGGCCACCACGTCGGCCGGCTGCGCGGCCGCTGCCGTTGCGTCGCCGAGGTCGAACTCGCCACCGATGCACGCCAGCGAACTCAACACCTCCCGATCAAGCGGGCGCAACTGGTCGAGGTACTTGCCGAGGAATTCGGCGGCCGTGGCAGTGATCTCGATCGAGGTCAGGAGGCGCAGGTCCCAGGTCGGACGCCCCCCGGCACCGACGGCAACAAGCGCTCCTTCCCGTTGCGCGCGATGCAGCAACTGGCGGACCTGCAACGGATTGCCTTGGGTTCGGTGATGAAACTCAGCGGCGACATCGCCTAAGTCGACCCCGCGACCGCACACGGCCTCGAGCAGCTCTTCAAGATCCCCGCGGGACAGCGGGGCGAGATCGATGCGCCGTAGACCCACTGACGTGAGGCCCGCTGCGGTGGCATCGAATTCGCCCGCCCGGTGTGCTCCGAGGACGAGCACATTGCGAACGGACACCGTCAACAGTTCGGATAGCAGCCGTAGTGAATCCTGGTCGGCCCACTGCAAGTCATCGATTGCCAGGACCACCGGTCTGTAGGACGCGGTAGTGGACACCAGGCGGATGACGGCGCGCTGCAGCCGGCGCCGAGCATCCGCCGCATCGAGGTCAGCCACCTGCGGGTCCGCGTCCAGCACTCGCGCCAAGTCGGGCACCAGCGCCTCGAGGATGCCGGTGAGCGCCGACATCTCGCTCACGAGGTCGGCGCGCCAACGGTCACGCTCAGCGGTGCCGGTGGCCTCCATGCTGCGGACAATCGAGCCGAGCGCGTCCCCGAGCGCCGAGTACGGTGCCGCCGCGCCATGTCGGTATCTCCCGTAAGCAAACACGCAGTTGCGGCGGGAGATCTCTGCCCCGAAGGCCTGCATCAGCGTCGACTTGCCTACCCCCGAGATTCCACTGAGCAGCGTGCATCCTCCGCCGGCCCGTCCGGCCTCTTCCACCGCCGCTCGAAGTTCGGCGATCTCCTCTCGCCGGTCGACCACGCGGCCGTCGAAGTCAAGTACTGGGGTAGTCACGGCCCAAGGCCATCGTGACGGGCGCCGTCGGAGAGACGACGTGGCACATAAATCGCGAGCTGAGAAGCAAGCCGGGTCCTATTCTCAGACGAAGTGTCCGACTTATCGTAGGGTTTGTCCGGGCCGAACGCTCGCGATGACACAAACTTCTCGAGCGCGCAGGGGGTCAGCACAGCAAAGGGCCCAAATTCTTAAACTATGTCACCCAGCAGTGTTTCGCACGGCATCCGCTCAGCGTAGTTAACGGTCTAATAAGGCGCGAGGCCAACGACGGCCCGAAGTTCGCCGGCCAGATTGCCGCGGTTACCCACCGTCACGCCGGTCAATCCCAGCCAGCCCGCCATCGTCTGCAATTCACCGGCCAGCGCTTCGGCCACCCGCGACGGTGGACGACCATCCTCGACGAACGCTCCCACGACCTGCAATGCGTCCGCGGAACGATCGGCCTTGAGGTCGACCCGTCCCACCAGCTCCCCGTCGAGCAGAAACGGCCACACGTAGTAGCCGTATTGCCGCTTGTTGGCCGGTGTGTAGATCTCGATCCGATAGTGGAACCCGAACAGTCGCTCGACCCGCGGACGGAAGAAGATCAGCGGGTCGAACGGACAGAGCAGCGCCGTGCCGCGGTCGTGTCGCGGAATGGTCTGTCCCGCAACCAGATACGCCGGGTTGGACCAGCCCTCGACGTCCACCCTTTCCAGTTCGCCGTCGGCCACCAGCTTGGCGATCGCCGGCTTGGCCTGCCCGGCGGCCAGCCGGAAATAGTCGCGGATGTCGGCCTCGGTCGCGACGCCCAGCGCGGTGGCGGCCCGCAACGTGAGCTCTCGGACCGCGTCGTCTTCGCTGACCTCGCGGGCCAGCACCTCTGGCGGCAGCACTCTTTCGGCGAGGTCGTAATGCCGGGCGAACCCGACCCGGGTCGCCGTCGTGAGGGTGCCGGCGGCGAACAACGCCTCGGCGACCCACTTGGTGTCACTGCGGCTCCCCCACCAATCTCCCCTGGGACCGCGCGGCGCGGTGGATAGATACGCCTCGATCTGCCCGGCGGTGCTCGGCCCGATTTCAGCGATGGCGGCAACGATTTTGTCGGCGAGCTTCGGGTTGGCTTTCACGATGTGGGTGCCCCATCGGCCGTGCCGATAGTGGCGCATCCGCCAGCGCATCAGCGGCCAGTCGTCGATAGCCATCAATGCAGCCTCGTGCGCCCAGTACTCCACCAGCAGCCGGGGTGAGCGGGTGCTGTGGGCCCACGCCGCCCGGTCCAACACGTCTCGGTCGTAAGGCCCGAGCCGGCTGAACACCGGCGCGTAGTGAGCCCGTACCGCTACCGACACCGAGTCGAGCTGCAGCACCTGGATCCGCGAGATCAGCCGGCGCAGATGCGCTCGGGTGACAGCGCGCTGCGGTCTCGGCTCGTTAAACCCTTGGGCGGCAACGGCTATCCGCCGCGCGTGGGCGGAAGTCAGCCTAACAAGCCGGGTCACGGCCCCGAGAATATCGCGGGCTCAGTTAACGCTGACTTTCTGGTCCGATGGCGACTCAGCGCTCGCCTCGTTGGCGTCCTTGAGTTCTCGGTAAGCCGATTCAAGAGTGGCCGGAACCGATTCCAGGTCCCGGTACACGCCCATCAACCGCTCCAGGACCTCGATTCGCTGCTGACTCGCCTGGTCGACCGCCTGCCGGGCCTGCTCACGATAGTGATCAGCCTCCAGCTTGGCGTCGGCCAGAAGCTGCTCACGTTCCTCCTGAGCGTCCTGCCACGCCGCAGCGATCGCCGATTGAGTTTCAGCGCTCATCCTGTCGAGTTCGGCGCCGAGCTTTTCCTTGGCTCTCTCGTACTCGGCTTCTCTCGATTTCAACTGCTCGCCAAGGTCCGCCAAAAGTTTTACGTGCTTCTGCTGCTCAGCCTCCGCTTCGGCCTTGGCCTCCGCGACCAGCGCCGCCGCCTCGGCCTTCGCCTCAGCCCGCATCTCGGAGATATCGTCGACCGCGCTTCGCAGCATTTTCGCCATCCGCTGTTGCACGGCGTGCGGCGACGGTGAGGTCTCCGTCAGGAGGTCGACCTCAGTGCGCAGCGCTGCCGCTTCAACGTCGATGCCCTTCAGGCGGGTCCTCAGGCTCTCGACGTCGTCGAGCAGCAACTTCTGCTTTGTGGCCAGCATCTCGATGTAGGCGTCGACCGCGGCCGGTTCGTAGCCCAGGAAACGCCGAGTAAACGTTCTCGCGGATTCGGGCTCCACTGCAAATTCCCCCTTCCAAAACTCCTGCTGAAGCCGCCGGAATCGGCTCCCACGACGAGTATGTCACCGTTATGCGGCACGTGCCGAGACGCGCTCTACCTGCGGCTATAGCTATGAAACCGGTAGCGCACACCCGCGCTGCTGGTCTGCCACTCTCCCGGCGTGCCGACCCACATCTCGTCGAGCACCGGGGCCACCGCGTCACCGTCATCGCGCGGTAGCTCGATGTCGATCTCGGTGACCTCACACCGACTGGCCCGCGGCAGTGCCAGCGTATAGATCTGCTCGCCGCCGATCACCCAGGTGTCCGGATCTGTCAATCCGTCATCGAGGTTGTGCACCACGGTAGCGCCGTCGGCGATCATGTCAGTTTGGTGGGTCAGTACGACATTTCTGCGTCCCGGCAGCGGCCGAAACCTCGCCGGCAGCGAATCCCAGGTGCGGCGGCCCATCACCACGGTGTGGCCGACGGTGAGCTCCTTGAAGCGGATCAGGTCCTCAGGTACCTGCCAAGGGATATCGCCGTCGCGCCCGATCACTCCGGACGTCGACTGCGCCCAGATCAGGCCGAGTCCACTCATACAGCGACGGGGGCTTTGATCGCCGGGTGTGGATCGTAGTTCTTCACAACGACGTCGTCGTAGGTGTAATCAAAGATCGAATCACGTTGAGCCAAAACAAGTTCCGGGTAGGCACGCGGATCGCGGCTCAGCTGCTCGGTGACTTGTTCAACGTGGTTGTCGTAGATATGGCAGTCGCCGCCGGTCCAGACGAAGTCGCCGACACCCAGGCCGGACTGCGCGGCCATCATGTGGGTCAGCAGCGCATAGCTGGCGATATTGAACGGCACGCCCAGAAACAGATCGGCGCTGCGCTGGTAGAGCTGGCAGCTGAGCCGGCCGTCGGCCACGTAGAACTGGAACAGCGCATGGCACGGCGCCAGTGCCATCTGCGGGATCTCGCCGACATTCCACGCCGACACGATGATGCGCCGCGAATCCGGATCGGTCCGCAGCAGGTTCAGCGCCGAGGTGATCTGGTCAACGTGCTCGCCGGACGGGGTGGGCCACGATCGCCACTGCACCCCGTACACCGGACCGAGATCGCCTGTGTCGCTTGCCCATTCGTCCCAGATTGTGACCCCGTGCTCCCGCAGCCAGCCGACGTTGGAGTCACCGCGCAGAAACCAGAGCAGCTCGTACACCACCGACTTCAGATGCACCTTTTTGGTGGTGATCAACGGGAAACCCGACGACAGGTCGAACCGCATCTGATGGCCGAACAAACTGCGGGTACCGGTGCCGGTGCGGTCGGATTTGGCTGTGCCCTGCTCGAGCACCAGACGCAATAGATCCTCGTACGGCGTCACGATCGGCACGCGTTCACCATACGTCCAGACCCGGGGAGTAGAACGGATGGCATGCCGAATATCAGCGACACCGTCACCACCCCCGATGGCTCCTGCCCGGTCCGCCTCTTCACCCCCGAGGGACAGGGCCCGTGGCCGGGCGTAGTCATGATTCCCGACGCCGGCGGGTTCCGGCAGACCTTCGTCGACATGGCCGCTAAGCTGGCCGATTCCGGGTACGCGGTGCTACTTCCGGACGTGTATTACCGTCAGGGTGACTGGGCACCGTTCGACATGAAGACCGCGTTCACCGACGACAACGAGCGCAAGCGCCTGATGTCGTTCATCGGCAGCATCAGCCCCGACGGCTGGGCATCGGATGCGAACGCGTACTTCGACTACCTGAGTGCTCGGCCCGAAGTCAGCGGCACCACGTTCGGCATCACCGGTTACTGCATGGGCGGTCGCGCGGCGTTGACCGTCGCCGGGCTTGTTCCAGACCGGGTGGCGGCCGCGGCATCGTTCCACGGCGGTGGGTTGGTCACCGACGGCAGCGATAGCCCGCATCTGCGGGCCGACCAGATCCAGGCCGTCGTCTATGTGGGCGGGGCGGAGAACGATGCGTCGTTCACCGACGACCACGCCGAGCAGCTGGAGAAGGCCCTGACCGCGGCCGGCGTCGAGCACAAAATCGAAACCTATGCCGCCGGACACGGGTACGCCGTGCCGGACAACGGGTCCTACGACGCCGACGCCGCCCAGCGGCACTGGACGGCGATGCGCGAGGTGTTCGGAGCGAACCTGGGCGGCTAGCTCGGGAGGCGATTCATCCCGCCTCGGCCAGGCCGGTCGCAGCATCGTCTTGATGCGGCGGCCACAGCGGCTGCGGTACTTGGAGACCGAACGGTTTGCCCCAGCCGTTTCGAGACGAAACCTCGTGCACAGGACGGCGATTGGCCGCTACACCCCACTTGCCCCGCGGGTAGCCGAGAGTCAGCATGGCCGACATCGTCCAGCCTTCCTCGACGGGCACGCCCAGCAACTCGTTCACCTTGTCCGCAAAATTGCGGAGCACCATCGTCATGACGCCGCCGACGCCCTCGGCACGGGCGGCGAGCAAGGCACTCCAAATCGCCGGGTAGATGTTGGCACCGCCGAGGTCGTCGATGGCGAATACGAAGAGCAGCAAGGGGATTTCCTCGAAGTGGTCGGCGAGGTAGTCCCCCGAGCCCTTCATTCGGCGCATGGTTTCGGCGTGAGCGGCGTGATCCATACCCGGAGCCGGGGCCACCATCGGTCCTGTCCCCGTCTTGAACTTCTCGTATTCCAAAGCGCGGGCCTGTCGAAACAGTCCGGCGAACTCGCGGATGAGTTTCGGGTCGTCAACGGCCACGAAGTGCCAGCGTTGGGTGTTACCCCCGTTGGGAGCACGAACGGCGGCATCCAGGATGCGGGCCTGGGTGTCCAACGGAATCGGATCCGGCCGCAACCGCCGCATCATCCTGGTGGTGTACAGGCCTTCGTAGATCTCCATGTGCCTACTCCGTTCCGCTATTCCGGCCAGCTGCCGTTGAGGATGTGCTCGACCATGTTGTCGCGCACGAAGGTGGGGTCGAAGCGCTCGAGCACGTCGGCGTTCATGGTGCCGTAGGTGGTTTGCGGGCGGTGCTTCATGCCGTCGGTGAAAGCCGCCAGGATGCGGTTCTTGAAATCGGGACGCGGGTGGGCGGCGGTCACCGCGGCCTGGGCTTCCGGAGCGAGATCGCTGCGGCCGAGGCCCAGCACGTCGACAACGACACCTGCTTGAATCAACGCGGTTTCGGGTGCCATGAACTCGGGCACCCCCGGCGTGGTGTGCAGGGCGATACCGAGCCAGACCTTCTCGGCGTCGGCTGTGTCAACGCCATGCCGCGTCAAGAAGTCGCGTGCCGCGTCGGCGCCGTCGACCTCGAAGCGGATGGTGGAGGTGCGGTAGCGCTCGGTCAGCCCGAGGTCGTGGAACATCGCTCCGACATAGAGCAACTCCAGGTCCGGTTGCAGTCCGCGGCGCAAGCCCTGCAGGGCTCCGAAGAAGAACACCCGCCGGGAATGGTTGAACAGCAGGTCGTCTTCGACATCGCGGATGAACTCGGTGACTTCCCGTGCCAGCGCGCTATCGGGCACGCGGATGCCGGCAACGGTTTCGATGGACTCAACGGTCATGATCGTTCCTTCCTTTTCGTAGCCTCAGTTTGCGGCGCTATGCCGCTATCCCACCGGAGTCGTTCCAGCCGCTTTTCCCACAAATTGCGACACAATGAGCCCGTGGCTGAAGCCGGCGCGCCGTCGCGGGTCGTGGTTATCGTCGTCTTCGACGGCGTGACCATGTTGGACGTCGCGGGAGCGGGTGAGGTGTTCGCAGAAGCCAACCGCTTCGGCGCGGACTATCGGCTCGCAATCGCGTCGGTGGATGGTCGCGACGTCACCACCTCGATCGGGACGCGGTTGGGCGTCACCGATGCCATTGCGTCAATCGAGTCCGCCGATACCGTCATGGTGGCCGGCAGCGATGACTTACCCAGGCGGGCAATCGATCCCGAGCTCGTCGACGCGGTCAAGTCAATCGCGGGCCGCACCCGGCGGGTGGCCTCGATCTGCACGGGGTCGTTCGTCCTGGCCCAAGCCGGCCTCCTCAACGGCCGGCGCGCCACCACGCACTGGCATGACGTCAAGTTGTTTGCGCGGGCCTTCCCAAACGTCACCGTCGAGCCGGATGCGATCTTCGTCCGCGACGGCGATGTCTTCACCTCGGCCGGGGTGTCGTCGGGCATCGACCTGGCGCTGGCGCTAGTCGAAATGGATCATGGCATCGAGCTGGTCCGTTCCGTGGCCCGATGGTTGGTCGTCTATCTCAAGCGAGCGGGTGGACAATCGCAATTCTCGGTGCTGGTCGAGACCGCACTACCGCCGCGGTCAGCCTTGCGCAAGGTCACTGATGCGATCTCGGCCACTCCCGCGGCAGATCACAGCGTAAAGGCTCTTGCCATGCGGGCCTCGTTGAGTGCTCGGCAGCTGACTCGACTTTTTCAGTCGGAACTTGGCACGACACCGGCCCGCTACGTCGAAATGGTGCGCATCGATGCCGCCCGTGCCGCGCTCGACGCTGGCCGCAGTGTCGCCGACACTGCGCGCATGGCAGGGTTCGGCAGCCCCGAAAGCCTCCGTCGCGTATTCGTCGACCACCTCGGCGTCTCGCCGAAGGCCTATCGCGAGAGATTCCGCACGGCATCGCGCGGTTGACGCCTACCGACGTTGTTGCCCACGGCATACTGATCCGCCATGCATGTCGATGCGATGACGATTCCGCAGCCGTTGGGCCGGATCGGCGACCTGGCCCGCCGAGCCCAATCCGCCGGCTTCTCGGGTCTGCTGTTCACCGAGACCGGTCGCACGGCGTATCTCAACGCCGCGGTGGCCTCGCAGGCGGCGCCGGGTCTCGAGTTGTCCACGGGCGTCGCGGTGGCCTTTCCGCGGAGTCCCTTCGTCACCGCGGCAACGGCGTGGGAGTTGCAGGAAGCGACCGGCGGAAATTTTCGGCTCGGCTTGGGCACGCAGGTGCGCACTCACGTCGTACGGCGGTATGGCGTGGACTTCGAGCGGCCCGGTCCACGGTTGCGTGACTACCTGCTCGCCGTGAAAGCCTGCTTCTCCGCGTTTCGAACCGGAAAGCTCGACCATCACGGCGAGTTCTACGACCTGGATTTCATTACGCCGCAATGGAGTCCGGGGCAGATCGAACAGCCCGATCCCAAAGTCGATATCGCCGCGGTGAATCCGTGGATGCTGCGAATGGCCGGCGAAGTGGCCGACGGGGTGCACATCCATCCGCTCGGCGAGCCGGGCTATATCAATCGGCACGCGCTGCCCAACATCGCCGAGGGCGCGGCGAAGGCCGGTCGCTCGCCGTCAGACGTCGCGATCATCGTGCCGGTGATGACGATCGTCGGCGACACCGATGAAGAACGCGCCCAGGAACGAGAGGCCGTGCGCGCGAGCATGAGCTTCTACGGGAGCACACCGAACTACGCGTTCATCTGGGATGAGGCTGGGTTCGAGGGCACGACCGCCCGGATTCGCGAGAAGCAGAAGGCCGGCGACTTCGCCGGCATGGCAGCCCAAATCACCGACGAGCACATCGCCGCCTTCGCCACCGAGTCGACGTGGGACACGCTGGGTGACGCGTTGACCGACAAATACGCGGGCACGGCGACGCGCCTGGTGCTGTACAACGCGGTCGGCGATCGGGAGCGCTTCGAGCGCTACGGTGACGTGGCGCGCCGGGTCAGCGCCCGATCAACCGCTGCATGAAGTCCGGATAACGCGCGCCCTGGACCTCGATACCCGCTGCGGCGTCACCGATTTCACGGAGGTCGTCGTCGCTCAACTCGACGTCGGCCGCTGCCAGGTTCTCCTCCAGCCGGTCCAGACGCCGAGTGCCGGGGATCGGGACGATCCAGGGTCGCTGAGCCAGCAGCCAGGCCAGCGCGATCTGGCCGGGCGTCGCGCCTTTGCGAGCCGCGATCCGCTCGAGCAGATCGACCACGGCGCGGTTGGCCTCGCGGACGTCGGCGCCGAACCGCGGGATGCTGTTGCGGATGTCCGATTTGTCGAATTGCGTGTTCTCGCCGATGCTTCCGGTCAGAAAGCCTTTCCCCAGCGGGCTGTAGGGCACGAAACCGATGCCGAGTTCGGCCAGCGTGGAGAGCACCCCAGTCTCCGGGCCCTCCGGTTCGCGCCACCACAGGGAGTACTCGCTTTGCACCGCCGTCACCGGTTGCACGGCGTGGGCACGGCGAATCGTCGCCGCCGACGCCTCCGACATCCCGAAGTGCTTCACTTTCCCACCGTCGATCAGTTCCTTGACGGTTCCCGCGACGTCCTCGATAGGAACCTCGGGGTCGACGCGGTGTTGGTACAGCAGGTCGATGGTGTCCACGCCCAGCCGGCGCAACGAATTGTCGGCGACCTCTTTGATGTGTTCGGGTCGACTGTTCAGTCCCGCGACGTTGCCGTCGGCACCGAAGGCGAAACCGAATTTTGTTGCGATGACGACCTGTTCGCGCAGCGGCGCGAGTGCTTCGCCGACCAGTTCTTCGTTGTCGCCGTAAGCTTCCGCGGTGTCGAAGAAGGTCACTCCACGCTCGACCGCGGCGCGGATCACCGCGATCATGTCGGCTTTGGACCCGGCAGGTCCGAAGCCCCGGCTCATGCCCATGCAGCCCAAGCCGATTGCCGAGACCTCGAGGTGATCGCCAAGGATGCGCTTGTCCATGTCCTACTCCCCTCGAGACGGTGGCAGGCCGACCAGTTCGGCCAGCCGGGCGCGGTGGCGATAGGCGGTGCCGAACGCCAACTGGTCGGTCTTGGCCCGCTTCAGGTAGAGATGCGCCGGATACTCCCACGTCATCCCGATGCCCCCGTGCAACTGGACGCATTCCTCCGCGGCGTGCACGGCGGCGCCGCTGCAATAGGCCTGCGCGACGGCCGCCGCGATCGACGCGTCCTCGTCGTGTCGCGCGCAGGTGTCGGCGGCGTACCGGGCCGCCGCCGCAACGGAATTGAGCTCGACCCACAGATCCGCGAGCCGATGCTTGATGGCCTGGTAGGAACCGATGGCTCGGCCGAATTGCTTGCGCTGCTTGGCATAAGCAAGTGTGGTGTCGAAACACCACTGCGCGACGCCCAATTGTTCGGACGCGAGTAGCGCGGCACCCGTCTGCAGGGCCGCCGCGATTGCGCCATCGGCGGCGGTACCGACACGTGATGACGGGGCACCGGAAAAGTCGACATTTGCCAGGGGTCTCGTCATATCCAGAGCCAGGATCGGCGACACGGTGACGCCCGCGGCGTCGCGTGCGACGGTGTGCAGCTCCAGTCCATCGGCACCGGTCACCGGCACCACCAGCACGTCGGCCTCGCCCGCACCGGCGACGCTGGTGATTCGTCCGGTCAGGCCGTCACCGGCGGCGCTGACGCCGGCAATCGGGTCGCTGGGCGCGGTGGACAGCGGCACCGCCAGCGCCGCGGTCACCGACCCCGCCGCCAAACCCTTGACGGTGTCGGTGTCCCCGGCCTGCAACAGCGCGACAGTGGCCAGCACGGCACTGGACAGAAACGGCACCGGCGCGACGGCGCGCCCGATCTCTTCCATGACAACGGCTGCCTCACGGGCACTGGCACCCGCGCCACCAAGCTGCTCGGGGACCAACAGGCCGGCCATCCCGAGCTCGGCGGCCAGCGTATGCCAGACACCGGAAAAGTCTTGCGACGCACCATCGTAGATGCCTGCTACCGCTTCCGGTGGGCACCGGTCGGCGAACAGCCGACGCACACTGTCCCGCAACGCCTCCTCGGTGTCGGAATACAGGAGATCGCTCATCGGGCTGTTCCTTTGTCCAAGTCCTTAAATGCGACGTCTTTGTCGACCCGGTGTTCCGGCGGCAGACCGAGGATGCGCTCGGCGATGGTGTTGCGCAGGATCTCCGAGGTGCCGCCCTCGATCGAGTTGCCTTTCGCCCGCAGGTAGCGGTACCCGGGCTCACGCCCGGTGAAGTCAACCCCCTCCGGCTGACGCATCGTCCAGTCGTCGTATTGGAATCCCTCTTCCGGATGTAACTCGATCTCAAAACCCGAAACCGCTTGCGCCAGACGGGCAAACGCCACCTTCATCCCGGCGCCCTCGGGTCCCGGCTGACCGACGGCCATCCGCTGGCGCAGCCGCAGGGCGGTCAACCGGATGACTTCGGCGTCCACCCACAGCCGCATCAGCTCGTCGTGCATCGCCGCGTCGCGCAGCTGCGGTTGGGCCCGCCAGGCGTCGGTGACCTTGCCGATGATCCCGCTTTCACGCGTGCCGCCGGCCATTGAGCCGATGGCAACGCGTTCGTTGTTCAGCGTGGTGGTCGCGACCTTCCAGCCGCCGCCCTCCGCGCCGAGGCGGTTGGCGTCGGGCACCCTGACATCGGTGAGAAAGACTTCGTTGAACTCGGCTTCGCCGGTGATCTGCCGCAGCGGCCGGACGTCGACTCCGGGATCGGTCATGTCGCACACGAAGTAGGTCAGGCCCTGATGCTTGGGAACCGTGGGATCGGTCCGTGCGACCAGGATCGCCCGCTGGGCTTTCTGCGCGCTCGACGTCCACACCTTCTGCCCGTTGACGATCCAGTCGTCGCCGTCGCGCACTGCGCGGGTGGAAACCCCGGCCAGGTCAGATCCAGCACCCGGCTCGCTGAATAACTGACAGTAGAAGTGTTCTCCGGTGAACAACGGCCGCAGGAACTTTCGCTGCTGCTCCGCAGTGCCGAAGGCGGCAATAGTCGGCGCCGCCATGCCCATCCCGATGCCGTTGTGCGGTCCCCCTCCCACCGGCGCGCCCACCGCGGCCAGCTCGTCTTCGACCAGCGACTGAAAACCACGTGGCAGATCGAGCCCACCTGAGCCGCTGGGGAAGTGCACCCAGGCCAGTCCCGCATCGAAACGGGCTCCAAGGAATTCTCTTGGATCACCCGCCGGATCGTGCTCCGCCAGGAGCGTCCGCACCCGCGCGTGTAGATCCTGCGCAACCGCCTGCTCGTCGACGCTCATCGGAATTCCCCCGCGTTGCCGAGCACCTGACCGCCGTCGATCACCAAGGTGTCGCCGGTGATCCAGCTCGCCTCGTCCGACACCAGGAATGCGACCGCAGCTGCCACGTCGGGGGTCTCACCGATGCGTCCCAACGCCGTCCGCTGCGAGACAAACTGTTCGTTGTCCTTCCACAGCGCCTCGGCAAGCTTGGTCCGAACCACGCCGGGACAGATGGCATTCACCCGCACCCGCGGTGAAAGTTCCAGTGCCAGTTGCTTGGTGACGTGGATCAGCGCGGCCTTTGTGGCGTTGTACATGCCCATGTTCGGCGACTGGTGCATGCCGCCGATCGATGCGGTGTGAACGATCGCGCCACCGTGCTCGACCATCCACGCCTTGGCCGCCAGTGAGGTCCACAGCAGCGGCGCCCAGAGATTGACTTCAAAAGTCTTCGCGAAGCGGGCGTGATCCTGGTCGATCAGCGGACCGTACGCCGGATTAGTGCCCGCATTGTTGACCAGAATGTCGATGCTGCCGAACCGGTCGAGTGTCAGATCGACGCAGTGCCGTGCGGCCTCCTCATCCACCGCGTGGGCGGCTACTCCGATGGCGTTGCCGCCGACCTGATCGGCTGCCTCGTCCGCGCTCTCCTGCTTGCGGGAGGTGAGCACGATGTTCGCCCCTTGGAGCGCCAGCCGTTGTGCGATGGCCAACCCGATCCCCCGGGAACCTCCGGTGATGATCGCGGTGCGGCCGTTCAGGTTTGGTGTGGTCACAGTGCCTCCATCAGGCTGTGCTGGTAGCGGCGCATGCCCCGCAGCCAACGGTCGTAGTCGGTGCCTTTATGCCGATACATCTCGAGAACCGCCGGATGCGGGAGGATCAGGAAGCGCTCCTCCTCGATGCCCGCCAACACGACTTCTGCCACGTCAGCCGGCTCGATCACGTCGCCCGCGCTGGTGACCGCACGGGTGGCCAGGCGGGCCAACGGATCCTCGGACTCCCCCGGCGAATGCAACAGGCTGGTGTTGACTCCCATCGGGCACAGACAGCTGACCCGCACGCCCTGGTCGCCGAAGGTGATGTTCAACCACTCCGCGAATCCGACCGCGGCGTGCTTGGTCACCGAGTAGGTCGCCGACCCGAGCTGAGTGAGCAGCCCGGCGGCCGACGCGGTGCTGACGAAATAGCCTTCGCCGCGTTCGACCCATCCGGGCACCAGCAGTTGCGCGGCGCGGATGTGGGCCCGCAGGTTGATGTCGATGGACTGATCCCATTCATCCTCGGTGACGTCCAAGCCGGACACGCCGGTGATGCCCGCATTCGCGAAATACAGGTCGACGGGTCCGAACTCGTTTTCTGCCAGCGCGATCAACTGCTTGATGTGCTCGGTATCGGAGACATCGCCGCCGGAAGCGATGGCCGTGCCGGCGCGGTCGGCGTTGATGCCGCTTGCCACGGCGTCGGCAGCCTGTGAATTTATATCGGCGACAACAACTCTGGCATCCTGGTGCGCCAGCTTGGCGGCCAGCGCCGCCCCGATACCGTTACCGCCGCCGGTGACGATAGCGACTTTGTCGGCAACTTTCACGACCGATTCCCTTCTTCTCTGAACAGCAACCGGACAATCCATCCCCGGGTGTCGGCCGGGTCGATCACGTCATCGAGTTCGAAGGTGGTGGCCGACGTCAGTGCCTTGCCATGCTGATACGCGGCCTCGACGAGTTTGTCGAACAGATTCTGCCGCTCGGCCGGGTCGGCGACGGCGGCCAATTCCTTGCTGAACCCCAGCCGAACGGCGCCCTCGAGACCCATGCCGCCGATCTCCCCGGTCGGCCAGGCAACAGTGAATTCCGGAGCGTGAAACGAGCCGCCGGCCATCGCCATCGCGCCCAGCCCGTAGCCCTTGCGCAGGATGACCATCCCGAACGGCACCGTCAGCCGTGCCCCGACGATGAACAGCCGACTGAACCGCCGGACGGCGGCGTCGACTTCGGCATCCGGGCCGACCATGAAGCCCGGCGTATCGCACAGCGAAATGATGGGCAGCCCAGCCGATTCGCAGACAGTCAAAAAGTCGGCCATCTTGTCCGCGGCCTCGGCGTCGATGGCTCCGCCGAGATGATGACTGCTGTTGGCGACCAACCCGAACGCCATACCTTCGACTCGGACCAGCGCTGTGACCACGCCGACTCCGTAGTCGGCCCGCAGCTCCAAAACGGACCCGACGTCGGCGACCGAGTCGATCGCATGGTGCACGTCGTAGGCCCGTAACCGGTTCTCCGGCACGACATGCCGTGCCCGTCTCGGATCAGGGGCCTTCCAGTCCGACAGCCTGCCGTGGAAATAAGACAGGTACTGCTTTGCAAGCGACACCGCATGCTCCTCGTCGCGGGCGGCCAATCCGACGACCCCGTTGCGCCGCTGCACGTCGATCGGCCCGATATCCTCCGGGCGGTATTGGCCGAGCCCACCGCCTTCGATCATCGCCGGACCACCCATACCGATGTTGGCGTCGGGAGTCGCGATGATGACGTCACAGGTGCCGGCCAGCGCCGCGTTGCCGGCGAAACAACGCCCGGACACGATCGATACCAGCGGCACCTGCCCGCTGAGCGTGCCCAGCGTGCGGAAGGTCGGCACGTCGAGGCCGGCCACGGTGGCGACATCGGTGTCGCCCGGTCGGCCACCGCCGCCTTCGGCGAACAACACCACCGGCAGCTTTCTGCGGGCGGCCAGCTCGAAGACCCGATCGGTTTTGGCGTGGTTGCGCATGCCCTGCGTGCCGGCGAGCACGGTGTAGTCATACGACAGCACGGCGGTCTCGACGCCACCGATTCTCGCCACCCCCGCGACCAAGCCGTCGGCCGGAGTGTTGGCGATCAGATCGTCCTCCGAGCGCCGGCTGCGCTGCGCGGCGACCGCCAGCGCGCCGTACTCCACGAAGCTTCCGGGGTCGACCAGGTCGGCGATGTTCTCGCGGGCGGTGCGACGATTCTGGTTGTGCCGCTTGGCAATCGCCTTCGCTCGGCCCTCGTCGAGGGTGAGCAGATGCCGGCGACGGACTTCCTCGAGGTCGTCACGGTCTCGGTCCAGGTCGAGAGCGGCGACATCGCCGGCGCCGGCGTTGTCGCCGGTGCGGCTGAACACCACCACGGGGTCTCCGGTGCCGACCACCTGCCCGGCCGTCACCAAAGCCCGGACCGTGCGCACCGCGTCCGGCGCGGTGAGCACATGTTGCATTTTCATGGCCTCGAGCACTGCCAGTGGCGCGCCCGGGGGAAAGTCGGCTCCCTCGGCCGCAACCTCGATGACGGTGCCGGCCAGCTGCGCCCGCAGCACTTCCTCCCCCGGGTACAGCTCCAGCGGCGCGAGTCGGGGCTCGTGACGGCGAGACTGCGCGGCGACGACGAAGGCAGAAAGGTTGTTGTCGATAAAGTCGGTGGTGACCGGGCCGGAGTGAACATGGCTGTGCGACAGCACTTCCCGTAGGAATCCGGCGTTGGTGCGGATTCCTTCGATATTGAATTCGTCCAAGGCCGTCTGCGCCTTGCGCACCGCGGCGGTGAACGACGATCCGCGTACCCGGGTGATCACTTTGGCCAGCAACGAGTCATAGCGTGGGCTCGGTGTCAGTCCGGGACGCCCGAAGGTGTCGACCCGCACGCCGGGTCCGCTGGGTGGCGAAAACACCGTGAGGGTGCCTGCGGTGGGCAGGACTGACCCGTCTGCCTCCATGGTCTCCATGTTGACCCGCGTCTGGATCGCGATACCGCGGACCGCGGCGAGCCCACCGACGACTTCGCCGCCGTCGGCGACGATCCCGGCCGGCAACCTCAGCTGGTGAAACGACGCGCCCTGGGCGATTCTCAACTGCACTGCTACCAGGTCGACGCCGGTGACTTCTTCGGTCACCGTGTGCTCCACCTGGATCCGCGGGTTGACCTCGAGGAAGACGAACTGCTCACCGGTCACCAGAAACTCGACGGTGGCGATTCCACGGTAATCCGCCTGCGCGCACAGCCGAGCCGCTGCCCGGTGCAGTTCACCACGTAGTGCTGGCGAAATGCCCTGTGCCGGCGCGATTTCGATCAACTTCTGGTGGCGGCGCTGAATGCTGCAGTCCCGGTCGCCCAGCGCGAGCGCGCGTGACGGTGTTGCGACAATCTGCACCTCGATATGCCGTGCGTCGGCCAGATGCGCCTCGGCAAAGAGCGCCGGATCACCGAAGCCCAGTTGCGCCTCTGCGGCGCACTGCCGGTAGGCCTCGTCAATCTGGTCGGCGCTGCGCACTATTCGCATGCCGCGACCGCCACCGCCGGCAAGCGCTTTGATCACGATCGCGCCGTCGTGGGCGGCGGCGAAGGCGCGGATATCGTCGACGCTGCTGGGCCCTTCGGTGGCCGGCAGTACCGGCACGCCGGCCGCTGTCGCCGCGCGCCGGGCCGCCGACTTGTTGCCGAACAGTTCGAGCGCGGCGGCGTCGGGCCCGACGAAGGTGTATCCGACTGCCGCACACGCCTGCGCGAAACCGGGGTGTTCGCTGAGGAACCCGTAACCGGGATGGATCAGCTCGGCGGCGGAGTCCTTGGCCGCCGCCAGGATCGCTGCGTGGTCGAGGTATGCGGCCGGTCCGGCGCCGGACAGAGCGATCGCTTCGGTAGCCGCGTGCACGTGCGGGCTGTCGGCATCGTCCTCGGCGTAGACGGCGACCGTGTCGAGCTCCAACTCGGTTGCCGTGCGGATGATTCGGAGCGCGATCTCACCGCGGTTAGCGATCAGCAGGCGCGTCACGTCCGGTCCTTCTTGAGGTCAACCCCTGTGGGATTCAGCGTCGATCCCGATCCCATCATGCCGCTACCGCGATTACCTGACTAATGGCCCCCCGATCGCAGGAGAACTAGTAGTTTCATTGCCGGCGGCGATGTGGAGGAAAAGGGGCCATGAAGCACTACATCTTCGCGGGGCTGGCGGCTGTGCTGGTCGCCGGCGGGCTAGTTGGCTCGGCGCCGCCGGCCGTCGCCGGCTGCCTGTACGGCGGACTCTCCGCCAGCCGATGCGATGGACCCGTCCAGCCCGACGGCACCTGGCAACGGTGCGTGATATTCAATTCTTTCGGCAGCGACTCCGGATACCGGTCGCCGAGCAGGCGTTGCGATCAGATGGGCCCTGACCTACACCCGTGGGGCCTTGCCTTCAACGACCCACCGACGCACATCGATGATTGAGTTAGTCCCCTTCGGTAAAGGATCAAGATGACAAAGCGATACATGACCGCAGCCCTAGGGGCCGCCCTGGTGACCGCCGGGCTGACAGCCACGGCGCCCACCGCGAGCGCGGGATGCGTGGACCCGGGATGGGGAGCGCACCCATTTGCGCAGATGTGCGATAGTCCCGTCGACCAGGACGGACTGTGGGAGCGCTGTCTCTCCTATCACGACGCCGGGCCTTACAGCCCAACCGAAACCCAGTGCTACACGATGAGCGCGGGTAATCCTCCGAAGGAGGCCGACCCCGTCGTGCAGACGCCGCCAACGCACATCGACTAGTAGCGCGGGCCGCTCAGGCTACGAGCGGAGCCGCGACGCCGTGTTCGACTGGCGTTGTGCGCACCGCGTCGGGGTCCGCCGCGCATGGGGTGCGCAGCGGCCACGCGAGCTGACGGAGATAGCCGGCCGGTTCGGATTCGTCGATGCCGTACTGCGCCGGCCAGCGGTCGGCGGGCAGGTACAGGGTCCCGAACAAGGCGTCCAGCATTGGGAACTCTCCGGCGTAGTTGGTGTTGTAGGCGCGCGGTTCACGAGCGTGGTGCCAGTGGTGGAACTGCGGGGTGGCGATCAACCACCGCACGGGGCCGAAGTTCATCCGCACGTTGGCGTGGATGAAGATGGCCTGCACCGTAATGAGGATGACGAACGCGCCGAGACTGGCCCGGCCGAAGCCCAGTGCGTAGAGCGGCAGCACCGCAGCAGAGCGACCAAAGGTCTCGTCCAGCGGGTGCAAGTGATTGGCGGCAAGCCAATCCAAGTCGCGGATGCTGTGATGCACGCGGTGGAACCGCCACAGCAGCGGAACCTCATGCGCGGCGCGGTGCCCGGCATATCCGCCGACCGTGGTTATGGCGAATCCCGCCACGATCTGCACCCACATTGGACTCGCCGCGATACCGAGACGCAGCGGTGCGGGCACGAACGCACGCAACGCGCTGCCCACCACGACCACCGAGACGATTAGCCCGACCTTCAACGCGGCACCGTTGACCAGATAGTGCACCAGGTCGGTACGCCACCCCCGGCGCAGCACTCGGCGGGGGTGCAGCGCGAAAAGCCGCTCGAGCGGGATGAAGATCACGGCAAGAATCGCCAGCCCGAACAAGATATTGCTGCGCACGCTGAGCGCAGCCAGGACCACCAGCGCCGTCAGCGACGCCAATAACGCGCCGCTGACACCGATTTGTGTGCCCGGCCCATTCACCGCAACGTGCACGCTCCGCGGCGACGGCTCCGCATCGACCGGAGCAGTACCGGAAGAACTGGCCTTGGCCAGCCGCCCCCAACCCGCCAGCACCGAGCACGCCACAACGATCCCGAATCCACCGACGGCCAGGTTCTGGGTGGCGAACGCGATTGCAACCATGACAATCCCCGACTGCACGGCCAGCCCAGCCACGTTCAGGGATCTGCTTCCGGCAAGCAATCGATAACCCTGCCAACCGACCAGCACTGCCGCTGCAAGCAGTGACAGCATCGCTAATCCCATGCCGCCGCCGGGATGCGAGCGCGCCAGACGGCCAGTCACGGTGGCGGCGGTCAAGAGCGCGGCCACCTCGGCGGCGTGCAGCAACACCATGACTGCCACCGCACGGCGTCCGCGCATGCCGTTCAGCATGCCTCTCGAGGCTAAGAAAAAAGTGAGGACGGGTGATTCCGTATTGGCCACGCGCCCAACACACATCGACCCGTAGCGGGTGGCTCTGGACTGAGCCTCCGGGGAAAGATGTTACCGAAATTGTGCGTAGACCGAGCCTGCTCGCTGGAGTAATTTCTGCAGGGTGTCAATCAACCGTCGCAAGGTCCTGGGTGGAGCGGGCCTGGCCGGTGCGGCCGCCGCGGCCGGCGTGGGCGTCGACCATCTGGTCTCCGGCCACCACACCGATAGCGAAGTGTCACTTGCCGATGATGCGGCACGTTTCGGTGATCCCCGCATACCGTCTGAGCTGATCACCTCGCACTCGCATCTGTTCCGTCTCGGCGCTTCGCCGGTCGCCCGTTTCGACGGGGGCTCATTTCAGCAGGCGGACGAAGAGAACTTCCCGATCCTCAAAGGTCAAGCCGGCAGCATCGTGGTTCTGACGTTGGTTCCCGGCGGCATTCGCGAACCGCACTGGCACCCGAGCGCATGGGAGATCAACATCGTCACCAAGGGCGTCGCAAGTTGGGCTCTCGTTGACGGAAACGGCAACCACGAAAGCTTCGACCAGAAGGTCGGTGACGTGGTGTTCGCACCCCAGGGTTCCTTCCACTACTTCGAGAACCGCGGCCCCGATGACATGAAGATCGTCATCGTGCAGAACACCAGTACCCCGGAATCCAAGGACAACATCGGCATCGGCGAGTCCCTCAGTAAGCTTCCGCCCCGAGTGTTGTCAGCCATCTTCGGCGTTCCGGAAAAGACCTTCAACTCCTTCAAGAAGATCGACGAAGCGATCGTCGTCCTCCGGAAGCATTAGGAAGATTCGATGACTGATGACGCCGAGCGTTTCGGTGATCCCCGCATACCCGATGAGACGATCACCTCGAAATCACACCTCTTCCAACTGGGCGCCCTACCTCCGATCACGTATGACGGTGGCACACAGCAGCAGGCACACGAGCAGAACTTTCCGATACTCGCCGGTCAAGAGGCCAGTATCCAGCTGATCACGTTGCAGCCCGGCGGTATTCGCGAACCGCACTGGCACCCCAGCGCGTGGGAGCTCAATCTGGTCACCAAAGGCGTCGCAAGCTGGGTCCTCATCGACGGAAACGGTAACCACGAGAGTTTCGAGGCCCACGTTGACGACCTCGTGTTCGCACCCCAAGGATCCTTGCACTACTTCGAGAACCTCGGCACCGAAGAGCTGGACGTGCTGATCATCCAAAACTCGAGCGCAGCAGAAGACAAGGACAATGTCGGGATTGGCGAAGCGGTGAGTCAGATGCCGCCCGACGTGTTGGCCGCCGTCTTCGGTGTGCCCGCAGCCACATTCGCTTCCTTCAAGAAGCTCGACAACGCAGTCACCATCCTGCGATCTCACTGACCGTCATTCCACCAGCTGCGCCGCGATCGTCGCGCCAAGGTTCCAACACGCGTCGACATCGCTCTTGCTCGGCTTGCCCGAAACCACCACGGTCTCTGCGTTTTTGACCCAGCCCAGCCCGGTCGTGATCGTGTCGACTGCTCGCTCGGCGCCCTCGGTGCCCTCGTTGCCGTGGAGGTACAGCCCGAACGGTCGGCCGCGCGTCGAATCAAGCAGCTGGTAATAGGCGCAGTCAAACGCGTGCTTGAGAGCACCCGAAATGTAGCCAAGATTCGCCGGAGTACCCAGCAGGTAGCCGTCAGCTTCCAGCATTTCGACCGCCGAGACGGTGAGCGCCGGTCGCCGTACGACCTCTACGCCTGTGATCTCGGGATCGGTCGCCCCGGCCACCACCGCCTCGAACATCTCCTGGCAGTGCGGCGACGGGGTGTGATGAACAATCAACAGCACGGCCACTAGCCGGGCCTCCTCATCTCACGTTGGACGCGGACGTTCCGGTTCTATCCAGCCGACTGCTGACCGCGACCGACGCGACGACGCACCCTGCGCATGCTTCGGCGCAGACCCCGGACTGCATAGCCGGCAGCCACGACCGACGCCACAACCGTGGTAATGAACACGGGCAGCCAGCTACCCCGGTCGTGGTCGACCGACCACCAGACAATCGAGAAGAGCACCGTGCAGAGAAATAGGACGATGTCACGCCAGCTTCCTTCGTACGAACTGGCGGCTGCGCGCAACCGGCGTGCCGTGTTCTCCGCCACGATCAACTCGTCGATGCGGTCGTCAATGCTGCGCCGCAACTCCTCCCGCCGGGCCGCCTCGGTGTCAGGCAGCTGCTCGAGCAGCTCCAAGTCTTGTTTGATCCCTTCGCGCAAGTTGGGACCCCTGAGTTGCCCCACCGCAGCGCCGAACAGCGCACCACCGACGACGGGAGCCGCGCCCATGGCGATCGCTGCCATACCGGGCATTGTGACCTCTACCTTCCGCTCGCTCCGCAATCCTGTGCATCGACCCCACGGTGACGTTGGTTGCTGACCGACGGCCCAACCGCCGGAACATCACTTCATGGTCGCAAGATTGTGCCAAAAATTCTTGAGGCTGTCGGTGCCGCCGAAAAGCGTGGTGAAGTTCGTGGAGTCGACGAGGACGATGTCGCCGGCACGCTGGCCCGACGGCGGCATCCAGATCAGCGCGTTGAATTCGGTATTGCCCGCCGCGGTGAAGGGATGGCGCCTAGTGGGATCGATCCGTTGACGACCCAGCACCCGCACCGAGTCACTCTCCGGTGCGGTGAGTTCGTAGTGCGGCAGGTGGGGATGGAAGTTGAACGTGGTGACGTTGTCGAGCAAGTGCGCGGCGTCCAGGTCGCGAACCGCAGTCAGCGGTGCGATCTGCTTGGTGCCCTGGACAACGGCGGGACGCAGCCCCCAGGTGTTGTGCACCGGGACCTCGAGGCCGAGCATCAGCGAGCGGGTGTACTGCCCGAACCGTTGTTGCCGCGGCACCAGTGGGTCGCCGTGGTGCTGGTATTCAACCTGACGCTGGGCGAAATCGTCGGTGAAGCCGACGTCGTGGTGCGGGGCCAGTAGCAGGCACGTGCCTTCTCGTTTCAGCCATTCCCGAATAGCGCTGACTTCCTCCGGAGCCGCTTCCTGCGCGGACAGGATGTGATCCAGCCCGAAGACCATAAGGGTGTCGGTGTCGGCCAAGATCCGCTCATCGATGGGGAGCTGGTAGCCCGCCTGGTCGACCCGCTGGAAGACGGCGACTGGATGACCGGTGGCTTCGCCAGCCAGATCTTGGAACGCCAGCGCTGAGCGGTGGAAAAGTTCCAGGGTGCCGGCGATGCCCTGGAGGAAGTGCGCCGCGTCGTATTCCGGTGTCTCATAGCTCGGCCACAAGGCGTTGCGGACTTCGGTCATGGTGGAGAAGCGGTTGTACATCGCGGCGGGGTCGCGCTGGGCTTCCCACGGGTAACTCCAGCTCCAATAGATGCTGATACGCCGCTGATTTGGGGTGTGCTTGCGCGGGACATGGGTTTGGTTGTAGGTGCGCGCAGCGGGCAGCGTGCTCATGATCGTGCCTCTTAACTGTCGAGCGTCGCCAGGTATCGGAGGGCCGTTAGCCCCGGCAAGAAAAAGTACGCCCCGCCCTTCAAAGTGGTGAAGGCCGGCAGGCCTCTGAGGACTTTGCGGATCGGCCTGTTGGGGATTTTGAATTCCATTGTGCCGTCCTGTGTTCCGCAGATGGGGTCGTGCTCGTTGCCGAGTTCGTGGAACGTGCGGTCGTTGATCCACACGTTCTGCGCGAATTCGAACTGGCGAACCAGGCTGGCACAGATGATGAATGCGGCGATCCCGCGATCGATCCCGTCTTCAGGTGCTCCCTCAGGTAGTGCCGGCCCGTAGGTGGCACCCCGGCGAATTATCCTGTGCCGGTTCATGTTGTGCGCAGTGTCGCGCGGGTTGAGGCGTCGCGCGTGCGATCCCAGCGGGCAAGCATAGCCGTGCGGATCCATTTCCTTGTAGTTGAAGTTGTTGTTGCGCATAGGGTCCGCGCCGAGCTCGGGATCGTCCTTATCCGGTGCCAACACCAGCGGGGCACCGCTGCGCCAGCGGCCCATGAACTTTGCGGCGAGCAATTCCCGATCGTCCGGCGTGTCGGCGTGCTCGCGAAGATAGTCGCGGAACAGTCCAACGTGCTCCTGCAATCGCCGGTAGGCCATGTAGCTTCCATTGCGGCACAGTATTTCTGGCTCAGGCAGATCGGGCGAACCGTGCTCGTCGGGATAGCCGAGGATGAACTCGCCCGGCTTCAGCGGCGCGCCCGACCCCGGCGTCGGCACTTCACCCGAGCCCTCGATAACCGGCTGCGACAACCTGTCGCGGAACCCGAAGTGATCATGTGCGTAATTGAACGGCGGTGTCGCGTTCAAATCCAACACCGACAGACTGCGCACACCCTCACACCGGGCCACAAGCTTGTCGTGTTCTCCCGTGGCGCGAGCATGTTCGGCGTCATCGCGCGCGAACAGGATCGCGATTGCGTGTAAGTCACCGCCGCCCAGACCGCCGACCCAGTTGTCAGGGTGGTTAGCCCCGGTATCGCCCAAGATGTCTGCCCGGGCCGCCATCCCCTCGCGAAACGCCTCCGGGAAAGTCGCCAGCGATTCCTCGGGCACTCCGACTGCTCGTAGGCCGCTCCACGTGAACGCCAGCGTGATCCACCGCTGTGAGCGGTCCATCGTGGCCTGCGCATCCGCGGCCGACTGCACCCGATCGAGCAGCTCAGTGAGCCAGGCCCGGCCGCCGGCCGGGTCGTGGAACGACAGGAATTCATAGCGGCCTGTCATCGCCGGCGTACGGGTCAGCAGAATGTGCTGAATGTCGTCCAACTCAAGCATCGGTGCGTGTTTCGGTGCGGATCACTGCATTTGATCGAGCATGTCGGAGAACGCCGCTTTGAGCCGCAGGGCCTTTTTGATCTCGTCGGCGGTGACGTAGGGGTACTCCCCGTACTCCAGGAAACTGGGGCACTGGTGCTCACGGACGAACTGCACGAAGGCGTCCGGATTCTCTTTCCAGTCCTCCGGGAATCCCTCTAGGTTGGTGAACACCGTGGTGATCCCCGTCGCGCTGAACAGCGCCACCGCATCCTCGGTGTACTTGTCGAAATCGGTGTCGAAGATGCCCTGGTACTGAAAATGCAGTCCCGAACCGACGTCGAACAGTACCCACCGCAAGTAGTGCAGCCGCAGCGGCGCGAGCACGTCGGGACTCCCGGCAATCGCTTCCTCGATCTGCTTGCCGTACGCACGGACGGCCTCTTCGCGCCCCTCTTTGACCTTCGCGATGATCGAAAAGCCATAGCAGGCGGGCGTTCTCGGATAGATCGGACCGTACCTGCCCCGCTCGAGCTCGAAGTACCCCTCCTTGGGAATGGCCACCGCCGCTGGTTTGCTCCAGTCATGATCGCTCATCGGCATCCTCGGACTCCGCTCGGCGCTATTCGTCCGAACACTACGCCGTTGATACCGCCATTCCGGCACCATTTCGCGGGCGCCTATTCGACCAGGCGATCACCGTTTGTGTCGGCGTTCATCGGGCCGGCTCAACAGCGTTTTGCTCACGTGCGACCCTGCAACTCGACGGCTTTCTTCATGGCTTCCCGCGCGCGGCTTCGATCTCCTGCGTAGTCGTAGGCACGGGCCAGCCGGTACCAGCGACGCCAGTCGTGCGGATCGATGTCCAGTTCGCTGCGGACCGTGTCGAAAAGTGCGTCGGCCGCGTCGCGTTCGATGCGCCCCGACGGCCGTCGCGGCAACGCGCTCACGTCGAGTTCCATGCCGTCTTCCGCAGCAAGGCGGGCCAGCTTCTGATGGGCGAGGCCGGCGCGCAACGTGGCGATCATCGCCCACAAGCCGATGGCGGGCAGGATCAACAGCGCAGCGCCCAATGCGATAGCGACGCCACGCCCGGAGCCGATCATCAAGATCGCGGTCCTGCCCAGCAACACGATGTAGGCCAGCAGCGCCGCGCACATCAGCGCGATCATCAACTGGACGGGCACACCACGCCGCGTTGAGGTCATTGCAGATCGAGCAGCGCTTCGATTCCTATTGTCAGGCCTGGGTGTTCGGCGACCCGGCGAACCGCCAGCAACACGCCCGGCACGAACGACGTGCGGTCGATGCTGTCGTGCCGGATCGTCAGGGTCTCTCCCAACGTGCCGAACAACACTTCCTGGTGCGCGACCAGTCCGGCCAGCCGTACTGAATGCACCGGCACGCCGTCGACGTCGGCGCCACGGGCACCCGGCAGGCTGCTGCTGGTGGCATCTGGATTGGGCGGCAGGTCTTTTCGCGCCTCGGCGATCAGCGCGGCAGTCCGGCCGGCGGTCCCCGAAGGAGCATCGGCCTTCTGCGGATGATGCAGTTCGATCACTTCGACGGACTCGAAAAACGGCGCGGCCTGCTTGGCGAAATGCATGGACAACACCGCACCGATGGCGAAATTCGGCGCGATCAACACCGATACGCCGGGTTTGGCGGCCAGCCATGACCGAACTTGTTGCAGCCGTTCGTCGGTGAAGCCGGTGGTCCCCACAACGGCGTGAATACCGGTGTCGATCAGAAACTCGAGGTTCGCCATGACGACATCGGGGTGCGTGAAGTCGATGACAACTTCGGTGTTGCTGTCGGTCAACAGGCTCAGCGCGTCCCCGGCATCGACCTCGGCCGACAAGGTCAGGTCGTCGGCGTCCTGCACCGCCTGCACCATCGTCGTGCCGACTTTGCCCTTGGAACCCAGCACAGCTACCCGCATGACTTCACCCTAAAGCGTGGCGGGTTTATCCACAGTTGCGCCTTTGTCCACAGATCTCCGCACCTGCCGCCTCGACGACGCTTAGTGGTCGGGAGCTGCACCTAATGTTTCGAACATGCATTCGATAACGGCAGCTTTCGACGCGCTGGACGCCGCCGTGACCACAGTGGGCGAGAAGGACGTTGCGACGGCCGACCCCATTACCCGCCTGCGCGCCCTCGAGCGTCTCGAGACGGTACGGCGTCGGCTTCTCGTAACCGCCCACGATCTTGTCGCCGGCCTTGCCGACGAGGACCCCGCCGACGTCGGCGGGCCGGTACACAGGGTGATCGCCGACTGGCTCCGGATCAGCTGCGCCGACGTTCGCCGCCGTCTCCGCGACGCCGAGCAGCTCAGACCGCGGACCACGATCACCGGCGAGACGTTGCCTCCGGAACTGCCCGCGACGGCTCAGGTCTGGCGGGACGGACTGCTCGATCCGCAGCACCTGAAGGTGATCCAGACGTTCGTCCGCGACCTGCCCTCGGACACACCGCCCGACACAGTCGAGGGCGCTGAGCGGTTCCTGGCGGAGCAGGCGACTGCGCTGCGACCCGACCAGTTGGAGAAGGTGGCGAATCGCTGCGCGGTGCTGATCAATCCCGACGGCAAATTCTCCGACATCGATCGAGCCCGCCGGCGCGGGTTCACCTGGGCGCCGCAACGCTCTGACGGAATGAGCATCGGCAAGCTGGTCGCTTCGCCGGAGCTGCGCGCCAATCTCGACGCGTGGCTGGCGCGGTTCGCGGCGCCCGGCGCGTACAACCCGGACAACGAAAATTCTTGCGCCGCAGATGAACCCGATACGCGGAGTAATGCTCAGCGGCAGCACGACGCGCTCAACGCGCTCGTTCGCGGTCAACTGGGAGATCCGAAACTCGGGCGGCACAACGGACTGCCGGTCACCGTCATCGTGTCGACCACGCTGCAGGAACTCAGCGCAGCCGCCGGCCAGGCTGTCACCGGTGGCGGAACGGTTCTCCCGATGCGCGACCTCATCCGGATGGCCAGTCGCGCATACCATTACCTTGCAGTATTCGACGAGCATCAAAATCGGCCACTGTATTTGGGCCGGGCCCGTCGAATAGCTTCGGCAGACCAGCGACTTGTCCTGCACGCGAAGGATCGTGGCTGTACCGCTCCGGGCTGCAATGTCCCCGCATACTGGACCGAGGTTCATCACATGGACGACTGGGCCCGCGGCGGCCGGACGGATATCGACCGCCTGACGCTGGCGTGTAAACCCGACCACACGATGGTCGATAAGGGTTGGCGGACAATCAAAGTCGGCAGCGGAGACACCCAGTGGATTCCGCCGCCCCATCTCGATCACGGCCGGCCGACAACCAACGACTACCACCATCCAGAAAGGATTTTCGACAACGCCCGACGGCGCAGTTAGTTACTCACCCGTTCGTCATCGTGCGTTCACCCTTTCGAAGGGGCCAAACCCCCGCGAACCGAGAGGCTGCTGTGATACCCACCTACAGTGCCTGGCACACTGGCCATGCTGACGAAAGGAACCGGTTCATGACGATCACACGCGGCTTTGCCGCTGGCGCGATGCTCGCCGGTCTCGCCCTGGTAGTTACGGCTCCCGTGTCCGTCGCGGACACGCTGAACGGCCACTACATCGAGACCGAGACCTATCCGGACGGCCACCAGGTGCACAGCGACTGGTACATCACCCCCTGCGGTGACGGGTGCGCCTCGATCAACAAGTTAGGTCAGGCGAACCTGGTCAACGGACAGTGGACGCTGGACGGCAAGGGCGGCGTTTCCTGTGAAGAGGGCGGCGACGTGAAGGACGCGATCGGCTTCCACTACACCTGGGATCCGAACACGCTGGACGGCACCGTGCAGATCACCAACAACGTGAAAGCTTGCGGCAACCCGCAGGGCTACCAGGAGACCAACAACCTGCACCTGCAGCAGGCGCCCTAGGCGTCGATCACCACGCGGCCACCGGGCGCGCGTGAGACGCACACCAGCATCTCGCCGTCGGATTCCGCGAGCCGACCTCGACGGTCGACGTGCCCAGTGAGCACTTTGACCTTGCAGGTCCCGCAGAAGCCCTGTCGGCAGGAGTGCGCCGTCGTCGGGTCCGCGTCGAGCATGACGTCGAGCGCCGAGCGGTTAGCCGGGACGTCGAGCACCCGCCGCGAGCGAGCGAGCTCGAGTTCAAACGGGATGCCGTCGACCACCGGCGCCGGGCTGAACCGCTCGTAATGCAGCGGCGCGTTGGCGTGCTCGTCGCGGGCTATGCGCACCGATTCCAGCATCCCGCTCGGTCCGCACACGTAGACCGCGGTGGTAGGTGTCGCACCGACAAGGAGATCGTCGGCCGTGGCGAATCGGCCGCGCTCGTCGTCGGCCCACACGATTACCCGGTCCGCAGCCAGCGAGGTCACCTCGTCCAGCAGCGGCATGTATTCCCGGCTGCGGCCGGCATAGATTGCGCGCCAATTCATTCCGCGCTGCTCCGCCGCCCGCATCATCGAGAGGATGGGTGTCACCCCGATTCCGCCGATGACGAACAGCACGTCACGCTCGTCGCCGCCGAGATAGAACGCGTTGCGCGGACCCTCGAACACCAGTGCGTCGCCGACCCGAAACGCATCGTGCATCTCGATCGAACCGCCACCGCCATCGGGGATCCGGCGCACCGCAATACGGTAATCGGTCCGCCGCCCGGGCGGTCCGCACAACGAGTACTGACGACGACGACCGGAGGGCAACTGCACGTCGATATGGCTGCCCGGCGTCCACGACGGAAGCAGGCCACCGTGCGGGTCGGCGAAAGTCAACGCGACCACGTCCGGGGTGAGCACCTCGCGTTTGGTGACGACCGCGGTATGGGTGCGCCCCACCGGCAGCACCCGCGACGGCGTCCACCGGGTCGCCGAGGACAACCCGCCGAGTAGCACGCCCAAGCCCCACACCGCCGTGTAGAGCCGGTCCCGCTTGCGGCGACCGTAGATGTCAGCAGGCCTGCTAGCCCAAATGCTCTGCGACACAATAGCCTTAAGGTCGAATGTCGTAGCGGGCCAACAGCCGGAGCAACGAAGGACTGATACGGCGCATCGCGTAGCCGACCCGCGATTCGGCCGCGATCGGCAGCACCGGCGGACCGCTCTTGACAGCCTTGACGATCGCCTTGGCGGTGGCTTCCGGTGTGTAGTTGCGACGACGGTACGCAACGTCGGCCTTGTACCGGGCGCTGTCCTGTTCGTCCGGTGACATTCCCGCGTAGACGGTGCTTTTGGCGATGTTGGTGTTGACGAACCCCGGGCAGACCGCGGTGACGGTGATGCCGTCGTCAGCCAGATCGGCGCGCAGCGATTCGCTGAACGCCAGCACCGCGGCCTTGGTCGTGCCATAGGCGATCATCGACTTCGACGGAAGAAACGCCGCGGCCGACGACACGTTGATGATGGTGCCGCCCTGTCCGCGGTCGACCATTTGCGTTGCGAACGAACGACTTCCGTTGAGCACGCCGCGCAGGTTGACTGCCAGGATGTTGTCCCAGTGCGCCGGAGTCGTCTCCAGGAAGCGGCCCGCCATCCCGATTCCGGCGTTGTTCACCAGGATGTCGACCACACCGTGCTCGTTGTTGACTTGTGCGGCAAGCGAATCGATCGCTTTCTCGTCGGCCACATCGGCCTCGTAGGCGGCTGCCCCGGCGCCGGCGTCCCGGACAGCCGCGGCGGTGTCCTCCGCCGCGGCCAGATCACGGTCGACGATCACGACCGTGTCGGCGCCTTGGCGGGCCAGTTCAAGGGCGGTGGCACGGCCGATCCCGGCGCCGGCACCGGTGACCAAGGCGAGTTTGCCTCGCACGTCGCGCGGACCGGTGCGCACCGCGCTTTGGCTATTCGGAGCGGCGCCGTTGACTACCCGGTCGATCCATTCACTGGTCAGCCGCGCAATAACGTCGGGACGCGCGGTCACCACCCAGTGGCCGCCCTCGATCGGAACCACCCTGCTGCCCAACGGGATTGAACCGGTGAAGCGCTGCAGCGCGGGCGTGACAAACATGTCCATCCGCGGCACCAACACCTGGACCGGAACGGTGGTATCGGGCAGCTTCGCACCGGGGGCCAGAAACGGGCCAGGCATGTTGGCGCGGTACAGGTTGAGGCCGTTGAGATAGTCGCCGGTAGATCGCACGGTGTCGACAGGTCGGGTGAGTGCGCTGGAATTACCGATACGGCCAAACGCGTCAATGACTTTCACACCCAGCCCGGAGCGGATCATCAGCTCCGGCAAACCCGGGGTCAGGAAGAACCAGATGTATCCCGACGCGATGAACTGCCGGATCACGTCGAAAAGCCCGCGTGGAGTGCGGGCCGACCGCAAAAACTTGCCCGCGTAGTTGAGATGGGGCCCGGAGATCGACGTGAACGAGGCCACCTTGCTCATCACCGTCTCGTCGGTGACCGCGGCCCAGGACTGAATCGAGCCCCAGTCATGGGCCAGCAGATGCACCCGGCCGACACCCAGGCTGTCGATCACCGCGCCGGTATCGGAAATCAACTGGGAAAAGCGGTAATTCGATCGCCCCGGCGGCTTCGCGGACTCGCCGGCGCCCCGCACGTCGTAGGCGACGAGGTTATAGCGCCCCGCGAGATGCGAGGCCACCCCATCCCAGAGGTGATGGTTGTCGGGGTAACCGTGAATGGCCAACACGGTCGGCCGCTGCGGGTCGATCTCGGTGTAGGCATGGACGGCCAACGTGACGCCGTCCGACGCGGTCACAGTGCTGCGGGTCGGCACGGCTGCACTCGCCGCCGAATCGGTGGTCATCGGATCCTCTCGCTCAGTGCGATGCGCGCGCGGCGGGTGAGATCGCCAGGTAGTCGACCGCCTTCTCCACCCCGCCCAGCTGCGACGGGTGGAAGCCCGGCAGGTAGTAGGCGCCGATCACCCGCACGAAGCGCAGCGGCCCTGGCATCAAACCTCGTCGTGCGGCCTGGAAGTAGTACCACCAGTGCGGCTTGGCGCCGTGCGGCACCTGCGGGTCAACGGAGTACATGAAGCGCACTCCGCGCACCCACATCAGCAGCATCATCGGTGTCACGACCAGTTGGGTACGCACCTGCCGCAAGTAACCGGACCGCAGGTGCTTCATCAGATCGAAGGCCACCGCCTTGTGCTCGACTTCTTCGGCGCCGTGCCAGCGGAGCATGTCCAGCATCACCGGATCGGTGCCGATCGCGTCGTGCTGCGGGGTGTTCAGGATCCACTCGCCCAGGATCGCGGTGTAATGCTCGATGGCCGAGACGAGTGCCACCCGCTCGAGCAGCCAGCTGTGCTGGCGCCGCACACTCCACCGCGGCCGGTCGCCCAAGAGCTTGCCGAACAGCCAGTTCATCTGGTCGGTGAAGGGTGTCACGTCGATGCCGTTGGCGGCGAAGTACTCCTGCACACCGGTGTGCGCCTGTGAATGCATCGCCTCCTGGCCGATGAATCCCTGCACATCGAGCCGCAATTGGTCGTCTTTGATCAGTGGCAGCGCCTGCTTGAACAGGTCGACGAAGAACTCCTCGCCGGCCGGCAGCAGCAGGTGCAGCACGTTGAGCATGTGGGTAGTGAACGGCTCACCGGGCACGTAGTGAAACGGCAGCTTCGCCCAGTCGAACGTGACGTCGCGCGCTTCGAGGACCAATCGTTCGTGATCGCCCAACGCCCCGGCACCTGGCAGGTGCGGACCGACAGCCTCGTCGTTGACCGTGAACATTGGCAGGAGCATACCCGGTACCCCCGGTATCGGGAACTCCTCGCGGTCAGACGGGCGCGGCTCCCCGCAGGTGCTCGAAGATCAGCGATGTCTGGGTGCCCGCGACATCGGCGTCGGCATTGAGGTTCTCCACCACGAATGAGCGCAGATCTTCGGTATCGCGCGCGGCCACGTGCAGGATGAAGTCATCGGCACCGGCGAGGAAGTACACGTCCATCACCTGGGGCCTGCGCCGAATCTGCTGGATGAATTCCCGAATTTTGCCGCGGGCGTTGGACTGCAGGCTCACCGAAATCATCGCCTGCAGCGGCAATCCCACCGCGGCCGGGTCGATATCGGCATAGAAGCCGCGGATCACACCCGAGTCCACGAGTCGGCGCACCCGGCCATGGCAGGTCGACGCGGCGATGTCGAGTTCTTCAGCCAGCGCGCTGTTGGTCATGCGGGCGTCGGCATGGAGGAGGCTCACGATTTTGCGATCCGTACTGTCCAAATCCGCCGGCCGAAGATCCTTCGATGACAGCCGCTCACGATCCTGGTCTTTCGTAATTTCTTCGGACATCTGCTTATTCTAAACGCGTGTCTTCGTCGTCTTTGCACTATTGTTGAACTTTCTTCACAATTGGGTTCATGCATGTGGGCATCCCAACCGAGACGAAAAACAGCGAATTCCGTGTGGCGATCACCCCCTCCGGGGTCGCCGAGTTGACCCGTCGCGGTCATGAGGTTCTGGTTCAGGCGGGCGCGGGTGAGGGCTCGTCGATCCCCGACGGTGAGTTCAAGGCGGCAGGCGCGCAACTGATCGCCTCCGCAGAGGACGTGTGGGCCGGCGCCGACCTGGTGCTCAAGGTCAAGGAGCCCACCCCGATCGAGTACTCGCGCATGCGGCAAGGCCAGACCCTCTTCACCTACCTGCATCTGGCCGCCTCGCGGTCGTGCACCGAGGCACTGCTCGCCGCGGGCACCACATCGATCGCCTACGAGACAGTGCAGACCTCCGACGGCGCCTTACCGCTGTTGGCCCCGATGAGTGAAGTCGCCGGGCGACTGTCGGCTCAGGTCGGGGCGTATCACCTGATGCGCACTCATGGCGGGCGCGGCGTGCTGATGGGCGGAGTGCCGGGCGTCGAACCGGCGGCGGTGGTGGTCATCGGCGCGGGAACCGCCGGATACAACGCCGCCCGGGTTGCCGTCGGAATGGGCGCCGCGGTCACCGTGCTTGACGTCAACGTCAACAAATTGCGCGAGCTCGACCAGGTGTTCGGCGGCCGGGTGCAGACCCGTTACTCGACCGCCCTGGAGGTGGAGGAAGCCGTCAAGCAGGCTGACCTGGTCATCGGCGCGGTTCTGTTGCCAGGCGGCAAGGCTCCGACGCTGGTATCGAATTCCCTTGTCGGGCAGATGAAATCGGGCGCAGTATTGGTGGACATCGCCATCGACCAAGGCGGTTGCTTCCAGGATTCACGCCCGACCACCTACGACGACCCGACGTTCGCCGTGCACGACACGCTGTTCTACTGCGTTGCAAACATGCCCGCGGCGGTGCCCAAGACGTCAACGTATGCCTTGACCAATGCCACCATGCCGTATGCCATCGAACTTGCCGACAATGGCTGGCGAGATGCCAGCCGTTCGAATCCTGCTCTCGCCAAGGGGCTTTCGACTCATGACGGTGCGCTGCTGTGCCAACGGGTGGCCGCCGACCTGGGGTTGCCCTACACCGATCCGGCGGCATTGCTGGTCTGACACGCGTTTGCGTGCTACACAAGCCGCGTGAGCTCACTTGCGGATCAGACCCAATGGATGGATGCGGTCGACCAAGCCGCCCTGGTCCACAACGGCGAGGTGACGCCGCTCGAATTGCTCGACGCGGCCATCGAGCGGATCGAGCGCATCGATCCGGTGCTCAATGCGGTAGTGATCCGCTGGTTCGACCACGCGCGTGACACTGCCCGGGCTGCGCTGCCCGACGGGCCATTTCGCGGTGTGCCGTTCCTCATCAAAGACCTGTTCGCCGGATACGCCGGCCAGCGCATCACCAACGGGAACGTCGCGCTGAAGAACGCGTCCATTGTCTCGGACGCCGACACCACGCTGGTCAGCCGCTTCCGCGGCGCCGGCCTGGTGACCGCGGGCCGGACCAACAGCCCCGAACTCGGCAGCGTCCCCACCACAGAACCGATCGCATGGGGCGCGACCCATAACCCGTGGGACCTCAGCCGGTCGCCCGGCGGCTCCAGCGGCGGTTCCGCAGCCGCGGTCGCCAGCGGCATGGTCCCGTTCGCGCATGCCAGCGACGGCGGCGGCTCGATCCGCATCCCCGCGTCGTGCTGTGGACTGGTCGGCCTCAAGCCCAGCCAGGGCCGGATCTCGCTCGGTCCGATCCGCGACGAAACGGCGCTGTCGGTCGAGCTGTGCGTGAGCCGCACGGTGCGTGACACCGCCACACTTCTCGACACCGTCCGCGGGCCCGGCATCGGTGACACGGTCATCGCGCGGCTTCCGGCCCGCCGCTACGTCCTCGAGCTCGGTGCGGACCCAGGCCGGCTGCGGATCGGCCTGCTCGACCACCACCCGCAGGGTGGCGCCGTCGCACCCGAGTGCGCGGACGCCGCCCGTTCGGTCGCGAGGCTGCTCGAATCGCTCGGCCACACCGTCGAACCGGCGTGGCCCGCGGCCCTGGCCGACACGTCGCTGCGTGTGCACTTCGCCGCGCTGTGGAGCACGAACATGGGCGTCGGGCTTCGGCGATTCGAAGAACAGCTCGGAAGACAGCTCAGCGCAGACGAATTCGAGCCGATGAACCGGGTCCAGGCCGAGATCGCCGCACATTTCACCGCCGTCGACTATGCGCTGGCATTCTCGGCCACCACCCATTTCCGCCGTGCGTTGCAGGCGTGGTGGACCGACGGCTGGGACCTGCTGCTCACACCGACGGTCGCCGAGCTCCCGCCGCCGCTGGGCGTCATTGGCAACAACCCCGACAATCCGTGGGAGGCAGTGGAACGCGCGTTCCAGTTCATTCCCTTTACGCCGCCGTTCAACATGAGCGGTCAGCCCGCGATCAATGTGCCGGTCGAGTGGACCGACACCGGCTTACCGGTCGGCGTGCAACTGGTGGCCGCCTACGGTCGCGAGGATGTTCTGCTCCGGGTGGCCAGCCAGCTGGAAACCGCCCGGCCGTGGGCGCACCGCACTCCGGAGGTCGCTGACCCTATACGTGGCCGAGCGTGCTGACGATGTCCTTCGCCGGCCCGGTCTGTGCCTGCCGGTAGGCCGTCCCCGCCCACAGGTTGGTGCCGTGCGGGTCTTCCAACTCGACCGCGGCCCTGCGGATCGGCGAGGTCATCTGGTTGACCTCGGGATAGCCCAGCGGCGCTATGTGGTCGAGCATCCGGGTGAAATCGTTCGCCAGACCGCGGGCGTACCGGCCCGAAAACGCCCGGGTGACAACGGTCGTGTCGAATTGCGGATGGCCGAGGGCCGAGCGGTGCGCGGCGTTGGTGCCGGCCTCGTCGGAGAGCAGCAGCGCGGTCCCGATCTGGGCGGCCACCGCCCCCCTGCGCAACACCGCGGCAACATCGTCGGTGCTGCCCAGGCCGCCGGCCGCGATCAACGGAACGTCATGGGCCCTGCCGATGCGGCGCAGCAGTTCAATGAGCGGTTCGGTACCGGGACTCATGTCCGGCGCGAACGTGCCCCGGTGCCCACCAGCGTCGGGCCCCTGGACAACCAGGCCGTCAGCTCCGGCGGCAAGCGCCACGCCCGCCTCATACGCCGAGGTCACCGTGACGAATAGCAACATTCCCCGCGCGCCGAACCAGCGCAGCACGTCCGGTGATGGGGCCCCGAAGGTGAACGACACCAATTCGGGCCGCAGGTCGGCCACCACCTCGAGCTTCTGCTGCCACCCGTCGTCATCACCGAATTGCGGGTAGCCGATCTCGACGTCGTAATGCTCAGCCAGCTCGTCGAGGGCCTCGGCGTAATAGTCGAGTTGGTGCATGTCGGCGACGCTTGGCTGGGGCACGAAGAGGTTGACACCGATCGGGCCGGTGGTCGCGGCACGCGCCGCGACGATGTCATTGGCCAACCGGTCTGCGCTGATGTAGCCACCGGCCAGAAAGCCGAGGCCGCCCGCGTTGGACACCGCCGCCGCCAGGGCAGGCGTGCCGGGGCCGCCCGCCATCGGCGCTCCCACGATCGGCACGTCGAGATCCCAGAAGCCCAGTACCATCGCGCTACCCCGTCATTTTCCGAAGTTGTTGCGGCAGAGACTTTTTCGATTGATGAGGCCCGAGAACGGCTGCGCCATACGGTTTGCCGAGGAGTTGGCGCGCCACCGCGTTGACCTCGTCCAGGGTGACCTCATCGAGCTCCTGCAGCGTCCGGTCGATACTTCGGTGTTCAGCGTAGTTGAGTTCGCCCCGGCCGATGCGGTGCATCCGGGAACTGGAGTCCTCCAGGCCGAGCACCAGCCCGCCCCGCAGTGAACCCTTGGCGATCCGGCATTCCGACTCGGTGATGCCGTCGCGAGCCACCTCCTCCAGCACGTCGGCGGCCACCCGGGTCACTTCGGCGAAACGCTCGGGCAGACACGCGGCGTACACCGACAACGCACCGGCGTCGGAGAACGTGTCCAGCGACGAATAGACGGAGTAGGCCAGCCCGCGGGACTCCCGGACCTGTTGGAACAGGCGGGAACTCAAGCCGCCGCCGAGCGCGGTGTTCAGCACCGACAGCGCCCAACGATGCTTCCAGTGCCGACCCGGCGTTCGCACCCCGAGAAAGACATGGGTCTGCTCGGCGTCCCGGTTGGCCACCGTCAACCGTGGGCGACCGGTGACCCGGCCGGCGCCCTTGCGCGGCGCGATCGCGTGGCGGCCCCGGACCAATCGCGGCCCGAAGTGCTCGCGCACCAATGCCACCACTTCGTCATGGTCGATGTTGCCGGCCACCGCGACGACCATCCGTTCGGGCGTGTAGCGCCGCTGGTGAAACGAATGCAGCTGGGCGCGCGTCATCGACGACACCGATTGCACGCTGCCGATCACCGGACGACCCACCGGATGATCGCCGAACAGCGCCGCCAGGAACTGGTCGGCCAACGCGTCCTCGGGGTCGTCGTCGCGCATGGCGATCTCTTCGAGGACGACGGCGCGTTCCAGTTCGACGTCGTCGGAGACGCAGCGCCCGTTGAGCACCACGTCGCTGACCAGGTCGACGGCAAGAGCGAGATCGCCGTCGAGCACGTGCGCGTAGTAGCAGGTGTGCTCCTTGGCGGTGAAGGCGTTCAGCTCACCGCCGACCGCGTCCACCGCCTGCGCGATATCGACAGCCGTGCGCGTCGGCGTGGATTTGAACAGCAGATGCTCCAAGAAGTGCGCAGCACCGGCCACGGAGGCACCCTCGTCGCGCGATCCCACGCCGACCCATACCCCGACCGAGGCCGAGCGCACCCCGGGCAGGTATTCGGTGACTACCCGCAATCCACCGGGCAGCGTGGTGCGCCGAAACGCCGCGGACGGCTCAGAAGTGTGCCGGCCGCGGCGCAGCTGCGTCCCTGAGCTAACTGCTGGCCGTCGCGGCATCGGCAGGCGCGGTCTCCGGGCTGGCGGCAGGTTCACCGTCGCCGGATGGTCCGGCGTCTTCGTCCACAAGCACCAGGGAGATCTTGCCCCGCTTGTCGATGTCGGCGATCTCGACGCGAAGCTTGTCGCCGACGTTCACGACGTCTTCGACCTTCGCGATCCGCTTTCCCCTACCGAGTTTGGAGATGTGCACCAGCCCGTCGCGGCCCGGAAGCAGCGACACGAACGCACCGAAATCGGTGGTCTTGACCACGGTTCCGAGGAACCGCTCGCCGGTCTTGGGCAGCTGCGGGTTGGCAATCGCGTTGATCTTGTCGATCGCGGCCTGCGCCGCCTCGCCGTTGCTGGCGCCGACGAACACGGTGCCGTCGTCCTCGATGGAGATCTGCGCGCCGGTCTCCTCGGTGATCGAGTTGATCATCTTGCCCTTGGGCCCGATGACCTCACCGATCTTGTCGATGGGCACCTTGATCGTGGTGATCCGAGGTGCGTACGGGCTCATCTCGTCCGGCTCGTCGATGGCCTCGGCCATCACTTCGAGGATGGTGATCCGGGCGTCCTTGGCTTGCGCCAGCGCGCCGGCCAGCACCTGCGACGGGATGCCGTCGAGCTTGGTGTCCAGCTGAAGCGCGGTGACGAAGTCCTTGGTGCCCGCACATTTGAAGTCCATGTCACCGAATGCGTCTTCGGCGCCCAGGATGTCGGTCAGCGTGACGAAGCGGCGCTCACTGCCGCCGCCGTCCACCTCGACGTCGTCGGACACCAGGCCCATCGCGATACCCGCGACCGGCGCCCTGAGCGGCACACCGGCGTTCAGCAGCGACAGAGTCGAGGCACATACCGAGCCCATCGAGGTAGAACCGTTGGAGCTCAACGCTTCCGAGACCTGCCGGATCGCGTAGGGGAACTCTTCGATGCTGGGCAGCACCGGCACCAGGGCCCGCTCCGCGAGCGCGCCGTGGCCGATCTCGCGCCGCTTCGGCGAACCGACACGGCCGGTCTCACCGGTGGAGAACGGCGGGAAGTTGTAGTGGTGCATGTAGCGCTTGGACGTTTCCGGCCCGAGCGAGTCGATCTGCTGCGCCATCTTGACCATGTCGAGGGTGGTGACGCCCATGATCTGGGTTTCGCCACGCTCGAACAGCGCACTGCCGTGGGCCCGCGGAATGACCGCGACCTCGGCCGACAGCGCCCGGATGTCGGTGATGCCACGGCCGTCGATGCGGAAGTGGTCGGTCAGGATGCGCTGGCGGACCAGCTTCTTGGTCAGCGAGCGGAACGCCGCGCCGATCTCCTTCTCGCGTCCCTCGTAAGTCTCGGCGAGGCGGTCGAGCACCTCGGCCTTGATCTCGTCGGTGCGACCGTCGCGCTCTTCCTTGCCCGCGATGGTGAGCGCCTTGGTGAGCTCCTCGGTGGCCACCGAGGACACGGCGTAGAAGACGTCGTCCTGGTAGTCGGGGAACAGCGGGTAGTCGGCGGTCTCCTTGCCGGCGGCGTCGTACAGCTCCTGCTGCGCCGTGCACAGCGCGGCGATGAACGGCTTGGCGGCTTCCAGGCCCTCGGCCACGACGCTCTCGGTCGGCGCGCCCGCGCC
>Ga0209113_1000020_pt1 | contig 41177 bp, 45 predicted proteins | sample TexAe_RefH0_O1_FD_187951 | JGI IMG/M metagenome (GOLD analysis project Ga0209113, IMG submission 187951) | Forest soil microbial communities from Davy Crockett National Forest, Groveton, Texas, USA - Texas A ecozone_RefH0_O1 (SPAdes) (version 2) | ecosystem: Environmental > Terrestrial > Soil >... | reverse complement strand
ATAGATGTCTTGGTCGCTGGTGCGTAGCGACGCGTCGACGAGCACCCCGCCGTCGCCGGTCGACAGGCCGGCGTCCTCGGCCAGTTCGATGTTGGGCTGGGCCCCGACGGCGATCAGCACACGGTCGGCGGTGACCGTCGATCCGTCGGCTAACCGCAGACCGGTGGCTTTGCCGTCGTCGGTGGTTATCTCCTTGATTTCGGTCTCCAGGCGCAGATCGACACCGTGGTCACGATGCAGCTTGGCGAACACATTGCCGACCTGCTCGCCGACAGCGCCGATCAGCGGTGCCTTGGCGGTCTCGACCACGGTGACGTCGACACCGCGTTCGCGGGCACTGGCCGCGACCTCCAGCCCGATCCATCCGGCCCCGACGATCGCGAGCGAAGTGCCCTCCTTGAGCGCGGTATCCAGGTTCTCCGCATCGCCGAACTTCCGCAGGTGATGGACGCCGGTGGAATCGGAACCCGGAATCGACAACCACCTCGCCCGTGAACCGGTGGCCAGCAGCAGCTTGTCGTATCGCAGATCGTTGCCGTCAGCCAGCGCAACGGTGTGCGCCGTCCGATCTATCGCGACCGCCTCGGTATTGACCCGTAGGTCGATCTTGTTGTCCAGGTACCACTCTGAGTCGTGGACGGTGAAATCGCTGAGCGCTTTCTTGCCGGCCAGGAATTCTTTGGACAGCGGCGGTCGCTCGTAGGGCAAGTATTCCTCGTCCGCGAGCAGCACGACTTTTCCGTCGAAGCCTTTCTCGCGCAGTTCTTCGGCCGCCTTGGCTCCGCCCAGGCCACCGCCGACGATGACGAAAGTTTTCGAGTCCTTGACCATGAGGTACGGCTTACCCGTAGTCGGGGCTCGCAAACGTCGTGGTCACTTGCGCGGAAGACTCCGCGCATAGTCGACGCCACGCGTCACCCAGTCGGTCAATTGCCGTTTGGTCTTGACGCCGTCGGCGTCCACACGGATCCACCCGCGGACTTCGCGGCCGGCCATCACCATCGGGTTGACATGGGCTCGGCCCAGGAGTTTTTCGGTGTCATCCGGCGGTACCCGCACCATCAGACCGCCCTGCCTGCTGACAGCCACCGACATGTTGCCGTTGATGAGGAACGCCAAGCCACCGAACATCCGCTTCTCGTCGACGCCGCGCAGCGGGCCAAGCAGTTCGCGAATGCGGTCGGCAAGGTCGGTGTCGTAGGCCATGGAGAGTCCGTCTCAGTCCAGGTCGACCCGGATCGTCAGCAGGTCGCTCCCCATCAACCGCACCAAAGCGCTGTTGAATCCGGGCAGACTGCGCAACCGCTCGTTGACGTCATCGCCCGGCAGCAGGTGAGCGGTTCCGCCGCGCCACTTGCCGCGGATGCGCACGCGCACTTCCGGATTGGCCTTGATGTTGAGCACGTAGTGCGAATGGTCGCCGTGCTCCGAGACCATCCAGAACTGGTTGCCGATCACCCGGCCGCCGATCGCGGTGCGTCGCGGTTCGCCCGACTTTCGCCCGGTGGTCTCCAGCATGGTCATCGGTGACCGTCGACCGACTGGATTGACCACCAGGCGTTGAGCCGTGTGAACGATGCGGCGTTTGAGCTGTTGCAGGTCGGTCATGCCCGCAGGCTATCCGACATCAGGCAGCAGCGGTCACCCCTTGCGACGCCGGCTCCAGTGCCAGGGCGACGATCTCGGCGACGTCGGTCATCGGTTTGACGTCCAACGCCTCGAGCACCTCGGCGGGCACATCGTCCAGGTCGGGTTCGTTGCGCTGCGGGATGAATACCGTAGACAGCCCGGCCCGCTGCGCGGCCAGCAGTTTCTGCTTGACGCCGCCGATCGGCAGCACCCGGCCGTTCAGCGTCACCTCGCCGGTCATGCCGACATCGGCACGGACCTGCCGTCCGGTGGCCATCGACACCAGCGCGGTCACCATCGTGACACCGGCAGATGGGCCGTCCTTGGGGACGGCGCCGGCAGGCACGTGCACGTGGATCCGTCGGTCCAGCGCAGCGGGGTCGACGCCCAATTCCGCGGCGTGCGAACGCACATACGACAGGGCGATCTGCGCGGACTCCTTCATCACGTCACCCAGCTGACCGGTCAACTGCAGACCCGGTTCGCCGTCGTTGGCGCCGGCTTCGATGTAGAGCACGTCACCGCCCAGCCCGGTCACCGCCAGGCCGGTGGCCACGCCCGGCACCGCTGTGCGTTCGGCCGACTCGGGTGTGAAGCGCGGGCGGCCAAGGTAATCCACCAGGTCCGGCTCGTCGATCGTCACCGGGTCCTCAGCGATCTTCGTGGTCACCTTGCGCAGTGCCTTGGCCAGCAGCCGTTCGAACTGCCGCATGCCCGGCTCGCGGGTGTAGTCGGCAGCGATCTTGCGCAGCGCCGCCTCGGTCACGGCGACTTCGTCCTCCGTCAGGCCGGCACGATCGCGCTGCCGCGGTAACAGGAAGTCCCGCGCGATGGCCACCTTGTCGTCCTCGGTGTACCCATCGATCTGCACGAGCTCCATCCGGTCCAGCAACGCCGAGGGGATGTTCTCGATGACGTTCGCGGTGGCCAGGAACACCACGTCGGACAGGTCCAGATCCAGGTCCAGGTAGTGATCCCGGAAGGTGTGGTTCTGCGCAGGGTCCAGCACCTCCAGCAAGGCGGCACTGGGGTCGCCGCGGAAGTCCGAGCCAACCTTGTCGATCTCGTCAAGCAGCACAACGGGATTCATCGATTCGGCTTCGCCGATGGCACGGACGATCCGGCCCGGCAGCGCCCCGACATAGGTGCGCCGGTGGCCACGGATCTCGGCCTCGTCGCGCACACCGCCGAGTGCGACGCGGACGAACTTGCGGCCCAACGCGCGGGCAACGCTCTCGCCCAGGGACGTCTTGCCGACACCAGGCGGACCGGCCAGCACCATCACAGCACCGGAGCCGCGACCGCCGACAACCTGCAGGCCACGTTGTGCACGCCGGGCGCGCACCGCCAAGTACTCGACGATGCGGTCCTTGACGTCATCCAGCCCGTGGTGATCGGCGTCGAGAATCTCGCGTGCGGCCTTGAGGTCGGTCGAGTCCTCGGTACGGGTGTTCCACGGCAGGTCGAGCACGGTGTCCAGCCAGGTGCGGATCCACCCGCCTTCGGGGCTCTGGTCGCTGGAGCGTTCCAGCTTCCCAACCTCGCGCAGCGCAGCCTCGCGGACCTTGTCCGGCAGATCGGCCGCCTCGACGCGGGCCCGGTAATCGTCGGAGCCCTCGGGCTCACCCTCGCCCAGCTCCTTGCGGATCGCGTTGAGCTGTTGACGCAGCAAGAACTCCTTCTGCTGCTTTTCCATGCCTTCGCGGACGTCTTCGGCGATCTTGTCGTTGACCTCGACTTCGGCCAGTTGGTCTCCGGTCCAGTCGATCAACGCCGTCAGCCGCTCGGCGACATCCTCCGTCTCCAGCAACTGGCGCTTCTGCACGGCGGTCAGATACGACGCGTAACCGGCCATGTCGGCCAGGGCCGAGGGATCGGTCAGCTTGTTGACCACGTCGACGAGCTCCCAGGCCTCGCGGCGCTGCAGCATCGCCAGCAGCAATTTCTTGTATTCGCCCGCGAGCTTGCGAGTCTCGTCACGGGGTTCGGCATCGGCGATCTCGGTCACCTCGACCCACAGCGCGGCACCCGGCCCGCTGGCGCCGGCACCGATGTGGGCCCGTCGCTCGCCACGCACGACTGCCGCGGTGCCGCCGCCGGGTATGCGGCCGACCTGCACGATCGTCGCGAGCACGCCGTAGGACGGGTAGCGGTCCTCGAGCCGGGGCGCGATCAGCAGTGTGCCGGATTCGGTGGCACGCGCAGCGTCGACGGCCGCGCGAGCGGCGTCATCCAGGGCGATCGGCACCACCATTCCGGGCAGCACGATCGGATCGCTGACGAACAACACCGGCACTGATTTGGCTTCAGCCATCATTCCTCCAAAGTTAAGCCTGATGCGCTCAACCTGGATGGCCGCGGAATTGTTCCCGGTACGTCAGAAGGGGGTGGTTCGGGGGCGCATGGTGCTCCTGAAACCCTCCGGCCGCGGCCTTTTAGCCGCAAACACGCAAGGTTCACCGATTCTTCACCGCCACGCCGCGGAGTGTTTCCATGTTACGGCCAGGTAACGCGCAAGCTTGTTGTCATGGCCGATATCTTGGTAGTCCTCGGAATCATCGGGTTTGTGGCCGGAATGTTGTCTGTAGTCTTCGGCTTAGGTCGGGCGGAGCGTCGCCAGTTGAATTATTCCGGCGCTAGCGCTGTAGAGAATTATTCCGGCGCGGTCGATCGCCGGTCCTCGGTCGCGATGGATTAACGCGTCGGCGCAACCACCGGCGTAGTGAGAGTGCCGTGCGTCAGGTACTCGTCCAGATTGCGCAGAGTCAGCGCGGTCATTGCGGCGCGTGTGCGCGCCGTCGCGCTGCCCACGTGCGGTAGCACAACGACGTTGTCCATCTCCCGGAGCTGTTGCGGGACATCCGGTTCGTGAGTAACGACGTCGAGTCCGGCGCCGGCGAGCCGTCCGCGGGCCAACAGGTCCACGAGAGCCTCCTCGTCCACAACGCTGCCCCGGGCGATGTTGATCAGGTAACCGTCCGGGCCGAGTGCCTCCAGCACGTCGCGGCAGACCAGGGGTGGCGCGTTTTTGCTGCCGGCCGCCGCCACCACAAGCACCTCAACGGATTTCGCGAGGTCCACTGCTGAGGGCGCGTACGGGTAACCCGGGTTGGGCAGCTGCCGGCGGTTGTGATAGCTGATGGCACAGTTGAATCCGGCGAGTCGGTGGGCGATCGCTGAACCGATATGACCCAGACCGAGGATCCCTACCCGCGATCCAGACACGTCCCGCGCCAACGGATATGGCCCCTCGGCCGACCAGCGGCCGGCGCGCGCGTAGCGCTCTGCGGCGCTGAAACTGCGGACCGTCATCAGTATTAATCCAATTGCCGCATCGGCCACGGCGTCGGTGAGTGCCTCGGCCGTATTGCTCACGCCGATACCCAACCTGCGTGCGGCGTCAACGTCGATCGTCTCGTAGCCGTCTAGCCAATGAACGATCGCACCGAGATTGGGCAATGCGTCCATCAGTTTCGCGTCGATGGGCCCCTGGCCGGCGTCGACAATCGCTCTGACCGACGCGCCATGCTCGGCGAGGAAATCCTCACGCCCCGCACCGGTCGGCAGCACCAAAGTGTCGTACTTCGCGGTCAGGGCCGCAGCGAGCGGCGGCGGAACGCCACCTACTTGCAGAACGGTCGCGGCCATCAGACCATCGTTGCGGAGGCCGCTGTCGCGGTCACTAGTTCTTCCAACAACTCGGACACGCCAAATGTGTGGCGGCGAACACCACGCCGGTCAGGGAGCGATGTCCCACCCTTGGCCCGGATCACCGTTGCACCAGCGACCCGAGACCCTGGTTCCAGGAGCTGGGCCGCCGAAGGCGGTGAGGCAGTTACCAACATCGTTCTTGACCTGGCCGTCGGGCTGGAAATTCCAATGTTGGACCATCGCACCCCTACACATTTCGAGGTGCAACACCGAAGTCTTGTCCTGCGGTGTCAGGCACTTTCCGGGGAACGCCACGTTCTCGAGCTGTTGGCCATTGAGATTCCAGCGCTGGAAGTCCGAATCGTTGCAGGGGTTGATCACCACCGGAACATCGCCGATCCAGCTCGGGGCGTCCAGACAAGCATCGCCCAGTCGGCTTCGTACATGGACCGGGCCGTCGCCGCTCGCCGCAGCAGCGCTGAGCATCGCGCCGCCGAGCACCACGCTTGCGACAACAGCGGCCCGGCCGGTGCGGCGCATCAACCCCGACATACGCATGTACCGATATCAACACGGCCAGCGGCGAATTGCCGCAGATTACGGATTCTTCGCCCAGCGACCGCGGTACGGATCAGCCGGGTATTTCGCTCATGGCGCGGGTGGCGCGGCTGGCTCGGGTGGCGCGGGTGCCGGTGAGCTGGCGGGTCCGGGCGCAGCCGCAGTTCCATGCAGGCACTGCTGATATTCCTGAGTACCTGGGACGTTGTCAGCGCCGCAGCTGCAATCGTGAATTTGCGCGGGGGGAAGCGAATTGCAGAAGTCGCTACCAGCCGAGGCCGTGGGTGCGGTCCACATAACTCCGGCGGCCAAGGCTGCCGCTGCGGCACCGACCGTGGCCATCAATACGCTCGTCTTCATGTTGGGATTCCTGTTCTCTGGAAGACCACGGCACATCGCCGCCGCCGGTTGCGCTAGCCGAATAGTAGGGTTTCAAGGCGAAAGTCGCAGACGTCAGGTGGCAACGGAGTCTGCCGGGGTCACCGGTCCCAGCCGCCGCAGTTGAGTCACGTGCTTGGGCGAGAGTTCCTCGAGGCAGGTGACGCCGAGCAGTTTCATGGTGCGGGTCAGCTGGCCGGAGAGGATTTCGACGGCCCGGCGGACGCCGGCTTCGCCACCGGCCATCAACCCGTACAGGTAGGCCCGACCGACGAGGGTGCAACGCGCACCCAGCGCGACCGCGGCGACGATGTCGGCGCCGGACATGATGCCGGTGTCGACGAGGATCTCGGTGTGGGCGCCGAGTTCCCGCGCGACGACAGGCAACAGATGGAACGGCACGGGCGCCCGATCCAGTTGGCGGCCGCCGTGGTTGGACAACACGATGCCGTCGACGCCGAGATCCACTAATGCGCGCGCGTCATCGAGGGTCTGGATGCCTTTGACGACGAGCTTCCCCGGCCACTGCGATTTGATCCACGCCAGGTCGTCGAAAGTCAGGCTGGGGTCGAACATCGTGTCCAGGTATTGGCCGACGGTGCCTGACCAGCGATCCAACGATGCGAACGACAGCGGCTCGGTGGTCAGCAGGTCGAACCACCAGTGCGGTCGCTGCGCCGCATCGAAGACTGTCCGCAGCGTCAACGCCGGCGGAATCGACATCCCGTTGCGGACATCGCGGAGTCGCGCGCCGGCCACCGGGACGTCGACAGTGGCCAGTAGCGTGTCGAAACCGGCCTCGGCCGCCCGCCGCACCAGCGCCATCGAGCGGTCCCGATCGCGCCACATATATAGCTGAAACCACTTGCGGCCCCGCGGCGCAGCGGTCGCCACGTCCTCGATCGAAGCGGTTCCCAAAGTCGACAACGAAAACGGGATGCCGGCCGCTGAGGCGACTCGGGCGCCGGCGAGCTCGCCGTCGGTATGCATCAGCCGGGTGAAGCCCGTCGGCGCTATCGCGAACGGCATCGCGACGTTCCCGCCCAGCACCTGCCGATCGGTGCGGGCGGTGCTGACGTCGCGCAAGATCGTCGGGTGAAACTCGATGTCGCGAAAGGCTTGTCGCGCACGCCCCAGGGAGATCTCATCCTCGGCCGCGCCGTCGGTGTAGTCGAAAGCCGCCCTGGGCGTCCGCCGTCTGGCGATGCGACGCAGATCATGGATGGTCTGCGCATCGTCGAGCCGGCGCTGAACACGGTCGAACCGGGGCTTGCGGAAGCGGATCAACGGCGCCAGGTCGCGCGCCTTCGGTATCCGTCGTTTGACCACTGTGTCACGGTAGGTCTTATGCAATCCGCAAGCGACCGCTTTGATCTGCAGCGTTTCGTTGACGCACAGGAACGGGTGTACCCGACCGTGCTCGAGGAGCTGCACGCCGGCCACAAGCGCAGCCACTGGATTTGGTTTGTGTTCCCGCAGATCGCCGGCTTGGGCAGCAGCGCCATGGCGGCCAGGTACGCGGTTTCCTCACTCGACGAGGCCCGCGCCTACCTCCGCCACGAGGTTCTCGGGCCGCGACTGCACGAATGCACGCGGCTGGTCAACGCCGTGCCGGATCGCTCGATCGGCGAGATCTTCGGGTCGCCCGATGATATGAAGGTGCGTTCGTCGATGACGTTGTTCGCCCATGCGACCGAGGACAACGGCGATTTCGTTGAGTTGCTGGCCCGCTACTACGACGGCAACGAGGATCCGCTGACACTGCAGCGTCTGACTTAGCCCTGCCGCAGAATCCGCCAGCCATGCGGCTCGACGGAGATCGCATCGACGATCTCTTGCGGAGGCGCACCGTTACCGGCGATCACCTCGGCAGGGCCGGAATCCAACCGCACCCGCAGCGGGGCGTCGTCGATGTTGAGCGCGACGATCAATGCCTGCTCACCGTGTCGGGTCTGGTAGACGTAGTGCCGATTGTCCAGCCGCAGCGCCGACGTCGACGCGGCGTGCAGCCACGGGTGCCGGCGGCGCAACCCGATCAGGTATTGGTGCAGCGACCACACCTCGACCCCGCGGGCGTCCAGCTGCGCTGGGGGAGCGCCGAATTCGGGCCGTACCGCGTCGTCGCCGCCGAACCGCTCCTCTTTGATGCCTTGGTAGCCGAACTCGTCACCGGCGTAGATGCTGGGAACGCCGCCGACGGTCATCAGGATGACCAGAGCGTGAGCCAGGTGTTCGGGACGCTGCAGCTGGCTGGCAATGCGGGTGACATCGTGGTTGCCGATGAAGGTCAGCGGCGCAAAGCTTTCCACAAACTCGTTGTGTCGCCGTAGTGCATGGTCCAGTTCGAAGAAGTTGCCGTCGTTGAGACCGCTCCAAATCGCCTTCCACAGCTCGTACTGGGTGGCCGAGTCGAATCCGGTTTCGCGGACCACCGCCGCGTAGTCGCCGTGAATCAGCTCACCGACGAACCACGCGTCCGGATGCCGCTGACGAACCTTGGGCAGAACCGCAGTCCAGAACTGCTGCGGCACAGCGTAAGCCGCATCCAGCCGCCAACCGTCAGCCCCGCGGCCCAACCAGTGCGTCATCACGTCGGCGGTGTAGTCGATAACCTCGGGGTTGTCGTGGTTCAGCGTGAGCAGGCCGTCATGGCCTTCGAAGGTGTGGAAGCTGCCCGGCCGCCCGTGAAACCAGCGGGCTGCCGCGTCGTCGTTCGTCGCTTCGCGATAATGCGGAAAATCGACGCCAACGTGATTGAACACTCCGTCGAGCAGCACCCGTAGGCCACGCCGCCGCGCTTCATCGATCAGGTAATCGAAATCGTCGTCGTCGCCGAGTCGCGGATCGATCCGATAGTGGTCCGTGGTGTCATAGCCATGGGTGCGTGAGGCGAAGATCGGCCCGAGCGCGATGCCGGACGCGCCGAGCGTGATCGCGTGATCGAACCACTCCGCGATGCGCCGGAGCCGGTGCTCGGGCGGATCGGGCGCAGCACTCGCTGGAAACGCGCCGACGAATCCCAGCGGGTAGACATGCCACCAGATCACATGCTCGACCCAGGCCGGGGCGGTCACTGTCGATACCTGACCTCGTAGAGCGCTTTGATCTCTTCCTCGAGTTCGGGCGCCGGACCGTCGATCACAGCTCTGGGCGCCACCGCGCGGACCGGCAGCATGACCACCGGCGGTGCCGGCACGTCCCAGCTGATCAGCCAGTCGGTCAGCTGCACGTTCGACGTCGCGTACACAATGCGTCCCAGCCCCGCCCACGCATGCGTGGCCGCGCACATCGGACAAGGCTCACACGACGTGTACAGAATGGTCCGAATACGTTGCACCGGAGCTAGATTGGCGACGGCCCAGCGGATCACGCCCAACTCGGCGTGCAGCGTCTGGTCGTCGTCGGTGACGCGGTTGTGGTCCTCGTACAGTGTCTGCCCGTCGGGGCCGACCAGCATCGCACCGAAAGGACCATGTCCGGCTTTCAGTGCGATGCGGGCAAGCTCGCTGCAGCGCCGCAGGTGCTGCAGATCGACGTCGCGGGAGACCACAGACCGGGAGTCTACGGACTCCGATCTACCCGGCGGTCGCCAACGTTTGGGCGGTGGTGACCGCCTGCGCGACCCCGGTGATGATCGCGGCGACCTTCAACGCCTCCAGGATCGCTTCGCGGTCGACGCCGGCCTCGCGCAAGGTGTGCTCGTGGGCGGTCACGCAATGTGCACACCCGTTGATCGAGGACACCGCGAACGACCACAGCTCGAAATTGGCTTTGTCCACGCCCGGGTTACCGATGATGTTCATCCGCAGGCCGGGACGAAGGTCGTCGTACTTGCCGTCCAGGAAGCCGCGGCCACGGTAGAACACGTTGTTCATCCCCATGATCGACGCGGCGCCCAGCGCCGCCTGGTAGGCCTCGGACGACAGGACATCTGCGGCGTCGGCGCCAATTTCAGCCAGCACCTGGGTATTCCGCGTCGCGGCGGCACTGGCCAGCAACGTGCCCCACAGCTGTTCTTCGTTCAACACCGTGCTGCGACTGATCGAACCCAGATTGAGCTTGAGGTCCTTGGCGTAGTCGGGCAGTGCTTCTTTGAGGTTGTCGACACTCATCAGGCTGACTTCCTCAACTCTTCGCCGGCGTCGATCGTGGGGTCGCCCTTGCGCCAGTTGCATGCGCACAACTCGTCGGACTGCAGGGCGTCGAGCACGCGGAGCACCTCGTCGACATTGCGACCCACCGAACCGGCGGTCACCGAGACGAATTGGATTTCGTTGTTGGGGTCGACGATGAACGTGACGCGGTCGGCCACACCCTCGTTGTTGAGCGCCCCGGTGGCTTCCGCAAGTTCGCGCTTGAGGTCCGAAAGCATCGGGAACGGTAGCTTCTTCAGGTCGTCATGCTGTGCGCGCCACTGAAAGTGCACGAACTCGTTGTCGACCGAGGCGCCGAGCACCTGGGTGTCGCGGTCGATGAATTCGTCGTTCAGCTTGCCGAAGGCGGCGATTTCGGTCGGGCACACGAAGGTGAAGTCCTTCGGCCAGAAGAAAATTACCCGCCACTTGCCTTCGAAGTCGCTACTGGAGATCGTGGTGAAGTAATCCTCGGGCTGTTGTGCGTCGACCTTCGAGAGGTCGCCACCGATCAACGCCGTGAGCCGGTAGGCCGGGAACTGGTCACCAATAGTCAGCAATGCCATGTCGCTCCTCCACTCAAATTGGATTTAGTCCAGAAATCCACTGCCACCATCCTGCCGTAACCGCACTTTGAATGAAAGGTGATCTTTCCCACTATACTGATCGGTATGACCGATAAGAGTTATCAGCCGACGATCGCCGGGCTCCGAGCCTTCGTCGCCGTTGCCGAAAAGCAGCACTTCGGCAGTGCTGCAACAACTCTCGGTGTCAGCCAGTCGACACTTTCGCAGGCGCTGTCGGCACTGGAGGCCGGTCTCGGGGTCCAACTCGTCGAGCGGTCGACGCGCCGAGTTTTCCTGACAAGTGAGGGGAGGGCACTGTTACCGCAAGCCCAAGCGGTGATCGAGGCAACGACGGCCTTCACCGCCGCGGCCGCCGGGTCCGCAGACCCGCTGCTGGGCACCATCCGGCTGGGCCTGATCCCGACGGTGGCACCCTATGTGCTGCCCACACTGCTGGCCGGGCTGGCCGGTCGGCTGCCCGGACTCGCCTTGCGGGTGATCGAGGACCAGACCGAACGGCTATTGACCGGGCTGCGTGAAGGCTCGGTGGACGCGGCGCTGATCGCGCTGCCCGCCGAAGCCAGCGGTATCACCGAAATCCCGATTTATAACGAAGATTTCGTGCTCGCTCTGCCGCCGGGGCATCCGCTGGCCGGCAAGAGCCGAGTGCCGCCGACCGCGCTGGCCGAGCTGCCGCTGCTGCTTCTCGACGAGGGCCACTGCCTGCGCGACCAGGCACTCGACGTCTGCCGCACGGCGGGCGTGCGCGCCGAACTCGCCAACACCCGGGCGGCGTCGCTGGCCACGGCGGTCCAGTGCGTGGCCGGCGGGCTGGGCGTGACGTTGATCCCGCAGAGTGCCGTGCCGGTGGAAACTGCGCGTAGCCGCCTGGAACTGGCCTACTTCGCCGCGCCTCGGCCCGGACGGTGCATCGGGTTGGTGTTCCGGTCGTCCAGCGGGCGCGAAGGGCCGTATCGACAACTCGCCGGGCTGATCGGCGAACTACTCGCTGACGACCAGCAAGTACGCCCTGCGGGATAGCGACGGCGACCCCAACACTCCGCCCGAAGTGAACGTGTTCTAGTTTCGGCTGATGCTGGACTTCACGTTGGAGAACATCAGCTCCGAGGAGGTCGAACGGCTGCGGGCTGTCTATGGCCCGTTGGCTGAATCCGTCCGGGCGTTGATCGACGCAACGGTCAGAACCGAGATGGACGCCGATGCGGTCGCGGCGGCCAAGGCCGAGATCGACTCGGCCACCGCGCGTTTGCGCCAAAAGCAGACCGATGGCAGCTTCGGCGTGCGCTATCTCGCCAGCGGCGAGCGGATGGCGTGGGGAAACGCTGTCGTCGGGCTGCGCAATCCGATTGCGCCGCCGGTGGAGATCAGTCGCGACGCCACGGGTAAATCCGTGTGCGACTTCCATCTCGGCGCCGCGTACGAGGGGCCGCCCGGCCATGTCCATGGCGGTGTGGCCGCACTCGTGCTCGACCACCTGCTGGGGGAGGCGGCCAGCGATGGCATCAATCCACGCCTGACCGGGACGATCAGCTTCCGCTATGTGCGGGCCACCCGCCTGGGCCGGCTACACGCCGAAGCCACGACCACCCACACAGAGGGCGTCAAGACCTACGCCGTCGGCCACCTCGCCGACGACGAGGGAATCACCGTGCAGGCCGAAGGTGTATTCATCCAACCGCGCTGGGCGCGCGACGGCTCGGAATAGGTTTCGGTTATGGAGAAGGTAGTCGCGGTACTCATGGCCGCCGATCGTGACGAGGATTGGTGTCAACGGCAGCGGGGATCCGTCGCGGACGCGATCCTTGCGCTCGGCGTCGCCGGGCTGACCGTCAACGTCCGCGATGCGGCGGTGACTCATTCGCTGATGACACTGACTACGCTCGACCCACCCGCGGCCGCCGTGGTGAGCATGTGGACCCAACAGTGCTACGGGGATCAGACGGCGGCGGCGCTGCAGCTGCTGGCGGATGAGTGCGATCAACTCGCGGCCTATCTGGTCACCGAGTCGATCCCGCTACAAGCACCCCTCGAACTAGGCAGCCGTACAACGGGTTTGGCTAACGTGGCGTTGCTGCGCCGACCGGCCGAGCTGGACCAGGCGAGTTGGCTGCAGCGCTGGCAGCATGACCACACGCCGGTGGCGATCGAGACTCAGTCCACCTTCGGTTACACCCAGAACGCTGTTGTGCGTGCGCTGACTCCGAATGCCCTGCCGTTGGCAGGCATCGTCGAAGAGCTGTTCCCGGCCGAGGCGATCACCGACCTGAAGGCCTTCTTCGGCGCGGCCGACGACGCCGACCTGCAGCACCGATTGTCCCGAATGGTCGCCAGCACATCGGCGTTCGGCGCCAACGAGAACATCGACACCGTGCCGACCAGTCGCTATGTGCTGAAGACGCCCTTCCACAGTTGAGGAGACACCCGTGATACTCCAGGTCGACGATCAGAACCGGGTCCGCACGCTCACCCTGAACCGGCCCGATGTGCTCAACGCGTTCAACGAGGCGCTGTACCAAGCCACCGGCGAGGCACTGCAGGCGGCAGCCGAAGACCCCGACGTCGCTGTCGTGCTGTTAACCGGTGCCGGACGCGCCTTCAGCGCCGGCAATGACCTCAACGAGATGCAGGCACGCATCACCGATCCCGAAATGGCCAATCAGGGATCGCATTTCACCACGATGATCGACACGTTGACCCGGTTCCCCAAACCGCTGATCTGCGCCGTGAACGGCGTCGGTGTGGGGATCGGCACCACCATCCTGGGTTACGCGGACCTGGCGTTCATGTCTACGACCGCGCGGCTGAAGTGCCCCTTCACCAGCTTGGGCGTGGCACCGGAGGCAGCGTCGTCGTATCTGCTGCCGCAGTTGATCGGCCGCCAAAACGCCGCCTGGCTGCTGTTGTCCTCGGAGTGGGTGAGCGCGCACGAAGCGTTGGCGATGGGCATGGTGTGGAAGGTCTGCGAACCGGAGGACCTGCTCGCCGAGGCTCGCAGACACGCCGAAATCCTGGCCTCCCGGCCGATTCCGAGCCTGATCGCGGTGAAGCAATCCATCGTCGAACCCACGCGCCCCAACATCGCCGCGGCGACCGAACGCGAAAATGCGCATTTCGCAAAGCTTTTGGGCGGGCAGGCCAACGCCGCGGCCCTGGCGGATTTCACCGCCAAGCGGGGTAGCTGACTACTCAGGAACCGGTGGGCTGCAGCTGGGCGGCGGCCTCGATGATCGCCCGCACCGTGCGCCGGCAACGGCCGCAGTCCAACCCCGCTCCGCATCTCGCGGCGACCTCTTTGGACGTCGATGCACCGCTGGCGACCGCATCCGAGACGGTCTGACTGGTGACTCCCTCGCAGAGGCACACGTACATCAGCGAACCCCTGAATTCAGGGTCTTCGATGACCACTCAGCCTGCATGTAGGCAAGTCTAACCTAACTTCATTCGCGAAGGCTATCCTTACTTAGGTAAGGCTTTGACCAGCACTTTTAGTGAAATCGCCGCCCGAATCAGCACGCCGATGTCTGTAGTCTGGACTAGATTTGTCCTCGGCAGGCGGTGGCGTTCCAGCCCAACTTCACCGTCAATCGCCGCGAGTCGACAACCGTGCCAGGGGAGAGTTGAGGAGCGATCATGCAAGGTGATCCCGATGTTTTGCGCCTTCTGAATGAACAACTGACCAGTGAACTCACCGCGATCAATCAGTACTTTCTGCACTCCAAGATGCAGGAGAACTGGGGCTTCACCGAGTTGGCGGGCCACACCCGTGCTGAATCGTTCGATGAGATGCGGCACGCCGAGGCGATCACCGACCGCATTCTGCTATTGGACGGGCTGCCGAACTACCAACGGCTGTTCTCGTTGCGCATCGGTCAGACGCTCCGCGAGCAGTTCGAGGCCGACCTGGCGATCGAATACGACGTGCTGAACCGGCTCAAGCCGGGTGTCATCATGTGCCGCGAGAAGCAGGATTCGACCAGCGCGTTCCTGCTCGAAGGCATCATCGCCGACGAGGAAAACCACGTCGACTACTTGGAGACGCAGCTGCAGCTGATGGACAAGCTCGGCGAAGAGCTGTACTCGGCTCAGTGTGTGTCGCGTCCGCCGACGACGGGTCAGGCCGGCGACTGAGCGGGTATAGCAGCTGCGTATGACGAAAGCGCAGACGACCTCAGACCCCGACAGCAGCGGCGTACTGGTCAGCCCGCAGCGCCGGAATTTCGTCTTCCTGGCGATCGTGCTGGGCATGCTGCTGGCGGCCCTGGACCAAACCATCGTCGCCACCGCGTTGCCCACGATCGTCGCCGATCTGGGTGGGGCGGGCCATCAGTCGTGGGTCGTCACCAGCTACCTGCTCGCCTCGACGATCATCACCGCGCTGGTCGGCCGGCTCGGAGATCTGTTCGGCCGCAAAACGATATTCCAGGCGGCCGTGATGTTCTTTGTCGCGGGATCGGTGTTGTGTGGGCTCTCGCAGTCGATGGCGATGTTGGTCGGCGCCCGTGCGCTGCAGGGGATCGGCGGCGGTGCCATCACAGTCACGGCCACCGCGCTGATCGGCGAGGTCATTCCACTACGGGATCGCGGCCGCTATCAGGGCGCGCTGGGCGCGGTGTTTGGGGTGACCACGGTGATCGGCCCGCTGCTGGGCGGCTATTTCACCGACCACCTGACCTGGCGGTGGGCGTTCTGGGTCAACGTGCCGGTCTCGATCGTCGTCTTCTTCGTTGCGGCCGCGGCGATCCCGTCGCTGGCCACCCGCGGGAAGCCGGTCATCGACTACGCCGGAATCCTGTTCGTCGGCCTGGGCGCGACCGGCCTGACCCTGGCCACCAGCTGGGGTGGCACCACCTATCCGTGGAACTCGCCGACGATCATCGGTCTGTTCGCCGCGTCCGCGGCCGCGCTGTGCATCTTTGTCTGGGTCGAAAGCCGGTCATCTGGGCCGGAATCCGCGCCCATCCTGCCGACGCGACTGTTCGCCAATCCGGTTTTCACGGTGTGCTGCGTGCTGTCGTTCGTGGTCGGCTTCGCGATGCTGGGCGCGCTGACCTTCTTGCCGACCTACATGCAGTTCGTCGACGGGGTCTCTGCGACGACATCGGGGCTGCGCACGCTGCCGATGGTCGCCGGGATGCTCTCGACGTCGATCGGCAGCGGTGTCCTGGTCGGCCGAACGGGGCGGTACAAGATCTTTCCCGTCGCCGGAACGGCGGTGATGGCCCTTGCCTTTTTTCTGATGTCCCGGATGGACCCGTCCACATCGGCACTGCTGCAATCGGTTTACCTGTTCATCCTCGGCGCCGGTATCGGGTCGTGCATGCAGGTGCTGGTGCTGATCGTGCAGAACACGTCGAATTTCGAAGACCTCGGCGTCGCCACGTCGGGGGTGACGTTCTTCCGCACGATCGGCAGTTCTTTCGGTGCGGCGATCTTCGGCTCGCTGTTCACGAATTTTCTGCACAGCCGGATCGGGGCGGCGTTGGCGGCGAGCGGCGCATCACCGGCAGCGGCGAATTCGCCTGAGGCGCTGCACCGGCTGCCACGCGCGGTCGCCGCGCCGATCGTCAGCGCCTACGCGGCGTCGCTCACCCAGGTGTTCTTGTGGGCGGTCCCGGTCGCGCTCGTCGGCTTCACCTTGGCGCTGTTCCTCCGCGAGGTTCCGCTGCGCGATATCGGCACCAACGCCACCGACCTGGGTGACGGATTCGCGATGCCGACCACGCAGACTTCCGAGGACATGTTGGAAACCGCGATCGGGCGCCTGATGCGTGGCGAACCCGGTATGCGGTTGCGCAGCATCGCCATGCGGCCCGACTGCCGGCTCGACGTCGCCGAGTTGTGGACGTTGTTACGTATCAATCGGCATCAGCAGGCTTTGGGGATCGCCCGGATCACCGACATCGCAGAGCAGTTCGGGATTCCTTACGAGGTCCTCGAACCCACCTTCGATCGCCTGGTCCGCGGCGGCTACGCACAACGAGACATCGACCGGTTTTGGCTCACCCCGGCCGGTACGCGGGAAGTCGACTTCGTCTCGTCGCTACTACAGGGCTGGATCATCGACAAACTCACCCGCTCACCGAATTTCCAGGGCCGCCCCGACCGGGCTCAAGTCGAGGCTGCGCTCAACCGGATCACTCACCGGATCGTCGCGCAACCGGACTGGGACGAGCCATCCCAGCTCGCTACCCAGAGACTTCCGCTCGGGCTTTCACGATGAGCTTCCGGCGTACCGCTGGCCGCGACTGGCTGGCGGGGCCGGTCGGCCACGCCAGTCAGATAACGCATCAGAAGAGGGACAGGCCCGAATTCAGCAAGCCGTCGATGACCGGGTCGACCAGGCCAGCGGCGGTGGGCGCCGTCAGGTCGGCAAGGCCGGCGGTGAACGCGCTGGGGTCGAGTGCCGCAACCAAGTCGCTGACCGGATCCACACCGACACTTGCGGCGCTGGACGGCAACGAAGCGATGATTTCCTGAACGAACGGGTAGATCAGGTTATCGAGGCCGGTGGGCGCCAACAGGTAGTTGTCGGTGTAGTAAGCCAGCAGGCCAAACGGGTCAACCGGGACACCCGTGGGGCTAAAGGCGTTCGGGTCCAAAGCCCCGACCAAGGCGCTGATCGCGTCCTGCTCGACCGGAGGGGGTGCGGACGAGATCGTGCCCACCAGCTCTTGAACGAGCGGGGCGAGCTCGGCATCAAGCCCGGTGGGCCCCAAGAAGTAGGTGTCGGTGAAGTAGCCCAGCTCGCCAAGCGGGTCAGTCGGTGCACCCGTGGCGCTGAACGCCTCGGGGTCGAACGCCTCGATCAAATAGCTGAATGCCATGGTGTTGGAAACGCCCGCCGCGGCCAGCGCCTGCACGTCGGATGCCCCGATCAAGTCGCTGACCGCATCCGCGCCTAGGACGTCGGCGCCAGCTACGGGTGCGGTGCCCATGCTGATCGACGCGGCAACAAGGGCGGCGCCGGCGGCCGTGCCAAGACTTAACGCTATGCGGCGAGCGTTGCGACTCATGTCGAGTGTCCAATCCGGGTATGTGGCGATGGATGCGCATTGGGTTACAGCCCAATACCGGCGTCCCGCGCGTGAGTTTTTGTGCCCAACCCCGACGGATCGCCGACCGCCCGAGCCTATCTCAGAAGGTCTTAATTTATGTATGCGCCTGAGTTTCTATTAGTGAGCACTTAGGTTGCGTTCAGGGAAATCGTGGGAGTTGGTAGCGGGGCGCACCAACATCGCTCATCGCCGGAGTGCGCAGGGGCCACGTTGCCGCGCAACAGGTTTCGGTCGAAGTAGCTTCCAGGCCCGCAATTAGCGATGCGCTGTGCAGGGTTCCGTCCGACCCGTGGGCGCGGCACTCCGTACATGTCTAGAAATCAAATAGAATTCGACGCATATCTAACGTTAAGGTATCGGGAAAGTGGCGCAATTTATTATTCGACGTGACCAGAATGGCCGATAACGTTGCGACTCGACGAGTGCTTCGAAGCGTTTCGGGGTTGCGGGACACGCCAGCCGGAGGCGTACCATCTCGCCATGAGCCGAATCGGAACATTCGCTGATGACGACCTCGCCGGCTGGGTTTTGAAGTCCCCCGAACTCGGCAGCGCAATCGGCGCGTTCGCCAACGCCGTCTACAGCAAGAACCGGTTGCCGATGCGGACCCGCGAACTCGCGCGGACCGTCATCGCTCACGAAAACGAATGCGAAGTGTGCGTCAACACCCGCGACGCCGACGGGCCCGCCGCCGGTGTCGACGAAGAGCTGTACGACCACGCTCGCGAGTGGCGCACCTGGCCCGGATACAGCGACCAGGAGCGGGTGGCCGCCGAGTTCGCCCACCGGTTCGCCACCGAACACACCGTGCTGCGCGACGACGAGGATTTCTGGGCCCGCGCCAACGAACACTTTTCCGAGGAGCTGCTCGCCGACCTGGCGCTGTCGTGCGCGCTATGGATCGGCATGGGACGGGTTCTTCGGACGCTAGACATCGGCCAGTCCTGCCAGCTGACCTTGCCGAGCCGGGTATGAACCACCGAGTCTGCTAGCCGCGGCCCACTCCCGCTCCCCGGCAGATGACGACCACACCGCTCGCCGCCGCGGCCATCGCCCAACTCGAGGGCGAAGGGGTTGACGCGGTCATCGGCACGGTGATCAACCCGGCCGGCCTCACCCAGGCCAAGAGTGTGCCGATCCGCCGGACCAACGCCTTCGCCGATCCGGGCCTGGGGGCCAGTCGGGTGTGGCACGGCTTTGCCATCGACCAGACCGGCATCGCGTTCACCGAACACATCGGGGTAATAGGTGATGAGCGTATTCGAATTGACTTGTCCGCCATGCGGATTCTCGGCGACGGACTAGCCTGGGCGCCCGGCTCATTCTTCGAGCAGGACGGTACACCGGTTCCGGCCTGCAGCCGCGGCACCCTGATTCGGGTCGAGGCGGTCCTCGCCGAAGCTGGAATCGACGCTCTGGTCGGTCACGAGCTCGAGTTCTTGCTAGTCCAGCCGGACGGCCACCAACTGCCATCGACCGAATGGGCCCAGTACGGACTGGCCGGTGTACTCGAACACGAGGCATTCGTTCGCGACGTCATCGCGGCGACGTCAGTGTCCGGTGTCGCGATCGAGCAGTTCCACCCCGAGTACGGGGCCAATCAATTCGAGATCTCGCTGACACCGCAATCACCGGTCGCGGCGGTCGACCAGCTGGTGCTGACCCGAATCATCATCGGCCGCATCGCGCGGCGCTACGGCGTGCGAGTCAGCCTGTCACCAGTGCCATTCGTCGGCAGTGCCGGATGCGGTGCTCATCAACACTTCTCGCTGACGAACTCAACCGGCCCGCTGTTCTCCGAAGGCGCGGGTGTTCACGGCATGACGAGCAAGGGTGAAAGCGCGGTCGCGGGATTATTGCAGGGGCTGCCGGAGGCACAGGGGATGCTGTGCGGGTCGATTGTGTCCGGGTTGCGACTGCAACCCGGAAATTGGGCCGGCGCCTACGTCTGCTGGGGCACTGAGAATCGAGAAGCGGCCCTGCGCTTCGTCGTCGGCGGGCCCGGCAACCCCTACGGCGGCAACCTCGAGGTCAAGGTCGTCGATCCGTCGGCCAACCCGTATTTCGCGACAGCCACCATCCTGGGTCTGGCGCTGGACGGCATCACGCAGAAAGCCGTGCTGCCCGCCGAGACGAAGGTCGACCCGGCAGCACTGAGCGACGCGGAGCGCAATCGCGCCGGCATTGCCCGGCTGTCTACCGTGCAGGCGCACACCATTGCGGCACTGGATAATTCGCAACGCCTGCGCAGCATTCTCGGCGATCCGGCCGTCGACGTCGTGGTCGCAGTGCGGCGCTTCGAGCAGGAGCATTACGCCCACCTCAACCGCGAACAATTGGCCGATAAGTTCCGGATGGCTTGGAGCGTATGACGGTGTCGGCTCTGGCGGAACATATCGCCGGCGTTCCGTTGATCGACCAGCATGCGCACGGCTGCTGGCTGTCAGCGGGGGATAGGTCGCGGTTTGAGAATGCTCTCAACGAGGCCAACGTCGAGCCGCTCGCCGACTTCGATTCGGGATTCGACACGCAACTGGGCTTCGCTGTGCGCGCACACTGCGCACCGTTGCTCGGTCTCCCTCCACACGCTGAGCCGCAGGACTATTGGGAACGCCGCAACCAGCACACCGAAGCCGGGTTGGCGCGGATCTTTCTGAGCGCGGCGGGCGTCAGCGATTGGTTGATCGACACCGGCTACGCCGACGGCGTCGCGGAGGTGGCGCAGGTCGCCGAGGTGTCCGCGAACCGCGCCCATGAGGTGGTCCGCCTCGAACAGGTGGCCGAACAGGCCGCGGATTCCCCAGGTGACTACGCGTCAGTATTCGAACAAATCCTGAGGCGCCGCATGAGGACGGCCGTCGGCACCAAGTCCGTCGTGGCTTACCGCGGCGGCTTCGACGGCGACCTGACCGAGCCGTCGGCGGCCGAGGTCGCTGCGGCGGCCGCCCGATGGCGTGACGACGGCGGTCGCCGCCTCACCGATCGAGTACTGCTGCGGTTCGGTCTGCATCAGGCTCTGCGGGTGGGCAAGCCACTGCAATTCCATGTGGGTTTCGGCGACCGGGAATGCGATCTGCACAAGGCCAACCCGCTGCTACTGCTCGACTTTCTGCGGCAGTCCGGCGATACCCCGATCGTGCTGCTGCACTGCTATCCCTACGAGCGGGAGGCCGGCTATCTTGCCCAAGCGTTCAACAACGTGTACCTGGACGGCGGTCTGGGCATCAACCACCTGGGGGCGCGGTCACCGGCATTCATCGCCCGACTGCTGGAGCTGGCGCCGTTCCGCAAAATCGTCTACTCCTCGGACGGATTCGGCCCGGCCGAGTTGCACTATCTTGGTACCACGTTGTGGCGCAATGGCATTAAGCGAGTGCTGAGCGGATTCGTGGATGCCGGCGACTGGAGTGTGAGCGACGCGATGCGCGTCGTCGACCTCATCGCCCACCGTAACGCCGCCCGCATCTATCGGTTGGGCGATGCATGAATCGGGTATAGACCGGCTATGGCGACGTTGGGCGACCTCAAGGATTGGGTGCGGGAGCAAGTCGCATCGCGGGTCCCAAAGGCCGATCTGGACCAACGGGACCCCGACTACATCCGTGACCAACTGCCCCGAACATGGCTACTGGCGTCGTTGTATTTCCGGGCCGACGTGCAGCACCTCGACCGCATTCCCGCCGAGGGCCCGGTGCTGCTGGTCGGCAACCACAGCGGGGGCAATGTCCCGCCCGACACCTTCGTCTTCACGCTGGCGTTCTGCTCCTACTTCGGTGTGGAGCGTCCGTTCTATCAGCTGGCACACAACCTCGTCGTCTCGGCGCCGCCGCTGGGCTGGCTGCGCAAATTCGGCACCGTCGCGGCCAACCCCGACAACGCGCGATTGGCGTTGGAGTCCGGAGCCGCATTGCTGGTTTACCCCGGCGGGGACTACGAGGTCTTCCGGCCATCCTGGGAACGGCATAAGGTCGATTTCGACGGCCGCATGGGCTACGTGAAGCTGGCGCGCGAAGCCGGCGTGCCCATTGTGCCGGTGGCCAGTGTCGGCGGCCAGGAAGCCGCGTTGTTCCTGTCCCGCGGGCAGTGGCTAGCCAAGTTACTGATGGCAGATAAATTGTTGCGGCTCAAGAGTATTCCGATCTCTATCGCGCTGCCATGGGGTCTGAATGTCAGTGACCTGGCCGGCCACATCCCGCTGCCCACCAAGATCGCCATCGAAGTGCAGCATCCCATCGATGTCGACGGCGATGACCAGGCGGTGCACGACAAAGTGACGGCCAGCCTGCAAGCCGGTGTCGACCGTCTTGCTGCCCGACGGCGCTTCCCGGTGCTCGGCTGATGCGCGTCGAACGCCGCAACGTCATCAATGCCGACCGCGACGCGGTCTGGAAAATCGTCAGCGATCCGGACAGCTACCCGTCGTTCATGACACGCCTGGAGCGTTGGGAGAGCGCCAACGATCGGCCGCTGGGTGTCGGCGCCCGCTACCTCGTCCACTGGAAGGTCGGCTCGGTGCCGGTCGGCGGGCTGATGGAAGTGGTGGAGTTCGACGACCGACGGGATCTGGCATGGGTCGGCATCACCGGCGTGACGCTGCGCGGCCGGATCCGGTTGCGCGATGCGAGGGATGGCCAGACCAAGGTGACGTTCCGGCTGTCGTACCAGGCGCCCGGTGGGATTTGGGGATATATCGCTGACCGTGTCGCGGTGGGCCAGGTGGGTCGCATCGCGGCCGATACCCTCAGGCGGCTCAAGCGACTTGCCGAGTCCAGCGGCTGACTGGATCAGCTTCGTGACCCGGATTCGCGCCTATGGACGAGAGCTCCCACTGGTTCGACTGGCCACCCCCATGTCCCATGGTCTTTCCCTGAATCGGCGCAGGCGCGTGCTGTGACCTGGGAAAACGAGCAAATTGCTCCTGACTCCCTGGAAGTCGGACCCGGTGTGATGCATCACATCGGGCGCCGGTCAGTGATCAGGTCGGCCCGATCACCCGTAATATCGTTGGATTCAAGCTACGGCCACGGCACCCTGCGCGACGACGCGCGCCTGACCAAAGTCCCAAAAGGCGACCCCCAAAGCGGCAACGCTATCCAGATCTATGGGCCGTCTGGCTGCGACCTGAGCTTGCTGATGATCGGAGACAAATAATGAGTGAGTACGACAAAGAACTTCAGGACGCGGGCTTGTGTGGTCACATCTGTCCGGCGGAGGGTCCGTTTCACACCTTCCACTGCACGCGACCGGCGGACCACATTCTCGACGGCGAACCGCTGCACCAGGCCATCCAACTAGGTGGCCCAATCGAGGGCCGAATCAACGGCGCATGGCACCACGACGGGACAAGCGCAATGGAGCCGGTCGACATGACACCTATCGCCACATGCGGGCTGGAGCAGCCCATTGATCCCGAGACACTCGACAAGGTGAACCAGCGGATCGCGGTGGTCTCCGACAAGGTTGACATGCTCGTTTTGGACTACCAGGCGAGCAACAGCGGCGATACCGCGAAGGACATGCTGAAGAACTGCACGTCGCTCGTCGCCAGCTTCGAGGAGCAGACCACCGACCCGCACGAGGCGATGCAGTTGGCGTGTGAGGCATTGGCCGTGGCTGTGCAGAAATTGGCGTTCGCCAGCTGGCAGGAAGAAATGTTCGTGGCAGAGCAAAAGAGGGTTCACCCCACAGGGGACAATTCAGGAGGAATCTTCTAACGCGGGCGAGCACCAGTTACCTGAACAACGATTGCGCGATCAGCTGCTCGCATCCTCCGCATGAACAGACCCCCCGGTCTCGTGAACCGGGGGGTCTGCTTTCGCATCATCCCATCTACACCGGGATGAGCGTTTCGTTCATCTGCCGGGCCCGGCTAACTTCTCACCGGGCTCAAGGGAATCGGTTCAGCAGACAATGTGAAGCACTTGCCCGGGATGAATCAGATTGGGATTGCCGCCGATGACGACTTTGTTTTCGTTGTAGATCTTCTCCCAATTTTCATTTCCGCAGACCTTCTCTGCGATCAGTGTCAGGTTGTCTCCCGGCTCCACCGTGTACCAGATGCCGCCCGGCGGAGGACAGTCGATGTAAAGGACCTGCCCGGGATGAATCAAGTTTGGGTTGTTACCAATACGCCATCTATTTTCGTGGTAGATCTTTGGCCAAACACTTCCGTCGCCGCATTGACTCTGTGCGATTCCCCAGAGCGTGTCGCCCGGCTGGACCGTGTATGTACCCATTTTCGTTCTCCTCGTGTCTCGCGACCGCCGCACGACGCGCCGCTGGTAGTTGAATCCCTCGTGATTGACCGGAGCAATTCCCGTCAACTCCCTCTTCGTAGCAGCGGGCCGCGACCGCATCAATCGGCCGGTCCATTGAGCGGACCGCACTTCGGCTCAGGGCTGTGATCCGCGACGAATATTTGACGAATTGTGTTGACCGGCTATGTTTTTCTGCGCACAAGACAGCAGCACCTCATCGTCGTCAGCGCCAAGGACGACCAGGTTCAAGAAGACACGACCAGCGACGACGAGCACCGACGCCATCACCCGCCCAACGGAAGCTCGTTTGAAGCCCACAACCCTGGGTTCGTTGTGACATTCTGCAGAGATGTCCGCTCCTTCGGGTGTTGTGACGTTTTTGTTCACCGACGTTGAGGGTTCGACCCGTCGGTGGGAAGACGACGCGGAGGGCATGCGGATAGCGCTGGCCGCCCATGACGAGGTGCTACGTCAAGCGATCGAGGCACACGGCGGCCTTATGTTCAAGCACACCGGTGACGGGGTGTGCGCTGCGTTCGCCTCGCCGCACTCGGCGGTGGATGCGGCGGTGGCCGCGCAGCGGGCGCTGGGGTTGCCGGTGCGGATGGGGCTGGCGACCGGCGGCTTGCTACGTGGGCTGAGTGTTCTCAGGCAAAGACTCTCTCTTACGGAACTTTCTCCGGCCCTTCCCCTGGCGGTGACGTCAGCTGTTGTGCTTGATGTCCCAGTTCGTGGGGATGCGGGCCGACTTCGCGCAGACCGTCCCGCAGGGTGGGCCGCTGCCAGCGTCGAGCAACATCCTTCACTGCGAAACCACCGAGATGGCGCCCGGTGACGGCATAAATTCGGTCGCTATGGAAGACGACACCGGGCGTGTCGACGACACGAGACTGGTGCACGCGGCGGCGGACGACACACTCGTCGTCTCCGACTTATCCGCGGACCGGCATGGCCGAGTTGGCGTGGTCGCGGCAAATTGATGGCACCATCAACGCCGACAACTAAGGAAAGGCGTCACATGTCCTCACTTCGCTGGCGGGCCGCACTCACCATCCCGATAATCGCTAGCGCTGCCCTGGTTTCCAGTGCTGCGGTTGCAAGTGCCAATCCGACTGATGACGCATACCTCAATCAACTACGGGACTCCGGTCTCACGTGGCCGGCCGGCGACGACGATGCGCTCATCGGGATGGCCTACCTCATCTGCAACGATCTCGAATTTAATTGGACGCCACAACATATTGCCACCAGCATCCACGCCAACATGGACCCGGACAACATCCATGTGCACGATGTCGGAGCCATGGTCAATATCGCGCATGCGACCTATTGCCCCAACGCTGGTTACAACGCCGGCGTCGGCGGCGGCGGCGGTGGTGGCGGCGGCTAGACCAAGTGGGCACATACTTGGCGCGTCGCCGTGTCTTCGCCGTCGATGCCGTCGTGTCACCCAGAACGCCATGGTAGGACCGCCGCGCGCCCGTCCCCTCAACGTCGTGAACTCGCGTGCGCTGTCCATCGATAGCAAGCGGCCGAGTGGTGCCGATGGCGGCCTCTTTTAGATCAGTCCCGTCGCGTCGAAAATCCATGACGTGTCAGCGGTCCCGAGGTCTTCTAACCACGTCGGCGGCGCCTGCGCGGTCATGCTGCCCATGTCCCAATAGTCTTTCCAGAGCGTCACTTTGCCGTCAACGACGCGGTGGACCGAAACGAATTGCAGCACAGCCGTTTCGCCACTTATCCACTTCCAGGTTTCGGAGTGCTCGTACATGACGTCGCTGCCGTTGGACACCAGCACCCCGTCGTGATTCTCGTAGGCCGCCAGCGGCTCGAGCCCGACCTTGAGTCGCTTGACGATGTCGTCGGGCCCCCGAGCGGCCAGGGTCGGCCCGACCGGCATGTCGACATAGATGCAATCCGCGGACAGGAGCGTTTTGACGGCTTCCCAGTCCCGACCTGATAGGGCCTGCCACAGTCCGAGCACCGCTTTCTCAACCGACATGGACTAAGGCTTACCGGGAACCCCCGTGCGGGGCAAGCATCAGCGGATCTTTACAGTCTGGCCAGGCAATGATGCGTGCAGGAGGTGGGGATGCCAACGCTGCGATCGCGACGCAGACGTGTCCGCGAAACCCGTCCGTCGCCCTACTCGCCGTCGTGGGAGCCCAGGGCGGCGCAGTACGGGACGGGCATTGAGCACAACGTCGCGGTGCGGATGAGCGACGGCGTCGAGCTGCGGGTCGACATTCATTACCCCACCGAGCCCGGCACCGACCGGCCCGCCAGTGGGCCGTTCCCGGTGCTGATGTCGATGACGCCGTACGGCAAGAAAGCCCCGCCGCCGGCCGCCCAAATCGGCGGCGGTCCCACCCCGTATTTGATCAAGCGGGGCTACATCGAGGTGATGGTCGACGTCCGGGGATGCGGTGTCTCAGACGGTGCGTTCGAGATGTTCGGCCCACGGCAGTCGCAGGACGGCGTTGAGCTCGTCGACTGGGCATCCAAGCTGCCCAACGCCAACGGGCGGGTCGGCATGTTCGGGGTGTCCTACCTGGCGATCAACCAGCTGTTCACCGCCGCCGCTATCGGGCCGGATTCGCCGCTCAAAGCGATCTTCCCGGTGATGTCGGCGCGCGACTTCTACCGCGACGCAGCGGCGATGGGCGGGGCGCCGCACCTGCGCACGGTGCGGGCCTACGGTGGGGTCTACCGGCTGCTCAACGTCGTCAACCCGGCGCTGGAAGTCATCAATCGCGGCAAGCATCCGCGGCCCCGGGCCGGTGGGTTTGCCGGTGTACGCAAGCGCGGGCGCGATCAGCGCAACTACTTCCGGCCGTTGATCGCCGACGCCGTCGCCGGCGGCGAAACCGCGTTCGACGGGCCGTTCTGGGATGCCATGCGGCCTGGCACGGTGCTGCCGAGCGTGGTCGCCAACAAGGTGGCCGTTTTCCTCGTCGGCGGTTGGCATGACGCCTTCCAGCGTGGCGCTCCGCTGAATTACGCCGCGCTGCAGAACGCGTACGCGGGGCGACCCGACGAACAGCCGATGCAACCCGGCCAGCCGGTGTCCGAGCAGCTGCGACTGATGATGGGCCCCTGGTACCACGTCTCCGACTACGGCGGCCTGCATCTCCACGCGCTACAGCTGCGCTGGTTCGATTACTGGCTGAACGACGACGCGGCAGCGGCGATGTCCGGGTCTCCGTTCACCTTTCAGGCCATCGGAAGCCCGCGGTGGTTCCATGCCCGCGAATATCCGCTCCCTACGGCGACACCGACCCGGTTCTATCTCTCCGAGGCCGGCCACCTGACCGCCGATTGCGCACCCGAAACCTCGACGGCCACAATCAAATACGTGGGCCGTGGTCCGGTGGCCGGCCGAAGCGTCGAGCAGTGGACGCTCGGGCTGACCAGCTTCATGCGCACCCAGCGCGGCGGAAACACCCGCTACGACCAGGACAATCGGCGAGTGCAGCGCGGCGCGCTCACCTACACCACCGAAGTCTTCGGCTCGCCGACGTTGATCGCCGGACCGATCACGCTGACCATCAATGCCACCGCGGACACCACCGAGTCGCTGTGGGTCGCCCATATCGACGACGTTGCACCCGACGGCGCGTGCCGACCGCTGACCCAGGGCGCCCTTCTGGGCTCCCATCGCGCGCTGGACGCGGACCGCACCTGGTATCTGTCGGACGGCACCGTGCTCAAGCCGCACCACATCAGCACTCGGTCAGCCGTCAAACCGGTGGTGCCGGGCGAATTGACCCGCTACGACATCGAGGTCTTCCCGACCGCCGCGCTGCTGGAGTCGGGTCACCGGCTGCGACTCACAGTGACCACGTTCGACTTTCCGCACCTCGTGCCGACCGTGCCCGCCCGCCGCGCGCTGGCCGGTGGCACCTATCGACTGCACCAAGGTGGGCCCACTCCGTCTCATCTGCTGATCCCGGTGGCTGACCCGGATAGTTTCGACTGATCCAGTGCGGCAGCGTCATCCGGGCACGAGGACAGATTGTGGCGCATACTCGCCATGATGACTTCGCTACAGCAATACATCGCCGAGGAAATCGCCACCGATCACGTCGACGGATTGCTGACCAGACGTGAAGCGTTCCGGCGGCTGGCGCTGCTCGGGTTCAGCGCCGGCGCTGCGGCCTCGTTGATCGCGGCCTGTGACGACAAGCCCAGCCAACCACTTCACGCACAATCGGGCGAGGGGGTGGAGGGGCCGGGCGCCAAGCAGGCGCTGCCCACCGAGCCGATCACCTGGGCCGGTCCGCGTGGCGAACTCCAAGGTGCCTGGGCACAGGCCCACAACGCCCGTCGCGGGGTGCTGATCATTCATGAAAACAAGGGGCTCAACGATTGGGTCCGGTCGGTGGCCGAACGTTTCGCCGGAGCCGGCTACTCGGCGCTGGCGGTCGACCTGCTGTCCGAGGAAGGCGGGACTGGACAGTTCGACGACCCCGCAAAGGCCACCGCCGCACTGGCCACCGCACCGTCGGACCGGTTCATCGCCGACCTGAATTCCGGCATCCAGGAACTGCAGAACCGGGTCCCCGGCGGGAAGCTCGCCGTCGTCGGATTCTGCTTCGGCGGCGGGCTGGTGTGGCAGCTACTGGCCTCTCACACGGCACGCCTGTCTGCTGCGGTGCCGTTCTACGGTCCACTTCCCGATAATCACGACTTCAGCGGCGACAGGTCCACTGCGGTGCTGGCGTTCTACGGCGCCCTGGACAAGCGCGTGACCGATTCGGAGCCGGCGGCCAAGGCCGCGCTCGAGCGCGCCGGGCTGATCCACGAGATCGTTGTCGAACCCGATGCCGACCATGCGTTCTTCAACAACACCGGGCCCCGCTACAACGCGGCCGCCGCCGAGGATGCCTGGCGGCGGGTGCTGGAGTGGTTTGGCCGCTACCTGTCTTAACGGCATGATGCGTGCGTGACCTCTCCGCCGCCCATCATCACGCTGAGCCAACTCCTCGATACGCTCGACCTCGAACAGGTCAATGCGGAGTTCTTCGTCGGAAACCAGATCGACGAAATCGCGCATCACATCTCCGGCGGCCACATCGCGGCCCAGGCTCTGATGGCAGCCAGTCGCACTGTGCCCGAGCGCTTACCGCACAGCATGCACATGTATTTCCTTCGGGCCGGTGACGCTCGGCATCCGGTGGACTTCGAAGTCACGGCGCTGCATGACGGCGGCACCTTCTCCGCCCGGCGTGTGACTGCCCGCCAATTCGGCTCGATACTGCTCGAAGGCATCGCATCGTTCAGTAAGTCCGTTGAAAGCGCTGTTTACCAACAACTTCCGCCGGACCTACCGGATCCTGAATCGGTGCCGACCTTCGCCGAGCAGCACAGCGACCACGCCGACGAACGTGGTGGCTGGTGGGTGCGCGAGCAGCCCATCGACTGGCGATACGTGGACCCGTCGGCCCGGCTGGCATCTGACATGGCCGAGCCCCCGCCCGCACGCATACGAATGTGGTGGCGCCCCAGCGGCATTGCCCCGGCTGACCCGATAGTCGCCGCCTGCCTGGTTGCCTTCGTTGCGGGCCGCACGCTGCTCGAGTCGGCCATGATCGCGCGCGGCACGACGCCACTGGGACCGGGCTTTTCGGCCCTGATGGATCTGGCGGTGTGGTTCCATCACCCGCCGGATGTGTCGGATTGGCTGCTCTACGAGCAGCATTCACCCAGTGGCATCGGCGGTCGCGGATTGGCACAGGGCACCATGTTCAACCGCACCGGTCAGCTGGTGTGCACCATGACGCTGGAATGCTACTTCGGCGGAAAGTCGAGCGGCTAGCGCGTAGCCATCGACCTGGCCGGGCCCAAGGTCACCGGCAGCGTCGACCACCCATGCAGCACCCGGGTGTCCCGGCGGCTGCCTGCGCCCGCAGAGCGCACGTCGGGGAAGCGATCGAAAAACGATCGCAATCCCACTTCGCCTTCGGCGCGGGCCAAAGCCGCGCCCAGGCAAAAGTGCCGACCGCCGGAGAACGCCAGATGTTTGCCGGCGTTGTCGCGTTCGATGTCGAACGCGTTCGGGTCGGCGAAAACGGCCGGATCGCGGTTTGCCGCGGCGACATACACGATGACCAGTTCGCCTTGGCTGATCGGGTGACCAGCTATCACGGTGTCGTTCAACGCGCTCCGGGCAGTCATCTGGACGGGCGACTCCAGACGCAAAATCTCTTCGACGGCACCTGCCCACAGCTCGGGCCGCTGCCTGAGCGTGCGGAGATGTTGGGGGTTGTCGAGCAGCATGCGAATCCCATTGCCCAGCAGGTTCACCGTCGTCTCGAATCCAGCTGCCAAGACCAGACCGGCGACCGCCCGAAGCTCGTCGTGATCGAGATACGTTTCCGGCGAACCACTTTCAGCCTTGCGGATCAGTTGGCTCATCAAATCGTCACCGGGAGCGCGGCGCAGCTTGTCCAGATGTGTATCCAGCCAGAAGTTGAAGCCGGCGATCCCGCGCTGCACCCGCCGGTATTGCGGCCAGGGCAGCCCGAAATCCAAGCTGGGCGCGGCAAGCTCGCCGAACTCGAGAATGCGCTGACGATCGTTGTCCGGCACTCCCAGGATGTCGCTGATGATCGCCACCGGAAGCTGGGCGCAGTATCGGTCGACAATGTCGACGACGCCCGGCTCGCGAGAAAGCTCACCGAGCAAGGACTCCGCGGTCTGTTCGACCCCGTCCCGTAGTGCGGAAACCGCGCGGTGGGTGAACACCGACGACACCGTCTTGCGGTAGCGAGTGTGGTCCGGCGGCTCCACGGCCAGCAGCGACGGCGGAAGCAGTGGGTGCAGCAGGTCGTCGCGGAAACGAAGCTCGAGCCACTTCAGCGGCGCGGGCAGGTTCGATCCGATCGACAGCACCCGGAAGTCATCGGAACGCAGCAACTCGTGCCCGATCGCATGGTCCGCGGTGATGTAGCCGATCCGGGATCGCACCAACGGACCGCGCGACCGCACCTCCTCGTAGAAAGGCGCCGGGTTCGCCTTGACGGTCGGGTCGGCGATCAAGCGCGCCTGCAGGTCACCCCGTCGCGCGCCGATCGAGGCGCCGCCGCGGACAAATCCGTGCAGCGCCAGCCAGTGCAACCTCTGCTTGAGTGCAATCTCCACCGGTGAGGCCTCCACATCGTCGCGCAGTGCTTATCCCAAAGCCTACGGGCCGAAGCGGGAGGCGGCAGTCAGCCCAATTCCCAGTTCATGTTTTTCGCGAACGCGATCGCGTCGTCGCTGGCATTGCCCAGCGTGTAACTCCGCTGGATGTACTCGCGCACCATCGGCAGGAAGTTCATCGGGTTGTAGGCGTCTTCCTCATAACTCCACAAGTCGTCGCCGGCGTATTTCATCACCGACAGATTGGCCGCCTGGTGGATGCTCCCGTCGCCGGGATCGCGCATCTGGTTCTGGAACTCGCAGAAGACCCAGCCGCGGTCGACGTCGATGGAGTGCCAGGACGTCGGATAGAACGGCATCTCGCTGCCGGGAAAGACGTTCATCGTCGAGACAATCCAATCGCGGATCTGCTCGCGACCGTGCATCGTTCCGTAGGTGTGCTCGACGTAGGTCGCGTCCTCGGTGAATTGGTCGGCGAACCGTGACCAGTCCCAGCTGGAACCGATCTCCACGACGACTTGCTTGTGGCGCTCGAAAGCCGACTCGATCTCGTCGCGCGACCACTGTCCATTCATGCCTCGGCCACATCCTTGATTCGATGCAATGTTTTGGTCATATCCCTGACGTTTCGTCGTTGACGCAGCCAGCCTCCGAACAGCCAGTAGTAAAGGTCCGTCATCGGGGAGGAGGCCATTCGGAATGATTCGGTGACGTCGGTACCGTCGCCCGACGGCGCCATCCGGTAGTGCCAGTTGTTCACCGCCCGGTCGCCCACCAACACCGCGAAGCCGAATTCCCGGCCGGGCTCGCAGGCGGTGACGCGGCAGACGGTCCAGTACACCGGGCCGATTTCGTTGCGCTTGACGTGACCTCGGAATCGCGCGCCCAGCGCCGGCCCGGTCGCTCCGTCGAGCCATTCGGCTTCGAACACTTCGGGGGAGTAGCTGCCGATGTTGCGGACGTCGGCGACCAGGTCCCAGATCTTGTCCGCCGGTGCCGCTATATGAACTGTCGCAGAGCCCTGCATGGGCTGATCAAAGCATGCTCGCGGCCGGCGGGTGCGCGGAAATGCCGATGTTCAACCAGTCCTGCATTGCGCGCCGCGCGGATATTCGGAACCCGCGCGAAAAGCCGGGGACGGAAAATGGTTGCGAGCCGAAGGCCAGAAATTGCGCTGGCGGGTCGGACTTCCCGCGATACGCTGCCGCGATCGCACCGTTGGGCCAACCTTGTCCAGACGATGGATCCGCGCTAGCGTTTCGACGTCTGCAATCAAGATTCGGACGGAGTGATTATCATCGACGATTCCTTCCAGAGCACAAAGCGGTCCAAGAACGACGGGGGACCGGATGACGGTGAGGCGCCGGTCATTGTCAGCTTGGTCGAGGCGGCGATGCAGATGTTCTCCGCTGCGATCGACGCGTTGCCCGACATCAAGGATCCAGAGTTCTCCAATCGCGCGAATGTGATCCTGTCCGGTCTGCGCAAGTTGCAGACGGCACTTACCAAAGCAGCGTCTCGCGGTCGGGCGACTCCGTCAGTTATCGTGTCGCTCAGCGGAGTTCGGACCCGCTATGACGACCTGATGGCGATGGCCGCCGAGGCGCCGGGCGCGACGTTGGGCCAGCAGCTCTACGTCGTTCGCCGGCGCGCGAAACTGTCGGCACAGGAAACCGCGAACGGCGCGGGACTCACGCCCGAGCTGCTCGACGCCATCGAGGCCGAGGAGATCCCGACCGACGACGAGGCGGCCCGGATCAAAGAACTTCTCGCGGCTCTGGGGGGCTGACGCCACCGTCCCGTGGCTTAGCCCGCTTCGTGGTCACCCATGACTGACGACCGCGACACGTCGAACAATCGCTCGCCCGCAGCACGGACGGTGTTCGCCGCCGCCCTGTCGACTGCTGTCCTCGTCGGTGCCGCTTTCCTGGTGATCAATCGGCTGCACTCATCGGCGGGGAATGTTGCGGAGCACCCGGGTCCTGCGGCCACGGATGCGCAGACTCAAAGCGAGGTTGTCGAGCAGGCGAAAGACATCGTCGCGGTCGCGGCTCTTCAGCAGCCCACGGCCAGCTATCTCTTGATGTCCTGCAAGGACAACGACAACCCGCCCTATCAGGGAGCGATATACCTCGACTTCCAGCTGCCGCCCGACATCAGCGCGGACGAGTATTTCCGAACCATCGCGGCGGCCATGGTCGCGCACGGCTGGCGTGAGGGCTTACCGCCCAACCAGCACATATTCGGCAGAAATCTTTCGAAGGACGGCGTCAACGCGATCCTGTATCCGGATCGCGACTCGACGACACACGGCGTCGGCCGTATCTACGGCCAGTGTCACGACATGAACAGTCACCGAGCGGCGGCGTGGGTCGATGTCACCGACCGACTGCATTAGCCAGGCAGGCAACAGAAAACCGGGCTTGACGGGATTCCGTCAAGCCCGGTTTTGCTTCGGGGGTTCAGCCGCCGGCGTGAGCGCCAAGCGCGCCCTGCAGATCACCCTTCATCGCGTTGAGCTGCGCTCCCCAGTACTCCCAACTGTGGGTGCCGTAGGCCGGGAAGTTGAACACGGCGTTGTGCCCGCCCGCGGCGTTGTAGGCGTCCTGGAACTTCTTGTTGCCGCCGATCATGAAGTTGCTTTCGAGGAACGTGGCCGGCAGGTTGGCGCCGCCAAGTTCGTTCGGAGTTCCGTTGCCGCAGTAGACCCAGAGCCGGGTGTTGTGGGCGACGAGTTGGGCGACGTTGACCGTGGGGTCATTGCGTATCCATGCCGGGTCGCTGTCGGGCCCCCACATGTCTTCCTTCTTGTAGCCGCCGGCATCACCCATCGCGAGGCCAATCCAGCTCTGGCCGGTGGACGGGCTGAGGTAGCCGGACAGCGAACCGGCGTAGATGAACTGATCGGGGTGGTAGATCGCCAGGTTCATCGCCGAGGAGCCTGCCATCGAGATGCCGACCGCGGCGCTTCCGGTCGCCTTGGTGCTTTTCTGCGAGGACAGGTATCCGGGCAGCTCGCTGGTCAGGAAGGTTTCCCAGTTGTAGGTCGAGCAGCCTGCCTTGCCGCAGGCCGGTTTGTACCAGTTGGTGTAGAAACTGGACTGCCCGCCGACGGGCATGACGACTGACAGGCCGGACTGGTAGTACCACTCGAACGCCGGGGTGTTGATGTCCCAGCCGTTGTAGTCGTCCTGGGCGCGCAGGCCATCCAGCAAATACACGGCTGGCGCGTTGGTCCCACCGGGCTGGAATTGGACCTTGATGCTGTGGCCCATCGAAGCCGACGGCACCTGTAGATACTCAACGGGAAGGCCGGGCCGGGAGAACGCTCCCGCCGTCGGCGACTCGCCGACGAGGCCGATCAGGCCCGGTAGTGCGGCGGCCGCGATCGTGGCGACAGTAAGTCGCCGCAGCCATCCACCCAGTTTCTCGCTTACGTATGCCATATAAAGGCCCCTTGTCGACGGCGTCACGCACTATCGGAAAACTTACCGTGCGGTCGTCCATATGTCGATCAAGACGCAAACGTGTCTGGTTACGCTGCCGACGGCTGCCACCTGCTGCTACCTCGCATAATGCGGGCCAATCACCGTTTCCTGGCAACATTTTGCGGGCTCACGCGATTGCACACGCGTCGATCCCCGGTCGCATTTCGGCGCCGCGACCGCGTAGGCTCACCCGGGGTAGACCGACGAGACCACGCCGTCCCGGTCCTTCCGCCGCTCGCCGAACCAGCGCTGTAGAACTCGTCTGGTCCCCGACTGCGGCGCTCGGGCTTTGGGCCGCGATTGAGGTGCAGATTTGGATACGGTACTTGGGCTGTCGCTGACATCGACGTCAGTCGGCTGGGTCCTGGTGGAAGGCCGTGACGCCGACGGAACCACGCTCGATCACGACGACTTCGACGTGCCACCCGCCAATGGAGTCCAGGCAGTCCACACTTCGGAACAGGCCAGCGCGGCCGTGCTGGACGCGCAGGCCGCAGCCGCGGGCTACGACCAACGACTTCACGTCGTCGGCGTCACGTGGAGCGACGAAGCGGCTGCGGAGTCTGCTCTGCTGCTGGAGTCGCTGACCGACGCCGGTTTCGACAACGTCGTCCCGATTCGCTTCCACGAAGCGTGCGAAATGCTTGCTCGCGCAATCGCTCCGGTCGTCGGCTACGACCAAGCCGCCGTGTGTGTGCTGGACGGCGAGGCGACGATCGTCGTGATGGTCGACAACGACGGCGGCGAGCCGCAGACGGCCATCAAGCAGTTGCCTGGCGGGCCCGATCATCTGGTCCACTGGTTGACCACGCTGTTCGACCGCAGCTCCTGGCAGCCCCACGGCATCGTGATCGTCGGTGCCGAGCCCGAACTCGGCACGCTGTCAACGCATCTCGAGGCGGCGGTGCCGGTCCCGGTCATCACCCAACCGGGTGCAGATTTGGCTCTGGCGCGTGGAGCCGCCCTCGCGTCAGCTCAGAGCACCGAATTCACCGATGCCGAGATGCTCGAGACCGTGAACAGCCGGCGGCAGGATCACGAAGCCTCCGGACAGCGTTCGTATGCCGGAGCGTTGACGATGTTGGGCGCCGGAGCTGTCACATTCGTCGCATCGCTGTCGCTCGCGATGGGTCAGCACCTGGTGCCTCACCATGCACCCGATCCGGTCCGGCCGATGGCTCACTGGGCCGCGCCGGCCCCCGTAGCCGAGGCCCCGGCGCCGCGGCCGGCCGCAGTCGAGACCCCGGCCGCCCGTCCGGCTTCCAAGCCTGCGCCGGAGCAAGCGCCGGCCGTTCAGCAGCAGCCCGTCGTCGCTCAGGCGCCGGTCAACGTGCCCGCGGCCGCGCCGGTTCAGCCGCCCGCGGCGCCACCTCCGGCGGCACCTCCGCCGCCGGAAGAGCCGCCCAACCCGCACCCGCTGTTGACCAAGCTGTGGCTACGCCTGCATGGGCAGGACCCAGACCAGCAGCAGCCGCCCCCGCCGCCTCCGCCCGGGGCACCGCCCCCGTAGTCCTGGGGCCTGGCCGCGACGTTATCCCGTGAATTCCCGGGCTATTTCGGCGGCGGTACTCAACACGCCGAGGTGTTGATCGACTGATGCCAGCCCGGCGTCCATGGTGTTGATCGACACGTGCGATGCGCCCGCGTCCGCCCAGATTCGCAAGCCCTCGGCCAGGTCCTCGGCGCTGCCATTCCAGGACACCTGGCCTTGCATGCCGATCTGCGCGGGGTCTCGGCCGGCCTCCGTCGCCGCTTGCGCCACCTGCCGACGTGCCTGCTCGAGTTTGGGTCCAGGGCCGACCATCGGGAACCAGCCGTCACCCAGTCGGCCGGCGCGGCGCAACGCCCGCGCGGACGACGCCCCGAACCACACCGGAATCGGCCGCTGTACCGGCAGCGGCGCCAGCCCGGCGCCGGTCACCTGGTGATAGCTACCGCTGAAGGTGACACTCGGCTCGGTCCACAGCTTGCGCATCAACTCGACCTGTTCGTCGCAGCGTTTGCCCCGCGTCGAAAAGTCTTCTCCGAGAGCCTCATACTCGACCGCGTTCCAGCCGAGCCCGACTCCCAGGCGCAGCCGGCCGCCGCTGAGTAGGTCCACTTCGGCGGCCTGCTTGGCGACCAGAACGGCCTGGCGCTGCGGCAGGATGACGACTCCGGTGACCAACTCCAAAGAGGTGGTGATCGCGGCCAGGTAGCCGAAAGTCACCAGCGGCTCGTGGAACGTAGTCTGCAGGTCGTAGGGGCCGTTCCAGCCGGCGTGGACCTCCCGGTCGGCTCCCACGACGTGGTCATAGGCGAGCAGATGGGCAAACCCGAGCGCCTCGGCATGCTCGGTGTAGGACCGGACGGCACCCGCATCGGCGCCAATCTCGGTCTGCGGGAACACCACTCCGATCCGCATCGCGACTCCCATCGTCAGAATTCGTTGGCGCACTCCGCCGTAAACGACACGGTGACGTCGTCCGCGACTTTCAACGCGCCCAACAGCTGCGAGTACGGCCTGATGCCGAACTCGGATTGCCGGACGGTGGTTTCGCTGGACAGCCACCAGCTGCCATCCAGGTCATCGGTGCGCACATCCACGGTCTGGGCACGGGTCTTGCCACGGATGGTCAACGGCCCAGTCAACCGGTAGCCGTGGTCCGTCTTCTCGATGGTCTCGGCGGCGAACGTGATTCGCGGGAATCGACGAGCGCCCAGCGACCGTAAAGCGTTGGTGCGCACCAGGATTTTCTCCGGGCCGGACAACGGGGTCAGGCCGCCCTCGCCGCGCACCACCTCGAGCGAACCGACGTCGACAGTCAATTCCGCGCTCACCGGCTCGTCGGACGCCCACTGGATGCTCGCCTCCCAGCTGCGCATCGCGATCGTCAGTCGATGACCTAGCTGCGCGGCGCGACCGGCGACGCCGGTACGGATCAGCAGCTCACCGTGGGAGCCGTCAAGGCGCCACACCGCGCTGTCGTCGCCGGTCAAACCGTCAAGACGGTGCGGTAGTGCGCCCGGCCCTGCTCCAGTGCCGCATAGCCTTCCGCGGCCTTCGCCAGCGGCAGCTCTTCGATCCAGGCCCGCACTCCGGTCTGCACCGCGAAGTGCATGGTGTCTTCGATCTCGCTGGCCGTCCCGGACGGATGTCCGATGATGCTGAGCCCCGGCGTGATCAGTTGCAGCGGGCTGATCGCCAGCGGCTCCGGGGTGACCCCGATGGTGATGAGCTCACCGCGGGGTTGCAAGCCGCCGACCGTCGCGGCCATGGCCTTCGACGCGCCAGCAGTGCACAGCGCCACCGCGACACCGCCGAGGTCATTCAACGCTTCGGCGACGTCGCCGTCGGTGGAGTCGACGTAGTGGTGTGCACCCAGCTTGATCGCATCGTCCTTTTTAGCTGTGCCGCGGTTGACCGCGATGGTTTCGAAACCCATTGCCCGGGCGAACTGGATCCCGAGGTGGCCGAGTCCGCCGACACCGACGACCGCCACTCGATCACCCGGCAACGCATTGGTGTGGCGCAACGCGTTGTAGGTCGTCACGCCGGCGCAGCCCATCGGAGCGGCCTCCGCGTCGGACAGTTCGGCGGGGATGCGGGCCAGCGCGCTGGCCGGCACCGTCACCGATTCGGCGTAGCCGCCCGGGTAGTGCAAGCTCGGCACCTTGCCGTTCACACAGTGGATGAACAATCCCTTGCGACACTGTGCGCAGTGGTCGCAGCACCCGCCGAACCAGCCGACGGCGACGCGGTCACCGACCGCGAAATCCTGGACACCCGGACCGATTTCGGCGATCTTGCCGGCGATTTCGTGGCCCAGAGTCAGCGGCCAGGACATACCGGAGAAGTCGCCGGAAACAAAGTGGGCGTCGGTCCCGCAGATGCCGCAGGCGCCGACGCTGATCCGCACTTCGCCGCGCGCCGGCGGCGTGGTCTCGACCTCGGCGAGTTCCAGCGCCGCACCCGCGGACTTTACCTGAACTGCTTTGTGTGACGGCATAGCCGTAGCCTAATGCGCGACAGGGTGTTTCGCTGAGGCATCGCTGTGGTAATCGACCTGCCAGTGTTTGATGCCGTTGAGCCAGCCTGAGCGGAGGCGTTCCGGTGTGCCGATCGACTCCAGGTCGGGCATGGCGTCGGCGATCGCGTTGAACATCAGGTCGATGGTCATTCGCGCCAGGTTGGCTCCGATGCAGTAGTGCGCACCGGTTCCGCCGAAGCCCACGTGCGGGTTGGGGTCACGCAGGATATTGAAGGTGAACGGGTCGTCGAACACCTCCTCGTCGAAATTGGCTGAGCGATAGACCATTACGACGCGCTGACCCTTCTTGATCTGCACGCCGGACAGCTCGTAGTCCTCGAGCGCGGTCCGTTGGAACGACGTGACCGGCGTGGCCCACCGGACGATCTCGTCCGCGGCGGTGGCCGGACGCTCCTTCTTGTACAGCTCCCACTGATCGGGGAAGTCGGTGAATGCCATCATGCCCTGGGTGATCGAGTTGCGCGTGGTCTCATTACCGGCGACGGAAAGCAGGATGACGAAGAAACCGAACTCGTCGTCGGAGAGCTTGTGACCGTCGACGTCGGCCTCGATCAGCTTGGTGACGATGTCTTCACCGGGGTTCGCGGCCCGGTCGGCGGCCATTTGCATGGCGTACATGATCAGTTGGATCGAGGCATCTATCGCGTCGTTGTTCTCGAACTCGGGGTCCTGGTCGCCGACCATCTGGTTGGACCAGTGGAACAGCTTCATCCGGTCTTCCTGCGGCACACCCAGCAGGCCGGCGATGGCTTGCAGCGGAAGCTCGCAGGACACCTGTTCGACGAAGTCGCCGGATCCCTGAGCCGCTGCGGTTTCCACGATCTGCCGCGCCCGCTCGCGGAGATCGTCGCGAAGCCGCTCGACGGCCCGCGGCGTGAAGCCGCGCGAGATGATCTTGCGCAGATGAGTGTGCTGCGGCGCGTCCATGTTGAGCAGGACGAACTTGCCCCGTTCGATCTGGTCGCCGACCGTGCCGTCCTTATAGCGCGGCAGCGCCGTCTTCTGCAGGCTGGAGAAGACGTCGCTGCGCCGCGAAATCTCCTTGACGTCTTTGTGTTTGGACACCACCCAAAAGCCGCCGTCGTCGAATCCGCCCACCCCCGACGGCTGCTCGTTCCACCAGATCGGCGCGGTCCGTCGCAGCTCGGCCAGTTCCTCGACCGGGAGTCGCTCGGCGTGGACGTCGGGGTCGGTGAAATCGAATCCGGAAGGAAGATTCGGAGTCGGCATCAGTGGCACTCCTATGAGTGAATACGACTTGGATATGACGAGTTCTGGCCCAGTAAATCATCGCGACAGCCGAGATGGAACGGCTTCTCGACGTTTCGCCGATGATGGATTGGAACGTGTTCTCGCCCCGGGCCCCGATGAGTTTCGGGCGCGCGAAACCGCCTTGTGGCCCCGGGAGCACTGACTATGCTTGCCTGCAGGTCACGGGCCCGTGGGATGGCCCTGATTACGTAACACCGAAGGTGGGGTCATGATTCGCGAACTGCTCATCGCCACAGCGATCGCCGGTGCGACTGTCGGCTTGGCCCCGGCCGCCGTCGCCGACAACGGGCACTACGACGGCGATGTGCCGGGCATGAACTACGACGCGTCGCTGGGTGCGCCGTGCGACAACTACCAGCGGTTCATCTTCGGGCGCGGGCCCGGCGGTCAGGCCGAGGCATGCCACTTCATCATCAACCAGTTCCCGGCAGCGGAGACGGGGTACTGGGTGATCACCTATCCGCTGTACGGGGTGCAGCAGGTCGGAGCCAAGTGCGACAACCCGCGGGGATCGTCGGCCCAGTCGCCTGACGGGCAGCCGATGCTCTGCACCGAACACGGCTGGCAGATCGGTCAGTTGACCGGCGGCGGGGCCCCGAACGGCGCCGGCGGAGGCTTCCCCTCCGACACGGGCGTCACCCACTGATCACAGGACTTAGGAGATAGCCATGGCCTTCAGGCCGAAAGACGCCATCGACGCCGCCCGGGACATCGTGCAGAACGCTGTCGAGCGGTCATCGGACATCGTCGAGAACGCCGGTCACATCATCAAAGGTGACATCGCCGGCGGCACCGGCGACATCGTCCACAACTCGCTGGACATCGCCACGTACGCCGTCGAGCGGACCAAAGAGGTCTTCACCGGCCCGCCGGACGACGAGGAGTAATCAGACGGAAGCGGCCTCGTTCAGCTCGTCGAGCCGGTTCGTCGCTTCCAGGTACTCCTGCACCCACCGTTCGATGACGGTCGACGTCTTCTCTACTTTGGAGAACTG
>Ga0209113_1000019_pt1 | contig 42251 bp, 93 predicted proteins | sample TexAe_RefH0_O1_FD_187951 | JGI IMG/M metagenome (GOLD analysis project Ga0209113, IMG submission 187951) | Forest soil microbial communities from Davy Crockett National Forest, Groveton, Texas, USA - Texas A ecozone_RefH0_O1 (SPAdes) (version 2) | ecosystem: Environmental > Terrestrial > Soil >... | reverse complement strand
CCTTAATTCTCCAATTCCCTTGCTTAGTCTTTTTGAGTAGACGGCTATTTGGCTTGTTGAGTGCTTTCTTCATTACTCCCGCTCCGATACGAAGGAAGACATTGCATCTGTCACTACTCGCTGGAATTGCTCAACTACTGCGTCGTCGGCGAACATTGTTAATGCCTCACAAGGAAGGGTAACCGTAACAATTTGAAGTGTGTCTTTTTTCGGGACAACCCTTAATGTTGCCATGCCAGAATAATCAGGTGTATGTGCAATCAAAATTGTGTAATCCTCGGAATCATATTCAAACTGTTGCATTAGCTACTCCTAATAATCCAAAAGGAAGACACGCACGGAGTCTACCCCGTTTTCCTGGTGAGCTTGGTGGTTCCACTCTTTGATCTGTGCCAAGTCTGAGTAGATACCCTCAAAGCTCCACCGTGCCGGGTCTGAATTGACCCGCACGAATACTGCATACCGGCTCGACGCTGAATCGCTGGTGGAGGTAGTAGCCATTGTGACCTCTCTGTTTAGAGACGTATGGGGCTAGGAATGCGCGACGGTGGCTCAGGGCACCGAACTTATCACCCTGCTTTTAATCTCTTCCGTTACTGTTCTTATTCGCGCGCTTCCTAGATTCAGTTATTTATTTATTCAGCCTAACCCCATACTGAAACGCTAGTAACCCTCTATACACATCAGGCAATTTGCCTATACTAGCTTCCCTTTTAATTGTAAGGACTGCCGCTACGGTGGTAAGGCTGTTTCCATTGCCTAGCTATCTAGGCTTACAGTCCTCTTAGGCTGCCTATACCTTATACCCTAGGGATGGTCCCTAGGCAGTAGACACTTTCCGTTACTGTGTATTTATTCGAGCGGCAGTTATTCAGTTTGGCATTACCGCGTCGGGAGTGCCCTTAGACTGTTCCTCACGAATTCCGAATATTGTCTAATTAGTGCTAATACTGCTTAGCACAATTAGTTTTATTCACGCGATAATATTCATTATGCCGGATAAGCGTCCGGCGCGCTTGGTTTAGTTTTGAGCCAACGGCCTACATGGTTTGTTTTGCATTTACCCTAAGCATGTGTTTACATACATAAATATCGGTTTTTGGCATACGCATTGTGATAAGCCAATCACGGCAATGACAAGAGACGGCTAGACCATCAACGACTGTCACAAGGTAGTTGTGCCCGATAGTGGTGTCGCTCGGCTCCCGCAGATACTCTAGCTTTTGCATCTCGTCCTCCTTATAGTTCTATGGTACTACCTGCCTCATTATCAGTCAAGGCCAAACCAAAAGAATTAGACCAGCAATGATGAGATACCCGACCAGACAGCAAGACAAGAACAGAACGACAGTGGTTATCACTTGTTCTTTCCTTTCTCGATAGCTCTGAGCGCTTCTTCAAGCGTGACCGGTTCAGGGAAAGGCTCACTATTAATGTCTTGTCTGGCAGCCTGAGTGGCACGCTTAATGTCTTTATTAGCTCGAAGCCTTTTAAACATCGGTTTCAATTCTCCTTAGGAAATGAAATTTCAGTAACTGACTCGTTTTGCAACAAATTATGTTCTAGTTGTTCTGCGTCATCTCTAGATGGGACATTCTGCTGACAAAATTCTCCATCCTGGCACCAGGTGACAAGCATTAATCCCATTCTCCGTCCATCAGATGTGCACTTGTCGTCGAGCGGATAAGAAGCATGATTGCTTTACCGCACTCTGAACAGCCGCCATTTGAACTGAGAACAACGGTGGTATGAGTGGGGCAAGTTGCCGGTTGCTCGTTCATTGTCTTCATACTCCTTGTATCGTTGCTGATCTAGAGAATGTTACAGAGTGACCCTAACGGGATTTGAACCCGTGTTTACGGAGTGAAAGTCCGCTGTCCTAGACCACTAGACGATAGGATCATATTTAGTTATCGAGTGGCGGAACTGAGATTGCATTCCGGCGTGTAATACATAAACCGACTGGGGGAGGATACCCGCTGGATTGTGTAGGTATCGCCGGGGTTTTTTGCCACAACTCGCCACAAATAAATCCCGTTCAGATGAAAGACTTTTTCACCGATCTCGAACATTGTGCCCTCCATTTACCTTGACATTCTCGACGTTCTTGTGATGTGTGATTTACTACGGGGATATCGCACCATATACACAACACAAGGCCAAATAATTCCTCTTTTTGATTGGTTCTGTCGTAGTAGCTTCTATCTAAACCCATAATCACTCCTCCCCATGCTTGGTATCAACATGAAGTTGAATCAACTCATCAGCGTATGCTTGCGATTCATACGTTGCTAGAGGCATACCGCAAAGGGGGCATTCTGAATAATACTTCACTCGCTCATCCATTTCTTACCTCTCCAAGAGCTAGGTGATTGCCGCACACTGCTACGTTTTACATTCTATATATCGCCTGACGGTCAGGCAGTGTTATAGCGGATTCTGTATAGATCTTTTATGCAATTCTGCGAGCGATCTCTCGGCATTTATCCTTAAACTCCTGAATAGCCTTCAAAAGCTCTGAGGAAAGAACCGGGCTATCGGCTTCCTTCAATCTTTCTAGGGCCTCCATTGCTCTATCAGCGGGATCATAGAGTCGATCAATGATGTATCTTTCATCACGAGCTTTCATGGGGGGTCTTCCTTCCTTTTATGTGAGTGTGTGATCAAGAGCGGATTTTGTCAACTGCTGTCTGCAATTCTGTGATAATCTCCTCCGCACGTTCAACACTAAAAGACAAGGAAACCTTATCCCATTTTGTTCCGAATGTAGCAAAGATAGTAGGCGATGTTGCGTAAGGCCAAATATGCCAGTTAGTGATAGTGCCAGGGATGCAATGCAATTCCCGACCATCGTGGCTAGTAGTAACTTGGCTCATTTCTCTATTCCTTATTTCCTTGTACTGGTTCGACTGTGAATGTCACACTGTCTGCGGTACTGAGTACGTCGTCTATACCGGCTGAGCCATCATTCATCCACTTAGTCTGATTGGATGCGGCTTCCTCCAATGTAGCGGCGTCATAAGCAGACAGGTTATGCACATTGACTAAGGCTGTCACTGTGATCCTGAGTTGCATGTCAATCAGCCTTCCTGTTTGCGTCCTGTAGGCCCTGAAAGTAGGCAGTGCGTTCTCCCTCATCAATCGGCACTTTACCGAATGGAATCGAGGGATCTTTCTGTGCAGCGGTGCCCTCGCTGTATCCGCGCTGGTACGCCTCTGCAACAGTATTCATGATGTGTTCCTCTCGCGTAGGGATAGTTATAATAGAGTGCCCTAATCCGGAGTCGAACCGGAATCCCATCAGTACCACGGCGCGATGCGTGGTGCGTTTCCGATCTATGGAAACCCTAGTCTCGTCTTATCCCTAACGGGGCAACCCCGTTGTATATGGGTGCGTAAGTGGCTTGTCGGTTAATCCTATCCAGGACCGTAAGATGTGCTCTGCCGTTGAGCTATTAGGGCATTGCGCCGATTGATTGGATCGGGTCGGCGGGGACCGGTCAGGAGCGGCTCTTATATACGCGGCCGTTTGCGTTGTGGGAACTTCTACTCTGAAACAGTGACTAACTCATTGAAATTGCGTGGCCGGATCTTGTGACCTGCCTTGATGTTGACTGTCAGGCCATCAATCTCAACGGACTCGACGATTACCCAGTTCCAACCGCGTTGTTCTCCATTCTTGAAACGAGGAACACGCAAAGATGTACCGACAATTACTTTATGTGCTTCGATCTGGTAGCTCATGGTGTGGTCCTCCCACGTAGTAGCGGTATTGAACTATTAGAGCTTAATCGTGAGAAGATCGAACAACGGAGGTCAGAGATTTTGGAATCTCTGTCATTGGTTCAGCAGTGCACGTCCACGAACAATGTCCGTTGCCATGTTAACGCAATGCGGGCATGTCGGGCGCTTGTCGATCGTTGTGGTTGCCTTACGGGTGCATGATCCCCAATCACACTCGTTGGGCATCTTGATACAGACTAGGCATTCTTTAATCATGTGGCCGTGGTCGCAGCGGTATGTGAGGTTGATAACCTCTGCCTCATCGACCATTTGGGACAGAACGCGGGCAAAAGCCATATCAACCTCGCTGGTTATAAGCTCTGACCCCCGTAGCTCGATCTTCTCGATTTCATAGGCTTTCCGGCTGTTTCACTTCTGAGATAGGCGAATCAACTACCTCGCGTGCCCGGTGACCCTGTCTTTCTGTTGTACTGCAAGTATGCCTGATTACCAGGCACGATGATATAGGCCAAACGGGTGAATCTCAGGGTGGAGTCATTCCGCTCTTGCGGCAAAACTCTCCAAACTACGGCGCACATGCGGAGTAACAATGGTGTTGTTCATTGATATGCGGCATTATGACCATGATGCGGGAGAAAATCTCAGATTGTGGGATTCTGGGTATACGGTAGGGGGGTATGTAGAGCCGACTTGTAACGGTATTTGTAACGGTTAGGACGTTGACCTTGAAAAACGGACATATCGGGCTATGCCTGATGATCGCGGAGGAGTTGTAACCCAGATCTGGATTTAGGACGTTGATCTTCATTTGCCCTGGTAGATTTGCTACGGACTTGTAACGGTTGTAACGTGAAGATCCACAAAAGGCGGTGACCGATTTGGAACGGTGCCAGGACAAGCACCCTCCCTTAGGAGGGGGTGCAGTCCGCAGTACCATCTTCCCGCGAGGGGGGTATGCGAGCTGAAAATAGAATAGACTTGACTGATTACCAGGCATCCTATATAATGGCTTTATGGAAAAAGAAGATGAGGAATTAGTAAAGGAGATCCTGATGGAATGGTGCAATTGTCAGGCAATTGAGGGGATTAGTAATTATCCTGGTCCTTGGCATCCAAAGGGTGATGTGACGTGTCGATTTTACGTTAAACCAATTCAGGTTGAAGAATGGGTTATTGGGGAGGATTAATTGGAAACGTGGCGGAAACTCGATCCTCATTAAGGAGGAATAAATGTATAAATTGAATTTGACTAAGAAAGAATTTGAACTTGTGAAGGAGGGATTAGATACTATTATTTCTGACTATTCAGGAATACTTGAAAAGAGAGAATGGGTTGAAAAGGCGCGGAAATTGAAGAAGAAATTAGACTTAGGATTGGGAGTAGAAATTAATTGATCCGTTGCGCGCGTAAGCGGGTGGAACATAAGGACATAACGGAGATCAACTCGGCGGCTTGCACATTTTTCGTTACGGGGGAAATTAAATGGATTCAATTGCTCGTTTATTGCTTTCTATAGCAATTACTAGCACACTTTTAGTTCTTATCAGTTTAATTCCTTTTTACAATGTATGGAGCAGTCCTTTCTATTTACAATTAGCTAGCTTCTCCATTATTATTTTTCTAGTTTACTCTTTTTTACAGAAATGGTATAATCAGAACTGAGGAGGATTCAATGTTGCACTGGTCATTGGTATCAGAATTGAGAAAGCAGACGGCTTATCATTTTCACGTCGGAATCATGGACGTAACGTTAGAAATGATGGAACAATATACATGGGAGCGCATACGAACTGAGAAGATGACGCAATTAATGACGGAAGCAATGAGAACTTTTGAATCATTTGGGAGAAATTACCGTGTCTAGAATTGATGAGATACGCGAGAGATTGAATAAAATAACCCCCATTCTTAACCAGGACCCTGAATATCAAAGGGAGATAGAATATTACGGCGATTATATTACTTTTTGGCCAATCATTATTTCTCATACTAATGAGAATGTAATTGAACAGGATTGCCTTGACTTTCTCACGAACGTAGTATCTGATATGCAATTTCTGTTAGGAGAGAAAGAATGAATGAGCTTAATACTAAATACGGTAATATAATTGTGGAAATTGAAGCGGTAAGAACTGCTCTATCGGCGGGTGCAATACCAACAGCAACGTTACATATTGCTCTGCCTCTCTCATGGCGTGCTGAATTTAAATCAATTAGTTTTCCGCAGACTGTTATTCCTTTTCACATTAAGAACGAGCCGAATGAAGCGTCTCTTTACGGCTTTAGGGTAATCTTTGCGGACATTGAAATCCCGGAAATTAGAATAGGGATTGTATAATGGAACTGACTGTGGAAAGTGCAGCTAATCGTCTTTCTGTCGCGTGTGAGATTGGTAAGGATTTGGGAGTATTAGCTTATGGCCTAGAAAATAACCCCGACGAATTGTGGATTAGAGAGACTATCAAACAGTTACGGGAATTTCGTGACGTTCTTTTAACAATGCCAAAAGCGGAATTTAGCGTTTCCGAGTACGCTAAATTGTATGCGCGCCCTGATAAATTCTTTAAGACAGGTAGTATAGGGTAGTATTATGCGAATTTGCCTGATAATCAGTCCTCCGGTATAATAGGTATTAACTGAGGAGTTGATTATATGTGGAGATGGCTTATATTCTATGGCGTCCCTTTACTCGGAATGTTTCTATTATCAGGATGGCTAGAACTAGTATTCATTGTGTTAATAGTAATTGCAGCTTTTACGGCAGCGGTAACCGGGTATAATGAGGTTATCTGGAAATGGCTAAATAAAGAGAGCTATTCACCTTGGAGGTGATTATGCACATTACATTTAATCGACGGGCAATCTATGCTAACTATGGCATAGGCTTTTGTTACGCGGAAAAGAATGGTTTTGCAGTTCTTAAAACTGAGAAGTCTTTTAGAAAGATAAACGGCTTTTACATTAACACTGGCCGTGGTTGTGTTTGGGTAATATTTCGTCGGAACTATAATTGGAGATAAGAGTGTCTATTCCAGAAAGAATCCCGGTTATTAATGGTGATATTAACTTTTGGGCGTCACAAGTACGACCGGGTGTCACGGTACAAATTGATACAACTCATGGTTTTGCTGCGCGAGTTACTATCCCGCATGATAAAGTTATGGCGGTGATGGAATCATTTATTAACGCAATTTGTGAGGATAGACATACTATAGCGACGGAAATTCTTAAGCAAAAAGAAAGCCGGAGTTGATTACAATGCAATGTGTTAACTGTGTAGGATTGTTGGTTTTTGATGGGGATACGGAAATGTGGCAGCATATTGGTTATTCCAGTTGTATCAAGGCAGTACCAGTCAGTTTAAATACTATTACTGCTGAACAAATTGATAGCGCCGTTGATGCTGTTTACTCGGAGAATCCTATTTCTGAAAATGTACTGCGGACTATTATTACTACTGCTTTTCGTGGTGCCGGTTTCGATGTGGAGAGCTAAATGAGAGTACATTTAGTTATAGACAATATGACGGTTGAATTAATGAAACAGAGTGAGGTTTTTTGCATTTCCATATGGAATTCTCTTTACAAAGAATTAGCATTCAAGGGAGGGTCAATTCCTGTTTGTTATTGGGTCGAATTGCCTGATGAAACTATCCCTCATTATCTAGTGGTGGCGGAGTATGATAATGGGAGCAATTGAGAGGATTAACGGAAATGCCACTAAAGAAGAACTTTTAGAAGCTATTGGTATACTAGAAAAACGAATTACTAATGGCCAATATTTTCATGGGCAGATCTCTGTTTCTTGTGAAGCTAAAATAGCTCAATGTGACGTGCCAGGACTTAGTATTAATTTCACTAATGGAATGACCACTGCGACAATTACTTTAAAGTGGGAATGAATGTTTAAAACTAAAGATCCGATTGCAAGATTACTATTATGTCTTAGTATCGTTCTTGTAATATGTTTTGTGGGAGATCTTATTTGTGCGGCTATGCTCTACAATTATAACATTGAATGGTGGCAGCTAAGACTAGCCGTTATTAGTCTATTCACGTACACTTTTTATCATAAGGAATAATGAACCTGATTGACTGATAATTAGGCGGGAGGTATAATTATACTATGTCACTCGGGATTCTGGTTATATTTATCACACCTTTTGTGGTGTTACTTTTTTGTCTACTCTTCTATATCATATGCTTGCTATTGGGGAAATGATGACTATTTATGGCTTTATGTATTTCTATTGGATAGACGTACTTAGCTATATGTTGTATTGGTTACGGGAAATGGGGGTGATTAAGTAATGGGTAAGTATTCTAATTACTGGGAGCACGCTAGAGCTGCGAATGACGGCAGCGATGAAGCGACAGCTATGCTATTGCGCGCGGCGGTAACGTCTAACGACAGGAATTACACGCCGGAACAATTAGCGAATATGCGACAAGCACTCACAGAAAGAAATAAATAATGCGGCTCGAGAGTTATAAACGGGACGGTTACAGGCGGAGTGATAAGCCCTCATACACGAGTAAGGCGACTGATAAAATGATGGTTAAACACCAAAATAAAACTGGTTGTTCGGGTGGTAGTATTGCATCTATTCCTGGCTTTATCTTTGAAAAATATTTTTGTGAGAAATGTGGGAGGGAAATTTAATGTGTTCTGTTTGCGGGGCGACGATTAGTTATATTGAGGGTATTGGCTGGATTCATGATAGCCGAGTTATTAAGCCATTAGACCATGAGGCTAGGCCATGAGATGCGAATTAAGTGATTTGCCTACTGATATGTGCGAACATTGTAAAAGCGGGAGAAAGACATTAGCACCATTGAAAGAAGTATTTGACATTACCTACTGGCGCTCCGCTGATTATGCTGGCAGGTGTATATGTGGTGAGCCTTTTAAAGCAGGCGACAGTATAGGATGGGATACTAAAAAGGAATGGTGGAGAGCGGAGAAGTGTTGTGGATAAAGAACTATTTTTAGAAGCCTTCGGAGACTGGTTAGAAGGAAATGGATTAGAATGGATTGAGCCGGTAACTAGAATTACGGGGGAAAAAGTCTCAGGCCTACCCGCAATTGTTGATTTAACCCAACTAAAACTAGGGATTTGTAATTTAATTATTTTGTGTGGAGGTTCTTGTGAATGATGATTTAAAAAGTGAAATCTGAATGAATACTATATTATACCAACAAGAGCCACAACAGTGTGATGATTGCGGTGAGATTAAAGAATTACGCCCCTATGGCCCACCGGGGAAGACTATGATTTGCTTTAATTGTGCTATGAAAGACGAAGAAGGAACCAAAAAAAGATTTAACGAGTTGAACGATTAGTATTACGATCTAATATAAGGAGAATAATGATAAAAATAGGTGATATTTATGCGTGGCGGGGTCATGAATTACAAATACTTGGTGTGAAAAGTGATGGTACTCAGGCTTGTATTAAAAAAAGAGCAAATGCCGGTCAGGTTAAACATCAGCATCTACCTTTACCTCTACCCGATGATGCCCGTTATATCGGTACTTTTCCTGTTATAGAGAGTGCGCTATGAATGAGATAATGACTAATGAACAGTTAGTAGATTATTTAATGGGTATTGTAGAAAAGGTTAGAGCCGGTGAATACGTTGATGTAGAAGTTGATAATGTTAGGCCACCACTGACGGATATTTTGGGAAGGGATTCTCTTTTACTCCCAACTACTACTATTAGAATTCAATGGGGGCAAATGTAATGCGAACTTTTCGTTTATATCGTGAAAAAGATAATACAGGAATTAGTGGCACGGGAATAGTAGGTGAGGGTTGTTTACTTACTGATGAACGGGTAATTTTTGTTTGGTATGGTGTATTTGATTCCATTGCTATTCATAGTAGTTTAGAGAAGTTTGCAGCTATTTCATGCGGGCATTCCAATAGTAGAATTGTGTGGGACTAATGGACGATTGGGTATTAACTATTCACCGAAATACAGTGAATCCGGCGCGTAAAAGGACTACTTATCGCTTTAGTTTTTTTATGTCTGCTATTCAGTTTCTCGGTGATTTGCAAGAATCGGATATTTCAAAGATTGAATTAGAACGGATAATTGATGGCAAGTAGGCAGCAGGTATTCACGCTCATTATTGAGCATAACGCGACGCATAAGGTAATCTGTGAGCGTATTCTAGGATTGATTACTAACATTGACGGGGTAGAACGTGCAGGTATGCTAATTAGCGGGGTCGATGGCGGAACTGTATTACGTGATACAACGGGCGCTACGTATTCAGTTATGAGTGACGATAATCTCATGGTACGCGATCCTCTAAAATGCCCGGAGTGTTTTAAAATGTTTAAGGTAATTCAGCGCACACCAAACGGTGAAAGGCTATGTCCTGACGGACACACCTATAAAATTATTAATAACACATGGATAAAGGTGGCGCAATGAATGAAAAATATTATTGTCCTACGCACGGCAAAGAATATGAATTGCAGCGTGGCGGTGGTTCTAGTTGGGTTTGTAGTGCAGGGGATAAATGGGTGTTAATTTGGGATGACAAAAACACAGCCCGTTTTGAAGAAAGAACAAGTAACGCTAAGACTGAGCCTAAGAATGCAGATGAATTAGCGGACATTTGGCTTTACGAAGGAATGGAAGCGGCCGATCAAGAATCAATCCGTAATGTATTAATTGCTATTGCCTTTTCTCTTCAAGCTATTAGCGAAAAGATGGATAAAATTAATGATAGACTGCAGTAACTATAATTATTAGAATAGGAGGATTAGATGAAAGAACAGAAGATCGGGTGGATTCTCGACAATATGGGGGTTAGATTAGAACTAGATCCTGATGACCAAATAATTGAGGTAATAGTTATTGCTAAAGTAAGTAAGTTTGAGGGAGGCGGTACAGCTTTATGTCATGGTTCTAATCAAGGTATTGATTGGGTAGCTCAACAGGGATTAATACATTCTGCAATTGTTACTATTGATAATGAATTACGTAATTCTTTGTCATCAGGCGATGACTGACAGTAAGGCGGACCTGTGGTATAATAGAGGTTACGAAGGGAGAACATGAAGTGAAAATCTTTTACCCACAGGATTATGATAAATGCACTGACTGTGACCAACCCGCAGGGCATAAATGTTTAGATCAAAGATTTAAAGGCAATTCTCTTAAATACAAAACTTATCCACATATAGCTCGAAAGACTAAGAAATGAAGTGGTTATTATTAGGCTCTTTGGCTAGATATATTTTTCGTTATCCTATTTTCGGTATCTGCTTTGTTTGGATTGTGTTAGTAATACTAATTTGGAAAGCAACGCTACATCAAGTAGAATGGATTTTGGTAGGAACATTTCTTGTATTGTGCCTAGGGGGAATTACGTATCGTGAGTCTCAAAGGAGTGAGTACAATGGTTAAGCCTGATCTCCTGACTATTGCACAGACGTGCAAGGATTGCAAGCATGTCGGTAAGGGGCAATACGAATTGTGCGCTAAGCATCAGGTAAAGCAGACAAAGGGGGCGAAAAAGTGAACAGGTTGCGTAGAATACTACAGGGTAAAAAGAAATGTGTTAGTTGTGATGAGGATGGTGACTGGACTAGGAATAATTTACCTCTCTGCACTAGGCATAAAAAGCAATGGGACCTAATCGGAACTAAACCAAAAAAGAAGGCCCGAAAATGACGATGAGCCGTGGTAAGACTATTCGGGCTGAGTTTGAGGATAAGCTAGAGAATGCTGCCTATGAGTGGTGGGACGCAAAAACAAGCAAGCGACCAGACGTAATCGTATTACGTAAGGTATTCCGCGTATGGGCAACTGCACTGGCTATTCTTATTGATCCTGATGACGCTGAGAATAACGTAGCCATTGTGAAATTGGAAAAAGAATATCTAGGTCGGGTGAAGGATTAATGGTCCGTTCGCCACAATTTAGTGATAGGGAGCACGCACATGCCGGTCGTTCGATAAGAGAAGCATTAGAAGATAATCTCTTAGAAGACGTACGCCGTTACCTCGATATGAAAGTTGTTCCTCTTGCGAAACCGGAATTTGGAAGTTGGGAGATTTGGTCTAAATATATTGAGGCTGAAAAACAATTAGCAATGCAACGCGGTAAGGTACGGGCATCCGCTATGGCAGTGCTAACATGGCGAAATATGTATTACCTTGATAGAACACGAAGCGTAAAAGAAATCGAAACCGAATTTGTGAGGAGAGTTAAAAATGTCTCAGATTGATCGTATTAATAATTACGGTGATGCCGTGCGTCTTATTCATGATTTAAAGCGGCGTGGTGCGGATAGTGCAACAGTTAAGGAGGCTCAGGGAGCGGCAGATTTAATTAAGCAGCATGTGAACGAAAAGCGTACTACTCCAATCCGTAAAACACCTATGGCAGAAAAGCTGTTTGGTATTTCTGCTAGGCCGACTCGGGCAGAGCGCGCGCACTTTAAGAAAGAGGGTTTTTGGAAGAAGATTTTTTAAGGAGAGTTATTATGCATGTTGTCGCTAAAGATGGCAGAGAATGGACAATTAGAAAAGAAGTAATATGGGGTTATTATGATGAAAACTTTGAGGAGGGAAACGAAGAAACTGATTATATCAGTATTATAATAACAGCTATTCTACTATTTTTGTGGAATGTTGTAGTTATTAACGCCCCTCATCCGGGTGTGCCTTATTCTTTTCAAATCTTTTTACATAGCCTTTCTTTATTGCCATTATTGTTATGGGTAGATAATAGACACCGTAAAATAATTGCTACGTGCGATGAAGAGTATTGGGTAGACTATATTCGTGGTGCCGGAGGATCTCGTCGCGCAATGCGTAGCGTAGCAAAGAATCTCCGTAAATATGGTGTAATTGAAGAATTAGATAAGGTATATTAAATGGATGCCGGAGGATATGGCGCAGCGCGTTCTCGAAATTTAAGGAGTAAAAAAACATATGGAAAAATTAACACGAGTAGGAAGACAGGTAGTAAACAAGAAAGGGGAAGTGATAGCGAAACCAGAGAGAAAGAAGGACGCTAAGAAATTTGTTATTCGTCATAATAAGGGGGGTAATCATCCGCCCGAGAACAGTTACAGATAAAATAGCAGATATTATAGGAGCAACGGCTTTACTTGTTTATTGTAGTGTTGGGCATTTATACTGGTGGATTTCTGGAAAGGATAGAAAGAGATGGGACCACGACTTAAGAAAGTATTAGTTATTATTGCAGTTTTATTTGTTGGAATGGGAGTGTATAAGCAACCGGAAACATGGGGAGGAAATGCAGGAAAGGGAATTGATATGGTAGAACACGCGGGGGGTAGCGTTGGAACGTTCATCAATACAGTGTTTGAGAGTCAGTAACTCTATGCTAGACTCCCTCGCATGGCTAAAGGTGAGCGTAAGGCGACGTTTGGGGTAACCCGCAAACGCGCTATCATGGCGTCTCGCCGCAGTCGTGCACTCGCTTTACTCAAGGCCGGATACTCTACTCATGAGATTTGGGAACAGGTACCCGAATATCAGTCATTGAAATCATTAGAGGCTGATTTACGGAAAACTCTCAAATCAATGGTGGAGCGTCCGGCTATTGAGTTTATTGGGCTCCAGTTCGCCCGGCAGCAGGACCTTTTACAGGCCGTCTGGGATGAAGCTCTGATGGGCGATATTAAGGCCCATGAGGCAGCTAGAGCCACGATCAATGACCAGGTGAAGCTACTTGGCTTGGCACAGACGCGGGAGGGAGAAAGCAACTCAGACGTTCAAATCTTCATCAATCATTTAATGGGTGACGACACTGAATTAGAGGATGAGGTAGAAGAATGAAGCGTGCATTAGTTATCAGTGGTTCCACTATTTCTCTTATGTTTATCAGTATGGGAATTGCAAACGCGGAACCGACGCAGGTTGATTGTGACCCGTTTAGTATTGCGTGTGGTTATAGTATTCCCGTACAGGTCGGGCCTTTTGATATTGATGTTCCTATTGACCATATCTTTGAGCCACCGGCGTAAATTATGCCCCGTAAAGGCAGATTTAAGCATGGTAAGTCAATTAAGACTTCTAAAGTTTATGAGGCTTTACGTAAAAAAGGTTATAGTAAAACGAAGGCGGCGCGTATTAGTAATGCACAATGGGCTAAGAAAAGAAAGAAGCGTAGGAGATGAAGTTATTAAGCACTATTATCCCGCCTGGCACAAACGAATGTAGTGAAACTATGCGGCATAAAGTATTAACAGCGATAGCCGCTCAGCGCGCATTAGTACCAGGCGAACAGATTCTATATGTTGAGGTTAAATTACTTCCTTATCCTCATTTAATTAATTGTGTAGTTACAGTGAGCAGCGAGGATTAGTGGCGACTAAAACTCTTGCTCCGCATCAGGTTCTTAGCATTCGAGAAGCTAAGCGCCGGATTAACATATGGGAAGGATCGGTACGTTCTGGTAAAACGGTTAGTTCTAATGTCGCGTGGCTCAAATTTTTATTGCAGTTGGATGAGTTAGGTAACGATGAAAACTTGCTCATGATTGGTAAAACAGAGCGTACGTTAAAGCGTAATATTATCGACCCTATCCGTAAGATGGTTGGTAAGAATCGCTGTAAATTAAATGCGGGTACGGGTGAATTACAGTTATTGGGCCACACTGTTTATATTGCAGGTGCTAACGATGAACGAGCGGTAGAGAAGATTCAGGGTCTTACCCTATTTGGTGCGTTAGCGGATGAATTAAGTACCTATCCCGAATCATTTTTTAATATGTTAAACACTCGTTTATCAATTGAGGGTAGTAGGCTTTTTGCCACAACTAACCCGGAATCCCCACATCACTATTTAAAAAAGAATTTCTTAGATAAAGCAGGTATGCATTTAACGAGTAAGCGAGGAATGACCCCTTCAATATTAGATAACCCACTTAATCTGTTACGTATGACTTTTAAATTAACCGATAATCCTTATTTGCCGGAAGAATATATACCGGAATTAATGAGGACGTATAAAGGATTATGGCGTAGGCGTTATATTGACGGTGAGTGGGTAATCGCCGAGGGCGCTATTTATGATATGTTTGATCCCGATAAACATTACCGTAATCTCCCTCTTCTCAGTAATAGTATTCGTATTGTCGGGGTTGACTATGGAACGACTAACCCCTTTTCCGCACATGCGATTGAGATACGTCCCGAGGGTTTATATATTTTTGCAGAGTATTATGAGGAAAGACCGCTAACAGATAGTCAATTATCAAAAGGATTTCATAAGTGGTTATCTGTTAATAAGATTAATCCGCGTTGGATTTGTATAGACCCGAGTGCGGCTAGTTTTAGATCACAGCTTTACGATGATGGCTTAATGAATGTAGTGAATGCCGATAATGATGTACTTGATGGTATTCGTTTAATAGCTTCCCTCTTCAGCTTAGGTAAACTGTTCATTAATCCAAACAAATGTCCGGCATTGTGTGAAGAATTACCCGGTTATAGTTGGGACCCTAAAGCTACTGAAAAGGGTGAAGATAAACCTCTTAAAGAGCACGACCACGCTTGCGATGATATACGGTATGGCATTGCAACAACTGAATTAACATGGCGGAATGTGCTTAAATTGGCGGCAGCATGACAACTCCATTATCTAGTAAAGAGAAATTAGCTCTAGCTTTAGAGGAATTAACTAATCCTAATGTACCGAATCGTTTAATTCGGCGTGTTAGGCGCGGTGAATATAGTGAGGTAGAATCGGAAATAGCATCCCCCAAACAAGAATTGTTTTTAGAATTGACGGAATTAGGACAAACAACTTTTGCACAGAGAATAGCAAGCGGGGAATTTGATGATACGGCAGCAGAGATTAAAGAATGGCTTAAGACTAATGAAGGCTTTAGGGTATTACGTGCAACGTTTCCCGCCGTGACTCGTGACAAATGGAAGGATATATTAAAGTGAAGGCTAAAACTAAGGAAACGGGTACTATGATTAGCCGAGCGAGACCCCGAAATATTGTAGTTGATTTTATGTTTTTGACAAAGGAAAATGTTGATGAAGTAATTAAGTGGTGTGGCGGTTGGAAGGCGGGATTAATTGGTATTGAGTTTTATTCACAATTACATGATTCTTATGATAAGGCGTTTTATGGGAATTATGTTATTAAAGAGTCAGATAACCCTAGGCATTTTAGAGAATATAGTCCTATTGAATTTGAAAAACATTTTGAGGTGATTGATAATGCCTCTACCTGAGCCCAACAGTAAATGGCCGCCTCCACCTTTTGATGAAGTGGGACTTAAATTAAATGAGTGGGCAGCTTGGTATTCGGGCGACCCACAATATTTAGTATCAGTATATAATGGCGGTGGAGCCCCCGTAGCTACTCGTTACCAGTTATATGGCGGATTAGTAGGATGGGTTGCTCGGTTATTTTGGGGCACTCCTCTGGCTAAAGGAACAACCAATACGTCTAAATTGCATGTACCCCTCGCTGAGGAGATAGCCGCCGAGGGAGCCAAACAATTATTTAAGAACCCACCAGCTATTACCGCGCCACAAAGTACGGTTCATCAGGACGCTATTAATGCGTTTATTGAAAATGGACTGTTTACGACAATGTTGGAAGCTGGAGAATTAGGTAGTGCGCTAGGTGATGTATATATCCGAGTAGGATATGATTTAGAATTGTCAGATCAGCCTTTATTAACAGTCCATCCCTCTGACTTAGTTATTCCTTCGTTTTATTACAACCGTTTGCAGAGTGCTACTATTTGGCGTGAATTAAAAAATGATGCTGGACGTGTATTCAGACATATAGAAGTGCACGAACCACAATGGATTTATCATAGATTGTTTGAAGGCACGCACACTGATTTAGGAAAAAATATACCATTATCGACGCTTCCTGAAACTGCTGTACTTAAGGAAAGTGAACCAACTGGTATTAATGAATTAGATATTATTCACTTTCCTAATTTACGTACTCGATTGTGGAGAAAACTGGGACAGGCTAGTAATCTAGGCCGTTCTGATTTTGGTTCACCTGGTATTACAACATTAATGGATGCACTTGACGAAACTTATACGTCGCTTATGCGTGATATTCGTTTAGGCAAATATCGATTGCTCACCTCACAACAGTATTTACATAGTGACGGGAGAGGACAGGGCGCATCTTTTGACATTGATCAAGAGGTATTTGTCGGACTTAATGTAATGGCTGATAAAGGCAGTCTACAAATCGTACCAGCGCAGGGTGATATTAGGGTTGAAAAATTAGTAGCGGCTGGTTTAGCGTTAACGGAAAAGATTATTTCCGGCTGCGGTTACAGTGCTCAAACTTTTGGTTTAACCGGCGATGTGGCGATGACTGCTACAGAATCAAATGCCCGTGAGCGTATGACTTTCGATACTCGTGATATTAAGATTGGTACGTATAAACCTCGTTTAGGTGACTTAATTCGAGTGATGCTTAAAACAATGGTAGTAATGGGTAAAGGAGATATACCGCCAGATGATATTAGCGTTGACTTCCCTCTACCTGTAGAGGAAGACGAAAAGCAAGTAGCAGAAACAATTAAGCTATTACACGACGCTAATGCTATTTCATTGTATGAAATGATTAAAATGCGTAAACCTGATTGGGATGACCAGCGTATTGACCAGGAAATTAAGCGTATCGGCGAATCTGTGGTACGGTCTCTTGACACACCGTGATACCCTCACGCTCAGACAGTAAGGAGTAAGGCCAAATGACTAACCCGGTACCGCCCGTAGATCCACCGCAGCCTACTATTGATCCTGCTTTGACTAAACAATTAGCAGATTTAACGGCTGCGAACGAAGCACAGAAACAGGAAATTGCACAGTTGGTTGCGGATAGAGATAAGAATAAAACTACTGCGGATTCTACTCAGCAATTATTAGATCAATTGGCTAAGATTCTTGATCCGGAAAAGGGTAAATTAGATCCTGATAAACTAAAGAGTGATTTAACCGAAAGAGATAGGGCATTAGCTGATAAGGATAAAGAACTAGCGGACTTGCGGCTAGTTAGTAAAGTACGTGATTTAGCTGGTGATGGTGCTAACGCATTGCTTGATTCTATTTCTTTCATGACCGGTGCTAGAGAATTAGATCCTACTAGTAAGGATTACGCTAAGGATCTTAAAACTCTGGTAGAGAAATTTAAGCCAAAAGCGCCAAATAAGAGTGGTGGCGCAGATCATTCAGGCGGTTCCAACGGCAACGGTGACGGCCAATTAACTAGAGAGGATTTAAAGAAAATGACCCCCGGAGAAATTAATAAGGCCCGTGTTGAGGGTCGTTTAAATGCTTTGATGGGAGTGAATACATAATATGTCTGTTGATACGTTTATACCTGAGATTTGGCACGCGCAATTAATGGAGCCCTTGCAGCGGAAACACATTTATGCTGATGTAACCAACCGTGATTATGAAGGAAATATTAGCAATGTAGGCGACACTGTTCGTATTAATACCGTCGGTGATGTAACGGTATCTGATTATGTCCCTAATAGTACTGTTATTACGCCGGAACGTTTGAATACAGCAGACCTCGAACTAGTTATTGACACCTGCAAGTATTTTGCTTTCGAGATTGATGACGTTGACAAACGGCAGGCATTAGGCGGTTTAATGCCCGCAGGAATGCGCCGTGCAGGCGACAAGATGCGTAATCTTGTAGATCTGTATATCGCTGCGTTTTATACCGGAGCATTAGCCGCTAATACTATTGGTACAACTGCCATTACTACACCTACATTAGCTCTCGATGGTTTAACTAATCTTATGGTTAAACTTGATGAAGCTGACGTACCGGAAGAAGGCCGTTGGGCCATTGTTACCCCGTGGTATAAGGCGTTGTTAGCTCGTTCACAAGAGTTTATTGCTGTTACCCCGCAGGAAGCATTACTTAATGGCCGGGTCGGGCAGTGTATGGGTTTTGACATTCGTATGTCTAACAATGCGCCTAATCCTACGGGTGATGATTTTGTGGTAATGGCTGGAACTGATCAGGCTATTTCGTACGCTGAACAAATCCCTATCGGTTCTATTGAGGCGTACCGTAGTCAGGCATCGTTTGCTGATGTTGTTCGTGGTATGCATTTATATGGCGCTAAGCTACTCCGTCCTGAGTTCCTTGCAATTCTGACCGCATCTAAGACATAAGGAGAATCATGTCATTCGCTGAGGAAAATCCGAACCTTGACAAGTTGCTTACCGAATTTGCTGAAGGAGCAGCAGGCGCAAAGCGCGCAATGCTTGACGGCGATTTTAGTGCTTCTGATGTGCGCGAGGTTCTTAATAGTCTTGATCCCGCATTAGGTCAGTATGTAGGTGATATGCTCGGTGCACTGAAAGGTGTTTATCCGGAGATTGCAACTTTACTAAAGAGTAATCCCTTCACCCTTATGATGACAGTCGTCCCTTATCTTGCTAATAAGTTAATGGCAATCTTTAAGTAAGGAGAAATTAAATGGCAAGGACCGCTATTCCAATCACCCGATTGGTACATAATGATTCTATTAGTAATCCCGCTGGAACTACTATCGATAGCACATTAGTGACGGCTGGAGCAGTTATCGTATCACCGCCTTTTAGTAGTATTATGGTCCGTGTGAATAATACGTCTGGCGCTGATCGTGATGTTATTGTGCGTGCAGGTATTCGGCCAATTGCGTCAATGGGTGGCTACGGCGATTTGACAGAGGAAGTACCTGCTACATCAGGGTCAGAATTATTTTATTTAAACTCTTCTCGATACGCGCAAACTAACGGCGATCTGTATATTGATTTTGAATCGGGTTTTACTGGCACGATTGCTGTCATTGCTCCCCCTAAGAACGGATTGAGGGACTAAAATGGGCATGATAGCAAAAGGGTTAGGGGGTGTCGAATGGTCATTTGACTATCCTCTATCTCCTGATATTGAGAGACAAATAAAAAATAATATCCTTAAAGTAGTTAGAATGACCGGGGAGGATGCCCCGCCCGATTCGACAGCGAGCCGAGAAGAGTGGGTTAGCTATCTAGATAGAATTCATGATATTGACCCTGACTCCTTAAAGGGTGAATCAAAACAGGCATTAATTAAGTACGCTACTGAATTAGATAAAGAAGCGGGGAGAACGGGATGACGCATATCCTTTATCGTAAGAAAGGAAAAAATGAGACAGAACGGCGTTATGTAATTAAAGGTGGTGTGGAGGATTTATTTCTTGCCGATAATCCTAATTGGGAACTGGTAAACGAAGAGGAAAATCCTGATGTCCCCCCCGATATACGCGACACTCCAACAACTAGCAAATAAACTAGGTATTGATGATGTGGCTGACTTACCGGCCGATTCACAAGAAAAATTACGGATGGCTAGTCGTGACGTGGATGACGTGTTAATCGGTGCTGTTTATGCTACGGATATTAATGAGATTCCAATTGATATTAACATTATGGAGGCAATGAAGAATGCTACACTAGCTCAGGTTAGCTATTGGCTTGATGGATATGGGACAGAGCACGGTCCCACTGCTTATAGCAATGTGTCAATTGGCTCAGTTACTTTAGGTGCACGTGCTACTGGTCAGGATGGCGATATACCAAACCTCGCACCACAAGCATTGAAGGAACTACGACAAGTTGGCCTATTACCGGTCTATGCAAAGGTGCGTGGATAATGCAAATTCCGCGTTATCTTATGCAGCATACATTAGTAGTAGAACCTGCTATTGGTAATAGTTCACATGGGCCTGAATTTGGGCCACCTGTTGCCTATCAAGCTTTTATAGATGATGCTACACAATTAGTGCGGGATCAAAACGGTATTGAGGTAGTATCCTCTTCCCGTGCTCTTGTGGATTTAACGGCAGTTATCCCCATTGAATCGCGCGTATCAACTGTTTTTATGCCTAGACTTATTTTTATGTCACTTGATGCAGAAGGGCAAACTAGAGCAAAAACACGGGAATCTCTTGTTCTTAATGTGTTACGTCGAGATGGCGGGAATTTACCCGTACCTAGTCATTTTGAGGTGATTCTTAAATGAGCAAAGTTACCTTTAAATGGTATGGTGAAAGAGTAAGAGCTGTACTAGAACACGGTAGCTCTGTCGGTAGTAAAAAAGCAGCGGAACATTTATTAGATGTTTCACAAACATTAGTTCCCCGAGAATTCGGCGAGTTAGAAAGATCGGGGGAAGTAGTTAAGGTCCCGGGCGGTCATTCCGTGCAATATGGCGGGAACCCATCAGAACCAATTATCGCAATTGTGCAACATGAGGATTTAACTCTACAGCACCCAAATGGAAGGCAGGCAAAATACCTAGAAAGCCCTATGCTCACAGAAATAGGTACAATCTTCTTTATCATGGGTTCACAATTACGCGATTCTTTGAGTAAGGAATAACATTATGTCGTTGCTTACAGCTTTAGCTGTGGACCTTGATAATAGAGGGCACGGCATATATAAACCTGATGCTAGTTTTGATAATGAAGAATGGGGTATTTCTGTTGAAGCCTTACTCATTCATCCTAGTCAGTTAATTGTTATTACAGGATACGGCGGCGCTGAATCCTCTTCTGGTATGAATTATGACATGCCACGAATACAGGTTAGGGTTCGAGGGGGTTTAGACACCACCGTATCTCGTTCTAAATGCCAGTCTATTTATAATGAATGGCATGGTTTAAGCCATTTAACCGTAGACGGTGAAGATATACAGCTAATAATTGGTTTAAATTCTGGTCCTGTTTATTTTGGCCCGGATGGTAACGGCCGCCATCAACATGTAACCAATTTTGAGGTAACAGTTAAGAATCCGAATAGAGTGGGGAGGTCATCATAATGTCAACTGACCTAATGAGCGCCCGAGATTGGGTATTCGAGGTCGAATCGGTAACGCCGGATACGTGGGTAGAAATTGATGGTATTGACAGTTTTGAATTAAATCCTGGTGAGAATGAGGAAGTCGCAGATACTTCACTCTTTCGTTCACAAGGACAGTATGAGGAACAGAAAATGCAGCGCGGAGCGACTTTAGGTTTAAAGGGGAAGAAGATAACAGCAGTAACTACACCCGATGCCGGACAATTGCGCGTTGAGACTCTTGCTGGTTTAGTCTCAGACGCTTCTATTGGCTCGTTACGCTTTAGGCATTCCGTACAAACTACGTGGGTAGTATGGGAAGCGACAGTATCTCTCGGTACTGTTGGTGGCGGAAAGAATGACAAAGCATCATGGGAAGCTACTTTTACTCGTTGCGGCGCCGCCGCATCAGCCGCAGTTAGCTAAGGAGTCTTTAAATGGATGAAGAAAATGTAATTGATTATGACGCTTTTTGGGAACAGTATTCTGCTAAATCTCCAAGGAAAAAGGTTAGAGTTTTAGGTCAACTTATCTCGTTACCTTTTGATATTCCTTTAAGTTTAGAACGTCGTATGTCTGTTACTAACATGGCAGATAAAGAAGCATTAGGTCAATTGTTGGCAGAGATTTACGGAGAAGATGTATTAGACGCTTGGGTTGATAATGGCATGGGTACTAAACAAATGGCGCTACTAGTTTCGTGGACCTTATTGCGTGTGCAGGGGTCGGATATTACATTGCAGGATGCAGCTAAAGCAATGGAAACGGTGAGCGCATCGGGAAAACTCCAAACCTTATTAGACGATATTGGGGGGCAATCCAAGCGGACTACAGACGATTCTACCACATTAGCGGAGAACAACTCGCGCAATTAGGTGTAAGAGAATTCTATGTTTTACTACGTGGGTTACCCCCCGAATCTTTATTTATGTATAAGTATCAAAATACACCAAGGATTGTTACCAGTAAAGAAGAAATTGATGCGATTACAGCGAAGGCCATGAGGTAATATGAATATCGGCGAATTAACAGCGCATATAGATATAGAGAATAATAAAGCGCTCCGTAAATTAGCCGACACTTCACAAGCTTTCACCTTACTAGATAAATCTCTTACCAGCGCATTAAACCCTATCCAAGGGTTACTATCTATTTCTAATATTCCCCTATTGACTAGCGGTGTTGACGCTATCTGGTCAATGACGGGAGCAATAGGTACCGTTCCTGCTGTTGCAGGTGCTGCCGGATTAGCTATTGGAACTATGAAAGTAGCAACGGCCGGACTCGGCGATGCTATGAAAGTGATTGGTGACGATAAAAAGTTTTCCGAACAACTTAGATTTATGGCACCTGCAATGCAAGATGCTTTACGCTCTGTGCAAAAATTAGTACCAGGATGGGATACTCTTAAAAAGAGAGTGCAAGATGCGGCATGGTCAAATTTTAATACACATATAGATCTATTAGGGAAGAAATATTTACCGGTCCTTAATACCGGAATGTTCAAAACAGCAATGGGGCTCAATCGAGGCGCCACTGGAGTAGCACAATTCTTAGAAGAATCTTCCTCTGTTGATGATGTGTCTCACTCGTTTGATGGTATGAGTGGTTTTGTTGAAAAAGTAGCTAGCGCTTTTCCTAACTTAATAAAAATGATTTTAGATTTTGTTACGGTTGGTTCTGATTTTCTCCCTAGAATGGGAGACGGATTTGTTTCACTCATTCAACGAATGACGGATTTTATTGATAAAGCCCGTGAGACTGGACAATTACATGATTGGATTCAACGGGGTATTGACTCTGTTAAACAATTTGGTCAAATTCTCTTTAATGTAGGTGCAATTCTAGTCAATGTATTTAAAGCGTCGGGGCAAGAGGGAAGCGGGTTATTAGGCACCCTCCTCCGGTTAACGGAACAAATGTTGGCCTGGACAAAATCAGCCGAGGGGCAAGAACAAATAGGTGCAGTTTTTCAGGCATTAAGTCAAGTCGCATTACCGCTAACTACAATAATTCCCATGATTGTGCAAGCTGTAATTATGGCCGCTCAGGCATTTAATGCTCTACCTGGCCCTGTTCAATCAGTTATTGGTAGTTTCTTAGGTTGGGCCGGTATTATTGGGTTTGTTATCAGTAGAATCGGTCCACTTCTTGCTCTACTTAATGTTTTTAAATTTAAAGCAGTTGCAACCGCTGCTACATGGATAGCTAGTCAAATGGGGATTGTGGCAGCTACCGGTGCGAGTACAGCTAGCATTATAGGAATGATTATAAAAACGGCAGCCGTTTGGGTGGCACAATGGATTAAAATGGCGGCACAATCAATAGCTAGCGTCGCTGTTATGGTTGCTCAAATGGCTATGTGGGTTGCACGAACAGTGGCGGGTACAGCAATAGCTATTGCAGCTCTTGTAGCTGGTGCTGTGGCGTATGTAGCGCAATGGGCCATTATGGCGGCTGGAGCGATGGCTAGTGCGGTAGTTATGGCTGCGGCGTGGTTTGTAGCGCTAGGCCCGATCGGCTGGGTAATTGCTGCTATTGTTGGTTTAGTGGCTCTCATAATTATGAATTGGGACACCGTTAAGCGTGTAACAATAGAAATATTTACCGCTATCGGTAATTTTCTTAAAGCAGTCTGGGAATGGATAAAACAGTTTATACAAGACGCGGTTAATCGCGTAGTAGCTATCTTTAACTTCCTTAGTAAGTTACGGGATATGGCATTAAACTTTTTTGGTGCAATGAAAGACGCCGCCATCGGTAAAGTAATGGAGCTAGTAAACTGGATTAAAGGAATACCTGGTACTATTCTTGGGGCATTAGGCGATTTAGGTCATTTATTATGGGATGCCGGTAGACGCATTATTCAAGGTTTAATTGACGGTATTAAGGCAATGATTGGTGCAGTAGGCAGCGCAATTGGTAGCGTTGCTAGCACTATTCGTGGCGCATTGCCTTTCTCGCCAGCTAAATGGGGACCGTTAAGCGGCAGCGGTTCCCCTGAATTAGCGGGACAGAAAATTGGTCAAATGTTAGCTGATGGCATCCGGCGTAGTGTTGATGATGTTTCTGCCGCTACTATTCAAATGACAAGCCAAGCGAGTCCTCAGGTTGCTCTAGCTAATTTCTTAGGAACATTACCAATTAAACAAGATATTATTGATGGAATCACAACAGCAATTAAAACTATTAAAATAGAAATAGATGGCGCAGGAGTAGCAAAGATTAGTAATAATGCAAATCTATTTAATAGCAGAAGGAGGATAGTATAAATGGCAGGGCACGAAACATTCATGTTAGGCCCATTAGGATATATGCTAGATTTACCCTCCCCCTCGGCAAGAGCAGGAGTCAATGCACCGCAGAATAGGTACGGTGGTGTATTTGAATCTGCTACTGGTAAAAAGACAGTAGACGTGTTAGGCTCTCGGCGAAAATGGGAATTTAACTGGGTTAATTTGGCAAAGAATCAAGATAGTCTTTTAAGGGCATTTTGGCTACAAACAGCAATGCAATCGTTACGGTTTATAGATCCCTTTGCTGATAACTTATTAACTCCTGATGCTTCAAGTGGAGGTAGTACTAGTAAAACTAGTGACTCTTTCACAAAAACAGCAGGCACGTCATTAGGCCCCATTGCAATTACAACGCCTGTACTCGCCGATATATTAGTACCTTTTATCTCTCATGCCCAGCAATGGGTTATGCCAGCAAGTACGGTAGGACAACTATGGGCGGACGATAATGCTTATTTCAGAATACCTATCCGAGATACGCGCCCACTATATCTTAAATGGTTAGCTACAGGATCGGGAACGGTTCACGCCGCAGTAAAGCCTTATAATAAAGCGGGATCATCATTGACAGTGCAGACAGGTAGTGGTGTTGCCTTAGACGCTACTTGGAAAGCTATTACCTATACTTACACGCCGACCGCTAGTAGTCATTATTCTTTCTCAGCAGGGTTAACGCTTGACTCTTCTGCGGGCATTAAAACTATTCTCTTAACGGCTGGTCAGGTCAATGATGTGTCGGGTGTTGATTGGAGTCTAGGAGAGGGTGTCGGTCCTGTTATCATAACTAGCTATGATCCTACGTACTCGCATTATACTAGAAAATACACAACTAAATTTATTGTAGAGGAGGGGTAAATGCAGCTAGCAACTGATACAGATTTAGCGGCTTATCTAGCTTTAGATAGTCGTAATCTAAAAGTGTCTGTTTTAGTTGACTGGAATAATGACAATTATCAGAGCGCTTATTCTGATGTATCTAGTCTGTGGGATGAAATAATTATTGAAAGGAATTATCAAGGTAATATTCCTGACGAATTAAAATTAGTTGAGGGTTATTCAATCGCACAAATGACAGTTAAATTTTCAGGTAGACGTAGACAGGATTCTCTTTCCTTACGGGATTTATTAGGTCCTTGGAATCCTGATAGTCCTTTTTATGGCGGGTCTAAATTAAGTTGTGCTATTAAGTGTTACGTAACTGTTCCTTTAAATCCAACTAGGGTACTAAATCAATTTGTCGGTGTTATTAGAGAAGTCACAATAGGGCAAGATCTTGATGTAGTAATTACTGCTCTTGATTTGATGTATAAATTAACAAGTAGTGTTACTATGAAACCCACAGCAGTTGATTATTTCACTGCTATTACAACAGTTAATACAATAGAACAGCAGAGTTGGAATAGTGTTTGGGCGATTGATCAGATTTTACGTCGAGTAAATCTTTATAATTCACCGGCGCCCCTCCAAGCTAGTTCCGCATTAACTCCTTATTTCTGTGTAACGCTAAATGGTTCATGGAACCCCGAATCAAACGGTAACGCTATTATTACCTCTCCGCTTACTATTATAACTAGTCCAGATGCTAAGTACATTGCAGGGAAATACGGTTATGCGGCTAACGGAACCGCTACTAAACGGTCCCGGTATTTGTATCAAGTTGTCCCCAATGCGGTAGCTATTGCAGTATCATGGGCAAAAGGCGAAGCACAGCAGTGCGGAGGATGGGTATTCGGTCCTCAAACATGCGTAGGAAGCACAACCATCATTTGTGATGTGACATTATCCGGAGATCCTGATTTAGCCGGACTCTGCGCGTTTGAACTGTATTTATCTTCCGCTGGGGTAGTGAGTGCTAGATTAAGACAATTAACTGGACAGACATATAATGTTACTTTTACTGGCCCAACAATTGCCGGTCCCGCAGCCTGGCATTATATAGGTGTGGCATTTGAATGGCGTCTTAGTAATTCAGGCGTGACGGCTACATTTAATGTTGATGGCAGTATCACCACTAGTGTTAATGCGACTGTATTACTTGCGTACACAGCTTTTCAATATTATTCATCCGTGCGTGTTGAATCTAATATGCCAACACAGCATGTGCAATGGTGGAAAACAAATACACCGGGTGCATTAACATGGCCGAAAGATCCTCCCACTACACCAGGTGGTTTAAACCCACAAACACGATTAGGATTAGGTTTACTCAGTCAAACAAAAATACCAGAAGTGTACGCACAAAAAGGATTAGATACTATAGCAGCAGTCGTCGGGGCAGAATTAGGTGTAATTTATGCTAATGAGGATGGATTAGTTGAATTCCTCAATAGAGCTGATGTAGTGACTGCCCGTATTCCTGCAAATAATTTCAATCTTCCTTTAGCTGATTTAAAGAGACTAAAGGTTCATGATAGAGATGATCCTTTTAGAAATAGAATAACGGCTACCGCGACAACAGATGTATTACTGGGCGGTAATATATATGCGTCCGATAGGCTAGAATTATTTGATACACCTGCGGCTACTAATAAAATATTCTTAGTCCCTGTTGAAGGCATTCAAAGAGTAACGCCTACAACTGTTCCCTATGTCACGCCATGGCCTGCTGACCCTAGTGGTATTACCTCAGGGTTTTTCGCAATTAAATCGACGGATGGAACAGCTGCGGTAGGGGTTACTGTTGCTGCTTTCTTAGCGGACTCTCGGACATTATTAGTATATGTAGGTAATGCGGGCGCTACTGGTATTAGATTAGGCGCAGTCGGGGGCGCACCCGCTCTACGTATTGGTGGTTATTGGTTATATGAATTTACTGAAAGCACATTGCAGTACACGGATAGTGCATCTATAACCGCATTAGGACGTGATCAAGTTGAGCCGTTAGGTAAAGAAGAATGGCGCTCGCACCCGACTACATTAGGTATAGTGGCATCCTCGATTCTCGCGGACGTGGCTTACCCGATTCCTCTTATTGACCCTGTAGAGGTCCGTGGGGACCCTAGACGGCAGCTCAACGATACTGCTACGGTGACAGTGAAGGGAATCGGCATCATACAGACAGCAGTTATCGGTATTACAAGAAAATTTAAAAGAGATGAACCGATCACAGATACATTAGTGCTCCAAGCGACGAATAGGCCGGGAACATGAGATGGATTTAAAGCTATTGGATACATTAGCTAATGCTAGCCCTGCCTTTTTATTCCTATTCTTTATTTTTGCCTTGTATAAAGGTTGGATTGTTCTAGGGAGAGAACTCACTAAATCAGAAAAAGAAAGGGAAGAATACAAGCAATTGGTTTTGCACACAGTACGACTAGGGGAGAGTGCAGCTAGTTTGGCTGAAACATTGAAGAACGGACGTTAATATGTTTTCAATTTTTAAAAAGAAAATAATTAATTCGGAGGAGATAGTTAGGAGAAATGAATTTGAAGAGTATAAAGCAAGAGTAAGAGCACTAGAAGCGCGAGTAGATGGGATTAAGAAAAGTGGACCTATTACCCCCCACGGTACAGCCCGTTGAAATTATATGGATGATTTCACCGTTACTAGGATTATGGTTATGGGGGAGTAATTTTAAGTCTGCTGTTATTTCAAAGAAAGCTATGAAAATAGTAGGAGGGTCAAAAGCTGGAAAACTATACAGCAGTTTCGCAGTAGAATCTACGGGTATTATGATTTTTGTGGAATTAGGTTTATGCCTGTCCGGTTTACTCGCTATGGCCGCACCTGCTAATCCTGCTAGTCCTTTTCTTATTAAATATGTATTGGCTGGCATCTTCATTTTTATATCTCTCGCCTTAACATATAAGGCATTCCGATGGCGCGTTACTGACACGGCGGTAAGGAGTATGGAAGAATGAGCGAGGATGAAGAGACACAAAGGTTGTTGGATGAAGCAAATAAAGGTAAACAAGGAGATTGGGATTTACAAGGGGATGAGGATTAATGCCTAGCGTTATCCCCTACCCGGTTCCCCATTACACGAGAGGGAGAAAGCGACGTGTTAACCTATTAATATTTCATACATCAGAGGGAGCTAGGACAATTGGTTCTTTAGGTAATTTCTTACGCGCAAAGGGAACTGCATCCTATCACGTAGCCACGGATGACGTGTCATTAGCTGAATACGTCGATCCTAATAACACCGCGTGGCATTGTCGTAACGGGAATCCTGCATCCGAGGGTTTTTGTTTCTGTGGTTTTGCCTCATGGTCTGCTGACGAGTGGTTACGCCATAATGTGATGTTAGAGAATGCAGCGTGGTGGCTTTCTCGTCGGGCGCCTGCAAGGGGTATTCCTTTAAAGAAACTATCTGTTGCGGAAGTAAGAGAAGCCATTCTTAATCCCAATTATCCTGGTGGCGTATGTATGCACGATACATACACTAGGGCAATGCAAGATGGTTCACACTGGGATTGTGGTCAGCCCTTCTACGGACGACCCTTAGATTGGATTATTGAACGAGCACGTCATTTAACAGGCGGTCCCACACATAACATTCCGGAGGATGATATGGCTAATGTTGCACAGAAAGACTGGGACGATTTAGTAAAGATGGTTCGTGCATTGTGGTATCAAGTACAGGGACCTAATGAACAAGGATGGGAATTATGGGACGGTAGTACGGAGAAAGATTCATTAGTCGATATTGGTCGCAGAACACAAAGTAAAGTAGGAAGTAGATTAACCCTTACGGGTAGGCCCGGAGGAGACCAGGACGATTTATTCGGCCATGTATTATCGACTCGCGCGGAATTGCGTATTGCCGCTAAGAAATGGGATGAGTTTATTGCAAGAAATGTCTAATTGACAGTAAGCCAGGAACGGGGTAGACTGGTAGTCAGGCACCATTCATAGAGGAGGAATAAATGCCACCCCGTAAGCGTCCCGCTAAGCAGTCTACCGCCGTTCTTGAACCTGTTGAGGATCTTGACGATCTCGATGCGCCAGACACCGACCCTGACCTTGAATTAGAATTGAGTGAGCCTGACCCCCCTCCTTCTCGCGCCGGTAATCGTCGTAAGTCTAAGTCTGCTCCCGTTGTTAAGGAGGAACCGCCGCCTGTTGAAGACGATTTAGACGACGCGATTGAAACCACTGAAACAGATGAATTGTTTGATGAAGAGTCTGAAACAGAGACCAACCGTATTGAATACATGCTAGATCTGCTCCGTAAAGAGATGGGTGTTTTACTTGATCCCGCAGGATTAGATCTATGCCTTGATGTTGCTAACTGGTATAAAGCAGCGTCCCGCGCTGTTGATATTACGGATGAGACTCCCGATAGTGATGATGATTTAGGCCTTGATGAAACCGACGAGGAAGAGGAATTAGACGACGAGGGTGATGACCTCGACGATTTGTAAATAATTTTCAGCTTTCGGCCCTGTCCTGTATGGCGTGCGGGATGGGGTCGTTTGCTGTTCACCCGTTTGGAGTATTGTGCTGCCTGGTAATCAGGCACTAGACTGGTAGTCAGTCAACCAGAACGGAGAGGAAAAATGAGAAGGGAGAATAATGAGCGGCCAAATAGATAGTTCAACACTAGATGAGATCGTAGCTTATGCCCTAGGTTTCTGTCCTGATGTTCCCGCACGTATAGACTGGGATAGTCTTTTGTACCGTATAGAGGACGTGTTCGGTATTGATCTCGGAGGGGATATGCTTGATCCTGAAATTAAGAAAATTAAACGAGCTATTTTAAAAGCACGCTGAAACAATAAGTAATTTAATAGACCCCTGTAGCTCAACGGGTAGAGCGGCCGACTTTTAATCGGCGGGTTGTAGGTTCAAATCCTACCGGGGGTACTGAAAGGAGAAGTTAAATGGGAATATCAGACAAAGAATGGGAACGGATTAAGAGAGAAAATCCTGACCTTATTCAGAGAAAAGGGTATCCAGTTGCTAAGCGCATTTTAATTGAAAAGGAAAGGCAGAAAAATGGACGGACTACAAGAGGGTAATAGTTGGGGGGTATGGTATGCGGGAAAAACTGTATTGTGGACTACTAGTCGTTGTGCTGACCGTTTTGGGTTTCATTCTCCGGCAGCTCGATCGAGTGCAGACAAAAAGCTAAGGCGCGCAGGTTTTATTCCTTTCACCCGTTTACCGGGTCGTAAAGGTGAAAACTTATGGCGAGCAGAGGAAGCACGTCGTTTAATATAGAACTGAGGAGTTCACAATGGATCTACCAATGTTAGCCGATTATTTGGAGGCTAATGTAAAAGACGTAAAACGATTTTTACGACTCCCCCAATGGCAAGTCATCGACGTAACGAGATTGGATGAATCATCCTATCCTGTTATTAAGATTGAATTTGATAAATGGTATGGTCCACGTTCTATTAAATGCCCTGAGCCTGTATTAGTTATTTCAGAAAGTAAAGAAGAACCGGAAGTTATTGACTTACCTGATATTTCTTATGCACGCTATGTAGGCCGTCAGCAAGAAGCATGGTTACAAGCTAGATTATATGAACTAGGTCTATCCGTCCCCAAACAACGAAGCAATGTTAGGCCCTTAGGAAGATATGACACTCGACTAAATGGAAAGGTGAGTCTTGATGAAGACTAAATGTATTGACTGCGGTAAGTCTATTAAAATTTCAAGGCCTATTGATCCACGAAATCCGCCGGTATGCTGGAAAGACGCAGATCCAGAAATTCATCTAGACACAGAAACAAAAGCCACTGTAATTCCTATGACTGAAAGAGAATTACGTTAACTCATGGTTTAAATAACTGAATATGCCCCTATACCCCAATAGGCAGAGGGAGCCGACTTAAAATCGGTACAGTGTGCGTTCGAGTCGCACTAGGGGCACTTATTTTATTCTGGTTCAGGTACGATAAATGTGTCGGCGGGCGCTCCTTTATCGCCTATCGTTTTCCCGTGCTTAACAATAATACCACGCCCGATTAAATCATCAACCTGTCGTTTTGCTTTAGCGTAATTAGCTCTACTTTGTTCATTCGGGAACATTTCCTTAGCTAAATCACTAACGGATTTTGGATTGTGCAAAAAGAAGAATGCCCAATCGAGAATCTTACCAATAACAGTAATCTCGCCCGTACGCCCGTTACGTTGGACGGTAAGAGGATCAATAGGTATAGCGGGTTGCTTTAAATGGGTCAATTCAGCAAAAGCGCTAGTACGTTCTCCCCATAACGAGATAACGCTACCGAGTCCGGCCGTAATCCATCCGCTGCCGTATACATCATCTAAAGCCATCGGTTTAGCATCAAATCCTGCTTTCTTAACAGGATGATTTAAAATGCATACCTGTATGCCATTAAGTAAGCAGAGCTGCACTGCTGTATTCCATCCTTGCCCTGTTTCTTCCTTACTTAGACCAATAACAGCGTCTTTCAATGAATCAATAATGATTGTGTCAGCATTTAATGAATGAGCTAGTTCTGTTAATGCTTCTGGATGACGTGCAAAATCTTGTTCTGGCGGACCAGGCCATACCTTTAATTGTTCTTGTAATTCAGCATTACTACGCCCATAGACTTCAAAACGTCGCCGCATGGCGCTAGCAATCTGGTCCGGCCTATCCATAGCCATATAGAGAATGCTCTTGTCAGTAGCCTTTACAGGCATGTCTAATACGGCAGTGGTGAGCCCTAAGCGAGCTTCTAAGAGCAAGACACCGAGTGTTGTTTTACCAACTCCTTGTGGAGCCACAATCATGCATCCTTGCCCTTCCGCCCACATAACAACTTTACCGTTGTAACCCCATACCGCTGGGACCTCTACGGGGCTATCAAATACAAAAGAGCTACCAGTAACGATCCGGGCATGGATGGGGGCGGGCTTATCAATTTCTTCTATTTCTCTAAGTTTATGACCGAAATCTAAATGATCACTAATATCCTTCGTAAAGGGCGAGCGATGCACTGTCACTTTAGTGACGATATTTTCTAATTCATCATGCACTTTCCATGCGTGCTTAATACCAGTATCGTCATTGTCCGCAATAACAAATACACGCTTGCATCCTTTTAATGCTCTACTATGCGCTGTTGACCATTTTCCTGCTCCCTGGGAATTACAGGTAGCTATTTCACCCTCGGAAAATAAACGATTAGCGTCTTTTTCGCCTTCAACTACAAATACACGTCTTCCTGCTTTAATAGCTTCTAAGACTTCCGGTAAACGATAAGGAGTATTCTTAAAATCGGCGTTACTACCGTTTTTCCATACTATAGCATTAGGGTCTATATTAGGCTTTTCTGCTGTCTGTTGGTAAAAATTTTTATTTCCATTATCATCGTATACTCGACGTACACGGCCAATAATGAATTTATTTTTATCCTGATAATAATAATCTTCTTCTAGTTTCTTTACTCGTTTTAGTAGAACTTTGGTAATATCATTAAAATCGCATCCCGCATGGCAGTGTAATACGGTATCTTTTTCAATCCCAGCACTGACACTAAGTGAGGGATTACGGTCATTATGTGCGGGACATAATGCCTTCCATGAATCCCGCTCTACTTGCCTAACATCATCAAGCAAAGCTAGGATTGTTGACAGTTTCATTATCTTGTGTCGGTAACATTGCCTTTAATATATTCTTCTAATGCTCCTTTCATAATACGGTACCGATGACCGACCTTAAAAGTGGGGACAGGAAAATCACCAGAATTAATAAGACGTAATACTGTGGTTCGGTGAATTCCTAACACATTAGCCGCCTGAGGAACGCTTATCGACTCCGGAATCTCCGTTTGCACTTCTTACCCCTTTACGCTCCGTTTCCACCTGTCTGCGCTCTATGCTACCATAGTAGTACACCCAGTGAGGGAGGGATGGCCGTGACCAGCTCAGCGCCGACAGTGGCTACTGTGCACCCCCCGTGTTTGCACGATTTATTGTCTTTTGACGTTTACCGTAAGTATTTGCGGACAATTCCTATTATGCCTAACGTCCCGTTGGTTAATCCCTGGCAGGTATGGGGGAGGAAAGCGGATAATAGCGGTTGGGCATCTAAATGCTGTCAAGATTATCCACAAGCTTTTGGTGTTCTCAAAAAACTATATACAAGTCATCAATACAGTGATATAGCTTTAGTGTCTCGCTCTGTTCTTTTTATTGAGCCGGGTAAAAGAATCTGGCACGGTAAAGGGGCTAATGCTTATGTTGAGTTTACGCCTGAATTCTTAGGTTGTTGGGACAGACACCAATTCGAGTGGTGTAAAAGATGCCGCCGTCCAACTACCTTTGAAAAATACCCGATTACTCACCGTGCGTTACGTAAAGCTCCTGTATTATCTGAGGATAACCCTTTACGTTGCTATTATTGTGGTGCACGTCAATCATTTGCAGGGGATAACAATGACAGATGAGCAAAGGATACAGCAGATTTGTAACGAGCACGCTACTGATGGTGATTTTCTTTGGCACGTTCAACTAGTTTCAATTGCAAATGGATTAGCGCAGCCATCCAGCGTAATGAATGAAGTGACTGCACCCGATTGGATGCATGAGCTTGCCCGTTTATGTTCGTCACGCCATGCTAGAATAGTTGTTCATAATTATGGTAATCAACTGGAAGTGAGATGAAATATAAGTTTAAAACTAAACCGTATGACCATCAACTAAAAGGATTTGTCAAGTTATGGCGTAACGGTTACGGCGGGGCATTATTGATGGACCCGCGTACAGGAAAGAGTAAGGTATTTATTGATTTTTGTGCTGCAAAATTTCAAACAAAAGAAATTAATCGTGTACTTATTATATGCCCCAATCACGTCATTGATGTGTGGAAAGGCACGCGAGAAGAAAAAGGGCAAATTGAGCAACATTGTCCTGTACCTTATAATATTTATGTATGGGATCAAACTAAAAGAAAGTTAGGATTACCAGAACCACGTAAGGGCCGGTTGCTTTTTGTGCTTGTGAATTATGAGGCATTTCAAATGCCGGGTAAAAGATTACAAAGCGGTGGTCGTAGCCAGAAAACTGGCCGTATTAAGAATCGTAACGAAATACGCCGTTGGGCTAATGATAAAACGTGCATAGGTCTTGACGAATCACACAGCATTGCAGCTCCAGGTGCACGGCGCTCCACTGTTATTGTTAGTTTACAAAATAATGCTCCGTACCGCGTCTTGCTTACTGGAACCCCCGTTCGTAAGGCGAAAAAAATTCAAGATATTTATATGCAATGGAAGTTTTTAAATCCTGAACGCTTTGCAGAGTGGCCCACTTTTGATGAATTTAAACGCCATTTTGGTATCTGGTATAAACCAAAAGATGTACCGGTCGAAATATTAAAGAAACCGATTAATCTGCAACAGTTGCATGAGCTAATGTTTATGGATTCTTATTCTGTTGCGCGAGAGGATTGTTTTGATTTACCAGAAAGCGATGAAGAGATAGTAAGAATTGACCTTTCTCGTTCAGCGCGCGCGTATGATCAGATGGCTAATCAAATGGTGGCTTATATCCGGCAGCACACCGCAGATGCCCCTATTCCTCTTGTTAAATTATTACGTCTTGCACAAATCACTAGCGGTCATGTAAAAACAGATAGAGACCAAATTATAAGGGTAGGCCGTGAGAAATTAGACGCAATTCTTCCCCGACTTTATAGTTATATGGAGAACGAGGAACGTGTAGTAATAGCTGCACGGTTTAAACCCGATTTAGATTTACTAATAACTGCGGCGCGCAAACTTAGGGTACCTGTTTTTGTCGTTCGTGGTGGGATGAAACGGTCAGTTGTTTCAGCAGAACGAGCGCAAGCTAGAAAAATAGACGGACCATTAATTTACATTGTTCAGCCGCACGCTGTAGCTCACGGTATTGATTTAGCATTCTGTTCTAGAATGGTCTGGTACTCATTAACTAATTCCTTTGTTTATTGGACACAGTGTTGTGACCGTATAGCGCTGAGTAGGAAATCAACTACTTTTACGTATTTGCTAGCCCGTGGTACAATTGATGAAATAATGTACGAAGAGCTTAAAGAAGATGGAAATGTGGTCCGCGCCGTTAAGGCATCACCAGAGAGGTTATTACGTGTATAAAGTAGTTTTTACTAGATATGCATGGTTATTTTGGATATTTATTGTCTTATGGATAATTGGTTTATTTCTTACCTTGAAAGGGTTGTAAAAATGCTAATAATTGAGGGCACTCGGCAGTCGGGCAAGAAGACTTTAGGGCATAAATTAGCTCTTGAACTTAATTTGCCTATTTATAACTATACCCAATCATTGAAAGCAAACGGTCATTATACGGTTAGGGATATTAATAAAGATCTGTTAGAATGGGAATCCAAAGCAGTTGGTATTTATATTGGACACCCTTTGATTAACGAATACATTTATGGCCCCTTACTCCGTAAGAGGATAATCCCTGAATTCCTTAATTGGGAAGTACGTCCTATGATTAAATACCTACTAACTACGGCAGTAGTAGTTTATTGTAGGCCTAGTGTTGAAATAGATGACCCCGCATTGCCGTTGTATGATCTTTTATTAAACACGCCTTTATTAGAGGTACGTTCATGGCGGTATGACTACGTGACGGACCCAGACGCAGAGGGTCTATTAGTTCCTTTGAAGGGTTATTTACAAAAAGCAGTATTAGACAATCATCACACTCGGATAGGGGGAAAATTCCGTGGTCGTCGGCGTCTTTCTGCCTAAACAACGGGACCGCAATTGTACTGATTGCGTTCTTCACACGGATAAACCATCCGGTCAACGTTGTGAATGGGGAAAAGGCGAATCTAGCCCGGAATTAATGGTAGTCACTAAATGGCCTACATCATATAGTTCTGTTTCTAAAATTTTGTTAGATGCGGGGTATGATCAAAGTTTTTATTTAACCTCAGCACTTAAATGCAAGTCCGAAACTGAGCCTAAACAGCGTGAAGTAAAAAGTTGTCGGCCCTATCTTGATTATGAAATTAAAACTCGGCAACCTAAATGGATTCTAGCATTAGGCAATGAGGCATTATTAGCGACTACCGGTCATTCCGGCATCATGAAACATCGCGGGCATATTTACCCAAATAAGTTTGATCCAAGTATTAAAGTAATGGGTACGCTTAATCCGGCGGCCGTCCATATCAGTCCTAGTTATGCAACCGGATTTGCTGCCGATATGGCATTTTTTGTACGGCAGGTTAAATGTATTAAGAGCGACAATCCACGTATCCCCTATTACGTAGCAGATACTAAAGAAAAATTGGAAGATCTTGCATTAGCTGTAGCAAAAAGTCATAGTGTTTCTTATGACGTTGAAACAAATTCTCTAGAAGAATATAAGTGTGAATCGGTAATAATTTGTGTGTCGTTGAGTCTATGGAATAAAGATAGCACGGACGTTAAAGAAGTTTGGGCAGTTCCTCTCTTCCACCCGGAAAGTAATTTTAAACATGAATGGAAATCTATTTATTTAAGTATCTGTAAATTGCTAAATTGGCTGGCAGTACGTGTGGCATTTAATGCGAAATTTGACGATAGGTGGTCTGAGGAATTCGGCGACCCCGTACGGGCAACTTTTGACCCTATGCTCGCCGCTCACCTTTTAGATGAGAATAGATCAAAGAGTTTAGAATCATTGTCACGGCAAGAATTAATGGAACCATCATGGAAAATTGACACAACAAATCTTCTTAATGAGCCACTTAAAAAGGTCCTCCGTTATAACGCGAAAGACACCATTAACACAGCACGTCTTTACTTTAAACTACGTGAAGAATTAAAGAAACAGCCTAGATTAGCCCGGTTATTTATGCGGCTCGTTATGCCGGTATCTAATGAGTTAGTAGACTCGGAGAGGATTGGTGTATGGATCGACCGCGCTCGGCATGGTAAACGCTGGCAGGCTGTAAAAGATAGGTTACTCGACATTGATAAGCGACTTAAAGATTGGGTACCGGCAGAATTACCCACCAATGGCAAAGGTAAAATCTTACAGATAAATTTTAATACATCGGATTTCTTACGATGGTTTATATACGATTATTTAGAGCTTCCCATTTTAGAATATACTGCTGCGGGTTCTCCTTCATTAAGTCTCGCAGTGAAACAGAGATTAAAAGAAGCACACCCCGTAATGACGCTATTAATTAGGCGTTCAAAATGGGCGAAATATGAAAGCGCATTTTTTAGTGCTTACGATGTATTGATGGATGAGCGAGACCGTGTGCATACGTCCTTTAAATTGCATGTGGCGGTAACCGGTCGTCTCTCCTCCGGAAAAGGTGATACAGAGAAAGCGCTTGTCAAACCCACACGGAGTACCAATTTACAGAATGTCCCAGTTGACCCGCTGTGTAAAGGTATTATCGGTGCTCCCCCTGGGCGTGTATGGATTAATGCGGACCTAGCGCAAATTGAATTTAGGATCGCTGCATGGATGGCTAACGACATAGCAGCGCTCGAAGCATTCCATAACGGTGATGACATTCACAGACTTTTGGCAGCTGAATTACTGAAAAAGGACCCTAAAGACGTTACCAAAGAAGAGCGACACAACACTAAGCCGCCTAATTTCTTATTCCTATTTGGTGGCTATGAAAATATGTTTATTGAAACGGCGTGGCGGGAATATCAGATTGTATTTACTAGGGCAGAAGCACGACGCGCCCGTAATGCTTTCTTTACTAAATGGGCTCAAATGGAAAGTTGGCATGAAAAACAACGGCGATTAGTACGTAAATACGGCTATGTTGTTAGTCCTTTTGGTCGCGTTAGACGCTTGCCTAACGTTAATTCCTCTGTAGAAACACAACGCTGGCACGCCGAAAGACAGGCAATCAATGCCCCCGTCCAATCATGCGCGTCTGACGTCAATCAATATGCTTATCTCCTGATAACACAAGAGATTAAGCGACGCAAACTTGACGTATACAGTTTAGGTACTGTGCATGACTCGGGTATGTACGATGCGGCAGAGAAAGACGTAGCTGAATTATTACCTATCATTAAAGAAACAATGGAAAATCTGCCTCTAGAAAAAGCGTTCGGAATTAGATTAGGCGTTCCTATTGTGACTGAAATAGAAGTAGGCCACCATTGGGGGGAGGGTGTAGAATTGACCAATGAGCAGATTTACAACTGGCAAGGGGAGGGATTGTGAAATTAAAATTACCACCTTTTAAGGGAACAAAAGAAAATTTACTAGAAATACTAAAGGTATTAGATGGTTGGCAATGTACGTGCAGTCCCCCCTATTTCTGCGGTTGTCAAGATGGGGAATTAGAAAGCACTCTAGCTAAAGCTCATCAATTAATTGGTGATCGGATTGCGGAATTGGAGATGAAATGAAAGTTATAGATATTTACTTAGCAGCAGAATATCATCGAAAGATGAAGTATAACAAAACTCGCGCATACCGTCATGGCGGTAGGACTATATAATGGTTAATTACCTACCTATCACTACACATTCAATGCTTGCTAGTTTTAGTCGCTGTCCCCGGCAGGCTATGTATGCATATGTTGACCAGATTCAGCCTATTACAATTAGCCGACCCTTGAAGATGGGTACATGGTTTCACTATCTTTTAGAGTCACATTATGGTGGTAATGACTGGAGAGAAAAACATCAAGAATTAATCGAGAGACACGAAGAATTATTCTTTGAGGAACAGATGGGCGATGTGCCCGTTGTGTGTGAACGTCTTATGCGTTCCTACCTATGGCATTACCAGTTAGAAAAGAAGTATGGATGGAAAGTAATAGCTGTTGAATTAGAGCTAAAAACGACGTGGCCGGACGGTACCGAGTATTGGGGTAAAATTGACGCATTAGTTGAAATCAATGGTAAATTGTGGATCGTTGACCATAAATTACGTAGTCAATTTCCCACCCATTTACAGCGATTGCTTGACCATGCGTCACTACTCTATATCTGGGCGGCTCACCGTAACGGCATTAAAGTTGAGGGATTTATCTGGAATTATGTAAGAATGAAAGCTCCAACTATTCCACAAATTAATAAGGACGGCACATTAAGTAAACGTAAGATTGAGACTGATTACCCGACGTTACACAATACTATTAAAGAAAACAAAATTGAGCCACACCCTTATGAATTAGATTTGCGCCGACTCCGTGCTATGCACTGGAGACCAGGTAAAGATATGCCAGAGCATCCTTTCTTTAGGCGTGTTGTATTTGACAAAGATCCGGATACAGTAGCTCGTATTGTAAAGAGTATGCATAGGACAAAGAAAAATATGCAAGCTTATGATTTTAGTGATAGAGATACCGTAGCGCGAGTAGTGGATAATTCTTGTGATTATAGGTGCAGTTATCCTCTCATTTGTAGTACAGAACTATTCGGCGGAAATACAGAACAGGTGCTACGTCTTAACTATAGAAAAGCCGATCCTTTCGGTTACTACAATAGTAACCAATAGTGTGGTATAATAGATGTAGGACAACGAACTGAGGAGAAATGCCTAATAAGATAACGCGACCCACTAATTATTTTCCTAGTATAACTATCTATTCGCGTGCGAAAACGGGAAAGACTAAATTCCTGACTACGGCTGGTCAGGGTAAAATTCTTATTCTCGATGCCCAGCATGGTACTGATTGGATGACGCATCCTAAATTACAGCCTGATGTATGGCATATCGAAAAATGGTCCGATTGGGAGGATGCCTACCAATTTTTGCGCCACGAAAAGCATAATTATATATGGGCAGGGAACGACACATTAACAAAATTGCACAATCTATCTTTACGTATGGTTATTAACGCTGAGGGTGATAAGCCTTTACCCTCGGGTATTTCTTTACCTAAACGTGGTCTCGCTGGTGAACACGTCAAAATGATGATTGACAAATTCCGGCGTTTGCCAATGGGCGTTATCTTTACTGCTAACGAAAGAGTTATTACTACTAAACCAGATGGTGATAGGTCAATCCTTGATTCTGAGGAATTAGATAGCGCCGGATTAGATGAATCAAACGGTGATATTCGTTTTGTTCCTGATCTTCCTGATGATGTAAGGAAGCATCTAGTAGCAGAAACAGATATTATCGGACGTCTTTATGTGATGCCTCCCAGTGAAATGCACCCTCGTGGCGAACGCCGTTTATGGGTAGCACATCATAATGATTACGACACGGGTTACCGATCGCAATATCAGTTACCCTCTTATATTTCTGGTAAGAATGGCGCATCAATGGGTCAATTGATGGCGCACCTAAGAAAGGACACGGACAATGGCTGAGCTTAAGCCTGCTAAACCTGCAAAGATTGATGGAACGCAAATGTCAGATGGTCCTATGTGGAATAGTAAGCGTGTTCCAGATGGGGAATACAGGCTAGTTATTAAGAGTGTAGGGGAAACAACCACTAGAGAATCCGGCGACAGAATGTGGGTTTATACGCTAGCCTTGAAGAATCGGCCTACGTATACTTACCCTTACAATTGTCCTCTTTCACCGACCGGGTTAGGCTTTCTTGGAGCCCTTTATCGAGCACTTGGTAAGGAGCTGAAAGGAAAAGTCGGGACACTTGATCCTAATAAGATTCTAGGTAAGGAAGTCGGCGCGTCAATGGAGGAGGACGAATACCAGGCCGAAAAGGGACGTTCTGCTTCCAAGATTGGCGCTATCATCCCCCTTACAGATGTAGTCAATGAGCCGTCTCTTGACGGGGCTGTTGTCGGCCGTCAGAGCAAGCCTACGGGCAGCTCACGGGGGGCAGGCGGTGATGACTCGGACGTGTTGGATGAGGGGCCTGACGTTGAACTGGGCGACGATGATGACCTCGATTTGGACACCCTCTAAGCTCTGGTAAGGTAGACACTGGAAGGCCACCTATCCCTCTGATGCCGTTCTTTACTCCTCAGTTCGAGCGGCTAAGGCAGATAGGTGGTTTTCCCTTATATAGGGATTGTCATGAGTGAGACTTATTTAAAAACTAAAGTAATGAAAGCACTAAAACGCAAGTTCGGCCGCGACATTTTCTTTTTTAAAGTGCACGGCAGTGAATACATGATGAATGGCCTACCGGATATTATCTGTTGTTATCTTGGAGCTTTTGTAGGATTAGAATTAAAAGATGGCACAAAAAAACCGACCCCAGTGCAGATTCTTAGAAAGAATCAAATCACCAGGGCCGGAGGTATTTCAGTGATAATATATTCAGTTGAAGAAGCGATTGCGGCGGTTGAATCTAGCCAACCTCGATACCCGACATGTTAATCACCTCTTTCATGAATCATTGTGTTTCTTTGCGATGGTCTTATATTCCTTAATTCTCCAATTCCCTTGCTTAGTCTTTTTGAGTAGACGGCTATTTGGCTTGTTGAGTGCTTTCTTCATTACTCCCGCTCCGATACGAAGGAAGA